>Ga0070739_10002830_pt1 | contig 22433 bp, 21 predicted proteins | sample Coa_R1_7_FD_66445 | JGI IMG/M metagenome (GOLD analysis project Ga0070739, IMG submission 66445) | Surface soil microbial communities from Centralia Pennsylvania, which are recovering from an underground coalmine fire - Coalmine... | ecosystem: Environmental > Terrestrial > Soil > Unclassified ... | reverse complement strand
GCGGCACCTCGACGACGGCGGTTAGGTCCTGCTGGGCAAAGCCCGCGGCGTCGGTTTGTTTGAGCACGTCTTCGACCGCGTTGCCGAGCGGGATGTCCAGGCCGACGCTTTTCGCCATTTCGAGCGCCAGGTGGATGTCCTTCTCCGCCAGCTTGATCGTCCACCAGCCTGCATGATCCCCAGCGACGATCGCATCCATGCGGACCCGCACGCCGGACGCGATGGCCGGACTGGTGCCGAACATTTTGCGGATTGTGTCGGGGGAGAAGCCGAGTCGCTCGGCAACAGCCACCGTATCGGCGAGGGCGATCGTGCCAGCGATGAGGTTGAGGTTGGACAGGAGCTTCATACTGCTGGCGGTACCGTTCGGACCGGTGTAGACGTACCCCGCGGCGATGTGATTCCAGAGGTCGTCGAGGCTTTCGACCGTTTGCTGGTTGCCGTCTAGAAGGAGCCGGGCCTTACCCTCTTCGGCCACGTCGGGGCCGCCGAGAATCGGCGCCTGGATATATTTCCCGGGAGGCGCGGCGTTGGCAACTTCTCGGGAGGTCGCGGGCGAAATCGTGCTGACATCGACCAGGACGGGCGTGCGGTCGCCGAGCGAGGCGAGGATACCGTTCTCACCGAGGTAGACCTCTTTGACGGCGGCATCGGCGGTGAGCGAAGTCATGACGACCTCGGCGATTGCTATGGCGCCGGCAATCGTCGGCGCGGATTCCGCGCCGTGGCGGACCAGATCGGCGTCCTTGCCGGGAGTGCGGTTCCAGACGGTCAGATCGTAGCCGGCGTCGAGCAGGCGGACGGCTATGGCAGTTCCCATTCGGCCCAGTCCGAGAACAGAGATGCGCATATATGATTCCTCCGGATTCCAATTGTCGGGGGGGGCGAAAACGGTAGGGGCCGGCTCTTGCCGTGCCCGCCAACCTCGCCCACCGAATCAGCTCGTTCGACGGAGACGGCGCGATGCCGGACAGAGGCGGAGCTGCAGTCCCTACGTCAGATTGTCGATGCGGCGCCTTGCACCCTACACCAATCTCCTTATAGCCGCAATAACGCGAGCGACTGTTGGGCGCGCTTCATCTTCGAGGTTTGGGGCAGCGGGGAGGGGGACCTCGGTGGCGACGCGGGTGATGGGGGCGTCGAGGAGGTCGAAGCCTTCGTCGGCGACGATCGAGGCCAGCTCGGCGCCCCAGCCGAGCTGCCGCGGGTTCTCCTCGACGATGACGAGCCGGCCGGTCTTGTCGACGCTTCTCAGGACTGCCTGGACGTCGAGCGGTACAAGGGTGCGGAGGTCGATGATCTCGGTTTCGATTCCTTCTCCGGCCAATTGACCGGCGGCGACGAGCGCGGTATGGACCGTCCTGGCCAGCGCCGCGACGGTGACCGCGGCACCGGGCCGAACGGTGGTTGCCTGCCCGAGCGGGAGGACGTACTCGCCGTCCGGCACCTCACCGGTCAGGGGGTAGAGCTCTTTGTGCTCGAAGAAGATGACCGGGTCTCGATCCCGGATCGAGGCGGCGAGGAGACCCTTAACGTCGGCGGGGTTCGAAGGGACGACGACTTTGAGGCCGGGAACGGCCATCGCCCAGTTCTCGACACTCTGGGAGTGCTGAGCGCCGAAGTGAACACCACCGCCGTTGGCGCAGCGAATGACCAGCGGCATCGTCACCTGGCCGCCGGTCATGTAGCGCATCTTGGCGATTTCGTTGGTGATGCCGTCCCAGCAGGTGGCGAGAAAATCGGAAAACATGATTTCGGCGACCGGGCGGATGCCGGTCATGGCGGCCCCCATCGCGGTGCCGACGATCGCATTTTCAGAGATCGGCGTGTCCCAAATACGCGACGGGCCGAAGCGATCGAACAGCCCCTCGGTTGCCTTGAAGACACCACCACCGGCGCCGACATCCTCGCCGATCAGCATGACCGTCGGATCGCGTTCCAGCTCCTGGGCCAGCCCGGCGGCGACCGCCTGGCGAAAGCTCAGTTGCGCCATGTGGTCGAGTCCTCGGCGTAGATATCGGTCTCTATTTCGGCGAGCGGTGGAACCGGGGCGGCTTTGGCGCGCTCGACCGCCTGCTCGACCTCGTCCCGGACCTCGGCCTCCATTGCGTCAAGGCGAGCGGGATCCGAGCCGGTCTCTTCCATCCGCCTTCGGAAGGCGGGGATGGGATCGCGCTCTAGCCAGGCGGCAAGCTCCTCCTGGGAGCGGTAACGGGCGGGATCGGTGCGGGAGTGGCCGCGATGACGATAGGTCTCCGCTTCGATCAGTGTCGGTCCGGCGCCGGACCGGGCTCGCCCGGCAGCAGCGTGCGCCGTCTGATAGACGGCTTCGACGTCATTGCCGTCGATCAGGATCGGCTCCAGACCATACGCCGAGGCGCGGTCGGCGGCCGGGTGTTTGACCGCGGTGACGTGGTGGATGGGCGTGAACTCCATGTACAGGTTGTTCTCGCAGACGAAGATCACCGGGAGCTTCCAAACGGCGGCGAGGTTGAGAGCCTCGTGGAAGTAGCCGATATTGGTGGCGCCGTCGCCGAAGAAGCAGACGGTGACCTGATCGGTGCCGCGCAGTTTGGCCGACCAGCCGGTGCCGCAGCCGATCGGCAGGTGGGCGCCGACGATGGCGTACGAGCCGAGGGCGCCGTGGGGGACGCTGGTGAGGTGCATCGAGCCGCCTTTGCCCTTGCACAGACCGGTCACACGGCCGAACATCTCGGCCATCGCGGCGTCGAGCGCCGCGCCGCGGGCGATGACGTGGGCGTGCCCGCGGTAAGTGCTCAGGACGTAGTCGTCGGGGCGGAGGGCCGCCTCGACGCCGGCGGCGATCGCCTCCTGGCCGGTACCGAGATGCATCGTGCCGTGGATGAGGTTCTGGAGGAAGAGCTGGTAGGCGGCGTCCTCAAACTCTCGAATGCGCAGCATCAGGCGGTACGTCTCTTCGGCGTTGGGGACCGTGATTGGGGCGGCCTGGATGTCAGTGGACATCAAACCAAATCTTTCAACGGAACTGGGTCGGGCGCGGCCGTAGGCGTGGCGCCGTTGCCGGTGGCGTTGGCAATGGCGTCGAGGCTCCAGCGGGGCTGGATCTCCGGCATACCAGGCATCGCGCCGCCGGTCGTGTAGTAGCGGGCGCCGGCGACGATCAGTTCCTCGGCCGGGAAGCGAGTGATTACCTGGTGGCCGGTGGGCGTGACGACTACCTCTTCCTCGATGCGGGCGGCGGAGTAGCCATCCCTGGCGGGCCAGAAGGTTTCGAGGGCGAAGACCATGCCGGGCTCGAGCGCCACCTCCTCCTTGAGGGAAACCAGGCGGCTGATGACCGGCTTTTCCCAGATCGAGAGGCCGACACCGTGGCCGAACTGAAGGGCAAAGGCTTCCTCTTCGTTGGCGAAGCCGAACTCCTGCGCCTTCGGCCAGACCTCGGCAATCTGCCGGGTCGTGGTTCCCGGCTTGACCAGATCGATGGAAGCGTCGAGATAGTCGCGGCAAATCTTGTAGGCGTCGCGCTGGGCCGGCGTGGCATTGCCGACGGCGAAGGTGCGGTAGTAGCAGGTTCGGTAGCCCTGGAATGCCTGCAGGATGTCGAAGTAGGCCTGGTCGCCGGGGCGAATGACGCGGTCCGAGTAGATGTGGGGATGCGGGCTGCAGCGCTCGCCGGAGATGGCGTTGATTCCCTCGACCTGATCCGACCCGAGCTCGATCAGCTTGGCGGTGGCAAGCGCGACGAGGTCGTTCTCGCGGACGCCGGGACGCAGATTCTCGTAGAGGAGATCGTAGGCGGCATCCACCATCATGGCCGAGGTATTGAGGAGGTTGATCTCGTCCTCAGTCTTGATCATGCGAGCGGTGATCAGCGGCTGCTGGGCGTCGGCGATCGGGATGCCGGATGCCTGGAGGGCAAAGAGGACCGGCGCTTCGATCACGTCCACGCCCACCGGCTCGCCGAGCAGGCCGCGCTTTTCCAGTTCGACGCGGACTTTATTGGCGACATCCTGGGCGATACCGGTCTCCGGTGTCATGGCTCCGCGCATAACCGATACGCCGGCGCGCCAGCGGTCGGAGGTGTTCCAGGGGGCGTGGAGGCGGTGACTGGCGGCGGCCGAGCCGAAATCCCAGAGAATCGGCGCTTCATCGCGGAAGAGCAGGCAGAATCGGGCGAGCTTGTCGCGGGCCCACTCGCCAATCGTCGTGCTCGTGAGGTAGCGGATATTGTTCATGTCGAAGCAGAGGAACGCCGCCTGATCGGTCTTCTGCAGAGCCTCGCGCCCCTTGGTCAGGCGCTCCTTTCGCAGGCGGTCGTAGTTGATACGTTCTTCCCAATCGACAGACATTGCGCCGAAGGATTGGATTTTCATGATTTGCCTCACAGAGACTTAGATCGCGCTATAGTGTGTATCAAGAATTAACACCAGCGTACGGCGGCGGGAAAGCGAAGGTCAAACGCGGATGAGGGCGCAGCCGGCACCCGGGAGCAATTACTTCGAGGAACGTGTCGGCTCGATCGGCACCCGCCTTCGTGCCCTACGGTCCAGCCATGGCCTGGGCGTGCGCGAGTTGGCCCGTCGAACCGGAATCACGCCCAGCATGCTGAGCCAGATCGAGCGCGGCTCGGTCAATCCCTCGGTTGGCACGCTCTTTCGGCTGGCCGAAGCGCTGCAGACCAGCACCGATTACTTTTTCGGTGAGGATGAGCCGGCGCCCAACAATTTCGTCGTGAAACCGGCGGATCGGGCGCGGATCGAGCTCTCGGGCGGAATCGTTTGGGAGCGGCTGACGCCGACCGACGAGCACGATTTTGAGTTCATTGAGACGATCTACCCGCCAGGCGCGGTTTCGGCTCCGGAGATGTCGCAGCACACGGGCCGTGACTACGGCGTCATCCTCGAGGGACGGCTAGATATCACTGTTGGGTTCACCACCTACCGCCTCGAGGCGGGTGAGAGCATCGCATTCGACGCGAGTTTGCCACACAGCTTGGCGAATCCGGGGCCCGGTGTGGCCAAGACGATCTGGGTGGTCCTCGATCGACATGCTGTACACTAACGCTTAACGGACACGAAGAAGGTCGGATGGTCGCAGCCCAACCGGAAACCGTCGACAGCCGCATTCACGCCGCGATGAGTCATTGGGCGCCGCGTTTTGTCGCCAACGGCGTGGATATGAATGACTTCTTTCGCGTCACGGCGGGGATCGAGCGGTGGGAAGACTGGTGCGGCGCCTGGGCAATAGCTGGAGGCGACGTGGCGGAGCTGGCAGAGGAGGCGGAAGCAGCCGGCAACTCCGAGTCCGCAGCAGCGCATTTCGTGCGCGCGGCATTGCTGTACCACTTCGGGAAGTTCCTGTTTTTCGAGTCGGAGAAGCAGGCGCGAGACGCGCACGAGCGGACAGTGGCGCTGTACAACCGGGCGCTTCCGTATCTGGACCCGACGGGAGAGCGGGTGGAGATACCGTATGAGGACGGAGCGGTCATTCCAGGAATTCTGCGGAGACCGGTGCAGGTAGTTCGACCACCGATCGTCATCCTCGTCCCAGGGCTCGACTCGGTGAAGGAGGAGCTTCACGGCTACAGCGAGGATTTACTGGCGCGCGGGATGGCGACGCTGGCGATCGACGGTCCGGGGCAGGGAGAAATGGAACGCGACCACGCGATCCGGTACGACTACGAGGTGCCGATCCGGCACGTGATCGACTGGACCGGGGGACGCGGCGATGTGGAGCCCAGCCGGGTCGGACTTCTTGGTGTGAGTCTGGGCGGGTATTACGCGGCGCGGGCGGCGACGCAAGAGAGCAGGTTGCGAGCGGCAGTTGCGGTGGGAACCGGCTACCGGCTGGCCGAGAGCTTTGATGGGCTGCCGGAGCTGACCAAGGAGGCGTTCGTCCGGCGGATGAAGGTGGCGGATCGAGCGGCGGCGAGGGATCGCCTCAGGGACTTCGATCTTTCGGATGTGATCGGCAGTCTGAAGTGTCGTTTGCTGGTGGTGATGGGGCGCCAGGATCGGCTGTTCGACGCCGGGTCGGTCGAGCAGATGGTTCGCGACGCCGAAGGGCGCGCCGAGCTGCTGATGTATGAAGAGGGCAATCACGTTTGCAACAACATTCCCTATAAGTGCCGTCCCCGTCAGGCGGATTGGTTGCGGGAGAGACTGAAGGAGGTTTGACAGCGGCCGAGAATGCTGACGTTGTATCGCAAAAGGCATAGTGTGCGAGCGATCTCTAGTCTTCAACGAAAGGACGCAGTATGACACGAACCTTCCTAACCGGCGCCGTCGCCAAACGGCTGGTCACCGCAAGTGTCCTGACCGCGCTACTCCTCTCGACGGCGGCGACGGCATCGCGGGCGGCGACAAGTCAGGCGGCCGCGCCGATCACGGTCGGCTTCTCGGTCTCGCTGTCAGGTGACTTCTCGGGCGACGGCAAGGCGACGCTGCAGGGCTACCGGCTCTGGGCCAACTACACCAATTCGCACGGTGGGCTGTTGGGTCGAAAGGTCAAGCTGATCTACTACGACGACAACAGCAGCACGACGCAGGTGACCACCAACTACACCAAACTGATGACGCAGGATAAGGTAGACCTGGCATTCGGGCCGTTCTCCTCCCTGCTGACGATTCCGGCGGCACAGGTGGCGCGTCGCTACGGCTACGCATTCCTCGGGCCGGCCGGCGGTGGCCCAAGCGTGTTCCAGCAGGGCTTCCACAACTACTTCTTCGTCCAGCCGGCGCCGGTCCAGGACAACTTGGTGAGCTTCGCTCACTGGATCCTCAACATGCCGAAGAGTAAGCGACCGAAAACCGCGGCGTACCTGACGCTGGTCGACCCGTTCGCGCAGCCGGAAGTCGAGACGGCGCGAAGCGTCCTGCAACGGGGCGGGGTGAAGACCGTCTACAGCACCGTGATTCCGGCTGAGGCTACGGACTTCTCGTCTGAAGCGCTGCAGGCGGTACATTCGAAGGCCGACATTGTGTTGGTCGGATCGCCGGGGATGAATCTCTCGGTGGCGCTGATCCATACGTTCATCCAGCAGCACTACAATCCCAAGGCGTACGTCGCGACCTCCGGACCGGATCAAGGCAGCCAGTATGCCAACGCCATCGGCGCGAAGAACACCGAAGGAACGATGGTTCCGGAGGGCTGGTGGTCCGGCGAGAAGTCGTTCCAGAACAAGGTGTTCGTGCGGGCGTATCTGCACACGTACGGCGGCAAGGCGTCGGGCATCAGTCAGGACACGCCGGAGGCATTCTCGGTGGGGCAGGTGATCACGCAGGCGGTGAAGCGGACACACAGCCTCAACAACGCACGGCTGATCAATTACCTGCACAACCACTCGTTCAAGACGGTCCAGGGACCGATGCGGTGGAACAGCAAGGGCGAGCCGCTCGGGAGCATGTTCCTCGTGCAGTGGCAGCACGGGAACACCTACCCGGTGTACCCGAAGCGCTTCGCCGTTCGTTCACCAGAGTACCCGAAGGCCAAGTGGTAAGGCGCTAGGCTGGGATGGGAGGGGGAACCCTCCCATCCTGGCAGCGCGCGAACGGGGAGGCGCTCGTGGATTTGCTCTTTGGAGGAATCGTCACCGGTATCCTGGTCGGCGGGGTCTATGCGCTGATGGCGTCGGGGCTGACGCTGGTCTTCGGCGTGATGGACATTATCAACGTCGCCCAGGGAGCGCTGGTGATCCTGGGCGCCTACCTCTCGTACGCGCTACAGCAGCACCTACATATCGACCCGTTCCTGAGTCTGGTCATTACGATCCCGGCGATGTTCCTGATCGGGATCGCGATCGAGTTCGTGGCGGTGCGGCGGATCCGTGCCAACCGGACGATGCTCTCGATTCTGGTGACGTTTGCGGTGGCGCTGATCATCGAGGGCGTGCTGACGATGCTGTTCAGCCCGAACCTGGTGGAGATCCACGCCTGGTACGTCGATAAGTCCTTCCTCGTCGGCAGCGTCTACGTGCCATACATCTACCTGTTCGGCTTTCTTCTCAGCATTGTTCTCCTGTTCGCGCTGTACGTGTACCTCTATCGGACCAAATTCGGCCGGGCGATTCGCGCCACGGTGCAGAACCGGACGGCTGCGGAGCTGATCGGGATCAACGTCAATCGGGTCGATACGGTGACGTTTGGGATCGGGGTGTCGCTGGCGGCGACCGGCGGGATGGTCTACGGAGCGCTGAACACGTTCAATCCGAACAGCGCGTACGATCTGATCTCGCGCCTGCTGGCAATCATCATCCTGGGTGGGATGGGGAGCCTTTCGGGCGCGCTGGTCGCGGCACTTGCGATGATGGTTATAGAGAACGTGACGTCGCTGTACGCGCCGGTGTGGGAGGCGGTCGTCTTTTATCTGATTCTGGCCATCGTTCTGCTGATCCGGCCGCAGGGGATTTTCGGCCGGGTAGCGACGAGGCGACAATGACGGCGCTCCGATATGCGGGAGCGCTTCTCCTACTGGTTATCGCGGTGGCGCTGCCGGTGTTCGACGGCGCGCCGCTGGCGATCACTATCGCGTTTTATACGCTCATCTTCGCGATCATGGCCACCGGCTGGAATATTCTCGGCGGGTACTCAGGGTATATCTCGCTCGGGCACGCGGCATTCTTCGGCGTCGGGGCGTACACACTTGGGCTACTGGCGCAGCACTACACCATTCCAGGCGGGTACGAGCCGTTCTTCCTGTTGCCGGTCGTGGGGATCATCACGGCAATCATCGCGGTGCCGATCGGCATCATCACGCTGCGGACGCGGAGGCACGTTTTCGTCGTGCTGACGATCGCCATGCTATTTATCGGGCAGCTCCTGGCCACCAATCTCAGCACGTTTACGGGTGGGTCAAGCGGGCTGGCGCTGCCGGTGCCGCCGTGGATGGGTGCCTCGTTCAACTATCCGTACTACTACGCCGCGCTGACGGTTCTGGTCGGCGCGCTCCTAGTGTCGTGGTGGATCCGGCAGTCGAAATTCGGGCTGGCCCTGCTGGCAATTCGAGACGACGAGGATCGCGCGCTGGGACTGGGAATCAACACGGGGCTGTACAAACTGGCGGCATTCGTGCTGGCGGCGCTTTTCATCGGCATGGCGGGCGCGCTGTGGGCGTATTTTGTGACGTATATCTACCCGCAGTTCGCGTTCGATCCATTGTTCGATATCGCAATGGTGCTCATGTCGTTCGCGGGCGGGGTCGGGACGCTGGCCGGGCCGGTCCTCGGCGCGGTGCTCATCGAGCCGGCGCAGCAGTATCTGACGCTGACCTACGGGAACAACGGCTGGTCGCTGGTGCTCTATGGTGCATTGTTCCTGGTCATCATTCTCCTGCTGCCGCAGGGGATCATCCCAGGCTTGCGAACGCTCTGGGAGCGATACGAGACACGGCGCCGCGCCGAGCCGCCGGTGACCGAGGCGCGGACTCCGGTGGATCGGCCGGTGCCACGGCGAGAAAGTGCGAACCAATGAGTCTGCTGGAAGTCGAGGATCTTCGCAAAAGCTTCAGCGGCATCCAGGCTCTCACCGGCTGTTCGATCGAGTTGCAGGACAAGGAGATCGGCGGGATCATCGGGCCGAATGGATCCGGGAAGACGACGCTCTTCAACGTCATCACCGGTTATGAGCGACCGGATTCGGGGCGAATCACGTTTCGAGATCGGTTGCTGGCAAATCCTTCGCCGTCCAGCGTTTTTTCCCAGGGGATCGGGCGGACGTTTCAACTCACGCGGATCTTCCCCCGACTGACTGTTGTCCAGAACATGCACGTGGCGGCCCAGCGAAAAGGCTTTGGCGCGGCGCTCTGGCCGTGGAACTCGGCGAAGGAGCGCGCCCGCGCGTTGGAGTTGCTCGAATTCGTCGGGCTGGAGCGGCTCAAGGACGATCTGGCCGGGAGCCTGTCCTACGGGCAGAAGAAGCTGCTGGAGTTCGCGACGATCCTGGTGGCCGATCCGGACGTGATTCTGCTGGACGAGCCGGCCGGTGGCGTGAACCCGACAATGATCAGCTACATGGCCGATCGGATCAGAGAACTGAACAAGGCAGGAAAGACGTTTCTTATTGTCGAGCACAATATGGGATTCGTGATGGACCTGTGTCACCGAGTGACGGTTCTGCATCGCGGCAGCACGATTGCGGCAGGAGAGCCGGATGAGGTGCGGAACAATCCGCAGGTGTTGGAGGCGTATTTAGGTGATTAGCGGGGGGCTGTTGTGGTTCTGACACTACGCGGCGTTGTGGCCGGGTATGGTGGAAGCGATGTGCTGCGCGGGGTTGACCTCGACGTCGCGGAGCGGTCGATCACCTGTATCGTCGGGCCGAACGGCGCCGGGAAATCGACGGTGCTGCGGACGATCAGCGGGCTGCTCCACCCGCGGATAGGCGAGATCCTCTTCGAGGGCAAGCGGCTCAACGGCTCGAATTGCCGGCAGGTGCTGGCGGCCGGGATCGTGCAGGTTCCCCAGGAGCGGAGTCTGTTCCCGGAGATGACGGTCCTGGAAAACGTGCGGCTGGGCGCCTTTACCGTTCGGGACCAGGCGCTAGTCCAGCGGCGTCTGGACGCGGTGTGTGAGATGTTTCCAATCGTGCGCGAACGTGCCGGTGAGCGAGCGGGCAGCCTCTCCGGCGGGCAGCAGAAGCTGGTGGAGTTCGCGCGGGCGCAGATGCTCGATCCGAAGCTGGTGCTCCTGGACGAGCCGTCGATGGGCCTGGACCCCAAGATGCTGCGCCTGGTGTTCGACACGGTGCGGATGATGTGCGATGCCGGGAAAACGGTCCTTCTGGTGGAGCAGAACGCCCGGTCGGGCCTGCGGATGGCGGACACCGGCGTGGTCATGGAAAGCGGGCGGGTGAGGCTCGAAGGCCCGGCGGGCGAGATCCTCGAGAACCCGGAGATAGGAACGCTGTATCTTGGCGGAGCCCTGGCGGCGTCATGAAGAGCGCCTAGCCGTCCTCTAACCTGGAGAGGGGACGGCGCGTTTCGGGGAGAAGGGCTATGACGTGCATCTAATTTACGTCGCGATCGAAACGGGCTTTATGATCGGCGCTGTCTATGGACTAATGGCGTCCGGGCTGACGTTCATTTTTGGGGTCACACGCGTGGTGAATGCCGCTCAGGGAGCGGTAGCCGTGCTGGGAGCATACGTGAGTTACGCGCTGGGGCAGCATTTCGGCATCGATCCGTTCGTCAGTCTGATCGTCGTGATTCCGATTGCCTTTGTGCTCGGAGCGTTCGTGAATCTGATATTTGTGCGGCGAATTGCCGGGATCGGCATGAATGTCTTGGTCCGGGCGGTGCTCGTGACGCTGGCTGTGGCGATCATTCTCCAGGGCGTGCTCGAAATGGTCTTTGGCAACGACCTAGTGACGATCAACGCGTCCTATGTGACGGCGACGTTCGCGCTACGTCACGACTACATTGCCTATATCTACCTGTTCGGGTTCCTGCTGAGCGCTGCGCTGGTCGGGCTGCTCTACCTGTTTCTCTATCGCACCCGGCTGGGTCGGGTGGTGCGTATCGCCCGACGGAACCGGCCGGCGGCGCGGCTGGCAGGTGTCGACCTTGGTCGCATCGATACCATCGTCTTTGGAATTGGGTTCGCATTCGCGGCGGCCGGCGGGATGGTGTACGGATCAATCAACCCGTTCAACCCCATCAGTTCGTACGATCTCATCACACGCCTGCTGGCGATCGCGATCATCGGAGGTCTGGGAAGTGTCTCGGGCGCGATCATCGCCGCGATCGTCTTGCTGGTCATCGAAAGTGTGACGGCAATCTACGCGCCGGTCGGGGCGACGGCGGTGTTTTACGTTGCACTCGCGCTGACATTGGTCATCCGGCCTGGCGGCGTGGTGGATTGGAACAGGGTGCGGATGCGGCTGCCGCTTGGGGCGCGCTGAGAGTCAAGACGGACTCGCTTCCTGAGTTCATACGGGACGAATGTCACCTCCGACCTGAACCCGTCGCCAGGGTGCTGCGCATGATCGGATTGTGCGCTATGCTGGTGCTCGAATTTTGGATCGGGAGCGGCAGATGGTGAGTCAAGACGCACGTTCACTCCCGTACGCGGGGCTACTTCGGTCGATCGGCCAGTTCGTGGATGATCGTCAGGGAGGCGACGTCGCGATCATGGAGCTTGCGGATAGTTTCGTCGTGCGCTACCGGACACCGACGACTGGTGACACGGTCGGCGTCGAGTTGCGCATCGCGGACTTGCGCTCGGAGGCGACGAGCCGGGAGCGCTCCCGCCGGCTTCGATTCGGCCTGGCCGATGGCGGGGGACTGTCGAACCGATTGCGTGCCATAGGCAGCGAGCTCGAACGACTCGAGGCGCATGTGATCCTCGTCGAGTCAGCCGCGGACGAATTCGTCGTCAGTTATCAGTACACGGATCCCCGAACGGATTACGCGCTGCACAAGGGGCTGGACGCGCTTTCGGACGACGAAGTTCGTGAATTCGCAGCCGGCGCCCAGTGGCAGCGGCGTCCGGCACGAAGACGCTTCGCGGCCGGTTAGCACGGCAATTGCCGGCTCGGGTCCATGGGTCGAAGTACCCATAGACGATTGTCTGGCTCAGGGGTATGCTGCTCCCTAGCGACCGCGTGGCCGCTCCCGCGCCATGATTGAACAATCAACATCCGAGGCGGGCGTATCGCACCAAGCGGATAGCCCGCAGTCAATGGGTCTAGCGATCGAGTCCGATCGCCTTCAACTGCTCGGCGAGATTAGCCGGGTCGTTTCATCGACGCTTGATCTGCGCGTCCTTTACGACACGATCTACGAGCAAGTGGGCCGTGTCATGGATACGGCGCACTTCTTCATCGCGCTGTGCGACGAGGCCGCCAACACCATTGACCTTACCTACCACCGGGAAAACGGCCGCCTCTGCCCACCGCGCGTCTTCCCCCTCGCCAATAGTCTGACAGCAATGGTCATACAGCGCGACGACCCCGTGCTGGTCAACAGCGAACGGGAGTATGCCGCATTGGTCCTTGCCAACGGTTTACCAAGCATCACGATCGGCGAGGATGAGAGCGAGGCGAAGGTCTGGGTCCCGCTGCACACGGGAGACCGGACAATCGGCGCGCTCAGCGTGCAAAGCGGCCGCCCGAACGCCTACTCGCGAGAAGATTTGCGCATCCTCTCGATCGTGGCGGCACAGGCGGCGGTGGCGATCGAAAACGCGCGCCTCTACGGGCAAAGCCGGCATGCCGCCGGGCGGATGCAAGCGCTGCTGGAGGTTGCCGCGGCGGTGAATAGCTCGCTGGTGGTTGACCGGGTCATGGATGCAATTCTCTCGGGGATCAAGAAAGTTCTGCCGTACTACTTTGCGGCGATCCTCCTCCCGAACGACACGTCAGAGTATCTGCAAGTTGGCGGGATCGTGGCGCCGGCGCAGTATCGGGAACATACCGAGGCGCTACGCGCAACCGCACGCATTCCGGTTGGAGAGGGCGTGACCGGTAATGTATTTGCCGACGGCCGGGCGCTGGTTATCCCGGACGTGCGGGCGTTTCCCGGCTATATCGACCATGGCATCGGGGAGATTCGCTCGGAAATCGCGGTCCCATTGAAGCGTGGTGATACGGTCGTCGGGGTTCTCGATATCGAGCATCCGGCCATCAATGCTTTTTCTAACGACGACGTGAGCCTGCTTAATCTATTCGCCAGCCAGGCAGCAATCGCACTGGAGAATGCGCGTCTCTTCCAGGAACAGCAGCGTCGGGCGTTCGAACTTCAAGTCATTCAGTCCATCGTCCGGGACATCAACCCGCTCCGCGATCGGAAGGCAATTGCAGAGACAATAAGTCGGGAGCTGAAGCTTCTGATCGCCTACCACTCCTGCCGCATTTTTGCCCTGGACGACCAGGCCGGTGAGCTGGAGCCGGTCGCGGTGGACGGCTACTACCCACCGGATTTCCGGCCACCGATTGGGCGGGGCGTGTGCGGTTGGATTGCAGACGCGGGGGAGCCGATCCTGATTCCCGATCTGCGCGCCGACTCGCGAGCCGAGTACATCGAAGGAATGCCGGACCGCAGTGAATCGTTGATCGGGGCTCCGCTGCGCTATCAGGACCGCGTGCATGGTGTCATCACCTTAACCAAGCTGGGCGTCGACCAGTTTGACGAACATGCCCTACGGCTGCTAGAGATCGTCGCCGGTCAGACGGCCATTGCGTTTGACCGGGCGCGCCTCTATGAGGAGCTGCGCGATCAGGCGGTGACGGATGAGCTCACGCGCTTATATAATCGCCGCTATTTACTGGGGCGGCTGCGGGTCGAGATTTCTCGCGCCATGCGGAACGATCACCCTCTGGCGGTGTTGCTGTTGGACGTCGATCGCTTCAAGCAAGTGAACGATCGAAGCGGGCACGACGGCGGCGATGCAGTACTGCGCGAACTGGCGGTGGTGCTACAGAAACAGGTGCGCGAAGGGGATATTGTGACTCGCTTCGGCGGCGAAGAGTTCTGCGTCGTCCTGCCCGAGGTCGCGGCGGACGAGGCGATTCAGGTAGCGGAGCGGGTCCGGGTGGCCGTAGAACGACATCGAATGCCGCTGGACGCAGGCGTGGGGCATATCTCGATCAGCGTGGGCCTGGCGTTTCTGGCGCCGGACGACACGGAGCTGACCGTGCTGACACGCGCCGATAGGGCGATGTATCGCGGGAAGCGGCTGGGGGGGAATATGGTGTGCGTGCAGGAAGGGGACGAGGAAGAACAGGTTTTGCCGTCGACCGGGTAAAGCAGTTATTGGGTTGTTGGTGGGCGACCTGAGGCGAGCATGCGGGTGCCGTTCCATCGGTAAGTGATGGTGACGGCCGGCAGCGAGGGGCAGCAGAGGGGATCGCTGGGTTTGTAGTGGGCGTACGTGATTGAGAAGGCGCGCGGTCCGGCAGCGGATATATTCGTGATGGAGGGAGTGGTACCGGACGTATCGGCGCCGACGAAGCGGTCGCCTGCAAAGAAGAAGACGCGCTGACAGTGGCCGTCGGCGCTGCCGCGGCAGACAGCAGGCCAGGCGATGAGCGTGTGGCCGGAGCCGTCGGCGGTCGTGGCGTAGGACGCATCGGGGACAAAGCCCTTGCGGCGGATCACGGCGCGATCGACGGCGATTGGTTTAACGGCTGAAGATCGTGTTGCCGTGGGTTTGGGAGCCGGGGTGGACGCGGGCGAGCCGCAGCCGCTGGCTAGGGCGAGCAGGACAAGGACCGGCGCGAGCAACCATCGCGACGTCATTAACAGTCCGTGAAGCGGTACCATGGCAACCCACGGGCGGTGTCATAAGCGCAAGGTCGCGCCGGCTGGTGACCCCATAACTCCTCAGCCCGCGAAGATGCTCTGTGGGAGGAAGGCGCCGACCAGCCAGTTCGGCGCGTCTACCACCTCGCAAATCTTGAGATCGACGGCGACGCTACAGAGCATGTAGGCATCAGGCTCGGAGAGGCCATACTCGCGCTGCAGGTGGCCGATCATGTGCCGCACCGCTTTGCGAGTGGCGACGAGAAGGTCGGGAGCGATGCCGTCAGTGGCGTAGTAGGGAGCGGTATTCGTCGTCGGCGCAAGCGGGCCGGCGGTCATGAACTGGGGCTGCGGGATCTCGAGATCCTTTCGGACGGTCAGGCGCACGCTGGCTCGCATGGGCGTCTCGATGGCCGTGCCGCAAACTTCGCCGTCGCCCTGCGCAGCGTGACCGTCGCCCATGGAGTAGAGCGCGCCCTCGACCTCGACCGGCAGGTAGAGCGTACTACCGGCGGTGAGGTGTTTGGTGTCCATATTGCCGCCGTGACGGTAGGGCGGGATCGTGGAATGAGGGCCGGCTTCGGCAGGCGCGAGGCCGGTCTCGCCGCAAAACGGGGCGAGCGGGATGCGGATGCCGGGGGCAAACTCGGCGCTCCCGCCGCGCAGCTCCCAGATTTTCAGGGCGGGGGTCGGGAACTCGTCGGCCAGGAGTCCGAACCCGGGGATGATGGCGGTCCAGCCCCAGTCAGCCGGCTCGAGCGAGAGGATGTCGATCTGCAGGGTGTCCCCCGGCTCGGCGCCCTGGACGAAAATCGGGCCATTGACCTGATCGACGCGGGCGAAGTCGAGCTCTTCGATGGCGCGAACGGTGGAATCGGGGCCGATCTGGCCGCACGACGCCTCGAGGAGATCGAAATCGACCACCTCGCCGGAGGCGATTCGGGCGACCGGCTCGATCGAATTGTCCCAGGCGAGGTGCCAGCGGTCTCGCGCAATGTGGATGTTTCGCGCCGTCTGCATGGTGTCCTCCTTACGATGCCTCGATTTTGTCCGATGGTGACCAACGGGCGCCAGATAAAGATTCTAGTGCTATGATTGGCCACGCAATTTGCGCTGCGTCAGGACCCAGAGGTTTCCCACCCCCGCATCTGAGCCTGAGATGTCGTGGGAGTAGAGTACTCTGCGAGGCATCTCTTGAATACTGAGATCGAGCGAACCGACGCTCTGCCCTACGGGGCCGAACTAGAAGAGGCCCCCGTCGAGGCCCGGACGCAGTGGAGCCTTGTCTGGTATCGCTTTCGGCGCAACAAGTCGGCGCTAGTCGGGGCAGTTGTCGTCGCGGTGCTCATTTTTGTGGCGATCTTCGCGCCCTGGCTGGCGCCACACGATCCCACAAAGATCTTCGATAACGGGCTGACACTGGAAGGAACGCCGGTCGGGCCGGGAAAAGCGTTTCTGCTCGGCACCGACGCGCTGGGACATGACCAGCTCTCGCGCATTATCTACGGCGCCCGTATCTCGATGACGATCGCGGTGGTTGCGAATGGCTTTGCAATGTTGATCGGTGTCGTTATCGGGGGGCTCGGAGGATATTTCTCCGGTGTACTTGGCATGGTCATGATGCGGATCACCGATATCATGATGGCCTTTCCGATCCTGCTGCTGGCTATTGCCCTGGTCGCCGTGTTTCAGCCGAGTCTCTGGATCGTCATCGGCGTCATCGCGTTTGTCTACTGGACGCCGGTAGCGCGTATCATCCATGGCGAGGTGCTGGGGCTGAAGCGGCGTGACTTCGTCGACGCAGCGCGGGCAATGGGTCTGGGAGACATCAGGATCATGCTGCGTCACATCCTTCCCCACGTCCTGCCGGTCATCATCGTCTATGGGACACTGGGAATCGCGACCAACGTTCTGTTCGAGGCCGCGCTCAGTTATCTGGGCGTGGGTGTCCAGCCGCCGACGCCGTCGTGGGGCGGGATGATCAGCGACGGGCAGCTGTATTACCGCGCCGCGCCGTGGCTGGTCGTGTTCCCGGGCCTGGCGATCATGCTCACGGTTCTGGGCTTCAACCTTCTTGGTGACGGCCTTCGCGAGGCGCTCGATCCGACACAGAGGAATCGAGCGTGACGACGTATATCGCGCGGCGCCTGCTGCTGGCGGTGCTGGTGGTCTGGGGCGTGTCGGTCCTCACGTTTGTCCTGGCCTATATGGTCCCGGCCGATCCGGCACGCGTCTATGCCGGTTCCAACGCAACTGCGCAAACTGTCGCTCATATCCGGCAGCAGCTGGGGCTGAACCGACCCTTACCGATTCAGTACGTCGACTACGTAAATCGCGCGCTGCATGGTAACTTCGGCATCTCCTACAAGCTGCAGACGCCGGTGCTGACCGCGATCATGAGCCGCTTCCCGTATAGCGCCGTGCTGGCGCTGGCTGGAATCTTTGTCGAACTGCTGATCGGGATTCCAATTGGCATTCTGGCGGCGGTCAAGCGGGGGAGCTGGCTCGATCACAGCGCGATGGGCATGGCGATGCTCGGCGTCTCAGCCCCGCAGTTCTGGCTCGGCCTGATCCTGCTGTACTCGTTCGGCTATGTCTGGCCGATCTTTCCGCTCGGTCTGGCCCAGGGGCCGACATCGATTGTGTTGCCGGCCGTAACGATCGGCCTCGGCGGAGGGGTCTGGTACGCGCGCATCCTGCGATCGTCGATGCTGGACACGCTGAGTCAGGATTACGTCCGGACGGCGCGGGCCAAGGGGATCCGAAAGGTCGCCGTCGTAGCGCGGCACGCGCTACCGAATGCGATCTCGCCGGTGGTGACGATGGTCGGGCTGGACATGGCGTATTTCCTGGGCGGGATCGTGGTGGTGGAATCGGTGTTCGGCTGGCCGGGCATCGGACAACTGGCATACCAGGCGATCCAGAATGACGACATTCCGTTGATCATGGGCACGGTTCTGTTCGCGTCGGTCATCATCGTTCTCGTGAACATCGTGACCGATGTGCTGTACGCATTTTTGAACCCGCGCATTGTGTACGATTGATCCCGGTAAGAAAGAGGAGGTAGTAGGACTATGCGACCAAGGTTGATGGGGCGATTCGTCGTCGCCCTGGTGGTAATGCTCGGCCTGGGGCTGGGAGGCTATCACGTGGCCTCGGGTAGCCCCGCAAAGGCGAGCCGGCTGGCGAGTCAGCAGCCGAAATACGGTGGCGTGCTGACCCAGGGGTTCCAGAACGACCTGGCGACGCTTGACCCGGCCATCGCCTACGACTGGGATAACTGGCCGGTCGTCAAAATGGTTTTCGACGGGTTGCTGGACTACAACTCCGGCACGAAGATCGTGCCTCGCATCGCGGCGCGCATGCCAAAGGTGACGGATGGCGGGCGGGTGTACACGTTCAGCCTGCGACACAATGTCCATTTCACGAATGGGCGGCTCGTCACGGCGGCGGATGCGGCATACACGATCAACCGCGTGCTCAGCCCGGCAACCAAGAGCCCTGGAGCGAGCTTCTACCTCGACATCAAGGGGGCACCGCAGGTCGTTGCCGGCAAGGCGAAGACCGCCAGCGGGATCAAGGTTCTGAACAAGTTCACCGTTCAATTCACGCTCATCAAGCCGGATGTGACGTTCCTGAATGAGATGGCGATGAACTTCGCCTACATCGTGCCGAAGGAAGTGGTCCAGAAGGAGGGAGCGAACTTCGGTCACAAGCCGGTTGGAACCGGCCCGTTCATCATGAAGCAGTGGGTACCGGGACAGAAGATTGTCTTCGTCCGCAACCCGCACTACTTCATCAAGGGCGATCCGTATCTCAGCGGCGTCACGCTGGAGATCGGACTGAACCCCTCGGTGGCGCTGCTGCGCCTGCAGCGCGGTCAGCTCGATATGCTGGGCGATCCGATCCCGGGACCGGACTTCCTGAGTATCAAGAACAACCCCAAGTACAAGAACATGCTGGTGCGCGAGGTCGAGCCGGAGACGAGCTACATCGCGATGAATACCCGCATGAAGCCGTTCAACAACGTGCTGGTCCGGCGGGCGATCAACATGGCGATCGACAAGCGGCGCATCGTCCAGCTACTGAACGGTCGCGGCGTGGTGGCGAACCAGGTGCTACCTCCGCTGATGCCGGGTTACAACCCGCACTACAAGGGCTACCCGTACAACCCGGCAGCGGCGAAGAAGCTGCTGGCAAAGGCCGGTTACCCGCACGGATTTAGCACGCAGCTCTACACGCTCAACGTCGATCCTCAGCCGCGCATCGCCGAGTCATTCCAGGCGGATCTCCAACAGATCGGCGTCAAGGCGAGTGTGGTGCCGCTGTCCCAGGCAACAATCGTTCAGAAGGCGGGTACGCCAGGCAAGGTGCCGATGATCTGGTCGGGGGGTCTGGCATGGCTGCAGGACTTCCCCGATCCCTCCGACTTCTACGGTCCGATCCTCGGATGCGGATCGGCGGTGCAGGGCGGCTGGAACTGGCCGTTCTTCTGCGACCGGACGATTGACGCACAGGCGAACAAGTTGCTCGGCATGAACAACCGAACCAAGCGGCTTGCGGGGTACCGCAGCATGTACAACAAGGTCATGCAGCAAGCGCCCTGGGTGCCGGTCGATAACGACGTCAAGTATGTCCTCCACGGGCCGCAGGTCCATGGGCCGTACTGGGCGTTCGTGCATAACGTGCACACGTTCTTCTACGAGCACATCTGGAAGAGCTGAGACAGATAAAGCGCGCGCCCGGTTGCTTAGCGACCGGGCGCGCATTTTTTTACGCGTCGATCGATGCTGTCTCGGGCAGAAGCTGGATCGCCAGGATCGAGACGAGGAGGAGCACGGCAATGCCGCGGTGGGCGGATTCGACGTTGTAGGCGCGCAGGATCTCGTCGGCCAGGATGAAAACGCCGAAGAGGGCCAGAAGGACGGTGAAAGCGAGATAGATCAGGGGCCAGCGAAGGCGGCGACGGCGGTGGAAAGCTCGTAAAGCCCGCCAAAAGAGCAGGGCGGCAAGCGCTTCCCAGAGGATGACCCCAAGGAGGAGGACGCGGTCGATCCAGGATGGCGTGTCGTAGACGGCGGTGCTGTGGACGATGAGGGCGTAGTTCCCTGACCCAATTTTCCAGGCATGGGGGATCAGCCCGAACGCTTTTAGCTCATCGGCGAGATTGGTGAGCGTGACGAGCGTGATCCACAGAGACCAGAACAGGAGAATACCGCGCTTGAGGAGGCCGGCGCGGGTGGTAAACGTGTCCCAGAACACGTGAGCCGTGTCGCGGCGCGGCTATGTCGTTGCGGTGCGACCCAGCACCTGGATATTGTTCTCCACGTCCTGAACGTCAGGGATACTCCAGGCGATACGTTCGGCTTCGCGCTTGGCCTGTTTGCTACGGGTCCGGCCTGACAGAATGACGGTTCCGTTATTGACGGTCGCGTTGATATCGGCGTTTGTCGTCCGGTGGTTCTGGTCGAGCGCCAGGTTGACGTAGCGTTCGAGCTGCCCGGCGGTCATGTGGTGAATTTGTCGAGCCTCCCACTGTTGCGTGGGCGGGGCGTAGGCTCCCCGCGCGGTCTGGGGACCGTAGGCCCGACTAGATTGGCCCCCACTGCCGGTGTATCCTGCCTGGCCGGATTGCATGCCGGTTCCCGTCGCTCCCGTGGGAGGCGCGCTCTCACCGTTCGGGCGCGCGTATCGCGCGGTCGTGCCGGTCAGAGCGCCCTGATTCGGGCCACCCTGACGATAGATTTCGTCCAGCACCTCAACCGGAACGGCGACCCGCACCCAATAAAACCCCAATCCATTGTCAGACGTCATGGCCATCTCCCTTGCGTGTCTATCTCACCGGCTGCCGTAGCGCGTGCAAGTCATGTGCCAATCACTCAGTCCCTATACTCGCGGGGAGGGGTTGATGCGAGTGAGGCACGCCGGGGTAGGAGAATTGATCCTGCTCTGGCTTGGCGGGATCTCGCTGCGAATCACGATTCTCGCCGTACCTCCGCTGCTGCCGACGATCCACCGTTCGCTCCATCTGAGCGAGAGCTCGGTCGGCGCGCTGACTAATCTGCCGGTTCTCTTGCTGGCCGTGGCTGCGATTCCTGGGTCTCTCTTGATCGCCCGGATAGGAGCGCGGCGAGCATTGATCGCCGGCCTGACTCTGGTAGCGATAGCGGGCGCGGCGCGCGGGATAGGGGGCTCAGAGGCAGTTTTATTCGCGATGACCTTTTTGATGGGCGTGGGCATCGCCGTGTCGCAACCGGCGTTGCCGTCACTGGTACGCCTCTGGTTCGCTCATTCGCCGGGACTGGCCAGCGCGGTCTACGCCAACGGATCGCTGGTCGGCGAGATCGTCGCGGCTTCGTTCACGCTTCCCCTGGTCTACCCGCTGCTGGGCAGAAGCTGGGAAGCCGGCCTGGCTTTCTGGTCGATCCCAGTTTTTGGCGCCGTGCTGGCGTTGGCAGTTCTCACGCCTCACGTCCCGCGGACCGGAGAACTACCGGCGTGGTGGCCGGCGTGGCGTGATGGACGCCTCTGGGCTCTCGGACTCACGCTAGGTGCCGCTTCGGCGGCGTATTTCGGGAGCAACGCATTTCTCCCCGATTACCTGAAGTCGCTGAATGACGGGGCAGTTATCACGGCGGCTCTGGTCAGCCTGAGCTTGAGTCAGTTGCCGAGCTCGTTTATCGTCGCGGCAGCGCCGAACCGGTTTATCGGCAAGCGCTGGCCGGTGGTCGTGGCCGGCGCCCTGACAATAGCAGGCGCAATCGGTTACGGTGTGTGGCCGGAAGGAGTGGTGGCCTGGGCGGGGATCGTGGGCTTTTCCACCGCGGTGATCTTCGTCCTGGTCCTGGCCTTGCCGCCCACGATCAGCTCCCCGGAGAACGTTCACGGTCTCACGTCTGGGATATTTACCGTCTCCTACGTATGTCCGTTTGTTGCCTCGGTCGCCGGTGGATCGATCTGGGACGCGACGGGAATCAGCTATACGTCCTTCCTTCCCGTGATCGTATGTGGTATTGTCATCGCGGGTCTTTCGTCCGGATTCGAAATTCCCGACGCCGCAGCGTTACAAAACGCTCCGCTATCTCGTTAAGCGAGTCGAAGTGGTCTCTGGGAGGAATACATGAGGATACTTGCGCTCATCGCGGCTCTGTTACTTGTCGGACTTCCAAGCAGCGCTTTTGCTGCTGCCGGTACCCCACCCCCGCCACCGTCGACAA
>Ga0070739_10002829_pt1 | contig 22437 bp, 18 predicted proteins | sample Coa_R1_7_FD_66445 | JGI IMG/M metagenome (GOLD analysis project Ga0070739, IMG submission 66445) | Surface soil microbial communities from Centralia Pennsylvania, which are recovering from an underground coalmine fire - Coalmine... | ecosystem: Environmental > Terrestrial > Soil > Unclassified ... | reverse complement strand
TGCCGCGTCCGCTGGCCCGCCGAAGTTGGGAGCGCGCATTGGCTGCCAGATTCGGGAAGCGCCGGTTTACGTCCAAGAGCTGGACAAATTGGGCAATATCGGCGTTGGGCAGGGAGCCTTGCAGGGCAAAGGTCGGCTCGGGAAGCGATGCGCCCGACGATTTTGGAATGAGCCAGCGGGAGAGGCCGAAGACGGCGCCGTTGATCAGCGTGTCCGTTCCGCCGACCAGGCCGCGCAGGTTGCCGGAGACCGTGTCGGTGGTGAAGACGAGGCTGCCCTGGATGCCCTCCAGCGGGATGCCGAGCGCCGGGATGCGCATGGCGAAGTTCGCTAGCTGCGCCGTGCCATGAAGCTCCATCTGCCGGATATCGAGCTTGCGCCTGGCTTCTCCCGGAGGCGGCAGGTAGGCGGCGCTGCCGAGGATATCCGCCTGGCCGGAGACGAGGCGGGCCCTGGCGGGCGGCAGCAGATGCGCGGTGAAGTAGGGCAGGTTCACCCGGCGGGCATCCACGCGCACATCCAGCCGCAGGGGCTTCATATTGAACATGCCGGTAGCGTGGAAGGTGCCTATCCGCGAGAGCTGGCCGGCGCCGGTGGCGTCGAAAGCGACGCTTTTGTCCGGGCGGATCTGGACCACGCCGGTGGTGTGGCCGACCTGGAGGACGAACGACTGTCGAGGCACGCCGGGCGGATGCGGGAACGCTTCGTCATGGAAGTAGACCGTCCCATCCAGGAAGACGATTCTATCCACGAAGGGGCGCGCGGGGCCTTTGCTGGGCTTGATTAGATCTTCAATGTTCCAGCGCCCTTTGGCGTTACGGGCCAGCGTGCCCGACGGCCGGACCAACTCCATGCCGCTGATAATGGGCACGGCCCTGTCGCTGGAAAGGATCTGTCGGAGGTTAAAGGTGAGGATGACCTTATCGGCGCTGCCCAGGGTGCCGCTGTTGGACTTGGGGCCGGCGGCCATCCAGACATTGTCAACCTCGACGGAATTGGGCGCTGTGGGCACCAGCAAGTTCAAGTGCAGCTTGATGCGGCCAATCCGGACCTCCCGCCCCAGCGCCTTGGTCGCCTCTGCCGAAGCCAGGGCCGCCACCTGCGCGTTGCCGCCCAGAAAATCGAGATCCCGCTGCACGAGCCGATAGGCGCCCACGCTGAGGATGACCAGCGGGACGACCAGTATCAGGAGGTTAAGCAGCAGACGCAAATAGCGCATCACGGCATTTCGCGGTTGGTATTGGGTCAGAGTCATTGAGCACTCGACGCCGGGCAATAAATTACCCGTCTGTTGGGCCTGCAGCCAGGCGTCCGCGAGGACGCCAAAAACGCAAAAGCGCCGAGAACGCAAGGACCCTGGTATCAGGCGTGGCCGACGCGGGCCAGCCGGTCGGCCAGCAGCTTTTCGGAGAAAGCCTGCGCGTTGTAGGAGGAGCGCACGAACGGCCCGGAAGCGACGAAGGCAAAGCCCATCTCCTCTCCGATCCGCTCGTACTCCCGGAAGCGATCCGGATGGACATACTCCACGACGGACAGATGCCTTGTTGTCGTAGGACGCAGATACTGCCCAATCGTGACGGCGCTGACGCCGACCTCCCGCAAATCGCGCAGGGTTTGAATGACTTCCTCGTGCGTCTCGCCCAGGCCAAGCATGATGCCGGACTTGGTGTGGATGGTCGGGTCCATGTTCTTGACGGCCTGCAAGACATCGAGCGTGCGGCGATACTTGGCTTGCGGGCGCACGATAGGCGAGAGGCGCTCCACGGTCTCGATGTTGTGGTTATAGATGTCGGGATGCGCCTCCACAACGCGACGGATGCACCAGCGCTTACCTTTGAAGTCCGGGGTCAATACCTCGACGATGACGCCGGGGATCGTCTCGCGCAGCGCATGGATGGTCTCCGCAAACTGCGTGGAGCCCTCATCTGGCAACTCATCGCGCGCCACCGAGGTGACGACGACGTGCTTGAGGCCCATCGCCCTGGCGGTCTCGGCCACGCGGCGGGGCTCATCCGCGTCTACCTCCAGCGGCTTGCCGACCTTGATGGCGCAGAAACCGCAGTTGCGGGTGCAGATGTCGCCCAGGATCATAAACGTGGCGGTCTTTTTGGACCAGCACTCGCCCAGGTTCGGGCAGCGGGCGCTCTCGCAGACGGTATGCAGCTTGGCGTCCCGCAGCATCCCTTCTACCATCTCGACGGTCTGGGGGCTGGGAACGCGCTTGGTTAGCCACTGAGGAAGGCGTGAATTCACGGTGAAATGTTCCTTAAATTTGTTTGCCAGGCAGTCTTACTATCCGGCATTTTACCCTTACGGTAAGTGTATCTCCAGGCGGGTAAAAATGTCAAGTTGGAGCCGCCTGCCGATGGCAGCCCACCCGTAAACGAGTGGCTGCGGACGGCAACCCCGCTCAAGCGGGCTACCAGGGGTTGGATGCCTTTACCCTTGAGTGGAACCGCTCCACCTGGCGCAGCCCCGTTCACGGGGCTTGCCGTCGGCAGCCCGGGCCTTTAGGGCCGGGCGCAGCCTTCTTGACATAAGCGAGTCGCAGAGAGATACATTTTTCGCTCTCCTTGACGAATGAGTTACCTGAGGGTATAATCCGGTCACCTATGAGGGTTGGACGTCCCGGCGGCAGCCCTCTCTTTTTAGCGAAATCGCTACCAATTCTCTCCCGTCCGTCGCGGCTTCTGCCAATAATGCAGGATGGTGCGGGCGCGGGAGTTCACCGGCACGGCGTCTGGCCCCTCAGGGCAGCGCCAATCCCTCTTGCAGGATAAGGGTGGTACGCCCGCATGGCGATATTGGGCTTTGACGAGGACGAGATCGCGCGTCTGCTGGCGCTGCTGGAAGCAGAGCAGTGGGACGAGTTGGAATTGGAGGAGGAAGGACGCTTACTGCGCCTTCTCGGCCCATATCCGGAGCCTCCGGCGGTTCCTACCGCGCCGCCTGCGGATACGCTGGCGCTGCCGACTGCTGGCGTGCCGGAAGTCCCTCCACCGGACAGGGGCCGACGGCCTAAGAGGCTGCCTGCCGCAAAAAATCTGGCGGCCCCGAAAGTAGCCGAAAAGCCCGCTGCGCCTCCAGCCAATCAGATTGCGCTCGTCGCGCCGATGGTCGGTATATTCTACCGGGCGGATAAGCCTGGCGCGCCGCCGTTTATCTCGGTGGGCGACCATATCTCCGTAGGGCAGACCGTCGGCGTTATCGAGGCCATGAAGATTTTCTCCGAGATACCCGCTGAGCACGCGGGCATCGTCGTCGCCATCCCCGCCAAAGACGGACAACTGGTACAGACCGGCGAGCCGCTGATCCTCTTGCAGAAGCTGGAGTAGACGGCGCCGGTCTCCTTCAGAGAGGCATGAGCGAAAAATGAGCTATTATCCGAGCAAGCCGTGGGATAAAGACCGCATCGAGATCGGCATCCTGGGCCTGGGCGTCGTCGGCTCCGGGACGGTGGAGTTGTTGCAGCGCAACCGCGCCGAGATTGAGCGCAAGATCGGCCTGCCCCTCCATATCAAGCGGATCGCCGTGCGCGACCTCCACAAGAAGCGGACCGTGGCCGTGGACCGGGAAATCCTCACCACCAACGCCTGTGAAATCCTGGACGATCCCGATATAGACATCGTCTGCGAGTTGATCGGCGGGGTGGACCCGGCCAAAGAGTTCGTGCTGCGCGCCCTCAAGAACGGCAAGCAGGTCGTCACGGCCAACAAGGAGATGATCGCCAAAGAGGGCCACGAACTGATGGAAGAGGCGGCGCGCCGCCGCCTGGACTTCCAGTTCGAGGGAAGCGTGGCCGGCGGCATCCCCATCATCCAACCGATGAAGAACGCGCTGTCCGGCAACCGCGTGCAGGAGGTGCTGGGCATCATCAATGGCACGACTAACTATATCCTGACCAAGATGACCCAGGAGCGCGCCGACTTCCATACGGTGCTGAAGGAGGCGCAGGCTCACGGCTACGCGGAGGCCGACCCGACCAGCGACATTGAAGGCTACGACGCCCAGTACAAGATCGCCATCCTGGCTTCCATCGCCTTTACCAGTCGCGTGCATGTCTCGGATGTCTACGTGGAGGGCATCACCCGGATCGCGGCGGAGGATATCGAGTACGCCGATGAATTGGGCTACATCATCAAGCTGGTTGGGGTCGCCAAGCGCGTCGGCCATGACCGGATGCAGGTGCGCGTACACCCGGCGCTGCTGCCCAAATCGCACCCGCTGGCGGCCACCAACGATGTCTATAACGCCGTGCTGGTAAAGGGCGACTCGGTAGGCGACGTGATGTTCTACGGGCGCGGCGCGGGCAGCGGCCCGACCGGCAGCGCCGTCGTGGGCGACATCATGGACGTGTGCCGCAACCTGCGTTCCGGCTCTACGGGCCGCGTCGCCTGCACCTGCTTCGAGCAGAAGGTCATGCAGCCTATCGAGGAGGTGGAGACGCCCCACTATATCCGCATGGTCGTTGAGGACAAGCCGCGCGTGCTGGCCGCCATCTCCAGCGTGTTTGGGGACTGCGACATCAATATCGAGGCGATGATCCAGAAGGCCACGCGCGGCGAGCACACCGACATCATCTGGCTGATGCACGAGACGCCGGGCCGCAGCATCGCCCGCGCTCTGGAGATCATCGCCCGCCTGCCGGTCGTCGTCTCCATTTCCAACTGGCTGCGCGTCGAGGAATAAGCCCTCATCCAACCGCCCTCACCCCCGACCCCTCTCCCGGCGCTGCGGGAGAGGGGAGCCAGCCCTTACTCCCTGGTTCCTCGGTTCTCCTTTCTCCTCGCAAGCTGCATCGGCAGTGACCGATTTCACAGGGAAAATGTGATGTGAGGGCTTGCCAAGCCTGATTGATTGCGTTAAAATGGGGCGCTGTCACACCGCACGTTGCAAGGAGCGCCTCTGGTTATGGCCCTGGATACTCTGGCACCCTCTCCCTCCTCTGCCTTCTATTTCGTCGGAGGCAACCTTCCGTTTGATGCTGCCTGCTACGTCACGCGCAAGGCCGATGACGAGTTATTGCAGGGACTGCTAGCCGGCCAGTTCTGCTATGTCTTAACTTCACGGCAGATGGGCAAGTCCTCCTTGATGGTCCGTACCTCCGTGCGTCTGCGGCAAGAAGGGGTTGCCGTCGCCGTCCTCGACCTGACCGCCGTGGGACTCAACGTCTCGCCGGAGCAGTGGTATCTAACATTGCTGGGCTTGGTAGGCCAGCAGTTAGACCTGGAGGACGAGCTAGAGGACTACTGGTTCGACCATGAGGCGGTCGGACCGATGCGTCGGTTCTTCCGGGCGTTGGAGGAAGTGGTGCTGGAGCAGGTGGAGCGGCTGGTAGTGTTCGTGGATGAAGTGGACGCCGTCCGCTCTCTGGCTTTCTCCGCTTTCTCTCGAAATAGAGGAGTTTTTCTTCGGGAATAATCAGGCGACCTTCGTACCTTATTGCGGCTAATTTCGGCCTGCCCATTAACAACCGCAGATTTTTTTCAGGAGCGCGTGGGGAAGGAACCGGCGCAAAGCAAACCGAATCCTGCATTCACCGCATGGTAGGCGTGGCTGCGTCTACCGTTTTTGTTGCCATGCCTTGCGCGCGAAGGAAGACAGAGAAAGGAGCGGGGAGGTGGAGAAACCGCGTGTGCTGCTCTCCTGGAGCAGCGGGAAGGACTCGGCGTGGGCGCTGCATCTGCTGCGGCAGGCGGGCGAGGTCGAAGTCGTCGGGCTGCTGACCACGATCAACGAGGCGTTCGACCGGGTGGCGATGCACGCCGTCCGGCGTACCTTGCTGGAGGCGCAGGCGCGCGCCGTCGGGCTGCCGCTCCTGGCCGTGCCCATCCCCTGGCCCTGCTCCAACGAACAGTACGAGGCGGCCATGCAAAGGGCGCTCGATAGGGCGCGCGTGGAACTGGACATCACCCACGTCGCGTTCGGCGACCTGTTTCTCCAGGAAATTCGCCGCTACCGCGAGGAGAAGCTGGCGGGAACCGGCCTGACACCCCTGTTTCCGCTCTGGGAACTCCCGACGGACTCCCTGGCCCGGCAGATGGTGGAGGGCGGGCTGCGCGCCTACCTCACCTGCGTGGACCCGCGCCACCTGCCCGCCTCTTTTGCCGGGCGGGAGTTCAACGCGGCGCTGCTGGCCGATCTGCCCGCCGAAGTTGACCCCTGCGGCGAGAACGGCGAGTTTCACACCTTTGCCTATACTGGCCCGATGTTCTCCCAGCCGGTCGCCGTGACCGCCGGCGAAGTGGTCACGCGCGAGGGCTTCGTCTTCGCCGACCTCTGCCCTATCTCTCCTTCCTGAACGCCGAATGGGGAATCGGCTTCGGGGTACAATGGAATGGGGAGGAGAACGACGATGAGTAAGATGCTGGAATTGCCCGATGACATATACGAGGATGTTCTGGAAGCAGCCAAGAACGAGGGCAAAACCCCCGCCGAGTGGATCGCGACGCGCCTTCCGCCGCTTGTGGACAGCAACGGCGCACTCCGGCGCGTGCCCTATCCCATCTACAAGCAGATGGAGCGGCTGGCCCCCAGGCTAGGCAAAACGGTGGATCAGCTTGCGGCGGAATTCTTGCAGCGATTCCGCGGTTCCAAGCTGCCTCCTGACGTGTCCGAGGAAGAATGGGAGGCCGCAAGAGCACGCCTGTGCCGACATGCGGGAGCGGTAAGCCTGGGATATCCAACCGGCGCGGATAATGAGAACATAGACGCCGATCTCGCGCGTGAGTACGGCAGCACGCATGAGGAGGAGGCATGATATTCCTCACGAGGGGACGAACATGAAGATTAAAGAGATACGCTGCGTGCAGGTCACGATGCCGGAGACAGGCGCAAAGACGACGCCGACGCGCCCGCCCTGGTCACAGGACGCCGAGGTCGCAAATCCGATGTCACACTTCCCACGCTACAAGCGGCACCGCTCCTCGTGGATGCCGGACCGATGGCATAGCGTCTGGGTGCAGGTCATCGCCGAAGATGGAACGTGGGGATTGGGCCTGACCTCCTTTGGCCGTCCCGTGCAGGCGATTATCGAAGACCACTTTGCGCCCCGGCTCGTCGGCGAGGACTGCCTGGCTATCGAGAAGTGCTGGGACATGATGTGCCGCCTGAGCAAGCCCTACGGCACAGTCGGGCTGGCGTCGTCGGCTATCAGCGGCGTGGATCTGGCGCTCTGGGATCTGGCGGGCAAGCTCCAGCAAAAGCCGGTCTATACGCTGCTGGGCGGCCCGGTGCGCGACCGCATTTTTGCCTACGCCACCGGCAACGACGTGGATTGGCAAAAGGAGATCGGTTTTCGCGCTGTCAAACTCGCCTGCCCCTACGGCCCGGCGGACGGGCTGTGGGGCCTGGATGCCAACGAGCAGTTGGTCGCGCAGGCCCGTGAAACGGTCGGCGATGAGATAGAGATCATGCTGGACTGCTACATGGCCTTCGATGTGGAGTATACGGCACGGCTTGCCGAGCGCCTGCGCCCCTACAAGCTTAAGTGGATCGAGGAGTATCTGATTCCTGAAGATCTGGAGGGCCATGTTGCCGTGCGGCAGCGCCTCCCCTGGCAAACGCTGGCGACCGGCGAGCACATGTATACCCCGTACCCGTTCGCCTTCCTCGCCCAGCACCACGCCGTAGACATCCTTCAGCCGGACATCCACTGGGTTGGCGGGCTGACGGCCTGCCGCAAGATATGCGCGCTGGCGGAGGCAGCAGGCCTGACTGTCATCCTGCACGGCGGCGGCCTCTCCCAATACGGTCTGCACCTGACGGCGGCCATGCCCAGCACGCCGTGGGCCGAGTACTGGGGACCGTCCCCCGGCGTCCCCCCGCAGGATGTGGTAACGCCCTGGGGGCCTGCGGTCGTCCAGGAGAGCTATCTCTTTCCTACGCCCGGCGACGGGTTCGGCCTGCAGATTGAGGAGGACTGGATCACGCCCCTTGCCGCATAGCTCCGCCGCCGCTCTCCTCTCAGCAGGCCTCACCCCCGGCCCCTCTCCTTGGTAAGGAGAGGGGTGGCCGCAGGTCGGGGTGAGGTCTCCTTAGCCTGGCGAAGCGGGGGGCATGGCCGGCCTTTCGCGCAGCGTCGCCGTGAGGGTCTGCTCCGACCCGGCCCGCCAGATGCGAAGGGAGAGCTTATCGCCGACTTTTAGCCCTTGAATCACCGCTTGCAGATCCTCCTCCTTCTGAATCGGCGTATTGTTGGCGGCGCGTATCACATCCCCCGGCTGTAGCCCGGCCTCATCGGCAGGGCTTCCCTGCAAAACGTTGGCTACGATCGCGCCGTTCACGTCCTCCGGGATATGGAGCGCGTCACGGGCGCGCGGCGTGATCGGGCCGTAGGCGATGCCCAGCCAGGGACGGACAACATGCCCCTGGGCGATAAGCTGGCCGACGACTTCACGCACGGTATTGATCGGAATGGCCAGGCCGATGCCGATATTGGCCCCGTTGGTGGAGATGATAGCGCTATTGATGCCGATCACGCGGCCCTCGATGTCGGCCAGGGCGCCGCCAGAATTGCCCGGATTGATCGCCGCATCCGTCTGGATGACTGAGGTCAACGAACTGCCTGGCCCGGGCAAGGAGTTGCCCTTACGGATGGCGCTGACGATGCCTGCAGTCACGGTCGTACCCAGCCCCAGCGGATTGCCGACGGCCACCACCCACTCGCCGACCTTGATCTTATCCGAATCGGCGAGCGTAGCGGCGGGCAGATTCTGTTCATCCACCTTCACGACGGCCAGGTCGCTGTCCGAGTCGGTGCCCAACACTCGCCCTTCCAACTCGCGCCCATTCTGCAGCGTGACGCTGATTTTCGTGGCATCCTCCACGACGTGGTTGTTGGTGACGATGGTTCCGTCCGGGGTCAGGATCACGCCGGAGCCGGCGCCGCGCGGGATGACCTGGGGCCCGAGAAAATCGAAGAGATCCCCGGCGCCGTAGCGCGGGCGGTACTCCGTGTTGATGGTAACCACCGAGGGCTCGACGCGCGCCGCCGCCTGCGCAATCGCCCCTGGATCGGAGATCGGGCTCGTATCCACGTGGATGGGCAGCGGTGTATTTGGTGTGAGCTTCGTGGTCACGCTGTGCCCTTGAGCGTGAAAATACTCATATGTCACAAAAACGCCCGCGCCGAAGAGAATCAACGCCAGGATACAGCCGCCTATCAGCCTTCTAAACATGATAATCCCTCACGTCCCTCCGCAGCCAGTGTCCGGCGCAGGTGAGAAAGAGAACCGGCGCCCGTCTGGCAATCACGCCGCCTGCGCGCGCCTGGGCACCCCACGGAGCGTTCTCCTTCTTGCCGGGCCGGCGACCGGCTGCCGCTACTCCGCTTGCTGATTCCACTGCGCGGCCCGCTCCTGGATGTCCACCGCGCCCCATTGCTCGATCACCCGACGGACGCGCGGCTCGTCGGCATCTGTCGTGCGCACCACGACCAGCGTGCCGCCCCGCTGTACGCCCACATGGTAATGCTCGGCCTCCTCCTCTTCCACACCCACCGATACGAGCGCACCGGCCAGGCTGCCCGTCATCGCGCCCACCGTCGCGCCGACCAGCGTGGTAACGAGCCACCCGCCCGCCAGGATCACGCCGATCCCCGGCAGGGCAATCGGAGCCAGGCCGATCAGCAGTCCCGCCAGCCCTCCGATCACGGCGCCTGCCTCGGCGCCTTTAGTGGTTCCACTGGCGACAATGTTCTGCCTGCCGTCGGGCAGCCCTGCCGTATCCGCTTTTGTTACCACGCTGATGTCCTCACGCCGAAGGCCCATGATCTCCAGTTCCCGCACGACGGCTTGCGCGTCCTGCAGATCATCGAAAAGACCAACCACCGTCTTTGCCATATCCGCATCTCCTCATGCGCTGCCTGGCTTTCCCTGCCCTCTGAACACAAGCGACGTTCCCACAGCCGGGACTGCCGCCGGCAGTGCCCCGAATAGGAAACCCTAACCCTAAACACAAACGCTGTTTGCGCAGCCGGCTGTTGAGTGGCGAACCTGTTTTCATGGCCGGAAAGCGCCCTCACTTGTGTATACGGAGTCAGGCACGAAACCTTTCCTCTTGGCAGGCATTACACTGGCATAGACGAATGCACACTTTCTGGGGTTCAATAAGTTGGAGTGGCTGGCGCCGGTCGGCTGCATGGAAAAAGGCCGACCGACCTTTCAGAGTAGGAAAAGAGCGAAAGAGGCCAAAAATCCGCTTTCCGTGACCGACCTGCCGCGCAGGGTAGGGGAAAGAAGGGAACGCTGCGCTCAACGGCAGGAATCGCGGTTATTGCTAGCGAACCATATCCGGGCACAGGTCTGACTGTGTCACTCGCGCGGAGGGAAGCCATGAAAGCACGATTCGCTATGGGCCTGGCGGCGCTGGCCCTCGTTGGGGTTGGAGCAGCCCGGGCCGACGACTACGCCCTCAAAAAGGAGCTGCAGGGGCAGTATGGCAAACTGGCGGGCGCCATCTTGAGGAAAGATTTCCAGGCCGTCCGGCAGATGGTCACTCCGGATGCTTCCTGGAAGCTGCTGGATGGGAAAAAGCGGGACCTCAAACAGATGGAGGGCGTATACCGGCGTAGAGTGGCCGCGCTCAAGCCCGGCATTCAATTTACGGTCAGCATCAGCCGGATGACGCCGCAGGGCAAAGAGGAGCAGGTGGAATGCACCCACGTATTTGCCGGGTTTAAGACCGATGGGAAAGGTAAGACCCACCATCTCTTTGAAGGCAGCGCCTGGCGGGATCTCTGGACCAAAACCGCCCACGGCTGGAAGCTGAAGCGCTCTGAACAGGTCAATCAGAGACAATCGGTGGACGGCAAGCCCGTTACCACGCCCGTCCTTCCATCCACCTAACAGGGCGCCGATGTGCGGTTCCACAGTGACCTCAACCGCCGATGCACGCCAATAGAGGCCGAGGAAAATGCCGATCCTCTGCATCTATCCGCGCATCGGCGGCTCTTTTTGCGGCGAATCAAACGAGGGAAGCCGGCTCAACTGACCAGCTTCCCTTCCATTAAGGAGGAAGCCTGCTCGCCTCACCGAGGGAAGGAAGGTTCCCACGTTTTCGCCAATTAGCCGTCATTAAGGAGGAAGCCTGCTCGCCTCACCGGGCCTGGATGGAAGCCAGCAGCATCCCGTTGAGCGCCGTCATGGAGGGCAGTTGACCCTGCGCTTTCAGGCGCGCGACGAACGCCTGCAACTCCTTGCGTGCGTCCGCGTTCTTTGGGTCCAGCGTCAGGCACATCTGGTACTGGTTGATAGCCTTAGCGTTCTGGCTCCCTTGGGCATAGAGCCGCGCCAATTTCAGGCGGAGAGCCGGGTCTTTCAAGCGGTTGTGCGCGGCCACTTCCGTATCGTAGAGCGTCGTATTATAGTCGCTGATGCTTTGGAAGATTGTCCGGCTGGAGGCAGCGCGCTTACGGTCCCCAAGTCGGTCGTAGGCGCGCGCCAGGTGGTACCAGGCCGGCGCCAGGTTCGGCGCGCGCATGACCGCTGCTTCCAGGTAGGCGGTGGCCTGCCGGGCATCGCCCCGGTTGAGGGCGATGCGACCCAGGCCCATGAGCGCCTCGGGATTGTTGGCGTACGCGGCTGCCGATTTTTGCAGCAGGCCCTCGGCCTCTCGCTGCCGTGCCGCCGTCGGTTGGTGATCGATCAGGAACAGGCCCAGCGCCAGCATTGTGGCGGGATCGTTGGGGGCACGCTGGAGCGCCTGGCGGTAGTGGGCTTGCGCTTCCGTGAGCTTGTGCGTGTGCGTTTCTCCCCGGGCCAGGTCGCGTAGGTAGTCCGCCCGGCCCGGCAGGAGCGCCACGGCGCGGCGGAAGGCGGCCTCTGCCTCGACGGTGCGCGCCTCATGCTGCGCGCAGGCCAATCCATAGGCGTGCCAGTATTTTGCGTTGTCGGGAGCCTCCTTGACCACATGCTCCATGCGATGGGCCGCCTCATCCACGAAACCGGCATCGAAGTAGAGCCGCGCCAGGGTAAATTCCGCTTCCGGCAGGTTGGGGCACAGGCGGATCGCGTGGGCGAGGGCCTGGAACGCCTCTTCCTTGTTGCCCTGCCCATCCAGCGCCACGCCCAGACCCTGATATGCCAACGCCGAATTGGGATCGCGGGCCAGCGCGTTGGCATAGGCGCGCTCGGCCTCGGCATAGCGTTTCTGCGCCAGCATGGCATCCGCATCCCGCAGCAGCGTCGCCAGGGCGAGGCGCGTGGGCGAGGCTTCCGGCGGCAGAGGCAGCGCGACCGCGTGGTGGACCACCTCGGGATGCCAGCGTTCGAGCGCGGCCAGCTCTTTCTGCGCGACTTCCAGCGCAGCGGCCCGGCCGATCAGGCGGCGGTATTCGCGCGCCGCCTCCGCATACTCGCCGTGCGCGGCGCAGAGGCGGGCCAGCTTCAGGCGCAATTGGGGATCGTTCTTCACCTGGTAGATGCTGCTGAGCAGGTTATACTTTTCGGTGCGGTAGGCTTGCGCCTGGACGTGGAGGCGTGTCTCGCGGGCCGCATCGGCGGTGTCGCCCAGGCGCAGGTAGACCCGGCGCAGGCTGAAATGGATCTCCGGGTCGGCAGGGGCCAGGCGCTCGGCATTTTGCAGGATTTGCCGGGCTTCCTGCCAGCGCCCCGCACGCAGGTATGCCTGGCCGAGGGCGAGCAGGGCCGGGGCGGCATTCGGGTTCAGGGCGACGGCACGCGCCAGCGTCTGCCGTGCGCCCTCCAGATCGGAAGGATTGGCGGCGCGTTTAAGCTGCGCGCGTCCCAGCGCCAGAACGGTCGCGGCCTGGTCCGGGGCCAGGGCTGCCGCCTTCTCGTAACAGGCCAGCGCCTCGCCCTCACGGCGTGCCTCGGTGAGCGCGTTCCCGAGGGCCAACTGGGCGCGCCAGTCCCTAGGATCGTGGGCCAGGGCTTGCCGCAGGGCGGATTCCGCCTCTGGGTACTTGTTCAGCGCCAGGGCTTCGACGCCCGCCAGCCTCCACGCGGCGGCGTTCCCGAAGTTGATCCTGGCTGCCGCCAGGGCCTCCTCATAGGCGCGCTGCAGGGCATCCTCCTCGTGATAGAAGAGGGCCAGAGCAAAGTGCGCGCGTTCGCTACGCGGGTGGGTCTTGAGGAACTGCGTGAGGGTGGCGAAGGCTTCCTGGTCGCTGCCGAGCGCGCCCGCCATAGCGGCCCAGGCCAGCCAGGAGTCTTCGTCGTCACCGTCGAGGGTGGCGGCGCGGGCGAAGGCGGCGCGCGCCGGGCCAATCTGGCCGAAGGTTTGCAGGCGCAGGCCCAGGTGATAGAAGACGCGTGGGTTGTTCGGCTCGCGTTTGGAGGCGGCAATCAGCGTGTCAAATGAGGCGCTGCGCAGGGCGCGCTCGGCGCGGATCGGGGCCGTCCAGAGGTAGGCGGCGACGGCAAGAAGCAGCGGCAGCGCCAGGAGTTCGAGCCGCCGCGCGGCGCAGCGATTTTGCCAGAAGCGGGTCAGGTGTTTCATGATTGAGAGAAGCGCAGGCCGGGCCGTAGGTCCCGGCCTGCCATCGTTCAAGCTTCTTGCGAAGGAGAGAGGAGAGACCTCACCCCTGCGGTCGGCCCTGAAGCGGCAGGCTAAACCCTGCCGCTATAGGGGGTTAGGTCTGGTGGTCACTGCCAGTTACCGTTACCGCCGAGCGGGTTATTCGGATTGTTACAGCCGTCCGCCTCGGCACCACGCTGCAGGGGGTCCACGTGCTTAGCGAACTTGAGCGTGCTGCAAAGGATGGGCTGCCCGTTGCTATCGGTCATCTTGACATATTTGACATGGCCGTCGGTGAAGGCGACGATGCCGCCCCCGTTATAGAACGGGGCACCGAGGATGCGCACGCCCCAGGGGACATAGTTGGTGCCGGCCATCAGCCAGGTCTGGTAACCGGACATCGTCTGCTCCATATGCCACTTATTGTGCGGGTCAGTGCTGCCGGTCCAGTCCGGCCCCTTAGCCTGGGCGCTGGAACTGTCCTTGAGCTTGGCCCAGCCGCAGTGCCCCTCGGAGAGCAGCACGCAGTCCGCTGGGGAGTTGACGGAGGCCAGAGAGAGGCCGGTGGAGTAGTGGACCTGGTTGGTCACGTCGCAGTAGCCCGCCGCCGTTGTGGGCATATCGTGGGAAAGCAGGTCGTTGATGAGCAGGCTCTCGTTGCCGTCGGTCATATGCATGTCCGGGCCCCAGGTGAAGTCAGGCTGGCTGGCATCCCCCGGTGAGACGAAAATCCCGCCGTTCTTATGGTAGGGCGCGGTGACGTTCTGCCAGGAGGTGGCGCCGCAGGCGTTTTCCGCACCGGGAGGGATGCTGGGATCGTCGGCGTTGGTCTGGCACTCCCATCCGGCGCGCGGCCAGCGCTCATCATAATCCTGGACGTACATGTTAATGGCGAGAGCTACCTGCTTGGCGTTGCTGGTTCCCGCCGCCTGCCGCGCCTTGGAGCGCGCTTGGGCAAAGACCGGGAACAGGATGGCCGCCAGAATAGCGATAATGGCAATAACGACGAGCAACTCGATCAGGGTAAACCCGGGCTTTCGGGTCTTGCGGTAATGCATGGTCGAACCTCCCATGAATTTGGACATGATGGTGCGTTCCAGGGTCGTGCCGCGTTGCGGCCAGGGATGGTAGCGCGAACGATAGCGCCGTTATTGCGGGTTGTTCGCGAAGCCTCGAAGTGCCATCTCGCCGCGTCCGCCGGTAATGCGTTGCAGCTTATCGTAATCTTCTTTGCTGAGCTTGCTGGGATCTCCGCCGCTCTCCTTCGCCTTCTGCTTTATCCAGTTATTGACGTCTTGCTCCTGTTTGGACATGGGCGGGGTTTTAGGCGGGGCGAGTAGGTTGGCATAGGCCAGCCAGGCAATAAACGCCAGCAGCGCGATGGCAGCCACAGCGATGATGATGGGCTTGGCCGGTTGCTGGGCCAGGGTCGGACCGGTTCCTCCAGCCATATCCTTTCACCTCCTTTCGCATCAGTCTATGTGCGAGGGCTCTCCATGCCCGTGCCGCTGGATTCGCGCACGTGCAGCGATACGGGGAAGCGCCGGCAGCGCTGCGGGACGTCGCGCTCCTCGATCAGATCGATCAGCATATCCACCGCCGCCGCCCCGATCTCTTTGAGCGGCTGCCATATGGAGGTCAGCGATGGGCGGGCCAGCGCGCTTAGCTCCGTGGAGTTGAAGCTGACGACGGCCAGGTCGTCGGGCACGCGCACGCCGGCGCCGGGCAGGCGCTCCACCAGATGCAGGGCGCGCGCCTCCTCGCAGCAAACCAGCGCGGTTGGGCGCGGGCGCACGGATTGGAGAAAACTTATCGCCGAGTGGACCCACTTCAGCGAGGGAAGCGCGGTCTCCGGCCACTCATAGACGTGCAGCGCATCCGATGGTAAGCTGGCTTCGTCGAGCGCCCGCAGTGCGCCCAGGTAGCGCTCACATCCCCAGGAGACGGAATGCCCCGGATAGAAAAACGCGAACTGCCGATGCCCCAGATCGATCAGGTGCCGGAAAGCCAGATAAGCGCCCTCCTCGTTATCGCAGTCCACCGCGTAGCAGCGCGGGTGATCGATCTGGTAGGAGATGCACACCACCGGGACATCGGTGTCCAGCAGGGCGGGCGTAAGCTGATCGCTGGCATAGCGGCCAATCAGGAGCGTGCCATCGCTGGCTCCACTCAGGATGTCGGCGTAGAGCGCCTGCCAGTCTGGGTAATGCGCCGAATGGAGCAAAAGGTTGTAATTGTGGCAAACTGCCCCACTTGTAACGCCCGCCAGGACGTTGGAAAAGTAGAGGTCATTGGCCCGAAAGCTTTCCGGCTCGTTGAGGACGATGCCGATGCGGTGCGTCCGCCCCGTCACCAGCGCCAGGGCCGTGGCGTTGGGCCGGTATCCGAGCTGCCGGGCGGCCAGCAACACGCGCTGCTGGGTTTCCGGGGGAATGCCGGCATCGCGACCGTTGAGCACAAAAGAAGCGGTCGTGCGGGACACCCCGGCGGCCTGGGCCACATCAATCATACGCACACGACGCGAGGGCATTTTATCCTTCTAAAGAATTAGAGAACTATCACGCAACGAATCTGCTAACGCGTGTTAGAAGAAGAATAACAACTCTCTGTATTTTTGTCAAGAGGTCTTCGCGCAAAAAAACGAAAATCTTGAAAGCGATTTTGCCGGATGGAAGAGAGAAGCCGTAAAAAAGCCTGTTGCAAATTGTCACAAAACCTGTTACAATGCCTGCGAACGTATGAGCGCCGGTTCATGTGTTCGCACAACGCTACTCTGCTCAAGCGCAGCCTTCCCCTGCGCGCCAAGCCGCATCGGCGCCTGAGTGCCAATTCCCCACGCGGCGAGGGTCCTTATTCATGCCTACTCTAGCGGACCGATCCATCGCTGTCGTTTCCGTCACTGCTGGCGCCGAAACGCCCCCTTCCGGGGAGCCGCAGGCGGAATTGTCCTCCTGCGCGCCAGAGGGAATCGCCGCAGGACAGCCCCGGTGGCCGCTGGCGGAGCTTACGGAGACCGGCACAATGCGCCATCTGGCCGAACTGTTCGCGGCCCTGGCCGATACGACCCGCCTGCGAATCATCGAGGCGCTGGCCCGGAGCGAGCTTTGCGTGGGCGAGCTCTGCGCCGCGCTGGGCCTGGCCCAATCGGCCACCTCACATCAACTGCGTATCCTGCGCGACCTGCGCCTGGTCAAGTTTCGGCGCGTCGGTCGGCTCGTGTACTACTCCCTGGAGGATGCTCGCCTCTATCCCCTGCTGCAGCAGGGATTGGAACACATCCGTAGGATGTCCGATCCGCCCCGAAAGGGGGATCAGGGGTGCTGAGGGTTCTTAAAGTTCTAGGGCTCTAGGTACTTAGGTAAGATGTCCGATCCGCCCCAGAGCGGGGGAGCAGGGGAGGTTTGGTTAGAGCACCCGGGCCGGGTGCGGAAAGACAAGGTATGGATACTCGTAGTCTGGATCTGCCTGTCATCTTGCCGGCGGGCGACGAGTGCCTGCGCTGTATCGGGCGCTTGCAGCAGGAGCTGACCCGCATCAAGGGCGTTGTAGATGCCTCGGTCAACAACGCGCATGACACCCTCCATGTCTCCTATGACCCCAACCTGGTCACGTTTTCGCGCCTGGAAAGCGAGGCCCGCCGCATTGGCGCAGAGATCCGGGCGCAGGTCGATCACGCGACCTTTGTGCTGGAAGACCTGGATTGCCCGGACTGCGCGCGCAGTATCGAGCGCGCGGTGGGCGCCCTGGAGGGGGTTCTGTGGGCGAGCGCCAACTTTGCCGCCGGACAGATACACGTCGAATTCCAGCGCGGCAAGGTGAGCCTGGCGTCAATCGTCCGGCGCATCCAGAGCCATGGCGTGCGCGCCCGGCTGCTGGAGCGCGGCGTTCCCCTCTCAGCGGAAGAGAGCACGGCGGAGCAGGAGGCACTGGCCGCAGGCATCCGCAGGGCGCCCTTCGCCTTTCTGCGGCGGCGCGGCGGGCAGGTGGTCCTGGGCGCGGCGCTGGCGGGCGTGGCGCTGGGGACGCAGATGCTGGAGGGCGCGGAAGGGCATCACGGGGCCAGCCACATCCTCTGGGCGGTGGCGATCCTGGTGGGCGGATGGGGCATCCTGCGCGCGGCCCTCTCCGCGCTGCGCTCGCGCACCGTGGACATGAATGTGCTGATGACGCTGGCGGTACTCGGGGCGGCGGCGACCGGCGAATGGGACGAGGCGGCGGGCGTCGTGCTTCTCTACGGCGTGGGCATGATGCTCCAGACCGCAACGCTGGAGCGCACGCGCCGCTCCATTCGCGCCTTGATGACGCTGACGCCGCCGACGGCGCGGGTGCTCCACGACCGGCATGAGGAGAGCCTGCCCGTCTCCCAGGTGCGGGTCGGCGATATCCTGGTCATCCGCCCTGGCGAGCGTATTCCTATGGACGGCGAGGTGATCCACGGGGCCAGCGCCGTCAACGAGGCGCCGATCACCGGGGAGAGCCTGCCGGTCGAAAAGGGAGTGGGTGCTCCGGTCTACGCTGGGACGCTCAATGGTCAGGGCGCGCTGGAGGCGCGCGTAACCCGGCCCTATCACGATACGGTGCTGGCGCGCATCCTCCACAACGTCGAGGAGGCCCAGGCGCAGCGCGCCCCCGCCGAGCAATTCATTGACCACTTCGCGCGGGTCTATACTCCCATCGTCTTCTGGCTGGCCGTGGGCGTGGCGCTCGTGCCGCCGCTGATGATGGGCGGCGACTTCTGGTGGTTCTTCCCGACCTGGTTCCACCGGGCGCTGTCGCTGTTGATCATCGCCTGCCCCTGCGCGCTGGTCATCTCAACGCCGGTTGCCATTGTGACGGCGCTGGGCACGGCCTCACGGCGCGGCGTGCTGGTCAAGGGTGGGGCTTACCTGGAGGCCATCGGCACGGTCAAAGCCGTCGTCTACGATAAGACCGGCACGTTGACCGAGGGCGCCCTGAAAGTGGAGGACGTCCTGCCGCTCGGCAATATGACCTGCGCGGAGATTCTGGTGCTGGCGGCCACTCTGGAGCGGCGCTCGACCCATCCGCTGGCGCAGGCCATCCTACAGGAGGCGGCCCGCTACGAGGCACCCTCCTACCAGATCGCCGACTTCGTCGAGATGCCGGGACGCGGCGTGAAAGCCACTGTCAACGGCGTGCCCTTCCTGCTCGGCAACCTACAGCTTTTCCAGAGCCAGAAGATCGAGCTTCCCCTGGCAGCCTCAGAGGCGCTAACCGAGGCGGAAGCTACCGGCATGACCGGCGTGCTGCTGGGCAATCGCAGCGGCCTGCAGGGGCTGATCCTGCTGCGCGACCAGCCGCGCCCGGAGGCCAAGACCGCCATCGCCACCCTGCACCGCATGGGCATCGTCTATCAGGCGATGCTGACCGGCGACAACACGCGCGTGGCCGCGCAGGTGGCGCAAGCGGCGGGCCTGGAGGAGTACGAGGGCAACCTGCTGCCGGACCGGAAGCTACAGCATATCCACTTCCTGCAGCACCGCTACGGGCGCGTGGCGATGGTCGGCGACGGCGTCAACGATGCGCCCGCGCTGGCGGCGGCGGATGTGGGGATCGCGATGGGCGTGGCGGGCAGCGACACGGCCCTGGAAGCCGCCGATGTCGCCCTGATGCGGGATGACCTTTCGCGCCTGCCCTTCCTGATCAAGCTGAGCCGCAGCACCCGCACCATTGTGCGCGAGAACGTGGCCATCTCTCTGGTGACCAAGGCGGCGCTGCTCGTCTCGGCGATCATGGCGACGCTGCCGCTCTGGCTGGCGGTGCTGGGCGATGTGGGCGTGGCGCTGCTGGTCACGCTCAATGCCCTGCGGCTGGTGGACGGCCCGGATGTAGACGCTCCGCCGGCGCGCTCGGACGAGGAAGCCTCCGAGGAGCCGCTGCTGGAACTGGTCTTCATCAACGACAAGAGCGTAGACGAGCAGCCGGAGCCGGACTATCCCTATCCGACCTGGGAGCGCTTCAGCGTGCCCTTTACCGGCACGCCGATCCGCTTCGGGCGCAAAGCGCCGACCTCCGTGCTGCCCATCCAGATTGACGATGCCGGGATGTCGCGGCTGCACGGCGAGTTCCGGCTGGAGGGCGGGCGTCCGGTGGTGGTGGACCTCCAATCCACCAACGGCATCCGCTTCAACGGGCGCACGGCGGGCGCGCTGATCCCGCCCCTACGCCCGACCCCGCTGCGTTTCGGCGACAGCCTGCTGATCGGGCGCAACACGCGCATCGAGATACGCCGCCCGGGCGATTTTGGCGCTGGCCCCGGCGCGACCGGAGGCGGCGCGCAGGCTCCGCGCAGAACCACCTCGACACTAATCCAGGCGGTGGTCACCGGCGACAGCGGCACGCAGGATCTGCGCGGTAAATCCGGCATTCCGACGGGTAGATAGATCGCAGGTTATGTGGCAATCATAGTAGTGACAACGTGACTGCCTGGAGCGACGCACCGTACAGGACGGCGTATACTAAATCGGGGCTTTTCGCCGGCGCCAGGCCCGGCTCTTCTCTAGCGGTCACGCCCACTCTTCGGTATCAGGCTCTAATCTATCCTATCCTGGATGGATTTATTCGCGCCGAGTACCTTGCCGGAGGGAGGAAAGGAGGGGCAGTTTATGCCAAGCATATCTGCGGCAACGTCGGTCTATGCAGCGGCGCGCGATAGCTCATCGGCAGCTCATGCCAAGAGTTCCGCCCGGAGCGCCTCTGCCAATCGCGAGGCAGAGTTGGCGCGGCAGCTTGATGAGCGGTTGTCCGGGCAATTAAGCCGCATTCGCCAGCAGATCGGCCCTGCAAAGGATGCAGGAACTACCTCCAGGGAAGGGACGGGAGGCGTACTCGATATTCGCGCCTGAGCGTCATGGGAGAGCTTTCGAAAAAAGCCCGGCGAGGGAACTCTCCTCACCGGGCTTTTATGTGCCGCCGCAGGGTAGCCTACGGAACGGACTGATAGGTGCCGTCCTCCAGGGGAATGGAGGGGAACGGCGAGCACTGTGCCGCAATGAACTTTTCGGTCGCCAGCTTGGCGTGCCCATCGCAGAAGTAGGCCACGCGCACCGGGCCGGTCGTATCGTGGCGCTGATCCAGCGGGCCGGTGGAAGCGGACTTCCAGCCGGAGACCATGCGGCTCGGCCCGGCATGGAAGGAGGCCACCTCCGCGCCCATGTAGGTCAGAGAAGGCACCGGAATCGCCGCCAGCTTGCTCAGCCGGGTCATCACAGTATTGAGGCAGTAGCTTGTCCCTTCCACCTGCCAGACGGGCCGCCCCTGCGAGGGATCGTCGGGCACGTCGCCCGCAGGGATGCCGTTATCGCTGGGGCACTTGAAGAGGCCGACGTTCTTGATATACGGCATGGCGAACACGCGCGGGTCATATGCCGCCTGGTCGAGCTTGGGGAAGAGTACCGGATCATCGGGCGGAACGCTGGCCTTGCGGCGCGGGCGGCAGGGCTTGCAGGGGAACGGGCCGGCTGTTGCCGGAACCCACTGCGCGTTAGCGCCGTTGGTGGAGTTGTTGGGCGGGAACGACTCATCGTGGTCCTGGGCGTACATCATCCAGGCCAGGCCCAACTGCTTGACGTTAGAGATGCAGGCGGTGCGCCGCGCGTTCTCGCGCGCCTGGGAGAAGACCGGGAAGAGAATCGCGGCAAGAATCGCTATAATGGCGATGACGACGAGCAGCTCGATCAGAGTAAATGCCTTTGCTCGCAGCTTCTGTGCGACAAACATGGTAGAATGTGCCTCCTGAACACAAAGAGAGAAGTGGAACGTTAGTGCGTCTTTAGCGGGCGGAATCGGACGCAAGCCGTCCATCCCGCAGTGTAAGCTGGCGGCGCGCGGCCTCGGCCAGCGCCGCGTTGTGCGTAACGACCACGACGGTCAGGCCGTCGCGGTTAAGTTGATCGAAGAGGGCGATAATCGCCTCGCCGTTGGCGCTGTCCAGGTTGCCGGTCGGCTCGTCGGCCAGCAGCAGGCGCGGGCCATTAATCAGCGCGCGGGCGATGGCGGCTCGCTGCATCTCGCCGCCGGAAAGCTCATGGGGCCGATGGTGGCGGCGGTGGGCCAGCCCGATCTTTTCCAGGAGCTCCAGCGCCCGCCCCTGCGCCTTCCGGCGGGAAAACAGCGCCGGCAGCATCACGTTCTCCGCCACCGTCAGCGTGGGCAGCAGCCCGAAGTGCTGGAACACAAACCCGATGTGCTCCCGCCGCAGCCGGGTCAGGGCGGCATCGGAGAGGCCGCGCGTGGACTGTCCGGCCAGAACCAGGTCGCCGGAGGTCGGCGCATCCATGCAGCCGAGCAGGTGCAGCAGGGTCGTCTTGCCCGCACCCGAAGGCCCGACGATGGCGGCAAACTCGCCCTCCTGCAAGGCAAACGTAACGCCATCAAGCGCCCGTACCGCCTCTGTGCCGCGTGGATAGACCTTTGTCAGCCCGACCGCCGATACCAGCGGCGCTGCCGCCAGACCCAACTCCTGCGCGACTTCCGCCTGCCCCCTCGTCCTCACCGCATTCAAAACCACCGCCCTTTTCCTTTCTCTTATTTCCAACAGGATTAACAGGATTTAGAGCCCCTAACATAACGTGGCTGTGAGGCGCTCCCCTCACCCCGGCCCTCTCCCTGCAAGGCAGAGGGGGAACGGGTTGTGTTCGGCACTCTTAGCAGGATTAAACAGGATTTCTGAAACCCACACAACTAACCGAGTGCCTATTTCTGTGAACTTAGTTGACTGGAAGGCTTTTGTCTCTTACCTTAATCCTGGGTAGACACTCCCAGCCGTGTTGATCAATCTCAAGCAGCCTGCTGAGGAGATACGTCCACACCATTGGGAATGATTACCTAACTCAAGTTGCTACCTTGCCTCTTCGAGAAGGCAAACGGTGATGCAAAAGCCGGTTTCCAGAGCGATTCTCTCTCAAACGTGTTCCTAGGTAGCAACTTGGGTTACCTAAT
>Ga0070739_10002827_pt1 | contig 22441 bp, 24 predicted proteins | sample Coa_R1_7_FD_66445 | JGI IMG/M metagenome (GOLD analysis project Ga0070739, IMG submission 66445) | Surface soil microbial communities from Centralia Pennsylvania, which are recovering from an underground coalmine fire - Coalmine... | ecosystem: Environmental > Terrestrial > Soil > Unclassified ... | reverse complement strand
TCGAAGCCGCCGGGCTTGCCGTCCTTGTAGGCCATCGTGTCGGCCTCGACGACGCCCTGGCGCGCGCCGACCGCGCCGATGCGGCCGATGCCGAGGCGCCCGTCGCCGACCGTGTGCTCCTCGATGACGAGCCGCTCCTTGCCGCTCGCGTTGTCCTTGACGATGCGCGGCGCCCGGTCCCGAAAGCCGGGGTCGATGTATTTGTCCCACAGGTCGAGCGGCTCGAGGATGTGGCCGTCGGCGTCGATGACGTTGTACGTGCGGGTCATTCGATCCTTACTCCTAGCGTCATGCCCGGACTTGATCCGAGCATCTTCCGAAACCAGCGAGATCCGCGGGTCAAGCCCGCGGATGACGGCAACCGGAAACCGGTCGCCGTCAGTTCAACCCATAGAACGCCATGGCGCCGCCGGCGAGGACGCCGTGCTTCACCTCCGGCGAGGCGCCGGCGAGCTTCTCCTCGACCATCTTTGGAGCGCCGGGGAAGAAGCCGTCGCGGTGCGGATAATCGGTCGCCCACAGGATCTTGTTGGGGCCGATATACTCAGCGAGCACCCTGAGGCTGCCCTCGACCGGCTCGAACGAGATCCAGCACTGGCGCCGGAAGATCTCGCTCGGCCGCGTCTTGAGGCCGGAATCGTTGAAGCCCTGGTCGTCGAAGTGGCGGTCCATGCGGTCGAGCCACGGCGCGATCCAGCCGCCGCCGCTTTCGAGAAACCCGACGCGCAGTTTCGGATGCCGCTCGCACACGCCGCCCCAGATCATGCTGAGGCAGGCCAGCATCATCTCCATCGTGTGCGAGACGATGTGCTTGGCGGCGCGGCCCTCGAAGCGGTCGATGCCGACCGTCGGCATGCCGCTCGACCCGCCCTCGTGGAAGCCGATGACGAAGTCGTATTCCTCGCACGCGCCCCAGAACGGCTCGTAGACCGGGTCGTGGATGAGCCGGTCGTTGTACGGATTGGGCCGCATGAAGCCGCCGCGCATGCCGAGTTCCTTGCGCGCAAACTTCATCTCGGCGATCGCGTGCTCCACCGACTGCATCGGCAGCATCGCGATCCCGAACAGGCGGTCGGGATAGGGCTTGCAGTAATCGGCGAGCCATCGGTTGTAGGCGCGGCACAGCGCGCCGGCGAGGTCGGGGTCGCGAACCGCGCCGACGAACAGGCCCATGCTCGGGTACAGAACGGCGGCGTCGATCCCGTCCAGGTCCATGTCCGGGATGCGCTTGTGCGGGTCGAACCCGCCCGGCCGGCCGTCCTCGTAGCTCATGACTTCGGACGAGACAACACCCTGACGGGCGCCGACGCCGCCGATGCCGCCCATGCCCTGCTGGCTGCCCAGCACCTGCTCCTCGACCAGGAGCCGCTCCTTGCCATCCGCATCCACAATCAGCTTCGGTGCCCGGTCGCGGAACTTCGGGTCGGTGTAGGTCGTCCACAAATCCCGCGGTTCCAGGATGTGACCGTCGGAATCGATGCACTTGTAGACGCGACCCATCATCCCTCTCCTGTTCGGTGGAGCTGCCGAGTGCGACAGCATAGCGCAGCCGCCGCTTCGGCGCGAGAGTTGTAAGCCTTGCTTATTAAGCACCGGCGCATGCAGCGCAAGCAAGCCTGCGGTGGCGCGATGTGACGAAGGTCTCCGCCCTCTCGTTCCGAGAGGGTGCAGGCGTTCCTTCTAGGGTTCCGGCGTGGCTGGCTCGGCCACCCGTCGGTACCACGCCCGTGAACGGAGCACGAGGCGCACGACCGAGAGCATGACCGGGACTTCCACTAGTACGCCAACGACGGTCGCAAGCGCGGCTCCGGACTGAAACCCGAACAGCGCGATCGCGGCGGCGACGGCCAGCTCGAAGAAATTCGACGCCCCGATCAGCGCCGAGGGGCACGCTACGTTATGCGGCACGCCCAGCGTGCGGTTAAGGCCGTAGGCGATGCCGGCATTGAGATAGACCTGAATGATGATCGGTATCGCGAGCAACGCGATCACGAGCGGCTGCCGAACGATCTGCTCCCCCTGAAAACCGAACAGGAGGATCAGTGTCGCGAGCAACGCACTCAAGGATACCGGCTGCAACAGCCGCAGTGTCGCCGTCAGCGCCGCTTCGCCGCCAGCGGTGATCAGCGAGCGCCGCCAAAGTTGGGCGACGATGACCGGTACCGCGATATACAGCACGACAGACAGGAACAGCGTCGGCCACGGCACGCTGATAGCCGAGAGGCCCAGCAGCAGCCCAACGAGCGGCGCGAACGCAAAAACCATGATCGTATCGTTGAGCGCGACCTGGCTCAGGGTGAAATTCGGATCGCCGTCGGTCAGGTTCGACCACACGAACACCATGGCGGTGCACGGCGCCGCAGCAAGCAGGATGAGGCCGGCGATATAACTGTCGATCTGGTCGGCGGGCAGATGCGCGCGGAACAGCCAGCCGACGAACAGCCAGGCGAGGGCCGCCATGCTGAAAGGCTTTACCAGCCAGTTGACTCCGACCGTGACTGCAATTCCGCGCCACTGCTCCGCGACCCGGTGCAGGGCCCCGAAATCGACCTTGAGCAGCATCGGCACGATCATCAGCCAGATCAGCACCGCGACCGGCATATTGACGTGAGCGAGCGTCATGCGTCCAGCCGCCTGGAACGGCGACGGCAACAGCCGACCGAGGGCAATTCCGGCGACGATGCACAGCGCCACCCACAGCGTCAAATAGCGCTCAAATGTGCCGAGTCCTGGCCTAGCGCCGCGCGGAGCGGCTTCGTAGACCGCCACTCTTAGCCGGCGCAACAGGCGGCCGCTTTAGCAGCCTCGCCGTCGTCCGAAGCCGCTAATTCCGTAGGCGCGCAGCCGCAGGTCGCCAAGCCGCCGCTCACGTCGCCGAGCTGCGCAAGCGCGCCGCTCTTGCCATAAACGGTGGCCCGCTCATGGGTCAAAAAAGTCTCCCACGGCACCCCTTGCGGATCGGCAACCCACTGCTTGTCTGACCGGGCGTAGCAGCAGACCGTGTCCTTTTCCTCGATCACCGGCCGTTTTGCACGACTCAGGCGGTCATAAATCTGCGCCAGCTCGGCCTCGTCTTCCGCCTGTATGCCGAGATGCGAGATACCGGCATTGCCGCTACCGGTGCTGATCGCGAAATTGACGCGCGGGTCTTCCAACATCCACTTCGCGTAGTCGGCCTCAAGGACGGTCGGCTCGGCCGCAAACAGTATCGAATAGAACCGAATGGACTGCGCCAAGTCTTCAACGCTGACGTGCACGTGCAGGCGCTTCATCGCTCTCTCCTGTCGTCGATGTTTCGGCGGGATTGCAGACGGTGGGCGCGCACGAGACGCCGCGCCCGCAACAATTTTCGGAAAGGTAGGCGAGCAGTTCGTTCATTGCGCCGTATTCGGCCGCGTAAATGAGCTGGCGGCCGAGTCGACGCTGGGTGAGGAGGCCGGCATGCAGAAGCTGCTGGAGATGGAACGTCAACGATGCCGGCAGCACCCCGAGCCGCTCCGCGATGACGCCGGCCCGCAAACCGGCCGGCCCCTGCGTTACCAGCAGGCGAAACGCGTCGAGGCGGGTCTCCTGGGCGAGCGCGCTGAGCGCGGCAATCGCGTCCTTCTTGTCCATGCTCCATTCGGTCCTTTCATTTTGATGATCATCAAATCATCATCTGACCGCGAGAGTCAATGACATTTTGTGAAATTTCAAATCTGTGGCACGCAGAATCGCCAAAATCATCACCTATAGTGGGGGCTTAGGGTGACGGAGCTGCCAATCAGATGCCGTCACATTGCTGGTGCCGGGGATCAGGACGCTATCAGGAGGCCGGCCTGCTGATAAAAGGGGTCGTCCACGAGGAGGAGAGTCGATGCCGCGCCATATCAAGTCGGCTGCGCTAGCCGGGCAGCAGGACGAGGCCGACGCGAGGACGCGCGCCACAGTCGAGCAAATCCTCGCCGATGTACGGGCGCGCGGCGACGCCGCGGTGCGAGAACTCAGCGAGAGGTTCGATAACTGGTCGCCGCCGAGCTTTCGTCTCTCCGACAAGGAGGTCGCCGACCTTGTCGCACGGGTGCCGGCGCGCACGATCGACGACATCAAGTTCGCGCAGGAGCAGATCCGCCGCTTCGCCGAGATTCAGCGCGCCTCGCTCAGGGATGTCGAGGTGGAGACCCTGCCCGGGATCGTGCTCGGGCACCGCCACATCCCGGTCGGGCGCGTCGGCTGCTATGTGCCGGGCGGGCGGTATCCGATGGTGGCGTCGGCGCACATGTCGATCGTGACCGCCAAGGTCGCCGGGGTCGGCCACATCACCGCCTGCACCCCACCCAACCGCGGCGCACCGCACCCGGAGACGATTGCGGCGATGCATTTGGGCGGCGCCGACGAAATCTGCGTGCTCGGCGGCGTGCAGGCGGTCGCGGCGATGGGCGTCGGCACCGAGAGCTTTGCGCCGGTGGACATGCTGGTCGGGCCGGGAAATGCCTATGTCGCGGAGGCGAAGCGGCAGCTCTACGGCAAGGTCGGCATCGATCTGTTCGCCGGGCCGACAGAAATCCTCGTCATTGCCGACGACAGCGCCGACGCCGAGATGTGCGCGACCGATCTCCTCGGCCAGGCCGAACACGGGCCGACCTCTCCGGCAATCCTGCTGACGACCTCGGAGAAGCTGGCTCACGACACCGTCCGCGAGGTCGCCCGGCAACTCCAGGGATTGCAGACGGCCGACGTCGCGGGGGTCGCGTGGCGCGACTATGGCGAGGTCATCCTGTGCGCCAACGAGGACGAGATGGTCGCGGAGGCGGACCGCATCGCCGCCGAGCATGTCGAGGTCTTGACGCGCGAACCGCGCCGCTATCTGGACCGGCTGAGGAATTACGGCGCGCTGTTTCTCGGGCCGGAGACCAACGTCTCGTACGGCGACAAGGTCATCGGCACGAACCACACGCTGCCGACCAAGGGCGCGGCGCGCTACACCGGCGGGCTGTGGGTCGGCAAGTTCCTGAAGACCTGCACCTACCAGGAGATCAGGACGCCGGAGGCGAGCGCGGCGATCGGCGAGTATTGCAGCCGGCTCTGCGCCATCGAGCGCTTCTGGGGCCACAAGGAACAGGCCGATCTGCGGGTGCGGCGGTACGGCGGCAAGAACGCGGCCGAATAATCGCTGCACCCACCCGGCTGCCGCCCCCCCTCCAGCCTGAAGGGGGGCGACTTCCGGTCCGCCGTCTGGTGATCCCTCAGGCCAGCCCGCGCCGGAGGGCAGCGGCGCAATCGGCAATGGCGCGGCGGGCGGTCGCGATCAGCCGGCCGTAGCGGATGAAGCCGTGGTTGATGCCGTCGTACACCTTGAGCTCGTGCGCCACGCCGGCCTGCCTCAAATGCTCGGCGAGGCGGTGGCTGTCGTCGAGCAGCGGGTCGAGCGCGCCGACGATCAGATAGGCCGGCGGCAGCCCCTTGAGGTTCGCGAGGATCGGCGCCGCGCGCCAGTCCGACGCCTGCTCCGGCCGTTCGAGATAGGTCTCCCAGATCCAGCGCATTTGGCTTTGCGACAGGCCGGCGCCCTGGCCGAAGCGCTGCCACGACGGGCTGTCGCTGTCGGTCGAGTAGACGCCGTAGATCAGGAGCTGGAACTTCACCACCCGCTCGCCGGCGTCGCGCGCCGCCAATGCCGCGCCGAGCGCAAGGTTGGCGCCGGCGGAATCGCCGCCGACCGCGAGCCGCGTCGGGTCGATGCCGAACCCGGCGCCTTCGCGCGCCGCCAGCCGCACCATCGCCGTCATCTCCTCGAACGCGACGGGAAACTTGACTTCCGGCGACAGCTTGTAGTCCACCGACAGCGCCGCCGCACCGCTCTGCCGCACCAACTCGCGCAAAAACGCGTCCCAGCTCGGCAGGCTGCCCTGCATGAAGCCGCCGCCGTGGGCGTAGACGATGAGCGGCGGCCGAGTGGCGCCGTCCGGCATGTAAAGCCGGCACGGCACCTGGCCGTGCGGCCCGGGCAGCAGCAGGTCGCGCTCGTCCTTGAGCGGCACCGAGCCTTCGCCAAGAAAGGCGCCGGCGCGCTCCTGCGCCGCGCGCACCTCGCTGAGCGGCGCCTTGGTGCGGTCGGGCGGCACCAGCCCCTTCTCCTGCATCAGCTTTCCGGCCGCGATCAGCTCCGGATCGACCCACGGCGAGGCGTCATTCATGGCGTTTGCCCTCCTCACAATTCACAATCCACCATAGCCGTAGGATGGTTTGAGCGCAGCGAAACCCATCACCCCGCAAGCAAATGATGAGTTTCGCCTTGCTCAACCCATCCTACGGCACGAGGCGGCGAGCGAGGCCTTCGACGAGCGGGGCGACGACGTGGTGGGCGCGGGGGCCTAGGCCGAGCGGCTTGAGCAGCATCCGCACGCACATCTTGTGCGGGAAGTGCGGCCGGATCAGGTCGCGCGAGCCGCGGCGCAGGCGGCGATAGACACGGTCGTCGAAATGACGGTTCGGGTGGCGGGCCCGGTACAAATGCTTCATCGCGACCCGGCTGTCCTCGCCGTCGATCATCGCGAGGCGGCTCCAGAGCGCCCGCGACACGGCAATCCGACCGGTCTTCTCGTCGGCGCGGAAGCGGCGGAAATAGCGGAAGAAATGCTTGTAGTGACGGACCTCGTCGTCGGCGATGCGGCGGGCCAGGTCTGCCAGCACCGGGTCGGGGCTGAGCCGGCTCAGCGTCGTGTAGTAGCTCGCGGTGCCCATCTCGACCACGCAGCGCGAGGCCATCTCACGGCTGCGCGTCGGCTGCAGCCCTTCGGCTGTGCAATAGGCCCGGAACTCCGCGAGAAACTCGCCGTAGACCTGCTCCCACGCGAAATCGGGCCAGGCCCGCTCGACGTAGCGGCGCAGCGCCAGCCCGTGCTGCAGCTCCTCCGGCAGCCAGTGCCGATCGAGCCAGGTCGCGATCTCCTCGTCGTCGGCGAACTGGTCGATCAGGTTCCGCGTGTAGAGATCGGTCGTGATCTCCATGAACGACGCGGCGGCAACGAGATAGAACAGCGCGTCGTCGCCGCTGCCGCCGTTGGCGGACACGGCATCCCAATCGATGCTGTCGAGCGTCCAGCGTTGCCGAGGCGGATGAGCGGAGGCCGGCGCAGGCACTGGAGAACTGCTCCTATCGCGGGCGCACAGGCGGGCGAACGCCGCCCGTCGAGCCGTTCGAAGATCCAACGTGCGGCGGGAAGCCGATCAAGGCCGACCAACCCTCCCCAGCGGATGCGGCGCCCAGCGCGAGACCGGCTTGCCTCAGCGCTCGAGCGTAAAGGTCACCTCGCCGCTGTTATCGGCGACCGTGAACTTCACCGGCCGGTCGTGCGAGTCGATCCACACCTTGTATTTCGTCGAGCCGTCGATCGTGTATTCCCGCGCCGGGATCATGGCGCTCCCGACCTTGACGGTGGTCTCGGGCCCCGGCGTGATCTTGACCTGCTCCACCTTGCCGGAATCGACCCGCATCATCGTGTTCGAGGTGAGGCTCGCCGCCGACCAGGGATTGGCCGGATGTATCGTCGGCGGGGCGCTGATGATGCCGCTCGGCGTCTGGATCACGAAGGCGTTGCCCTTGGCTTCGCCCTTGACCTCGATGGCCTTGCCGTTCTTGTCGGTGGTGCCGTCGAAATAGACGAGCCGGTCGCCCTGCCAGCGTTCCACCCGCTCGGCATCCTCGCGGTGCATGACGACGCCGAGCATGCTCACCTTGAAATGGACGCTGGTTCTGATCGTCGTGACATTGCCGCTCTTCTGGACGGTATTGGTGTAGGTGCCGATATCGCCGTAGATGGAATGCGTCACCTTGTAGCGCAGCTGTTCGACTGCTTGGGCGTTCGCGCTCTTGTCGACGGCCACGCCCGCGCCGACGACGCCGACGAGCGCCGCCGCCGCGAGCAGTCTCGCGTACCACAACTTCATCACTTGCTACCCTTGTTGCCAGCCAATGCGCAGGCGCCGTCCGGACAAAGACGCGATACGGGTGTCGTAAGGCGTGCGGATCACGATTTCCCCGCCGCCTTTCTATACCATCCGCGGCCGCGGCGCTACTGCGCGACCCAGCCGCCGTCCATCGACAGCGCCGCTCCGGTCATCGTCGCGGCAGCGTCGCCGCACAGGAACACCGTGAGCGCGCCGATGCCCTCGGGTGTCGTATACCGCAGCATCGGCTGCTTTTCGCGCAGGAGATCGTCGTGCGCCAGCCGCGGCGGGATGCCCTGCGCCGCCGCGCGGGCGTCGATCTGCTGCTGCACCAGCGGCGTCAGCACCCAGCCGGGACAGATCGCGTTGCAGGTGACGCCGTCGTGCGCCGCCTCTATGGCCGTCACCTTGGTGAGGCCGACGAGGCCGTGCTTCGCCGCGACATAGGCCGCCTTCTCGCCGCTGGCGACGAGGCCGTGCGCCGAGGCGATGTTGACGATGCGGCCCCAGCCGCACGCCAGCATGCGCGGCAGCGCCGCCTTGGTGGCATGAAACGCGGCCGACAGGTTGACGGCGATGACGGCGTCCCAGCGCTCGTCCGGGAAATCGACGATCCTGGCGACGTGCTGGATGCCGGCGTTGTTGACGAGGATGTCGACGCTGCCGAACTGCCGCGCCGTCTCCGCGACGAGGTCGCGGATCTGCTCCGGCCGCCGCATGTCGGCGCTCGAATAGGCGACGCGAACGCCGTGCCGCTCGGCAAGGCCGGCGCGGATGCGCTCGATCTCGCCGACGTCGCCGAAACCGTTGAGCATGACGCCGCAGCCTTCGGCCGCGAGCGCGGTCGCGATGCCGAGCCCGATGCCGCTCGTCGAGCCGGTAACGATTGCCGTCTTGCCCTTCAGCATTGTCTCGGTCTCCGGAAGTTGCGTCCGCCGCAGCGGCGGTCTAATCAGGATGAATGCCCGCCAAACGCAACCCCCTCAACCTCAATCCGCTGCAGCTCAAGACCCTGACCCTGCTGCAGGCGCTCGCGCAGCTGCCCGATTACGCGCGCCCCGGCGAGGAGACGGGCAGCGCCGTCATCGCCGCCTTGCCCGACCCGCACGGCGACCATTTCCATCTCGGGGACGCCGTCGTCGCGGCGCGCGACGCGACCGGCTTGCGCAATCCCGCGGTCTGGGCCGCCCTGGCCCGCAAGGGGCTGGTCGGTGAACCTTCGCCGCAGGGCGTCGTCCTGACCTCGCTCGGCTGCCAATATGACACCGGCCTGCGCGACACGATCCTCCACCGCAGCAGCCACTAAAGCCGTCACGGCCGGGCTGGACCCCGCCATCTAACCCCGCGAACGCGGGGGTCCAGGGGCGGCCGACGGAGCGTTGGCTCCTGGATTCCCGCTTTCGCGGGAATGACGATTCAAGCTGGCAGGAACCTGCGCTAGCGGATCGCGGCGGCGACGGCGGCGCCCAGATCTTTGGTGCCGGCGTTGCCGCCCAGGTCGGGGGTGCGGGTGCCGCCTTCCGCCAGCACCTCGGCAATCGCGCGCTCCACCGCGCGCGCCGCCTCGCGCTCGCCGAAATGGTCGAGCATCATCGCGCCGGACCAGATCTGCCCGATCGGGTTGGCGACGCCGCGGCCGGCGATGTCGGGCGCGGAGCCGTGCACCGGCTCGAACATCGACGGGTATTCCCGCTCCGGGTTTAGGTTCGCCGACGGCGCGATACCGATCGAGCCGACCACCGCCGGCCCCAGGTCGGACAGGATGTCGCCGAACAGGTTGGAGCCGACGACGACGTCGAACCAGTCCGGGTGGCGCACGAAATGCGCGGTCAGGATGTCGATGTGGTACTGGTCGGTCTTGACGTCCGGATACTCGCGCGCGACGGCGGCGAAGCGCTCGTCCCAGAACGGCATCGTATGGATGATGCCGTTGGACTTGGTCGCCGAGGTCACGTGCTTCTTGCGCCCGCGCGCCAGCTCGAAGGCATAGCGCATGACCCGGTCGCAGCCGCGGCGCGTGAACACCGCCTCCTGCATCGCCATCTCGTTTTCGGTGCCGCTGAACAGCCGGCCGCCGATCTCGGAGTATTCGCCCTCGTTGTTCTCGCGCACGACGTAGAAGTCGATGTCGCCCGGCGCCCGGTTCTTCAGCGGCGAGTCCACCCCGGCCATCAGCCGCACCGGACGCAGGTTGATGTATTGGTGGAAGTTGCGCCGCAGCGGGATCAGGAGACCCCACAGCGAGACGTGGTCCGGCACCCCCGGATAGCCGACGGCGCCGAGGAAGACGGCGTCGAACGGGCGCAGCTGGTCGAGCCCGTCCTCCGGCATCATGCGGCCGGTCTTGAGGTAGGTCTCGCAGCTCCAGTCGAATTCCTTCCACTCGACCGAGAAGCCGTAGCGACGCGCCGCCGCCTCCATCGCCGCGACCCCTTCCGGCACGACCTCGCGGCCGATCCCGTCCCCGGCGATCACCGCCACCCGGTAGCTCTTTGCCATCCGCCCTCTCCCGCCGCCGGCGCGGCCGACACTGCGTTGAATTCGGCGGATTTATAGCAGCTTCCGGCGGCTGCGGAGCTTAGATCTCGATCGTGCCCGACATGACCGGGACGCAGCGGCCGCCGATGCGCGTCTCCACGACCTGCCCCGCGCGCTTCTCGGCAGCGGCCTCCATCAGGCTCGGCCGGCCCATCTCGACCCCCTGCGCGATGCTGAGGCGCAGCGACAGCTCCGGCTCCGGCCGCACGCTCGCCAAGAGGCCGGCGAGCGCGACGTTGGCGCTGCCGGTCGCCGGGTCCTCCGCCACCCCGTGCAGCGGCGCGAACATGCGGCAGCGGATATCGACCCCGCCGAGCTCCTCGCGCAGATAGAGGTGGATGCCGGTGGCGCCGTCGATCGGGAAATTCTCCAGGAAGACCTCTGTCCGCGGCCGCGCCGCCTCCAGCGCCTGCCGCGCCTTCAGCTCGACGAAGATGAACGGCGCCCCGCAGCCAGCGATGCACGGCGAATGGTTGATCGTCTCGATGTCCTGGACATGCAACGAACAGGCCGCCGCGGCGACATCGACGGCGATGTCGTCGCCGCGCGACAGTTTCTGCGGCGCCGTCAGCGTCGCGCCGACGACGGCGCCGCCCTCCTCGATCGGGTCGAGCGCGACGAGGCCGGCCTTCTCCTCGAACAGCAGCCGCCCCTTGCCGCCGCCGCGGCTCGCGACGACGAAGGCGGTGCCGACATTGGGGTGGCCGGCGAACGGCATCTCCGCCTTCGGCGTGAAGATGCGCACCTGCGCCGTATGCGCCGGGTCGCGCGGCGGCAGCACGAACGTCGTTTCGGAGAGGTTGAACTCGGCCGCGACTGCCTGCATCTGCGCGTCGCTCAGCCCCGCCGCCTGCGGCACCACGGCGAGCGGGTTGCCGCCAAAGCGCCGCTCGGTGAAGACATCGACGGTGACGAAGTCGAGCCGCATGAGGCGCCTCCGCTACTCGATGACCTCGTCGGCGCGCGCCAGAAGCGTCGGAGGCAGTTCGAGACTGAGCGCCTTCGCCGTTCCGACATTGACGACAAACTTGAACCGCGTCGGCTGTTCGAACGGCAACTCCCCCGGGCGTGCCCCCTTCAAGATCCGCACGACCAAGTCTGCGACGCGCTCGGTCACCTCATCCCCGTCGGGTCCGTACGACATCAGACCGCCTTCGCGAGCGAGGAAATCATACTCGTAGATGGCGGGAATCTTATGCTCTGAGGCAAATTCGAACACGCGTCTGCGGTTCAGCACCGTCAGAACGTCGGTAACCATCAGGATGCCGTCCGGCCGTTCAGTGGTCATTGTCGAGAACGCGGTACCGAAATCGTCCGGCTCGCGCACGCCCAACGCCTGGACCGCAATACCTAGCCCGGCCGCCGCCGCGGCGGCGGCGTGGTAGCGCGTCGTCATGCCAAGATCGTCCGCATTCCACAACATCGCCACCTTCTTGATGCTCGGGACGGCTGATTTCAGGAGATCGAGGCGCTTTACCGACAGCACCGAGGCCATATCGGAGATGCCGGTGAGGTTGCCGCCCGGATGTCCGAAGCTCGCGACAAGGCCGGTTTCAACAGGGTCGCCGCCGTTTATGGCTACGATCGGAACCGACGCCGCGCCTTCCTTGGCCGCCTTGGCCGGAGGATAACCCAATGTCACGATCACGTTCGTCCCGGCGTCGGCCAAGCCTTTCGCAAGGCTCACCAGCCGTTTCGGCTTCCCGTCAGCCGATCGTACATCGATGACAAGGTTTCGATCGGTCGCAAACCCTCTTGCCGCCAAAGCACGCGACAACGCCGCTTGCACCGCGACCACCCCTGGTCCGGCCATCGTGACAAGAAAACCCAAGCGGTACGTCTTGCCCGAAGTCTGCGCTCCCGCCGGCGTCGCCCCGGCGATCGCGAGGCCGACCAGAAGCAATGCCGCCAGCCGGGATAGGCTCATGACCCCCTCCTTTGGCACGCGCAGGGGTGTTCCGGGCGAATCGCCAAGATTTGCCGCCGCCTGCCTTGAATAAAACCAGAAGCGCAGGCGCGCAATGATGCAACGGTGTGAAGTTGGTCTAGTCGCGGTCGAGCGGGTGGGCGTGGTCGAGCGGGCCGTGGCCGCGGCCGAAACCGGGCGCGGCGGCGATGGCCGCGGCCACGTAGGCGCGGGCGCGCTCCACGGCGTCCTCCACCGACATCCCCTGCGCAAGGCCGGCGGCGATCGCCGACGCGAGCGTGCAGCCGGTGCCGTGGGTGTGGCGGGTCGCGATGCGGGGATCGCTCCATTCCCGCAGCCCGGCCGGCGTCGCGAGCACGTCGTGCACGGTGTCGCCGGCGAGGTGCCCGCCCTTGAGCAGCACGTTGCGGCAGCCGAGCGCCCGCAAGTCGCGCGCCGCCGCGCGCATGTCATCGACCGACACGATGGCGCGACCGAACAGGATTTCCGCCTCGGGAATGTTCGGGGTCAGAACCTCGGCGCGCGCGGCCAGTAGCGCCTTCAGCGCGTCCACCGCCTCCGGCTCGATGAGGCGGGCGCCGCCTTTCGCGGTCATGACCGGATCGACGACGAGCGGCACCTCCGCCGCCCGCGCCGCCAGCACCTCGGCGACGGTGGCGATGACGGCGCCGTCGTGCAGCATGCCGGTCTTGACCGCGTCGGCGCCGATGTCGCCGAGCACGACCTCGATCTGTTGGCGGATGAACTCCGGCGACACCGGCAGCACGCCGAACACGCCTTCGGTGTTCTGCGCCGTAAGCGCCGTCACCGCCGTCGCGGCGTAGGCGCCGAGCATCGTGATCGTCTTGATGTCCGCCTGGATGCCGGCGCCGCCCCCGGAATCGGAGCCGGCGACGACCAGCACCCGGCCGCGGATCATTCGGCCGCCTGCGCGGGTCGCGGGATGATCCCGGCGCCTTCCAGTTGCGGCGCCGCCTCGTCGGTGCCCTGCGCCGCCGCCAGGATTTCGCCGCAGATGTCGTCGATGACCTGGCGGAGCACCTCCGGGTCCTCGCACTCGGCCATGACCCGCAGCACCGGCTCGGTCCCCGATTTGCGGATGACGAGACGGCCGTTCGCGGCGAGCCGCTGCTCGGCGGCGGCGATCGCCCGCTGCACCCGCGGCGCCTCCAGCGGCCGGCCCTGCGCGAAGCGGACGTTGCGCAGCAGCTGCGGCACCGGCGTGAACAGCCGGCAGACCTCGCTCGCGCGCCGGCCGGTCTCGACGATCGAGGCGAGCACCTGCAACGCGGCGATGAGGCCGTCGCCGGTCGTCGCGTAGTCGCTCAGGATGATGTGGCCCGACTGCTCGCCGCCGAGGTTGCAGCCGAGGCTGCGCATCTTCTCGACGACGTAGCGGTCGCCGACCGCGGTGCGGTGCATGCCGAGGCCGTTCTCGCCGAGAAAGCGTTCGAGGCCGAGATTGGACATGACGGTCGCGACGAGCGCGCCGCCGGCGAGCCGCTCGGCACGGTTGAGGCCGGTCGCGATCAGCGCCATCAGCTGGTCGCCGTCGAGGATGACGCCGCGTTCGTCGGCGACGATAAGCCGGTCGGCGTCGCCGTCGAGCGCGATGCCGATATCGGCGCGCCGCGCCAGCACCTCGCGCCGCATCTGCTCCGGCGCCAGCGCGCCGCATTCGCGGTTGATGTTGAGGCCGTCCGGCGACACCGCGATCGGGAACACTTCGGCGCCCAATTCCCAGAACACGGTCGGCGCCACCTTGTAGGCGGCGCCGTGGGCGCAATCGACGACAATGCGCAGCCCGTCGAGCCTGAGGCCCTTCGGAAAGCTCTGCTTGACGAACTCGATGTAGCGCCCGCCGGCGTCGTCGAGCCGCTTCGCCCGGCCCAGCTCGGCGGGGCTGGCGCGCCGGCTCGGCCCCTTGTCGAGGCATTCCTCGATCTTCTGTTCGAGCTCGTCCGACAGCTTGTAGCCGTCGCGGCCGAACAGTTTGATGCCGTTATCGGCGAACGGGTTGTGCGAGGCCGAGATGACGACGCCGAGATCGGCGCGCAGGCTGCGCGTCAGCATCGCGATCGCCGGCGTCGGCAGCGGCCCGACCAGCACCACGTCCATGCCCATCGTGATGAACCCGGCGGTCAGCGCCGGCTCCAGCATGTAGCCGGAGAGCCGCGTGTCCTTGCCGATGACGACGAGGTGCTTGTGGGTGCCGTTGCGGAAGCATTCACCGACCGCCATCGCCACCTTGAGCGCCGTCTCCGGCGTCATCGGCTCCGAATTGGCGGTGCCGCGCACCCCATCGGTGCCGAACAGCTTGCGCGCCATGCCTCCCCCGCTGCCGGTGTCCAGAGACCCTGTTCTAGCCGATAAACCTCAACATTTCACCAGCCGCCTCCCGCGAGCCTAATCCGCGGCGACCGCTCCGGGCACAGACCAGCTAAGATCAGTTTTCAGCCATCTAGAAATTGTCATTCCCGCGAAAGCGGGAATCCAGGGCCAACCCTCGGTCGTCGCCCCTGGAAATGGCTCCTCGGCCGAAAAGAGACAGATCCGCATGCAGGCATACAATCACCCGCACTACTACGACATCGCGCTTGGCGTCGGGGATGTCGCGCGGGAGGTTGATTTTTTTGAGGCGGCGGCGGCGCGGTTTTCGCGCGTGCCGGTGCGGCTTGTGTTCGAGATCGCGGCCGGGACCGCGCCTTATCTCGAAGAATGGCACCGCCGCGGCTATGCCTATTGCGGCCTCGACCTCAGCGCCGCGATGCTCGACCGCGCCCGCGACAAGGCGCGGCGGGCCGGCATCGAGGCGCGCTTCGTCGTCGCCGACATGCGCGGCTTCAGCCCCGATATGGGGCCGTTCGACCTCGCCTATGTATTGCTCGGCTCGATCTATACGGTGTCGAACCGTGAATTCCTCGACCATCTCGGCCGCGTCGCCGACGTGTTGCCGGCGGGCGGGCTCTACCTTCTCGACAGCGTCGTCTGGTTCGACGTGTTCAACCGCTACCGGCGCAGCTGGACGCGCCGCAAGGGCGGGGTCACGGTGCGCACGACCTATCGCGCCGAACTGATCGACCCGATCGCGCAGACCTACGAGGAGCACCTGACCTATCGCATCGACGACCGCGGCGAGCGCAGGACGATCGAGTCGCGGGTGCCGGCCAAGATTTTCTTTCCGCAGGAATTCCTCTGCCTCGTCGAACTCAGCGGCCGCTTCGAATTCGTCGGCTGGTTCAACGATTTCGACCTGGCGGCGCCGCTCCGGCCGGAGGGCCGGCACATCGTCGTGCTGCGCAAGCGCTAGCGATCCCTCCGTCACGGCGGCCAGTGCGGGCGACGACGCGCTTGGCCCTGGATTCCCGCTTGCGCGGGAATGACGAGTCCGGGCAAGGGCCAGGCTCGACCGTCCCTTCTCGTCATCGCCGGGCTTGACCCGGCGATCTCCGGGGCCTCGCAGATGGCCGGGTCGAGCCGGTCAAGCCCGGCCATGACGCCCTGTTGCGGAACGCAGCGCCGCCACCTGTTCGAGGGCTTCGGCCTCCTCGTCGATGGCGAGGGCGTCGTTGAACTTGTTGAAGAAGCCGCAGAGCGTGATGCGCAGGGTCAGTTCGACGATCTGCGCCTCGCTGAACTGCCGGCGCAGCCGCGCGAACAGCGCGTCGGGGATGCGGTTCGGCCGCTCCCACGCGGCGATCGCGTATTCCACGACGAGCCGGTCGGCGTCGTCGAGCTCCGGGTGGTCACGGTAGTCGAGCAGGCGATCGACGCCGGCCGGCGACACACCCTCGACGACCAGGAACGGCTTGTGGTGCGCGACGCAATAGTGGCACGCGTTGAGCTGCGAAACGGTCACGATGGCCAATTCGAGGGCGCGCTTCGGCAAGGTCTTGGCTTCGCGCAGCTCCATCAGCAGCGGCATCAGATGGCGCAGCGCCGCCGGCACGTGCGCGAATACCGCCACCTGGTTGCGGAACGGCCCGTAGCTGCCGGCGAATGTCTCGTATATCTCGGCCAGGTCGGCGGGCAGCTCGCCCGCCGCAACGTCGCGCACCCGCGCCATCTGCCTTCCTCCTCGCTGCCTACCGCCGGAATTTTAACCGTCTGCCCACAGAATTTTCGGGTCAAGCCGAAACCCGGCTCAAAACCGCCGGTTTCTTGCCGCAATTTCCCGCTTCGTTCGCTTTTGCCGCCGGCACAAACCCGCTAAACTCGCGCGCCGGGGGAAAGAACAAGGGGATTGCAACGGGAGCGTCAGATGGACCCGGATTACGCCGAGCTCAAGTCCGACGACCGGGTGGTCGCGCAGTTTCTTCGCAACTACCACCGGATCTGGCAGCGCCATTTCCCCGACCTGATCAAGCGCGCGCATTGGCATACGATCGTGCAGGCGCGGCTCGCGGCGCCGGGCGAGGCGGTATCGTGCCGGACGCTCCATCGTGCGCTCTACGGCGCCTACGGCACCGACATCCGCACCTGCATCGAGCGCATCAAGGAATGCGAGGCCGCCGGGTTTCTGCGCGTCGTCGATGCGAGCGACCGCGACTGCGCCGCCTCCGCCGCCTGCTTCTTCACCGCCACCGACAAGCTGCGCGACCACTTCCAGCGGCAAAGTTACGAGACTGTCGTCGAGGTCCACTCGGTGTTCGGCGACCATCCGGCGGAAGGGGCCGAGGCAATCGCCGCCGGCGACCATACGGCGCACGCGCTATTCGGCTTCTTCGGCGCCTACGACCAGAAATGGCGCGACGCCAGCGACTTCGTCGTGCGCCGCAAAGGGCTGACGACGGCCCATATCGACGACGCGATGAACCACCTCGTGACCTACCAGTACTGGGCGATCGTCATGCTGCTGTGGGTCATCGGCGCGTTCGACCAGGGCGCCGAGTCCGGCACCCCGGTCGTCGTGGATGAGATCATCAGCCGGATGTGGGAGACGCTGCGGCTCGGCCATCTTGCGATCAAGGAGCGGGTCGACAACCTGATCCGCTGGGGCTTCTTCGAGGAGCGCACGGTCAAGAAGCGCAAGGCGGTGCTGCTGTCGTCGAACGCGGCGCAGGCGATGAGCCGCAGCCTCAGCGAGACGATGCCGCTATTGCGCGACCTCTACCGCCAGTTCCTGCCGGCGCCCGGCGACACCAAGGCCGCGCTGAGCGCCTGACGACGCCACGGCCTCGGCGCCAGGATCGCGCAACCCTGATGCGCATCGCCCTCTTCGCCGCGTTCCTCACCGCGGCGGCGACGGCGTCGCCCGACGTAGGGCGGAATGCGACTGACCGGAGCTACTCCCCGCACCTAGCCGTCATGGCCGGGCTTGACCCGGTCATCCACAAGGCGCCCGAGATCGTCGGGTCGATCCCGGCGATGACGAGAAGGGAAGGCTCGCACCTAGCCGTCATGGCCGGGCTAGACCCGGCCATCTACAAGACGCCCGGGATCGCCGGGTCGAGCCCGGCGATGACGAGAAGGGCGGGTTTGCACCCAACCGGGTTCCGCTCCAGCTCGGCGCACGAACCGGACGAGGCCGCGGGTACTTCCAGCCCCGAACTGATGCAGCGGCTGGAACGGGTGGCGGCGGAGCGTTTCCGCAATGGCGGGCTGGCCGAGGCTGAGGCGGCGCGGCGGCAGCTGCTGCGGCTCGTCATCGCGGCGCACGGCTGCGGCTCGCCGGCGACGGCGCAGGCGATGACGGCGCTCGCCGAGATCGAAATCGCGCGGCAGCTTTATCTCGACGCGGAGCCGCTGCTGATCGCCGCGCGCACGATCCTGGCGGAGGACGACCCGCACCTCGCGCCGGTCTTTGTCGGCCTGTCGCGGGTCGCGCACGCGCGCGGCGACAACCCTGCCGCCGAGCAATGGGCCCGCCGCGCCGTCGCCGTTGGCGGCGCGACCGCGGGAGCGGCGCTGGACGCACTTGGCACCGCGCTCGCCGCCGAGGAGCGGATCGACGAGGCGGAATCCCTCCTTCAGCAGGCGCTGCGGCGGGCGTCGTCCGAACCGGGGGCACCGACCCTCCGCAAGGCCGATGCGCTGTCGCAGCTGGGAAATTTCTACCTGCGCGAGCACCGCTTCGCCGAGGCACTGCCGCTGATCGAGGAAGCGGCAGAAATCCACCAGCAGCGGCTCGGACCGACGCACCCGTTCATCGCGGACGACCTCTACGATGTCGGCCTTGCCTACGAAGGTTTGAAACGCGGGCGCGACGCGGAGCGGGTGTTTCTCATGGCGCTGCACCTGCTGCAGCGGAGCAAGAACCTGCATACGCCAAGAGCGGCCTACATCCAGATCGAGCTGGCGCGGGTCTTTCGCAGTTTCGGCGACGAACAGGACGCCAAGAGCGCGGAAGGCCGCGCGCACGACATCCTGCAAGCGGCGGACGAGGCCGAACACGAGCGCGAGCGCCGCACCTGAAGGCGCCGTGCTCAGGGCGCGGCGGAACGACAGGCGACGAGGCTCGGCAGTTCGGCGCGGCAGGTGACGCCGCTCGCGAAATCGTAGCGGTCGGCGGCCCGCCGCCGCACCGCGACGCCATTGCTGAAGGTGAGCCAGCCGGCGCTGCTGAACCGGCTGGTGACGCCGTTGCTGAAGGCGGGGAAATTGTCGCCGTCGCGGCGCACCGTGACGCCGTTGCTGAAGCGCGCCGCGTCTTGCGACAGCGCCCGCGCCGTGAGGCCATTGGAGCAGACGACGAGACCGCCGTCGTCGAGGCGGCACAGCGCCGGCGACGGGCCGACCAGCACCAGCGCGTAGACCGCGATCTCGATCAGGTTCATCGGCGGTGGAAGCGCCCCGGGCTCAGCAGGCCGGGATCCACCCCGAGATCGGGCAGCCGGCCGTCTGTAATCAAATGTTCGGCGGCGAGCGCCATGCCCTCGGCGGTCTGGATGCCGTAGCCGCCCTGCCCCGCCAGCCAGAAGAAACCGTCGGCCAGCGGGTCGAAGCCGGCCACCGGCGTCTTGTCGGCGACGAAGCTGCGCAGCCCGGCCCATTTGCGCCCGACATGGCGCACCTCGATCGTCGTCGCTCGGCTCAGGCGGTTGACCGCCAGCGCCACGTCGAATTCGTCGGGCTGCACGTCGCAGGCCGCCACCGGGGTCTCGTCCGCCGGCGACACTAGCAGATTGCCTGCATCCGGCTTGAAGTAGACCGTCTCGGCAACGTCGATCGTCAACGGCCAGCTGGCGATGTCGGTGTCGCGCGGCGGCGCCACGATCATTGCGGTGCGCCGCTTCGGCACCAGCCCGACCGGAGGCAGGCCGGCGAGACCGGCGACTTCGTCGGCCCAGGCGCCGGCGGCGTTGACGACGACAGGCGCGGCAAATTCGCCGGCGCGGCTTGCGACCATCCAGGCTCCGCGGTGCGTCATGCCGGCGACTTCGGCGTCGGTTACGACCCGGCCGCCGCGGCGGCGCAGCAGCCGCAGATAGGCCTGGTGCAGCCCATGCACATCGATGTCCATGGCATCCGGCTCGTGGATCGCCGCCTCCACCAGCTCCGCCCGCAATACCGGCACGAGCGCCCGTGTCTGCGCCGCGTCGAGCCGCCGGATCGCCGGGTCGAGCGGCGAAAGCTCCGCCCAGAGGCGTTCCAGCGCCGGCATCTGTCCATGCAGTGCGTAGAGCAGCGCCCCGCGCGGCGACAGGATGTCGTGCTCGGCGAGCCCGTCGGCGCGCTCGGCGAAGAACCGGCGGCTTGCCTTCGTCAGCCGGCGGACCGGAAGGTTGCCGTAGGTCTCGCTGAACAGGGCGGCGGAGCGGCCGGTGCTGTGATAGCCCGGCTGCGCCTCGCGCTCGAGCACCACGACCCGGCCATGTGCCGCGAGGTGCGCCGCCGCCGATGCTCCGGCCATGCCGGCGCCGATGACAATGAAATCGGCGCTCGCCGCAGGCATGGGCGATCAGCGGACAGAGTCAGTAGAGGCGGGTGCGGTAGCTCTCCGCCGTCTGCCGCTCGCCCTCGTCCGGGTCGGTGCCGATCTGCTCGGCGATGATGCGGCCGAGCGACGGCCACTGGCCCCGCGGCACGTGCTTGGTCGGGTTCCACAGGTCAGAGCGGATCAGCGCCTTGCCGCAGTGAAAATAGACCTCATCGGCGCTGACCAGGATGCCGCTGCGCGGAACCTTGCCGTTGACCGAGAGCGGCTCCAGAAATGCCGGATCGGTGGTGATCTGGGCGCGGCCGTTGACCCGCAGGGTTTCGTTGATGCCGGGCACGAAAAAGATCAGCCCGATGCCCGGCGCGCTCAGGAGGTTGCCGATCGTGTCCACCCGGTTGTTGCCGAGCCGGTCGGGGATCAACAGCGTGAAATCGTCGATGACCCGGACAAAGCCCGGCGCATCGCCTTTCGGCGAGGCGTCGCAGTGCCCGGAGGGGTCGGTGGAGGCGATGACCAGGAACGGCGACAACTCGATGAAGGCCCGCGCGTGCTTGTCGAGCCGGGTCAATTGCTTCTTCACCGCCCGCTCGGTCGGCGTGCCGTAGAGTTCGCGTATCTGCGCAACGTTCTCGATCGTGTCCATCATTGCCTCCGCCGGTTGCGCGACGACTATGACGCAGCCCGCAGCAAAGCTCCAGACGGCGGCGCCTATTCCGAGCGCTCGATCCGGTCCATGTCGTCGTCGCTGAAGCCGAAATGGTGGCCGATCTCGTGGATCAGCACGTGGCGGACGATCTGCGCCAGGTCCTCGTCGCTGTCGCACCAATAGTCGAGGATCGGCCGGCGGTAGAGAAAGATCATGTCGATGTAGGGCCGCGGGTCGTTGACGCTCTTGTGCGGCACGGCGACGCCGCGGTAGAGACCGAGCAGGTCGAACGGGCTGTCGAGGCCCATCTCGCGCTCAGTGTCCTCGTCGGGGAACTCCTCGACCTTGATCACGACGTCGCCGAGCTGATCCTTGAACTCGGGCGGAATGGCTGCGAGCACCTGCCGCGCCATCGCCTCAATGTCGGCCGGCGACGGCGGCGCCAGCGCGCTCATCCCCGCCTCCGCGCTTGACCTCGCCCTTCGCTCCGCGCACTTCCTTGCGCGGGCGACGGACGGAGGGTGGCATGGTCGAGAGGCTCACAGGCGCGGCGCGCCAGACGGCGCTGCGCGAGATCCACGGCTGGAGCGAGGTCGAGGACCGCGACGCGATCCGCAAGAGCTATCATTTCAGCAACTTTTCCGAAGCGTGGGGCTTTCTCGCGCGAATCGCGCTGATTGCCGAGAAAATGGACCACCACCCGGAGATCTTCAATGTCTACAACCGGGTCGAGATCATCCTCTCGACCCACGACGCCGGCGGCCTCAGCGAGCGCGACATCGCGCTGGCGCAGGTGATCGACGAACTGGCCCCCGAGCGCGATAAAAGGCCCGCTGGGCCTTAACCCTCTCCCGCACCGCGGGGAGAGTGGTTCCCCAAGTCACCGCGGCGCCATGCGGAGGGCGCCGTCGAGGCGGATGACCTCGCCGTTGATCATGCGGTTGCGGCAGAAATGGAGGACGAGGTCGGCATATTCCTCGGGCCGGCCACGCCGGCTCGGAAACGGGACGCTGGCGCCGAGGCTGTCCTGCACGTTCTGCGGCAGACCCTGCAGCATCGGCGTCGCGAAGATGCCGGGCGCGATCGTCACGACCCGGATGCCGTAGCGCGCCAGCTCGCGCGCCGCCGGCAGGGTCAAGCCGACGACGCCGCCCTTGGAAGCGCTGTAGGCGGCCTGGCCGATCTGGCCTTCGTACGCGGCGACGGAGGCGGTCGAGACGATGACGCCGCGCTCGCCGTCGTCGAACGGGTCGAGCCGCGCCATGTCGGCGGCGGCAAGGCGCATCACGTTGAACGTGCCGATCAGGTTGACCTCGATGACGCGGCGGAACCCGTCGAGCGGCATCGCGCCGCCGTCGCGTTCGACGATACGGCCCGGCGTCCCGATGCCGGCGCAGTTGACGGCTATGCGCGCCGGCCCATGCTGGGACCGCGCCGCCGCCACGGCGGCCTCGGTCGCCGCGGCGTCGCTCACATCACAGCGGAAGGCGGCGCCGCCGATCGCGGCCGCGGCTTCATTGGC
>Ga0070739_10002826_pt1 | contig 22450 bp, 25 predicted proteins | sample Coa_R1_7_FD_66445 | JGI IMG/M metagenome (GOLD analysis project Ga0070739, IMG submission 66445) | Surface soil microbial communities from Centralia Pennsylvania, which are recovering from an underground coalmine fire - Coalmine... | ecosystem: Environmental > Terrestrial > Soil > Unclassified ... | reverse complement strand
GACGTCGCCGCGGTGTGCGCGCAGCTGATGCGCTTCGGCGTCGACGCGCGGCATCTGCGCACGTTCCGGACGGCGGCTGGCCGCGAGGCGTCGCTGCTCGCGCAGCTCGTCGCGCCGGTGCTGCGTTCGCGCAACCCGGAGCGGCGCGCGCAGGCGCTGCGCGACCTCCAGCAGCTGGCCGACCTGGCGCGGGAGCTGTCGTCGCTCTTCTTCTGGCGCGACCTGCGAGAGTCCGCGCAGTGACCTCCACCGACCTGCGCGCGAAGATCCGCGAGGTGCCGGACTTCCCGACCCCCGGCGTCGGCTTCAAGGACGTGACCCCGCTGCTCGCCGATCCGGCGACGCTCCGACAGACAGTCGAGGAGCTGGCCGGCTGGGTGCGGTCGCGGGAGCCGGACGTCGTGCTCGGGGCCGAGGCGCGCGGCTTCTGGCTCGGCAGCGCGATCGCGCTTGAAGCAGGTGTCGGCTTCATCCCGGCACGGCGGCCGGGGAAGCTGCCTCCCGAGACGGTGAGCGCACGCTACGTGCTCGAGTACGGCGAGAACTCCCTCGAGCTGCATCCGGACCTGATCCCCGCCGGCTCGCGCGTCGTGATCCACGACGACGTGCTGGCCACCGGCGGCACGGTCGAGGCGATCTGCGGTCTCGTGCGCCGGCTCGGCGGTGAGGTCGTCGGCGCCTGCTTCATCATCGAGCTGTCGTTCCTCGGCGGCCGCGAGCGCCTCGCCGGCACCGACCTGCACGCGCTGATCACCTACTGAACCGCGTATCGCGGGCGATGCCGTCCGCGTTTGCCGTTATGACAAGGGGATGTACGACGCGCTGACCACGTCCTACACGTTCGCGTGCCCGGTGCACGGGGAGACGCGTGTCCATCTGTCGCGATTCAGGCGGCTGCAGCAGCTACCGGGCGCCGAGCATCCGACCGTCTACCGGGTCGACTTCGCCTGCGGCTGCGGCGGCGAGCATCCGGGTCTCGTCACGCACGGCGAGCTCGATCTCGCGCCGCTCGGCCTGCAGGACGGGACGGCGTTCCTGAACCTGATGACGTCGCGCGTCGAGTCGCTCGCGGACGAGTTGGGCGAGCTGGCTGCGGCGCGGATCGGGGCGGGGGAGTGGCCGTGGAGCTTCTACTGCTGGCCGGAGGACCGGCCGCGGCCGGTGTTCCCGTCCGCGTTCACGCTGCTCGCGCCGGCCGAGCGCGGCGACCGGATCGGCGTCGCCGTGCGGTGTCCGGTGTGCGGGAAGCTCTCGGTGAACCTCGTCTCGCGTGCGCACGTCGACGTGCCGTTCGCGAACGACCGGGAGGTGGGGGTGGTGGAGCACGTGTTCGCCGACGACGCCGAGACGACGCTGGCCGAGTTCGGCGCCGAGCTCCGCTCGGAGGCTTTCGACGCGCGGCGGCTCGAGCTCGAATGAGGGAACTCGCCCCGCGCTCACTCCCGCCAGGGATCGAGCATGCGTGCAGACGCGGTCGATACTTCGGAGGTCATCGATGTTCGCGCTGAAACCCTCGCCCAGGCGCGGATCGGCTCTGCTGCTCCGCCATGTCGCCGCGCTCGTCGGCGAGCATCCGCGCGCCTACGTGCGCCTCGAGCACGAGCTGGGGCCTGAGCTCGCGCGCTTCCTCGTGCGCGCGCTGACACAGCCGCAGCGGGCGCTCTGACGCCGCGTCAGCGGGCGGCGACGAGCGACACGATCACCTGCCGGTAGGGCAGCGTCAGCATCGTCCGCGCGGGACCGCGTCCCTGCGGCAGGACCGCGATCGAGTGCGCGCTCGTACCCCGGCCGACGAGCAGGTTGCCGTCCGGCAGCCAGGAGACGAACGAACCCGTGACCGGCAGCGGACGGTAGCCGGCGCCGTTCGCGGCGACGGTGAAGACCGGCCCGCGGTATTGGCCCAGCGCGAGCCGTCTGCCGTCCGGAGACCAGGCCGGCTGCTGGTCGTACACGCGCCGCGCGTCGAGGCGCGTCAGCCGTCCGGAGCGGACGTCGACGATCGCCAGCCGTGGACCGAGCAGCCGCATGCTCGCGCAGCACCGCCGGCGAGGCCGAGGAGGAGTGCGAGAGCGGTGAGCGCGGCCGCACGCTTTGCGAGCACGGCGCCCGGTCGAGCTCAGCGGCTCTCGGGGCGCCGCGGCTGCGGCTGCTGCCGCGGCTCGTCCTCGCCGTAGACGCGGACGAAGAGGAAGATCAGGAAGCCGGCGACGCAGCCGGCGATGAAGGAGATGCCCTGGGCGATGCCGACGGCCGTGCCGCCGATCCAGATGAACGCGCCGAGGAAGAGCGCCCAGAGGAAGGAGGTGATGCCGTGCGCGATCGAGGGCGGCCGGAGGTGCATCGCGGCAAGCGTACACCGCCCGTCCGCGGGGGTCGCGACCGCCGCTCCGCTCATACTCGCTCGGGTGGAGCGTCGCGCGAGGCTGCGGCACGCGGTGCGCGAGCGCCGCCTGCTCCCGCTGCTCCTGCGGAGGGCGCGGACGGCGGTCTACGTGCGCTACGTCGTCCTTAGGCGTGAGCTGGAGCTCGAGCCGCCGGAGCGGGCCGCGCCCGCGGGTGTCGACGTCCGCGAGCTGACCGCCGGCGAGGTCGAGCGTGCTTACGGCAGGCTCCGGCCGGATGCGCGCGCGTCGGAGCTCTCCGGCCGGCTCGGCGCCGGTCACCGCTGCTTCGGCGCCTGGTCGGATGGGACGCTCGTCGCAGCGGTCTGGATCCGCTTCGACGCGATCTGGCTTCCGTTCTCCGCGCGGCCGCTCCCGCTGCCGCCGGGCGCGGCCTACGCATACGACTCCTACACGCGCCCGGATCAAAGGCGTCGCGGCGTGGCGACGTTCCGCTCGCGGGTCACCTGCCGCAGGCTCCGCGAGCTCGGCTACACGTCCGCCTATGCCTTCGTGCTCGGCGGCGACACGCCCGCCCTGCGCGCGGCGACCGCCGCGGGCTACCGCCCGGCCGGCGAGCTTCGCTGGCTGCACCTCGGCTCGCTCGGCATCGAGCAGAGCCTCGACGGGGAGGGGAGAGGCACGTGGAGCCTGCGGTTCGCACGGCGCGAGCCCGAGCTTCCCCACGGCCGAGCTTCCTGAAAAGAATTCACCGAGCCGGTGGCGCTTTCGTCCACCTCTCCCGTGAACCTTCGGCTTCCGCCTACGGCCCCCGGGAGCGGCTTCGACCTACTCGCGCTCCGTGCTCGGTGCAAGAGCGACCATAGAGGGCGCGTGGGGGCGCTGCAAGGGGCAGCCGATCGCGTTTGGCGCAATTTGCGGACACTTCCGCGAACGCCGCCGGAACTGGCAAATCGTGCCGTGTGCTCCAAAGGTTCGGACCAGGAATTCGCCGAGCCGGTGGCGCTTTCGTCCGCCGTCCCCGGTGACTTTCCGCTTCCGCGTACGACCGCCGGGTTCGACCTCGACCTACTCGCGCTCCGTGCTCGGCGCAGGGAGAAACCTATCGCCTGCGGACGCGGCCGTTCAAGGGGGACGGCGGCGGAAACGGGTGCAATTTGCGGGCGGCTGCTGGGGAAAAGCTGTGGATTTCTGTCAGGCGAGGAGCTCGGACGCGTGGCGCGGAAACAGCTCGCGCGGGTCGGCCCCCGGCTCGTGGAGCGCGGCGACGAGCGCCGCGACGCGGGGCGACATCAGGATCAGGTACCGCGCGCGGCCGGGGCCTGCATTCCAGAAGGTGTGAGCGACCCCGCGTGGCACGAGCACGGCCGAGCCCGCGGCTGCGAGGAGACGCTCGCCGCCGCGGCAGAACCCGAGCCGCCCCTCGAGGACATACCACGCCTCGTCGTCCTCGAGATGGCGATGCAGCGGCGCCACCGGCCGCTCCGCGGGAGCTCTCGCCCTCGTCGACCCACTCGGCAAGCACGAACTGGTCGCCGGCGATGCTGCTGGCGAGGAGGGGCGGGACGCCCATCCGGACGGATCTCACCAGATCGGGCCGATCTGCTTCAACTTGACATAACTTCCATTGGCGTGCATGCGCGCAACGAGCAGGTTCTGGTTTCGGGCCCAGGCCGAGCGGCTACATCGTGCGCTAGGTGACGCCGGAGTCGGACATCCTCCTGCTCAGCGACGACCTGGTGCAGCTGGTCGACGCCGCGGAGGAACGCGGCTCGATCCTGCAGTCCGAGCTGAACGACGTGCTCGAGCCGCTGACGCTCGACGCGTTCGACGTCGAGGCCGTCTACCGGGAGCTCGAGAAGCGCGGCATCGACGTCGTCGACGACGTCCGCGAGGACGCCGAGCCCGCAGCGCCGCCGGAGCGCGAGCCCGAGCCTGAGCCGCCGCCGCTGCAGCTCTCGTGGGAGACGACGACCGACGCGCTGCAGCTCTTCCTGCGCGAGGCCGGCCGGCATCCGCTGCTGACCGCGGCGCAGGAGGTCGAGCTCGCGAAGCGGATCGAGCGCGGTGAGCGGTCGGCAAAGCAGCGGATGATCCAGTCGAACCTGCGGCTCGTCGTCTCGATCGCCAAGAACTACCGCAACCAGGGCCTCCCCTTCCTCGACCTGATCCAGGAGGGCACGCTGGGCCTGATTCGCGCCGTGGAGAAGTTCGACTGGCGCCGGGGCTACAAGTTCTCGACCTACGCGACGTGGTGGATCAGGCAGGCGGTCGCGCGGGCGCTGGCCGACAAGGCGCGGACGATCCGGATGCCCGTCCACATCGTCGAGCGGATGCAGAAGATGAACCGCGCGGAGCGCCACCTGTGGGCCCAGCTCGGGCGCGAGCCGACGCTCGAGGAGGTGGCGGTCGAGGCGAACCTGCCCGTGCAGCAGGCGCGCGAGGTGCGCGCGGCGGCGCGGGCGTCGGCGTCGCTCGACGCGCCCGTCGGCGACACGGACGACGCCGTGCTGGGCGACTTCGTGCCGGGCGACGAGCCGCTGCCCGACGAGCTCGTGGAGGACTCGCTGCGCTCGCAGACGCTGACCGAGGCGCTCCGGGCGCTGCCGGAGCGCCATCGGCTCGTGGTCGTCCTGCGCTACGGGCTGGCCGACGCCGAGCCGAAGACGCTCGAGGAGATCGGCCGCCGGCTCGGCCTGACCCGCGAGCGCGTGCGGCAGATCGAGGTCGAGGCACTGCGCCGGCTCGCCACGCTGCACGAGATGGAAGCCGTCGCCTACACGTGAAAGCGGAGGACCCGGGGCCAGGTACGTACCAGGCCCCGTAACCCGGCCGGGGGAAGCAGGATCCGTCTCCCCAAGCCGAAAATGTTAAGGCGGAGAAAGGGTGCGCCAACTCCCCCGCTCCCTGTCCGTCTTCATACCTAGGATCAGCGTTCGACATGTGCGGCATCGCGGGATACAGCCTGAGCGGGCGTTCCGACGTCGATCGGACGCTGGCCGCGCAGGCGCTCCTCGCCGCGATCGCCGAACGGGGCGCCGACGCGGTCGGCTACGCCTACCGCGCCCGGGCCGCCTCCTACGCCACCGTCGTGAAGCAGCGGACACCTGCCTCCGAGCTGCTCGAGCGCGTCGCGGTGCCTGCCGAGGCGACCCAGGTGCTCGTCCACGTGCGCGACTACACCAAGGGCCATCCGTCGATCCCCGCCAACAACCACCCGGTGCGGCACGGCCCGGTGGTGGGCATCCACAACGGGATCATCCTGAACGACGACGAGGTGCTCGAGCCGTTCTCCTGCGCGCGGGTCGAGCCGGAGATGACCGTCGACTCGGAGGCGATCTTCGCCGTCGCCGCGCATTCGCGCAGCCGCGCGCGGGCGCTCGAACGGTTGCGCGGCGCCCTGGCCGCGGCGTGGGTCGACGAGCGGGAGCCGGAGCTGGTCTACGTGGCGCGCGGCAGCGGCCGGCCGCTGTGGCTCGGCGAGAGCCGCGGCGCCGCGCTCTTCGCCTCGACCGAGGCTGCCCTCCAGGTCGCGGAGCGCTACAGCGGACTCAGGCTGCGCAAGCGCGAGCTGGCCGAGGGCACCCTCCTCGCACTGCGGAACGGCAAGGTCGCCGGCAGCGAGCGCTTCACGCCCGACCTGGAATACGTCGAGGCTGATCCCCTGCCGGCGGTTCGCGCCCCCGGCGAGCGCGAGTCGTGTCTCACCCGCCTCGCGGCGCTGGTCGCGGCGGCGTAGCCTGCACCGTCAGGCGGCGCGGGACGCGTCGCCGGCCGAGCTCAACCCGGCGACGTCCGGCTGGAACGGCAGCGAGCGCTCGTTCCGGTCGAACTTGTCCCATCCCTTCTCGCTGCGCAGGAACGCGACGGTTCCGCGGAAGCGGGCCCACATCAGGATCGGCCGGTAGGCGACGAGCTCGAGCGGCCCGAGCGCGATCAGGCGCGCGATGTGACGCAGCCGGTAGGCGCGCGTGGAGATGTCCTCCATCAGGACGGCGGCGCTCGTCAGCACCGCGAGCCCGAACGCCATCGAGACGAGGAACACCACGTACGTCTGCCACGAGAAGACGCCCAGCGCGATCCCGAGTGCGAGCGTCCCGAGCCCGAGCAGCTCGAAGACGAGTCCGAGGCCCTCGCTCAGCACCATCAGCGGGATGGCGACGAGCCCCGCGAACCCGTAGCGCGGGTTGCCGATCATGCGCCGGTAGCTCCACAACGTCTCGAGGGTGACCCGCTGCCAGCGAGCGCGCTGCGAGACGAGCGCCCGGATGCGCCCCGGCGCCTCGGTCCGGGCGACCATCTCGGGGATCGACAGGATCCGGTACGGCCGCCCGTTCCGCCGCATGTACTCGTGCACGCGAAACGTCAGCTCGATGTCCTCGCAGCTGAACTCGGTCGACCAGCCGCCGACCTCCTCCACCACGTCGCGGCGCCAGAGCGAGAACGCGCCGCTCACGCACATCATGAAGCCGAGCCGGCTCCAGCCGAGACGCGTGTTCAGGAACGAGCGGAGGTACTCGAGGTGCTGGAAGTTGCTCAGCAGCGTGGCGTCGATCGCTTCGCGGTCCTGCGCACGTGCGCCGATCGTCGTCTCCGGGTGCGACGCCACCGAGATGTGGCCGGTCAGCCCGATCACGCGCTGCGGGTCGCTCGCGGCGAGACGCATCGAGTTGAGCAGCGCGTCGGGCTCGTAGAGCGTGTCGCCGTCGAGCAGCAGCACGTAGCGGAAGCGGGCGTAGTTGAGGCCGCAGTTGCTCGCGTCGGCCTTCGTGCCGCCGTTCTGCTTCTGGATCACCTTGACGTGCTCGTACCGGCGGCTCCGGTAGACGCCGACGACCGGTGCGCACTCGACGATCCGCCGCTCGTAGTACCCGAAGGGCTCGAGGTCGAGCTCGCGCTGCAACACCTCGAAGGTGCCGTCGGTCGAGCCGTCGTCGACGACGATCACCTCGAACTCGGCGTAGTCGAATGCCAGCACCGAGCGGATGGTCAGCATGACCATCCCTTCCTCGTTATATGCGGGGATGATGACGCTCACCGGGGGTGTGAACCGCGAGCTGACGAGGACGTCGAAGTTCTCGGCCAGCGTCTCGCGGCTGCGGATCGCGTTGTCGAGGCTGGAGACGATGAGAACGAGTGCCGACGACCCGAACACCGCCAGCATGTAGCCGAGGCAGACGAGCGTCCCCCAGAAGACGACCGCGTGCACGGCTACTGGCCGAGTCCGTCGAGCAGCGTCGCCGCCCGCGAGGCCCCGGCCGCCGCCGAGCGCTTGACGGCGGCCCCCGCGACCGCCGCACCGCCGTTCTGGAAGATCGAGCGCAGCACGCGCAGCGCCAGCTCGTCGTGCGGCGCGTGCTCGAGCCGGCGGATCAGCTCGTCGACGAAGCCGATGTTCTGGAGGACCTCGGCGACGCCGTCACGGACGAAGCGGTCGTCGCTCCGCAGAGCCGGCAGGACCGCCGGTGCGACGTCGGTGCCGAGCTCCTGCAGGGACTCCTTCGCCGCCGTGCGCACCCACCACTGCTCGTCGGCGAGGAGCGTGACCAGATCGGAGGCGCGATCGACCTGCCCGAGGCGTCCCAGCGCCCTGGCCGCGTGAACGCGGACGAACCAGACCGGGTCGGCGAGGGCCGCGACGGCGGCGGGGCCGGCGAGCCGGCTCTTCGTCCGCGCGAGGCTCTTCAACGTCGACGCCCGTACCTGCGGATCGTCGTCGACGATCAGCGTCGCCAGCTCCAGCTCGGTCTCGGGGTCCGGGTAGCGGCCGAGGAGGGTCGCGGCCCACTGGCGGTTGGCGGGGTCGGGATCCTCCAGCAGCGGGCGGAGCAGATCTGTGAGCGGCCGCGGGAACGCGTCGAGGTGCGCGGCGATCCGCGAGCGTGCGTAGCGGCCCTCGCGCAGGGCGTCGACCAGCATCGCCGCGCTCTCGAGATCCGAGCGCGAGCCGAGGATGCTGACGGCGCCGCCGACGACGTCGGGATCCGAGTCGCGCAGCGCGCGCGCGAGCTCGGGCTTCGCGATGCTCGACCCGGCGAGCGACAGGATCCGGAGCGCTGCCAGCCGACGCCATTTGTCGGTGTCGCTCCGGTGCGAGCGCGCCTGGTTGACGATGCGCCCGCGCCGGCGCTCGAGCAGCCTGCGGGCGGCGGCCTCGGCGATCGGGCGCGGCGTCGAGGCATCGGCGGCGATCCCCGCCAGCGTCCGCCTCGGCAGCCCCGCCAGCGCCTCCGGCACGGACGCGCCCCGCGCCAGGCGCCGGTCGAGAACGCGGCGCGCCGTGTGGAACGAGAGCCCCTTCAGGTCGAACAGGGCCCGGGTGAGGATGACGTACGCCGAGACGCCCACCCACACGAGGACGAGCGCACCGAGAGCCACGGTGTACGAGGACAGCCAGGGATTCACGCGGTTTCTGCTTCCAGGTATCGACCGGAGCCGGAAAACCTGAAGAGCCTGTCTGGTTCAGCGGCAGGCTCGCAGGAACCAGGTCGGGCGCGGATCGACCCACTCGTTCCTGGCGCCGTGAGCGTCGGCGCGCATCCGCTCGAGCCCGGCGGCGACCTCTGCTTCGGGGATGAAGGCATAGCGCCCGTGCACGTCCGCCAGCAGGTCGCGCTCCTGGTCGGCGAGGTCGAGCCGCTGGTTTCGCAGCACCCGCCGCCGCTCGAGCTTTCGGAAGCCCACATCCGCCAGCCAGCGCTCGATCGTCTCCAGCCGCGGCAGCCGCCCCACGTCCGCGGCCGCCATCGAAGGAAGGTAACGGGCCGGCACGCGCTCGGCGGCGTCCTCCGGTGCGATCGTCCGCACCACGGCGACACCGCCCGGGCGCAGGACCCTGCGCGCCTCCGCGACGGCGCGCTGCGGCTCGGCAAGCTGGTGCAGGACGAGCGACACGAGCACGGTGTCTACGCTCGCGTCGGCGAGCGGCACCGCCTCAGCGTCTCCCGCCAACCACTCGACGCTGCCGCAGGCGGGCGGCGGCAAAGCCCGCGCATGGTCGAGAAACGCAGGCGAGCGCTCGAGCCCGATGACCGTGGCTCCGCCACGCTCCGCGAGCGCCAGCGCGAAGCCGCCGGTGCCGCAGCCGACGTCGAGCACGGTCGCGCCGGCGCGGATCTCGCCGATCTCGATCAGCAGGGGTACCCAGAAGGCGACGTTCTCCGACGAGAACCGGCGGTCGAAGTGTTCGGTCGCGAGGTGCTCCGAGCGGAATGCCGTCGGGTCGACGGTCACGTGACGCGGCCGTCGGCCGCGACCGCGGCGCCCTCCTCGAGGAGCCGCTCCCGGACCAGGTAGAGGAAGGTCGCCCAGGCGCCGCGCCGCGCTTCGAACAGCCGGTAGACCTGCCACTCGGTGAGCAGGTTCGGGTCGTCTCGACGCGCCTCGCCCCAGTCGCCGAAGCGCGGCAGGCGGCCGAGCCGGCGCGCGAGCGCGCAGCCCTGCTCGATCGCGCGCTCGAGCCGCTCCTCGCCCACCGCCACGTCGAAGCCCGCCTCCCGCAGCGCGGTCGTGAGCGAGCCGAAGGTGTGCCAGTAGAGCGACGCCGACGGCATGCTGCCGCGGCGCGCGCGGATGTCCTGCGCGGTCGGCACGCGCCCGAGCTCGTCTCCCAGCCGCCGCAGCTGCCCGACCAGCTCCTCCCTCGTCGCGAAGCGCCGCGGCAGCAGCCCGGCGGCGCGCTTGGCGGCGTTCCAGGTGCCGAAATGCTCCACCGCCGTCTGCGGGTGCACGCGGGCGGCCGGATCGGCAGCGAACTCCTTCATCGTCGGCGACCGGCCGAGCCGCTCCGCCGACCGCCGCAGCTCCTCGAGGATCTCCTCGTCGCCGTAGCGGCGCCGCATCCCAGCCTGGAACGCAGCCAGCGCCTCCGGGTCGATCCGGGGCCGCGTCGGTTGAGATTTTCTCGGCATTGCAACCATGGTAGAGCGGATTGGAGAAACGCCAAGTAGAGGCGAGTCGAGAAAGCGTGCGCCAGCGACGGCTACGGTTCGCGCCGATGCGCCTGCCCCTCCTGCTTCCGGCCGAGGCAGCAGCCGCTCGGGCCGCCGGCGCGCTCTCGCGGCTCGCGGGTCGCGGCGGCGGGACGACGCTTCCCGGCAAGCTGCTCTCGACGGTCGACCCGGGCGCGATCGACCTGCTCGCGGGCCGGTTGGAGCAGGGATCGGTGCTCGTGTCGGCCACGAACGGGAAGACGACGACCACCGCGATGGTCGCTGACATCCTGCGTCCCCGGGCGCGGCTCGTGCACAACGCCTCGGGCGCGAACCTCGTCTCCGGCGTCGCCTCCGCCCTCCTCCGCGCCCGCGACGCCCAGCTCGGGCTGTTCGAGGTCGACGAGGCCGCCCTGCCGGAGATCGCGCGTCGCGTGCGGCCGAAGGCGCTGCTGCTCGGCAACCTGTTCCGCGATCAGCTCGACCGCTACGGCGAGCTGGAGCTCGTGGCCGCCCGCTGGCGCGCGGCCGTCACCGAGCTCGAGGACGCGCTCCTCGTCGTGAACGGCGACGATCCTCAGGTGGGCGACCTCGCGCGCGCCCAGCGGCGGTCGCTCGTGTTCGGCGTGGACGACCCGGGTCAGGCGCGTCCCGCGCTGCAGCACGCGGCCGACTCGAAGTACTGCCTGCGCTGCGGCACGCCGTACGACTACGCGGCCGCGTACGTCGGCCATCTGGGCGACTACCGCTGTCCCGCGTGCGGGCACGCACGACCCCCGCTCGACATCAGGGCGACGGACGTCGAGCTGCGCGGCCTCGACGGCTCCTCGTTCACGCTCCGGACGCCGTCCGACCACGCGCGTTTGCGGCTCGCCCTTCCCGGTCTCTACAACGTCTACAACGCGCTCGGCGCCGCCGCCCTGGCGCTGGGCCTCGGCGTGCCGCTGCAGGACGTGGTCGCCGCGCTGCAGCGCTTCTCGGCCGCCTTCGGCCGCTTCGAGCGGATCGAGATCGACGACCGCCGCCTGTTGATGCTGCTGATCAAGAACCCGGCGGGAGCCAACGAGGCCGTACGGACGCTCGTCGACGGGGGCGCGCCGCGGGTCGCGGTGGTCGCCCTGAACGACGCGGTCGCCGACGGCCGCGACGTCTCCTGGATCTGGGACGTCGACTTCGAGCCCCTGCTCACCGGCCTGGAGACGCTCGTCGCCACCGGCTCACGGGCCGCCGAGCTCGCGCTGCGCTTCGCCTACGGCGGTCTTCCCCGCGAGCGGATCGAGGTCGTCCCGTCGCTCGAAGCCGCCCTCGACCGCGGGCTCGCGCTGACCCCCGCGGGCGGCGAGCTCACGGTCCTCCCCACCTACACCGCGATGCTGGCGCTGCGGCGCGTCGTCGCCCGCCGCGGCCACGTCGCGAACTACTGGGAGAGCGCCGCGTGATTCTCCGCGTCGGTCATCTCTATCCCGACTACCTCAACATCTACGCCGACCGCGGCAACATCGCAGTCCTCGCGCGGCGCGCGCAGGCCCGCGGTCACGAGCTCGCCGTGCGGGCGATCGGCATGGGCGACGCCGTGCCGGTCGGCGAGGTCGACCTGTTGTACGTCGGCGGCGGCCAGGACCGCGAGCAGGAGCTCGTCGCGCGCGACCTCGTGACGAAGGCCGAGCCGCTTGCAGCCGCGGTCGCCGGGGGTGCGGCGTTCCTCGCGGTCTGCGGCGGCTACCAGCTGCTCGGCCGGTCCTACGTCGACGTCGCGGGCAACGAGCTGCCGGGCATCGGGCTGTTGCCGCTCGAGACGGTCGCCGGAACCCGGCGCATGATCGGCAACGTGCTCCTCGACTGTCCGTGGGCAGGCCGCAGCCTGGCAGGCTTCGAGAACCACGCCGGGCGCACCCTGCTCGACGAGGGAGCGGAGCCGCTCGGCCGCGTCGTCGCCGGCTTCGGCAACGACGGCGCCTCCGGCTTCGAGGGGTGCCGGAGCGGCCGCGTCTACGGCACCTACCTGCACGGCCCGCTGCTGCCGCGCAATCCCTGGTTCGCCGACCGGCTGCTCGCGGAGGCGCTCGCCCACGCGAGCGGCGGCGAGCCGCCGGAGCTCGAGCCGCTGCCGGACGAGCTCGAGCGCGCGGCCTACGACGTCGCCGCCGCGCGCGCCCGGTTGCGCGGTCGCTCTTAACGGTGTCTGACACCTCACGGTGTCAGACACCGTTAAGGGATCAGCGCGCCCAGAGGGCGCCGAGGTAGACGGCGGGGTCGCCGGGCTGCCAGCGGGCGAGGAAGCGCGTGATCGGCGGGTGCAGGACGACGTCGTCGAGCTCCTCGGCCGAGAAGAGGCGGGCGCCGCGCACAGCCGCGTCTTTCGTCTCGACGTCCTCGAGCGAGCGGTGCGACAGGTCGGTGGCGAAGATGATGTGCACGACGTGCTTGCGGGCACCGAGATCGCGGGGCGAGATCGAGTCGACGATCGCCACCGGCCCTTCGAGCTGGGTGCTGGCCTCGATCCCGAGCTCCTCGCGCAGCTCGCGGCGCAGCGCCTCGGCGAGGGTCTCGCCGGCGTCCACGCCACCGCCCGGGAGGAGCCAGTACTGCTTGCCGGGCTTCTCCTGCCGGCACAGCAGGACGCGGCCCTGCCAGCGCAGGATCGCCGAGACCCGGATCCGCGGCTCCATCGCTGCTCAGTGCCTCGAGGAGCCGAAGCCGCGCACGCCGCGCTCGCTCTCCGGCAGCTCGTCGACCTCGACGAGGTCGACCGACGGGACCGGCAGGAGCACGAGCTGGGCGATCCGCATGCCCGGCTCGACCACGAACGGCTCGCGCGGGTCGGTGTTCAGCAGCGCGACCTGCAGCTCGCCGCGGTAGCCCGAGTCGACGAGCCCCGGCGTGTTGACGATCGAGATGCCGTGCCGTGCCGCCAGCCCCGAGCGCGGCTGGACGAAGCCGGCGTAGCCGTCGGGAATCGCGACGGCGAGCCCGGTCGGCACCAGCGCCCGCTCGCCCGGCTCGAGCTCGACGCGCTCGCAGGCGGCGAGGTCGAAGCCCGCGTCGCCCGCGTAGGCGCGCGCCGGCGGCACCGCGTCGGGGCGCAGCTTCCGGAACGGCAGCTCGATCAGGCGCTCTCCCGCCGTCCCGGGTCGGCGTCCGCGAGCAGGAACGGCGCGAAGCGCGGCAGATCCCGGCGCGGCAGCCGGGCGACGACGACGACACCGTCGGGCGTGTCCTCACGCTCTTCGACCGGCGTCCCGAGCGCGTACAGCTCCGAGAGGCGCGCCCCCTCCTCGTACGGCACCAGCAGGCGGACGCGACGGAGGCGTCCCGCGAACCGCTCGGCGAGCTCCGCCTTCAGGTCGTCCAGCCCCTCCCCGGTCCGCGCCGAGACCTGCGCGGCGCCCGGGAAGCGGCTCTGGAGCCGCCGCCGCGCGAACGGGTCGAGCAGATCGACCTTGTTCAGCACGAGCTCGACCGGCAGCTCGCCGGCGCCGATCTCGTGCAGCACCTCGCTCACCGCCTCCACCTGGCGGTCCTGTTCCTCGTCTGAGGCTGCCGCGTCGACGACGTGCAGCACCATGTCGGCCACGAGCGTCTCCTCGAGCGTCGCTGCGAAGCCCTCGACGAGGTGGTGCGGCAGCCGCCGGATGAAGCCGACGGTGTCGGTGACGAGATACCTGCGGCCCTCGTGGTCGAAACCGCGCGTCGTCGGATCGAGCGTCTCGAACAGCCTGTTCGCGGCCGAGACCTCGGCGCCGGTCAGGGCGTTGAGCAGCGTCGACTTACCGACGTTCGTGTAGCCGGCGAGCGCGATCGTCGGCGTCGCCGTCCGCTGGCGCTCGCGACGGCGCGTCTGCCGCTGCCGCTCGAGCTCGCGCAGCCGCCGCCGGAGCACCGAGATGCGCCGCCGCGCGAGCCGCCGGTCGCTCTCGAGCTGCGACTCTCCGGGGCCGCGCGTGCCGACGCCGCCCCCGAGCCGCTCGAGGTGCTGCCACATGCCCCGCATGCGCGGCAGGTTGTACTCGAGCTGCGCGAGCTCGACCTGGAGCTTTCCCTCGGCGGTCACGGCGTGCTGCGCGAAGATGTCGAGGATCAGCTGCGTCCGGTCGACTACGCGGGTGTCCAGCGCGTTCTCGAGGAACCGCTGCTGCGCGGGGTCGAGCTCGTCGTCGACGAGAACGCTCTCGGCGCCGGCCTCGGCGAAGCGCTGCTTCAGCTCCTCGAGCTTGCCGCGGCCGACGTACGTGCGCGGCGCCGGGCGCGCGCGTCGCTGGACCAGCTCGCCGACCGGCTCGACGCCGGCCGTCCGCGCCAGCTCGCGCACCTCCGCGAGCTCGTCACCGGCGTCGGCTCCCTGAGCCAGCACGGCGAGGACGAAGCCGCGCTCGGGCTCCGGGGAACGTGGAATCATCGGCTCCATTATGGCCCCTGCCCGCGCGGATTCGACCCTCGCCGACCGCGCCCTGGCCCTCGTCGACATCCCCTCGGTCTCCGGCTCGGAGGCCGAGATCCACGCGTACGTGCGCGAGGCGGTGCCGCTGCCGCTGGTGCACGACGACGGCGAGACGCTGCTCTACGCGAAGCGCGAGCAGAAGCCGCTGGTGCTCCTCGCCGGCCACCTCGACACGGTGCCGGCGCAGGGCAACGTCCCCGGTCGGATCGCGGACGGCGACGTCGTCGGCCTCGGCGCGAGCGACATGAAGGGCGGCCTCGCCGTGATGATCGAGGTCGGCTGGCTCGCCGCCGAGACGGAGCTCTTGTACGACCTCGCGCTGCTCTTCTTCCCGCGCGAGGAGCTGGGTCCGGCGCACAACCCGCTGCCGGCGGTCTTCGAGGCGGCACCGCTCGTCCGCGAGGCGGCGCTCGTGATCTGCCTCGAGCCGACCGACAACACGCTGCAGCTCGGCTGCCTCGGCAACCTCACCGGCCGGGTCGTCTTCGAGGGCCGCTCGGCGCACTCCGCGCGGCCGTGGCTCGGCGTGAACGCGATCGCGCTCGCCCTGGAAGCGTTACGACCAGTGCTCGAGCTCGAGCCGCGCGACGTCGACGTCGACGGATTGGTGTTCCGCGAGGTGCTGTCGGTCGTGCAGCTCCACGCCGGGCTCGCGTCGAACGTGATCCCGGCGCGCGCCGAGGCGACGCTCAACTTCCGCTACGCGCCCGACCGGACGCCCGCCGATGCCGAAGCCAGACTGCGCGAGCTCCTCGGGCGCGACGTCGAGATCCTCTCCAACTCGCCGCCGGCGCACGTGCCGCGGCGCTCGCCGCTCGTCGAGCAGCTGCGCGCGGCAGGCGACTTCGAGGTCGGCCCGAAGCAGGCGTGGACCAACGTCGCCGACTTCGCCGCGCTCGGCCTCGACGCGGTCAACCTCGGCCCGGGCGCGACCCGCTACGCCCACGCGGCCGACGAACGCGTCGAGATCGCGGAGCTCGAGCGGACGTTCGCGGCGCTGCGCCGCTTCCTCGCTAGCGTCTGAGCCGTGGCGGTCACGCTCTCCCCCGTCCTCGCCGACCTCGCGCAGTACCCGTTCGCGCGGCTCGACGACTGGAAGGCGGAGGCGAGCGCGCGTGGCATCGAGCTGATCGACTTCGGCATGGGCGACCCGCGCGAGGTGACGCCGCGATTCATCCGCGAGGCGTTGCTCGCCTCGGTCGAGCCTGTGTCCTCGTATCCGCGCGCGAGCGGGTTACCCGACCTGCGGGCGGCGATCGCGGGCTGGCTCGCGCGGCGGTTCGCGGTCGCGGTCGACCCCGACGCCGAGCTCGTGCCGACGCTCGGCTCGAAGGAGGCGATCTTCTCGTTCGCGCAGGTCGCGCTCGGCGAGAAGCGCCTCGTCGCGGTCCCGGAGCCCGCCTACCCGGTCTACGAGCGCGGCGCGCTGTTCGCGGGCGGCGGCGTCGTGCGCGTGCCGCTCCGGGAGGAGCACGGCTGGCTGCCGGATCTCGACGCCTTCGACGCGTGGGACGCGATCGCGTTGTTCTGGGCCTGCTACCCGAACAACCCGACCGGCGCGGTCGCGCCGCTCGCGTTCTACGAAGAGCTGGCGGCCCGTGCTCGCGAGCACGGCTTCCTCGTCTGCTCCGACGAGGCGTACTCGGAGCTGTGGTTCGACGAGCCGCCGGTCTCGGCGCTGCAGGTCGGTGACCGCTCGAACGTGGTCGTCTTCAACACACTCTCGAAGCGCTCGTCGATGACCGGCTACCGCTCGGGCTTCGTCTGCGCGCCGCCGGAGATCGTGGCCGCGCTGCGCGCGTTCCGGCCCACCGTCGGCACGGCGCCGCAGGAGTTCGTGCAGCGAGCGTCCATCGCCGCCTGGGACGACGAGACGCACGTCGAACGCGTGCGGGAGCTCTATCGCCGCAAGCGCGACACGGTGCTGCCGGCGTTCGACGCCGGTGGTCTCAGGCTCGCCGGCTCGGCCGCGACCTTCTACCTGTGGCTCGACGTCGGCGGAGACGCGGAGGCGTTCGCGCGGCGGCTGCTCGAGCGCGGCGTCGTCGTCGCACCCGGCTCGTTCTTCGGCGCGGCCGGCGAGCGCTACGTCCGTGTCGCGCTCGTGCCGACGCAGGAGGAGTGCGAGCGTGCGGCGGAGATCGTGCGGAGGGTGCTGTGAGCGACGCCGAGGCGATCGTCGCCGCGCTCGACCGCGGCGAGGCGCGCGTGGCCGAGCCGGAGGGCGGCGGCTGGCGCGTCAACGCCGACGTGCAAGCCGCCATCCTCGACTACTTCCGCGTGCGGCAGATGGAGCCGCGCGAGGTCGGGCCGTTCGAGTACCACGACAAGATCCCGCTCAAGACGGGCTACGAGCAGCTCGGCGTACGCGTCGTTCCGCCCGCGACCGTGCGGCACGGCGCGTTTCTCTCCCCGGGTGTCGTGTTGATGCCGAGCTACGTCAACATCGGCGCCTGGATCGGTCCGAACACGATGGTCGACACCTGGGCGACCGTCGGCTCGGGCGCACAGATCGGCGCGAACGTGCACCTTGCCGGCGGGGTCGGCATCGGCGGCGTGCTCGAGCCGCCCGGCGCGCGGCCGGTGATCGTCGAGGACGGCGCATTCCTCGGCTCGCGCTGCATCGTGGTCGAGGGCGTGCGCGTGGGGCGTGAGGCGGTGCTTGCGCCGAACGTGACGCTGACGGCATCCGTACCGATCGTCGACGTGACCGGATCCGAGCCGGTCGAGTACCGCGGCGAGGTGCCGCCGCGCGCGGTCGTCGTCCCAGGCACGCGGCCGAAGGAGTTCCCGGCAGGCACCTACCAGCTCGCGTGCGCGCTGATCATCGGCCGGCGCAAGGAGTCGACCGACCTGCGCACGTCGTTGAACGACGCGCTGAGGGAGCACGGGATCGGCTCCTGAGGTCAGCTCAGGAGCAGCGTGGCGTAGGCCGCGAGCCAGTGCTCGACGTTGTAGTGACTGCCGACGACGTGCGGCATGGCGGCGTCGGCGTGCCGTTCGATCGCATCGTCGATCGTCTCGCGCCGGGCGTCGTCGTCGGGCAAGGCGTCGGCGATGCGGCGCCAGCAGGAGGCGCGCGAGAGGTTGAGGCCGTGCAGGTGCGCGATCTGCCCGTCGGTCGGATCGGAGACGATCGCCGGCGTGAGCAGGGTCTGCGGCAGTCGCGGCAGGAAGGCATCGAACCAGTCGAGGAAGCGATCGCCGACGGCGGCCATCAGCTCCGCCTCCGTCAGCGCGGGCGAGAGGAAGTCCGCGCCGGATGGCTCCCAGCCGGCCGGGTAGTCGCGGTCGTCCCCGAACCAGCGGTCGGCGGCGTCGTGGATCGCAGCGAGGAGCGCCTCGCTCCGAAGCCGCGCGAACGGCAACGCGCGCGTCAGCGCGAAGGCGCTGTTCGAGTGCATCCCGTCGCGCTGCGGATACGTCGCCTTGCCGAGCCACGTGGCGAACGAGTGCTCGAGCGTCGCCGCGAGCGGCTCGAGCGCCGCCGCCCAGGCGCGTGCATCCGGATCGTCCCAGGTGGCGACCTCGTGGACGAGCAGCAGCGCCCACCCCCAGCCGTAGGGACGCTCGAACCGTGGGTTCGACTCGAGGTACGCAGCCTCGACGGCGAGCCGTTCCGGCGCGAGGTGCTCGTGCAGCAGCTCGCGCGCCTCGGTGTCCGGGACGTGCCCGGGCACCGCGCGCAGGAGCCGCACCAGCGCCCAGTGCATCTCCACCGCCGAGTGCCAGTCGAAGCAGCCGTAGAACGCCGGATGCGCCTCGTGCGGGAGCGGCAGGTCCGTGGGGTCGGTCATGACGTGCCGCAGGGCGTTCGGGTACTCCCGCCGGACGCCGCGCAGGATCGCGTCCGCGAATCCCTCGGCGAGCTCGTCGAGCCGCCACCGGCCGATGCCCGCGTCAGCCGGCATCGGCTCGGACGGCCGGCCCTGTCAGGTAGGCGTGGCCGTCCTCCATCCGCACGTGCAGGTCACCGCCGGGGAAGCGGACCGTCGCGGGCGAGGCGGCGAGCGCGGCGACGACCGCGACGGCGCTCGAGCCGGACGACGCGGTCTCGCCCACGCCTCGCTCCCACACGCGCGCCTCGACGACGCCGGGCTCGACGACGCGGGCGACCTGCACGTTGGTGCGCTGCGGAAACCGTTCGTGCTTCTCGAGCAGCGGACCGAGCCGGGGCAGATCGGCTGGATCCCCGGCGACGACGGCGTGCGGGTTGCCGACGTCGACCGGGACGAGCCGCACGCCCGCGACCTCCTCCGGCTCCCCCACCCGTACCTCGCCCAGATCCTGCTCGACGAGGCTGCCCTCGAGCATGCGCGCACGTACCTCGCGCGGGCCGACTCGCACTGTCACCTCCCGCGCGCCCGTCCGCTCCGCCAGCCACGCGGCGGCGATGCGGGTGCCGTTGCCGGACATCTCGGCGGGCGAGCCGTCGACGTTCCAGATCGCGACGTCGACGGAACGCTCGCAAGACGCGAGCACCTCGACGATGCCGTCGGCGTCGCCGACGAGGCCGCGCACCCGTTCCGGCGTCAGCTCGTCGTCAACGACGACGAGGTAGACGTTCCCCTGCGCGTTCCAGCGAGACGACGGCATCGGCGAGCTCCTCGAGAGGACGATCGCCGTCGAGGGTAACCGCGGCCGGCAGCCTGCGCAGCCACTTCCGCTGGTAGCGCGCGAGCCGGCGCGTCGCCGCCGCAACCGCGTCGATCGCCTCCACGGCCGGCAGCGTCGCGAACTCCTCCAGCCCCAGTACCTTCCGCGCCGTCGCCGAGAGCGGCTGCGCCCACGCCCGCCGCGCTTCCTCCGCAGCCCCCGCGGCCGCCATCGCCCGCGTGCGCTCGTCGATGCGGCGGTCGAGCTCGTCGAGCGGCAGGTCGAGGGCGACGATCCTGGTCGGGAGCCGTGTGTCGTCGGACCACAGCCGATCGCGCTCGGGCGCCAGCGAGCGGCCGGCCGACGCCAGCTCGAGTGCCCGCACGACGCGGCGACGGTCGTTGGGGTGGACCCGCGCGGCCGCGGGCGGGTCGGCGTCGGCGAGCAGCGCGTGAGCGGCGGCCGGCCCGATCCTGTCGTACGTGTCCTGCCAGCGTCGGCGCTCGCCCGGTGCGGGCGCCGGCGGCAGCTCGAGCGACGAGAGTGCGGCGCGAAGGTAGAGGCCCGTGCCGCCGACGACGATGGGCGTACACCCCTGCGCGAGGACGTCGTCGATCGCCTCGTGCGCCCAGCGCTGGTACTCGCCGAGCGAGACGTCGCGGTCGAGCGGGACGACGCCGACCAGCCGCGCCGGGTACGGCGGCGCCGCCGTCAGCACGGGCAGTCCCTGATAGAGCGCAGCCGAGTCCGCGGATACCACCTCGCCGTGGAGTCGCTCGCGCAGCAGTCCCGCGAGCGCGGTCTTGCCGGCCGCGGTCGGGCCGAAGAGGGCGAGGACGGTGCGCCTGTTCCTATCTACCGGCGGCGGCGGCGGACTGCTTGAAGCCATGCGGGATGTCGCCGGCCGTCCGGTCCGGATCCTCGACCACCTCGACGTCCTCCTCGGGATGCGCGTCACGCCACTCGCGGAACCAGGCGACGGCCCGCTTGATGCCCTCCTCGAGCGGTACCTGCGGGGCGTAGCCGAGCAGCGCCTTCGCCTGGGTGAGATCCGCGACGTAGTGCGTCACCTCGCCCATCAGCGACGGCGCAACCGTGATCTCAGGCTCGACGTCGAGCTCGGAGGCGATCAGCTCGGCCGCATGCAGGAGCCGGTTGCCGCGACCGTAGGCGAGGTTGATCGTGCCCTTCGCGATGCGTCCCTCGCCGAGCGCCTCGATGCCGCGCACGATGCCGTCGGTGCAGTCGTCGACGTACGTGAAGTCGAGCGTCTTGTCCTCGCCGTAGACGGTGATCGGCTCGCCGCGCGAGAGCTTGTGGATCCAGAGCGGCAGCACGCGCACCATGCGGTGGAGGTCGTTGTCGAAACGGCCGTAGACGTTCGAGAAGCGGAAGACGAGGTAGCGCACGCCGTAGCAGCGCGCGTACGAGTAGACGTACGCCTCGCCCGAGATCTTCGACGCGGAGTACGTCGACTCCGTGTAGGCGAAGTCCGCCACCGTCTCCGCGTACTCCTCGAACCGATGCACGTCGCCGTACACCTCGCGGCTCGACGAGAAGATGATCGGCAGGTTCAGGCCGCGCGCGTACTCGAGCACGTTGAACGTCATCACGGTGTTCTCGAGCGCGCGGTTCGGCTGCCGCACGAGCTGGTGCACCTTCGCGTGGGCGGCCAGATGGACGACGATGTCGACGGGCGGATACTCGACGCCGTTGATGCCGCCTCGGAACGACTGGTAGTGCCCGGCGAGGTCCTGCAGCAGGGTCGGGAAGGCGTCCCGCACCCACGGATTGGGGCGCTTGTCCACGCCGAACACGTCGTGCCCGTCGGCCAGCAGCCTCAGGGCGAGATTCGTGCCGATCTGACCGGACGAGCCGGTGACGAGGACGCGCACGGCGCTAATCCTGCCGCATCGAGGGGACGGACTCGTTCAGGCCGCGGCGAGCACGGCCTGCCTGCCGCGCAGCGTCGTCGAGCTGGCCGAATCGATGCGGACGTCGACGAGCTCACCGGGCGCCGCCGCGCCCGCGAAATTGACGGTCGTGTTCCGGCGCGTCCTGCCCCGGAGCAGCGCCGGATCGGTGCGCGAAGGCCCCTCGACCAGCACCTCCTCGATCCGGCCGACGCGTTCCTGGTTGCGCTCCCTCGCGATCCGCTGCGTCAGCTCGACGAGTCGTTCCATCCGCTCGATCTTCACCTCGTGCGGCACCTGGTCGGGCATCGCGGCGGCCTCGGTGCCGGCGCGCGGCGAGTAGACGAACGTGAACGCGCTGTCGTACCGCACCTCCTCGACGACCTCGAGCGTCTGGCGGAAGTCGTCCTCCGTCTCGCCGGGGAAGCCGACGATGATGTCGGTGCCGAGCGCGAGGTCGGGGACCGCGTCGCGGAGCCGCTCCGCGAGCGCGAGGTAGCGCTCGCGCGTGTACGTCCGCCGCATCGCCTTCAGGATCCGCGACGAGCCCGACTGCAGCGGGAGATGCACCTGCTCGCAGACGGCCTCGCACTCGGCGAGCGCACGGATGACCGGCTCGCGGAAGTCCTTCGGATGGGGGCTCGTGAAGCGGATGCGCTCGATCCCTTCGACGCCGTCGCAGGCGCGCAGCAGCTCGCCGAAATCGGTCTGCACATCCGGCAGGAGGTCGCGCCCCCACGAGTTCACGTTCTGGCCGAGCAGCGTGATCTCGCGCACGCCCTGCGCGGCGAGCCCCGTCACCTCGGCGAGGATCTCGCCCGGGCGCCGCGATACCTCGCGCCCGCGCACGGCCGGCACGATGCAGTACGCACAGACCGAGTTACAACCCATCGACACCTGCACCCACGCCTGGAATCGCCGCTCGCGATGCATCGGCAGCTCGGCCGCGAACGCGCGGTCGTCTAGCCCGAAGCTTCCGCGCGCCATGCCAGCCCCTCCCGCGCCGAGCCAGTCGCCCAGGTGGGAGATCGAGCCCGGCCCGAAGGCGACGTCCACCGATGGGTAGAGCTCGAAGATGCGCTCCCGCTGAGCCTCGGCGTAGCAGCCACCCACGGCGATCACGAGCTCCGGATGCTCGCGCTTGCGCGCGCTCGCGGCCCCGAGGTGCGCGGCGAGCCGCTGATCCGGCTTCTCGCGGATCGTGCAGGTGTTGAAGACGACGACGTCGGC
>Ga0070739_10002825_pt1 | contig 22458 bp, 19 predicted proteins | sample Coa_R1_7_FD_66445 | JGI IMG/M metagenome (GOLD analysis project Ga0070739, IMG submission 66445) | Surface soil microbial communities from Centralia Pennsylvania, which are recovering from an underground coalmine fire - Coalmine... | ecosystem: Environmental > Terrestrial > Soil > Unclassified ... | reverse complement strand
AGCTGCCGATCAGCAGGACGGTCACCGCGAGCAGGCCGAGCGACAGCTTCCACGGCCACACCCCCGAATTGGTCACAGACTCTGGCTCCGCCTTCCAGTGGACGACCACGAGCGTTGCCACGAACGCCAGGGCGCCGCTCACCAGCAGGAGATGCGTTCCGAGCGCGGGTGCCCAGCCGGTGATTGCGAGCGTCAGAAACAGGAGCCGTCGCGAGACGGCGAAGCCGGTGAGCCCGCGAAGCATCCAGTCGATCGACAGCGTCATCACCGCCAGGATCACGGCGGCCACACTCAGATCGGTGGCGACCGCCCAGACGCCTCCGGGGTAGTAGGGGCCGGTGATGTGCCCGGGCAGCCTGCGCGACCCGCGCTGGTCGAGCAAGCCCAGGACAGACAGCGGCAACGCCGCGAGCAGCAAGAGCAACCCGCTGCACAGCCAGGCCAGGAGCAGAGCCCAGCCCGTTCTCAGCCACCCCGGCCGCACGGGTGGCAAACCAATCGCGGTAGCGTCCGTAGCCGGATCCTACGCCAGCCAGAGGTCGTATACGAAGCCGGACGAGGCGTTGGGCCATGTCAGACGAGAGGACGCTGGCTCAGCCCGGTGTCAGGCGTACAAGGCCCCGGTGCGCTCTCGCCGACATGGCAGAGGCTAAGGCTGGGTGATACTCAGTGGCCCCCTTCGCGCTCCGCGCGTTCGGCTACCTCGCCTGCGGTGCCGGTCTTCTCAACGACCAGGTAGCCGGGGTGGCGCTCGACGACCCGTTCGAGCTGCGGGTCTTCGTGCCCGGGGACGAGGAAGAACCGGCGCGGGTTCTCGCGCACGCGCCGATAGATCTCCGGCTCGACGGCAAGGTGGTCGGCGCAACCTGTGTTCGCGCACTCGCAGATGTAGACCGGCACGTCGGGGGTCTCCCCGAACCGCTCCTCGAGAACGGCGATGTTCTTGTTGACCTCGCGGAAGAGAGCCTCGTTCCGCGCTGCCCGCTGTGCCCAGAGTGACGACACGACCGAGGAGCACGTTAGCCGTCACCGGGAAGCGGGGAGGGGCGTTTTGTCCCCGAGGAGTAGATGTGGCTGTTCGGGTGCTGACCGGAGAAGCGGCAGGAGGAGGCCGGGCCATGGATGCCCGCGCAGGGAACGACCGGCTCGCGGAGCGGGCCGAGCGGCTCCAGTTCGTCTCGCGCGTTCCGATGCTGTGCGAGTGCAGCGACCCACGCTGCCGAACGACCGTGATGATCAGTCTCCACGACTACCACCAGATTCGCCGAAGCTCCGGCAGCTTCATGACCGCTCCCGGCCATCAGGTCGAAGGTGCCACGCTCGAGCGGGAAGGCCCCGGCTACACAGTTCGCCGGTCTGGCTGGAATCGCAACGGAGCGAACGGCAACCGGCGATCCGCATAGGGGTTGCCTCCCCGCCCAGCTCTCAGGAGCTGCGTCAGATGGAGCGATCTGTCCAGGTCTGCCCGGCTGCGCAGATGGTCGGCGTGCCGCGCGGGTGAGGCAGGCCCGCCGCTGTCCTCGAGCTCTCCGGGCGCTTCTCGCCGCCGCGTGGACGACGGCGAGAAGCCCAGAGAGCTGCGTGTTCTACCGGTGTGGTGCGCTCCAGATGTAGGTGCCCCAGTTGACGGGTGCTGGTCCTGGAGTTCCGGGCGGCGGGATGTACTCCGCGGCCATGAAGATGCGGTTGTCGTATGCGACGCCCATCGAGTAGTCGCCCCAGCGACAGTCGGTGACGGGATCGCCTGGCACGCCGTAAGGCGGGTAGCAGCTGAACCCGGCTTCGTCGTTCGCGCCAGTTGTGGGTAGGAGGGCGGGGCCGACCGGCCCCCGGTACTTGTCGAACTGGACATAGCCTGGGCTCGGGTAGTAGTCGCTCCCCGAGGTTGAAAAGATCAGGTATCCGTCGCCGGCCCCGTCGACGGCGATGTCCGGATACAGGATGCTGTCATTCGGATTGCCGACGATCCCCTGGTTGATCAGCCCCACCGACTGCGGATTGCTCTGTTCGGGGTCGAGAATGAACCATTCGGCCTGCGCTGGGCCCGTTCCCGGGAATGCCTGCGTGTACGGCGCGGTGCCGCTGTCGAGCTCTGCGTAGAGGGTCCCGTGCGTTTCGGTGACTTCCTGAACCGCGTTGAAGTCGGCCTCGATCGTGCAGAGCGAGCAGATTCCCGGAGGCTGGTAGGCATTCGGCGGGAAGCTGTAGCCCTCCGTCGTCTCGCTCGAGGCCGCAAGCGGCGGGATCCCGCCCCTGTTCAGGAGCTGCGTGTTCGTCATGTCGTAGATGAGCAGATGATTGTCCGCGTTCGCGTCGGAGTTCGACTCGACGAAGAACTCGGTGTTCGGGAAATACGAGCCGTCCGGCGGTGTACTCGCCGGCGACACGTGATACGGAAGCCCGAACTGGTCGCCGGTAACCGCGTAGCGGTCGACCGGTGGCGGTGTCGCCTGGAAGTCGGCGGCATTCACCAGGTTTTGCTTCGACATCGCCCACAGGTCACTGCCGTTGAAGCCTCCCACGAACACCGGGAACTCGTTGGTCGAGATGTAGATCCCGTTCGAGTCGGCACCGAGTTGGTCGAAGTCGCCGAAGCACGGGCAGTTGTAGCCGGGCGGGGCGCCCGGGTCGGTCGTGTCGAACTGGAAGACGGTGTACTTCCCCAGCGCGTTCGCGGTCTGGCTGACGGCGATGTACTGCGTCGAGGTTGCCCCGTAGGTGAACTCCGTCATGAACCAGCGCCGTGTGTCCCGGTCCCAGTAGCAGCGCGGATCCGACAGCGCCGCGTCTGCCGGCTGGTCGAACAGCTGCGCCGCCGGGATGATCTGCGACTCCGGCGTGCCGGACGGCGAGAACGCCTGCAGCGTGTTGTTGATGAATTCCATCACCGTGGCGTTCGGGCCACCCTGGCCGCCCACGCAAAGACCCTGGTCGGGCGGCTCGAGGTAGTACCCCTCGGCGGCGGTGTCCTGCTGGCCGTTGATGCCCTGGAAGCCGACCGTCTGCGGATAGGTTCCCGGCGTAATCTGGGTCGGCTCAGAACTGCCCGTAGCACCCGGCGAGGCTGCGGCGGCGTTCATCGCCATCGAAGCGCCCGGCGCTGCCGAGCGCGGCGGTAGAGAGAGCGGCAGCACGCGTTTTGCCGAGGCGGTGCCGGGCGCGATCGAAGCCGACTTCGGGGCGGAGGCCGTAGTGCTGCTTCCGCTTCCCGCGTAGCCGGACAAGTCGCTCACGCCGGTGACCAGCAGCGGCTCCTGCGAGGTGGTGTACACGATCGGGCTCGGCGTCGATGTGCCCCCTCCTGGGCCTGGGTCCGCGCTAGCGCCCGCACTTCCGAACGGCACAATCCCGGCGCCGACCACCCCCGTCCAAAAGACAGCCAGCAACCGCCGGTGGGACAAGAAACCGGACATTGGTCCCCCTTTTCCTTGAAACGACCCGCCGGGGAGGGCGCGCTGAACTCGCCGCCGCCACGCGAAGCGGACAACCCTGTTCCACCCAACCGACTTCCTCATGACCCCCCGTCGGGCCGCTGCCTGGCGATGCGGGACCGACTATACGAGCTTCGCGACCGGCGTGTCGAAGAGCTACCTTGCGGACAGAAACCGAACAGCCCACACGGACGTCCAACGGGGGAGGAACACATGCGCGTCGTCATCTGTTCCGCAGTACTAGCCCTACTTGCAGCCGTAACCCCTGCCGCCCTGGCAGCGAGCGGTGCGCACACCGGCACGCTCACCGGAACCACGAAGATCAACACCGGCTGCCCCGTGGCCGACGAGGGCGTCAGCTGCAATCCCTGGAAACCTCTCCCGCACGCGCGATTCACCATTACTCGGCTCAACGCCCAAGGCGGAGCAATTGCGGGGACAACCCGCGCCCTGGAAAGCGACGCAGACGCCGACTTCAGCCTCAGGCTGCACGCCGGCTCGTACCTGGTGACGCCGGCCGGCAGCAATGAATCCCGAGGCGGAGGCTCCATCCGAATCCACCTGGGCACCGGCTCGAGCGCGACGATCTCCCTCCACTTCGTCGCCACGCACCCCCGCGTCTAGGACAGGTCCATGGCCCACGCGCCCGAGGGTCATTCCCCAACACTGGCCCATGCGAGCGCCTAGCCGGATGAACGCGCCGTGCGCGACGGCGGCTCCCATGCGTCATCCCCATAGCAGGAGGCCACCGCCGCCGCGCCGCCGGCAATGAGCAGTTCGGCGTAGCGCAGCACACCGTCACCGGTTATGCGCGCCCGGGGCCCCGGTCGGGCGCCCTTTCGAGGCCATCGCCGAATACCGGCCAGCCGAGCAGACGTTCGAGCTCGGCGGCTTGCGACGCATCTCCCGCACGATCCAGAGCCGCTCGGTTGGGCACGGCCTCCGCTTCACCGCGGGCGGCAAGTTCCTCGTCCGTGGGTGGTGGCCGGCGAATGCGGCTCTTGATCTTGTCGCTGATTCTCACGCTCCCGCAGCCTATTGCTCAGGGGTCATTCCGGAGCGCCGGCCCCAGTCGAACCGGCTAGACACGCTGTGCGACTTGTCAGGAATAATGGTGTTATCTATAACAGCTTCATGACCGTCTTCAGCCCGGAACTTCCCGCTCGTCTCGACCCTGTCATCAAGGAGGCGAAGCGGCGGGCACGGCACAGACGCCTGCTGATCGCGGCACTTCTCACGGTTGGCCTCTCTGCGGCGGCGTTCGCTCTACGTGCCGTTGCCGACCCGGCCTCGCCGAAACCCTCCACACTCGCTCAACTGCACGCGTCGCCTCCTGCAGCAACGAGTACGGGTTGCACCTCAGGGCCTCGCCCAGCCATCGGCAAGTTTCCGGGCGACAAGAACGGCGACGGAAAGATCTCCGACACGGGCCGCGAGCGCATCCCGGCTCTCGTCGCCGCCGTCGGCGATCACGGCGTCGCCGGGTACGTGAGAGCGAATGACGTGTTTTGTACGCCTGCGCCGGCTTCGCCCGCAGCGGCACTTGCTGCAGAGGAGAAAGGGCAAGTGATTCCGGTCTACGCAGCCAACGGCAGGACGATCGTCGACACGCTGACGATCAGGCCGCCGTCTCCTCCGCCCGCTCCCTAGCTCGCATCACCTCGATGGGAGAGATTTTCGTGAGCACGACCGGCGAGTTGCCTCTCGCGTCATGAGGCGCGTTCCTCCGAGGTCGTCGTCCTGGCTACGCGCACAGGGCCGTACGGTGGCTCCATCCACGGTCTGCGGGTCGATTACACGAGCGCGGGTTCGCACGGCGAATACCTGATCCCGAGCTACTTCGCCCGGCTCTGCGGACCGCGTGGCGGTTGCAGCTGAGCGCCAGCGCGTTTCTCCGGCTGCTCTACCGCCAGTCGGCAGCGACTCCGCGAGCTGCGCCGGCCGCCCTCCTGCGTTACAGTTCTCTGGACGGGATGCGCAATATATCGCACGCGCTGCTGGCTTGGGATACGCGACCTCCAGGAGGCTGAGCTTGGCCACGCTTCTCACCCACTGCACCGTCATCGATGGCACGGGGGCTCAGGCGCTCGACGATGCCGCGATCCTCGTCGACGGCCGCCTCGTCGTCGAGGTCGGCCCGGCGGACGAGCTCGAGCGGAGCCCGCGCAGCCGGCGCGCGCGGCGGGTGGAGCTCGACGGCGCGCACCTGATCCCGGGACTGTGGGACGCCCATATTCATCTCGGCGCCGTGGTGCCGCCGCACGAGATCGCCTTCGAGCACGAGACCGAGGCGAGCTATGTCCTGCGCGCGGTACGCAAGGCGCAGGACAATCTGCGCTGCGGCGTCACGTCGCTTCGCGCGCTCGGCGACCGCTACGACACCGACCTGCGGCTCCGCCACGCGATCGAGACCGATCTGATCGAAGGCCCGAGGATCTTCTGCTCCGGCGACGTGAAGTGGAGCATCCTCTCCGCGGGCGAGGACGAGTTCCGGCGTCGTGTGCGCGAGCGGATCCAGGCGGGCGTCGATCAGATCAAGATCATGGCGACCGGCGGGATTCCGTGGCGCGCGGACAACATGGACTACATGACGTGCACGGAAGGCGAGCTTCGCGCGGCCATCGACGAGGCGCACAAGTGGAACAAGCCCGTCGCCATCCACGCGATGGGTGACGACTCGATCGGGATCGCGGCCTCCGCCGGCGCGGACACGATCGAGCACGGCTTCGTCCTGCAGAACGGAGGTGGTCTCGATGCCATGGCGGACAATCGGAGCTTCTTCTGTCCGAATCTCGCCGTGACCGACGCCTGGAACCCCGACGAACTGGAAGACGGCGTCTTCTCCGAGTACCTGCTGAGGAACACGACCGAGGCCCGGAAGCATCACCACCCCGCCTTCCGGCGAGCGGTCGAGCTCGGAATCCCGATCATCGCGGGCGTCGACAACCTTCCGGAACGTCACGGTCCGGTCGGCGCGGAGATGCATCGAGGCCGGATCGCGTTGGTCGAGGAGCTGCGACTGATGATCCGGAACGGGCTCGCTCCCGAGCTCGCCCTGGCCGCGGCGACGCGCGAGCCCGCCCGCGCAGCCCGCGTCGACGACCGGCTCGGCACGCTCGAGGCGGGGAAGCTCGCCGACATCGTCGCGGTGCGCGGGAACCCACTGGACGACATCGACGCTCTCCTGCGGGTCGAGGCCGTCTGGAAGGACGGCAAGCCGGTGCGGCTCGCGCCACGGCTGTCCGACGACGGCGTGGAAGCTCCGGCGGAGCGGGAGGCTCAGGCCGTCGCGTCGCCCTGACAGAGCGTGAGGGCTGCGAGCGCGTAGATCTGCGCCTGTTTGACCACCGCGTCGACCTCGACGAACTCGTCTGGCCGGTGAACCCGCGAGATCGACCCGGGCCCGTAGGTGACGCCGGCCACGTCCCGCTCGAGGAACCCCTGGAGGTCGCCGCTTCCGAGGATCGAGGCGTATTCCGCGGCGATCCCGACCTCGCGCGCCGCGGCTGCGAGCGCCTTCACGAGCGCGTGGTCTCTCGGGATCTCGACGGGCTCCCGCTCGCTCAGCCGCCGGATCTCGCCGACGCGGAATCCCGGCTGCTCGCGCGCGAGCTCGTCGATGACCGCGCGAATGTTCTCGTCGACGGCGGCGATGCCGCCAGGAGGCACGACGCGAACGTCGATTCCGACTCGACAGGAGTCGGGCACGTCGCCGTAGCGGGACGCTCCTCCGTCGATGGCGCAGACCGTCAGGGTCTCCGCGCCCTGGATCGGATGCTCGGCCGGCGGAAGGCGCTTCAGCCGGTCGACGAGCAGGAGGGCGTGATCGATCGCGTTCGTCCCGTGAGGCGTCGAGGCGTGCGCGGTCTCCCCCAGAACCGTGATCTCGAGGATGAGGCGACCCTTGAACGAGCCGCAGATCCGCTCGAGGCCGGAGGCCTCTCCGTTGATCACCATGTCCGGTCGGGGCAGGCCACCGGCGGCGAGCCCCTCCTCGGCCACGAAGGCCATACCCGGCCAGTTCAGCCCGTCATAGCCACCCTCGTCGTCGACCGAGGCCGCGAGCAGCAGCGTGCCGGCGAGCGTGTGGCCCGTCTCGACGATCGCCCGCGCGGCGTACACCTGCGCGGCGAGCGCCGACTTCGCGTCACAGCTGCCGCGGCCCCAGACATTGCCGTCGGCGATTTCACCCGAGAACGGAGGATGAGTCCACTCGGCAGGATCGCCGGCATCGACCACGTCCATATGCGTGCCGATCAGCAGCACGGGGCCATTCCCACTGCCGAGCCGAGCGACGAGATTGGGTCGTGGATATGTCAGCCCGAGCGCTTCGACGCGCTCTCTCGGAGCGATGAGCCGAGTCGTCTGCGCCCCGGCGCGCGAGAACTCGTCCTCCAGCCGCGCCACGATCTCCTCGTAGCCGCCGGAGGGGAAGACACTCGGAATCGCGACCAGCTCGCTCAGCAGCCGCGCCAGGCCGTCCCGGTTGCTCTCGACGTAATCGATGACGCTGCTCACGCCCGGCTGAGCCCCTTCCTCGCGGTACGGTCGGATGCAGCACGCCCGGAGCGGCCGGTCTCGGAGCGCCGGTCCGCCAGTATAATGGACACGCTTCCAGCGCATACAGGAGCCGGGGGCGGTACCGCCCGCGTCTGAGACAGGTCCGAAGCCACGCTCACCACGCCGCAAACCGTGCCCCCACCCCGGTCATGACACAGGCGCTCGAGGTCGAGGATCTGCGGGTGGAGTTCCGGCTCCGCGCGGCGACCGTGCGGGCGGTCGACGGCGTCAGCTTCGCCGTCGACGAGGGCGAGTGCCTGGGCCTGGTCGGCGAGTCGGGCTGCGGCAAGACCACGACGGGCCTCTCGATCATGCGGCTGCTTCCGGTCGGCGGCAGGATCGCCGGCGGAAGCATCCGCGTAGCCGGGACGGAGCTGACGACGCTCAGCCCGCGGGCGATGCGCCGGCTCCGGGGCAAGGCCGTCGGGATGATCTACCAGGAGCCGATGACCTCGCTGAACCCGACGATGACGATCGGCGAGCAGGTCGCCGAGCCGCTTCGCGTTCACCTCGGCCTGTCCCGTGCGGCTGCGAGGAAGCGGACGCTCGAGGTCCTCGACCTCGTGCGCCTTCCGCGCCCCCGCGAACGGCTCGACTCCTATCCCCACGAGCTCTCCGGCGGGCTTCGCCAGCGCGTGATGATCGCCATCGCGCTGGCGTGCGAGCCGGCTGTCCTGCTCGCCGACGAGCCGACGACGGCGCTGGACGTGACGATTCAAGCGCAGATACTCGAGTTGCTCGACGATCTGCGCGCGACACTCCGAATGGCCGTCGTGCTGATCACGCACGACATGGGCGTGATTGCGGGCCATACGGATCGGGTCGCCGTCATGTACGCGGGGCGAATCGTCGAGATCGCCGACACCGCGACCCTGTTCTCGAGCATGCGCCATCCATACACGCGCGCGCTCCTCCAGTCGATTCCTCGCCTCGATCACGACCCGGAACGGCCGCTCGCGAGCATCCAGGGGCTGCCGCCGAGCCTGGCGGAGCCGATCACCGGCTGCCGATTCCGCCCGCGCTGCAGCTTCGCGACGGAGGTCTGCGCGCTCGAGGACCCGATGCTGACGGGCAGCGGCGGCCACCTCGCTGCCTGCTTCAACCCCATCGACGGCCCCGGAGAGCTGGCGACGTCTCCACTACGCGGGCGGACGGGTGCGACACTCGGTGCGCCGGCATCCGAAGCGGAGCCGCTGCTCGTGCTCGAGGAGCTGGTCAAAGAGTTCCCGCTCGGGATCGGCAGTTCGCTCTACGGCGGTGTGGGACAGTCGGTCAAGGCGGTCTCGGGCGTGTCTCTCGAGGTCCGCGCGGGCGAGACCTTCGGCCTGGTCGGCGAGTCGGGCTGCGGGAAGACGACCCTGGGACGGCTGATCGTCGGGCTGCAGCGACCGACGTCCGGCGTCATCCGCTTCGGCGACGAGGACGTGACCGCGCTGCGCGGCTCCCGCCTGCGCGTCTCCCGGAGGTACCGCCAGCTGATGTTCCAGGATCCGTTCGCGTCGCTCGATCCGCGAATGCGCGTTCAGGCGATCCTGGGAGAGCCGCTCGCCATCCAGCGGATCGGGAAGCGCGCGGACCGGCAGAACAGGATTCGGGAGCTCCTCGGCGAGGTCGGGCTGTCGGAGCGCGTGCTCGACCTCTACCCGCACGAGCTCTCGGGCGGGCAGCGCCAGCGGGTCGGGCTGGCCCGCGCGCTGATGCTGAATCCGCGTCTGCTCGTGGCGGACGAGCCGGTATCGGCGCTGGACGTCTCGATCCAGGCTCAGGTGCTGAACCTGATGAAGGACCTGCAGGACCGCCACACGCTGACCTCGGTCGTCATCTCGCACGACCTGGCCGTGATCCGCTTCCTCTCGGACCGGATCGGGGTCATGTACCTCGGCGAGATCGTCGAGATCGGACGTGCGGTCGACGTCTACGCGCGGCCCGCGCATCCGTACACGCGCGGGCTCCTGGACGCGATCCCGCGACCGGTGCCCGCCGAGGCCCGCCGCCGGCGCAAGCCGAGCGTGAGAGGCGAGCTTCCCTCGGCGGTCACGCCTCCTTCAGGCTGCCGCTTTCGCACGCGCTGTCCGCGGGCACAGGACGTCTGCGCCGAGATCGCTCCGGAGTTCAGCACGTTCGGCGACGAGCATCACGCGACCTGCCATTTCCCACTCGTGCCCGCGGTGGTGGACAGAAGCGCGTCCTCGTACGCGGGACGGACCTGAGCCTCCTCAGGCCTCAGCGGCGCTGCAGGCGCACCTCGAGCGAGTCCCGCAGCGCGTCACCGAGCAGGTTGAAGGCGACGACGGTGACGATGATCGCGATGCCGGCGGGATAGATGAGCCACCAGTCGTTCGCGTACGCGTAGTTGAGCCCCTGGTTGAGCATCGTGCCCCAGTTCGTCGCGGGCGGCGGCGGCCCGAGGCCGAGGAAGCTGAGCGCCGCGAGCAGCAGGATCGCATCGGCGACCTGGAAGGTCGCCTGGACCACGACGACCCCGGCCACGTTGGGGATGACGTGCTTGAAGATGACGCGCCACATCCCGGCGCCGGATCCCACGGAGGCTTCGATGAACTCCCGCGAGCGGAGCGCCATCGTCTCGCCTCTCACCAGACGGGCGGGAATGACCCACGAGATGAGGGCGATCGCCACGATCATGACGAACAGCGTCGGCGTGAACATGCTCGCCAGCAGAAGCAGGAGCAGGAGCGCCGGAACGGCGATCAAGGCGTCGACGATCCGCATCATCATCGCGTCGACGGCTCCGCCCACGAAGCCGGAGATGGCGCCGTACAGCGTTCCCACTGCGCTTGCGAGCAGCGCGGCCGCGATTCCGACGTCGATCGATGCGCGCCCGCCCGCCATCAACCGGCCGAGCACGTTGTAGCCGAGATCGTCCGTCCCGACCGGGAACCTGGCGCTCGGCGGGAGACGCACCTGGGCCAGGTTCGTGTGGATCTGGTCGGTCGGATACAGCAGCGGCCCGACGAACGAGAACAGGACGACGAGCAGGACGACGCTCGTCCCCAACAGCGCCACGGGGCTGCTGACGAACGTCTTCCAGGTGCTCTCACGCAGGCGCTTCGGTCGCGCCTCGCGCACGAAGAACGTCTTAGGAGATCGTCTCCCGCTGAGCTCCACGGCCTACGACGACCGTCCTACGCGGAGCCGCGGGTCGGCGATGCCGTAGAGGATGTCGGCCAGGAGCGATCCGGCCACCGCGGCCACGCCGACCACGAGCGTGAAGCCGAGCAGCACGGGATAGTCGTGGACGGTGGCCGCGTTCCAGAACAGCAACCCCATGCCGGGATAGTTGAACAGCTGCTCGATGACGATCGCGCCCGAGAGGACGAACGGGAGGCTCAATCCCACGAGGGTGATCGTCGGCAGGATCGCGTTGCGGAGCGCGTGGCGCCAGATGACGCGTCGCTCGCCGATCCCTTTGCCACGGGCGGTGCGGATGTAGTCCTGGACGAGCGCCTCGAGCATCGACGCCCTCATGTAGCGGCTGAAGACCACGACCGTCCCGGCGGCGAGGGTGAGCACCGGCAGCACGAGCGCATTCGGCTGCGAGAGAACCGCCCCGACCGTCTGCCCTTGCGGAGCCTCGGCCGGGAACCAGTTGAGGTCGATGGCGAAGACGATGATCAGCACGAGCCCGAGCCAGAAGGCGGGCATCGAGTAGACGACGAGCGCGCCGGCGGTGAGCGCGTGGTCGATGAGCTTGCCGCGGCGGGCTGCCTGCAGGACGCCGATCGGCAGCGCGATCAGGAGCCCGAGCGCGTAGGCGAGCCCGACGAGAAGGGCCGAGCGCGGCAGCGTCTGAACGAGGAGCGTTCCGACCCCGGCGTTGTAGTGGTAGGAGAAACCGAGATTCCCGTGGGCAAGCCGCCAGAGGTACTTGCCGAACTGCACGGGAAGGGAGTCGTTGTAGCCGTTCGCGGCGTAGAACTGCTTCACGGTCACGGGGTTGGCCTGCAGGCCCAGCATCGCGCGCGGCCCTCCGGGCAGGAGGTGCGCGAGGATGAACACGAGGAGGACGACGACGAAGACGACCGCCACGGCCTGGCCCGTCCGTCTGAGCAGGAAGCGCATCATTCCCGGTCGTCCCCGTAGTCGGAGTTCACGGCGACACCGGCTCCCTGATCCGCAGCGGCTCCGGCACACCCATCGCCTCCGCCAGGAGCCCGAGGGTCAATTGGCCACGACTGAGCAGATCGGTGTGAAACGTCCTGCTCGCGGCGCTGTCGGCGCAGTCGACGTCGAGCTGCTCCCGGATCTCCCGGATGGCGAGGCATCCGACCATGTATCCGACCGCGGAGCCGGGGTGGGCGATGTAGCGGTCGACCTCGTTTGCGATGTTGCGGCGCGTCAAGGCGGTGTTCTCCCACAGGTAGCGGATCGCCTTGCCGCGCGACCAGCCGAGCTGGTGGATACCGGTGTCGACCACCAGCCGGCACGAGCGCCAGAGGGCGAACGAGAACATGCCGAGGCGGGAGAACGGATCGTCGTAGAGGCCGAGTTCGTCCGTGAACCGCTCCATGTAGAGGCACCACCCCTCGTAGAAGGGCAACACTCGCAGAAGGCGCCGCAGCTGCGACGCGTCCGACGCCTCGAGCGTCTTGGCCGACTCGATGTGGTGGCCGGGGACGGACTCGTGGTGAGTGAGGACCGCGGTCTCGTAGACCGGTCGCCGGCGCGCGTCGGCCGTGTTCAGCCAGTAGTACGCCGGCCGCGACCCGTCGAGGGGCGCGGGCTGGTACTTGCCGAGAACGCCGTTCCGGGCCTCGAGCGGATCCATCTCGCGCACCTCGCACGCCACGCCCGGCGGCTCGGTGATCCAGCGCGGGACCGCCGCCTCCGCTCTGCCGAGGACCCGGCGCGCGCGGGCGAGCATCTGCGTCCCGTCGTCGTAGTAGAGCGCGGGGTCGTCGCGCAGCTGCGCGCACAGCCGGGCGAAGGTGGCCGGTAGCCCGGCGGCCGCCCCCGCCTGCTCCATCTCCCGACGGAGCTGCTCGACGAGCGCGAGTCCGATCTCGTGCACGGATGCGGGGGCGAGATCGAGCGTCGTATAGCGCCGGACCGCGTCGGCGTAGTGCTCCTCGCCCTCCGGGATCCAGTTGAGGCCGACGCGGTCGGCGCCACGCGCGAAGGGCAGGACGTCTCGACGCAGGCTCTCGACGTAGCGCTGGTAGGCGGGCCGAATCTCGGACTCGACGAGAGCGCCGATCTCCTCGGCGAGAGCATCGCCGCCACCGGACGCCCCGGCGGCCGCCAGGCGGTACGGATCCTGCGCCGGCGGGAGATCGAGGTAGCGGCGGAGCTGGCCGATCGCGCGCAGGACGAGGTGACGAACGGGGTGCTGGCCGCGGGAGCGGCCGTCGCCGAGCGCGAGCAGGCTCTCGTCCAGCAGCGAGGGAATGGCGCGGCACGCCTCGCGAAAGGCGTCTCGCGCCTCCGGCGTCCCGAGGCTCGAATACGGGAGCAGGACGAGGAGCTGCGAGGCGAGCCCCGCCTCCGGCAGCGGGCTCACGACGTACCGTTGCGGCGCGGCCGCGAGCCGCGACCGCTCGTAGCCGGCGAGCTCGTCCATCAGCCGGCGAGCGAGGTCCTGCTCCTCGCTCAGCTCGGAGGCGTCGAGGCCCGCGAGCTGCCGCTGGATTCCCTCGAGCCTCCGCTCGACGCCCTCGATCTGCTCCTGGCCGATCGAGGGAAGAAGCGTGGGGGCGTACTCGAGCCCCAGCTGCCGCGCCTCGAACGGCCGAGCCGCGAAGTAGCAGCGGAGGAACTCGTCCTCGAGCCGATCGAGCGAGAGCGCCGCCCGGGTCACCGCCTCATCCGGTGACACCCGCGGCGTCGACCTCGGAGGCCGGGACACCGAGCTCCGCGGCCCCGCTCGGCTCTCCGTCCTGCGGTTTCAACCAGCGGCCGAACCAGTCGACGAGCAGCTCGAGCCGCTGAAGTCGATGTGCCGGGCTGCCGCTTCGCGTGAGCGAATGTCCCTCGCCCGGAAAGCGGATGAACTCGACGGGGCGGTCGAGCACTTTCAGGGCCATGAAGAGCTCCTCTGCCTGCTGGATCGGGCAGCGGAGGTCGTTCTCCGAGTGGACGATCATCAGCGGGGCGGTGATCTCGGCGACGCGCCGCAGCGGCGAGCTCGTCCAGTAGGCGGCGGGATCCTCGACTTGGTTGCGGCCGAGGTATTGGGTGAAGAACCAGGGCGACTCGTCGTTCGTGCCGGCGAGGCTGTACAGGTTGTAGGGGCCGCGCTCCGCCCAGCCTGCGGCGAAGCGGTCGCTCCGCTCGAGCATCCACGTGACGCAGAGCGCCCCGTAGGAGCCGCCGAGCACGCCGACTCGCTCCGGGTCCAGCTCCGCGTTCCTCTCGAGGGTCGCATCCACCACGGCGAGCATGTCGGAGATGTCGTCCTCGCCCCAGCCGGCGGCCGGAGACGCGGCGTTCGGCCCGCACACCGCGCGGTACCAGGCCTTGCCGTAGCCGGCCGAGCCGCGGGCGTTCATGTAGAGGACGGCGAAGCCCGCGCCGCACAGGGTCTGGGACTCGTGCGACCAGTGGTATCCGTACTGGCTGCCGCCGCCCTGCATCGAGACGAGCAGCGGATAGGGCGCCGGCCACCGCCCCGGATCCGGCAGCATGAGCCAGCTGTCGACGTGCACGCCCGGCGCGGTCTCGACGATCTCGTGCACCGGCTCCCGCAGGTCGTGGCTCTCGCGATAGCTCTCGTTCGGAGCGAAGATCACCTGCTCTTCCCCACCGCGTCGGCGCACGATGAGCGCGTCCGGCTCGGTCGGCGACGAGGCGACGTAGGCCAGCGTTCCGTCCGGGGACGCGGCGAGCGACGTGATCCAGCGGTCTCCGACGACGATGCGCTCGGTCGCTGCGGACTCGTCCGCGCGGGCAGCGAGCGCGCAGATCCTGCCCTCGTCCTCGACGAGAGTGAGGATCGTCTCGTTGTCCGCCCAGATCAGGCCCTCGCCCTCGGTGTCGGGCCGATTGCAATCGCGATCCAGCTCCGCCAGGTGCCGAAGCGTCGTGCCGTCGCTCGCATCGAGGAAGACGAGGTCGTTGGTCGAGGGGAAGTGGGAGACGTCGACGAGCGTCGCGGCGAGCTTCGTCCCGTCGGGAGAGAACCGCGGCTGTCCGTAGTGGTGCTCCGTGCTCGTGATCCGGCGCGGCTCGGAGTCGTCGAGGCTCTGGACGAAGATGTCGTTCAGAAGCGTCCGGTCCGACCCCTCGTGACGCTGCGAGACGAACGCGACGGCGCCGCCGTCCGGGTGCCACGAGAAGTCACAGTCGTCGTGGCCGCCGCGGCTCAGCTTCCGCGAGGGCCCGCCGCCGGCAGGGATCAGGAATGCCTGCTGCGGCCGGTTGAACGTGTACCCGAGGCCGTCGTAGCGGTAGCGCAGCCGCGTCAGGTGCAGCGGCGGCCTGCGATCCTCGGGCAGCTCGGCACGAGCGCGGTCTTCCTGCTCGCGGACGACGGCGAGGAGCCAGCGCCCGTCCGGCGACCAGCTCAGCTCGCTGACGGGATCGTCCCAGCGCGCCAGCTCGACCTCGCTCTGCCCGAGGGCACCGTCGCCGTCGACCTGCCGGAGCACCAGACGCCACGTCCTGCCGTCCGCTCGGATCGCCGCGAGACGGGGACTGCCCGATTCGCCGCCGACGGGCTCCCACCGCGGCAGCTCCTCGCTCACACCCGGGGCGGACGGAGCGGACTCGCTCACCACTCCGCGGTCGACAAGTCCCGTCACGAGTCTCCGCTCGACCCGGTTGGTCTCCTGCGGCAGCCTCACCGCGACGGCGGCGACCAGCGCTCCATCCTCGGAGAGCTGTACCGACCTGAGCTCCGTCAGGGAGCTCAGGTCGGCCGGTTCTACCCGCTCGCCCGAACCACTACCGTGGCCGGGCGAGCGGTCTGGGCGACTGGAGGCCACCAGCTGTGCCTACCAGTCCTCGGGGTCGAGCAGCCCGAACGAGTTGGGCGTGTAGCCACTCAGTGCGGTCGCCGCTGCGACTCGCGTGGCCGGGAAGGGCATGAAGATCATTCCGGGCAGGTTGTCCGCGATGTTCTTGTCGTAGGCGTAGAGCGCACTCGTCGACTGCGACGCCGGCGCGACCTCCACGCGATGAATGAGCGCGTTCGTCGTCTTGTTGCTCCAACCGCCGTAGTTGCCGTTGGCTCCCGTGGCGAACAGCTGCTCGCCGCTCGGGTAGGCGTTGTAGTACCAGCCGCCCCAGTCGAGCATCTCCCAGGCGCAGTGAGTGGAGGCATTGCCGGGATGACAGATCGGCACGACCGCGCCGGTCACTTCCGAGAACGGTCCGGAGGAGAGCTGGAGCGAGATGCCGACCTTGTTCGCGTTGGAGGCGAGCGAGGAGATCTCTTCCTGCATCGCGGTGTCCCCGGAGGTGTAGAGAAGGCTGAACTTCAGCGCCGCGCCCTTCTTGATGCCTTTTCCGCACTTCGCGGGATCGGCGCACGTGGTCGTGCCTCCGGAATGGACATCCCAGCCGTGCGACTTCAGCAGGCTGGACGCCGCCGAGATGCTGAATGGATACGGGTTCTTGAGCTTGTGGTTCCCGAGATACTTGTTCGTCGGCTTGAGCGGGACCGGCCCGTACACGGGCACACCGACTCCGCCCATGAACGCGCTGATCCAGTGCGGCTGGTCGACGAGATGCTGCAACGCCTGCCGGATGTAGAGCTGGCGCAGGATCGGACCGACCGTCTTGTGCTGCATGTTGATCACGAAGAAGTCGAAGCCGAGCCCGTACTGAGTCAACAGCTTGTAGCCGTTCTGAGTGACCCGGGATCCCTGGCTGAGATCTGCTGGCGGGATGTAGCCGACACTCAACTGGTCTGACGAGTTCTGACTGGAGACGCTGTTGCTCCCGCGCGAGGAGAGAAGCTGATTGAACGCGGCGGATTCGCTCGTGAAGGGCACTTCACTGAACGTCTTCGCACGGTTCTTGCTCGGCCCGCTGTACTTCGGATTGCGCGCGAACCGCACGAGTCCGGTGTTCGTGAACGCCTTGAGCTTCCAGGGGCCGTCGACGATGCTCCAGAGCGGACTCTTGACGTAGTCGGCGGTGTTCTTCGCCTGTGACTCGAGGAACTTCGCCACTGCGCGGGCACCCGAAGCCGTCGAATCGGGGAGCGACTTCGGCTTGGCGGGAAGCGTTCCGGAAGTGGCGGTCACGCCGCCAGGGAACGCCTTGATGTCCCAGGCGATCGGCCATGCTTCGAGCTGGGCGAGCTGCGTGTTGAGGAACCAGGTCGGGTTCCAGCTCTTGTTCAGCTTCAACCGGAGCGTCGACGCGTTCACCGCGGTCGCGGAGACGACCGTGTCCGGGAAGCTGCCCGGCGAATACTGCTCCCAGTCCGTCTTGTTCGCCTTGACGAGGTTGTACATGAACACGGCGTCGCGGGCCGTGACCGGGCTCCCGTTCGACCAGCGGTACGGCTTGAGCTTGATCGTGACGACCTTGTCGTGGTGGCTGAAGACCGGGAGCTTCGCGATCGACAGTTTCTCGTTGATGCCGGCGCCACCGTTCTGGCCGAGCCAGTAGAGCGGCCGGAACATCAACGCCTGGAACGAGTTCGCGTTCGCGACGGTCGAGCAGGTCAGCGGACCGAGCTGGAAGATGCAATTCGGCGCGTTCGCGGCCGGCTCCGCCCAGACGATCGACTTGACGCTCGGCTCCGCGGACGTGCTGCCCGCCGCCGCCGGGCTCTTGCCGCCGGCGCTGGCGGAGCCGCAGGCCGTGACGCAGAGGAGTGCGAGGACGGCCACGAACAGCATTCGCCAGGTCGACTCGCCTACACGCAGGGGATGCACCATCGTGACCCTCCCTAAGCTCGGGCGTCCGCTCCCGAAAGCACCGGAGCCCGCTCGTCGAACGGCACCGGCGCCCCCGGACGCTGCGACTCAAATACTGGATGTGCGCCGACTATACTGTATGCGCGGAGCACGTCAAGAAGGCGCGGCGTACTACGCCTTGCCGGCCGGCGGGACGTCGGCGGCGGCTTCCTCGCGCGCCCAGAAGGGCCTGCCGATCCGGAGTTCGAACCTGAAGTAGCGATCGGCCCGAACGCCGTCGACCTCTTCGCGTGTCGCCTGGATCATTGCGGCCGCCACGTCGAGATCGTCCACGTCGAACAGCAGATACCAGGCCCACCGGGGCGAGTCGGTCGGCCCCACCTGGAACACGTCGTCGCACATCGAGGCGACGACACGGGCTCCCAGCTCCTCCCACTCGGCGAGCAGCTGCTTGAACCGCGGCATCGCCTTCTCCGCCTTCTCCTCGGGAGATGTCGCGAAGAAGCTCTCGAGCGCAGCGCCCGCGACCATGATCCGGTACGGCCGGTGGATCGCGTGCGACTGCACGCCGTGGCGACTCACGGCTCGAGCTCGTACGGGTAGCCGCCGAAGACCTCGACCCCGTCGTCGGTGACGAGGACGGTGTCCTCGAGACGAACGCCGCCGAATCCTTGCCGGTAGCAACCCGGCTCCACCGCGAGGACGTCGCCGGCGACGATCTCCTCGCCCGCAGGTGCGAGATACGGCGGCTCGTGCACCTCGAGTCCCACACCGTGCCCCAGCCTGTGGAAGAAGCCCTCGTCGAGGACCGTTCCGGGCTGCTTCGACAGGAGCGTCGGCTGGCCGGCCTCCTCGAAGACCTCCGCCGCGACCCGGTACACCTCGCTTGCGAGGACGCCGGGACGGATGGCTTCCAGCGCCCGCTCGAGGGCCGCCTTGCAGAGCCGGTGATACTCGCGCAGCTCGTCGTCCACTTCACCGGCCACGAAGGTGCGCGTCATGTCGGTGAAGCAGGCGGTCGCCGCGTCACGCGGCCAGATGTCCACCGTGATCGGCTCACCGGCTGCGATCTCGCCCGACCCGTGGTGGTGGCCGATGCAGGTCTGGGCGCCGTGGGCGACGATGAAGTCTTCGGCGCTGCAGCCGCTGGCGGTGACGGCCGCGCCGGCGGCGGCCTTGAGGCGCTCCGAGGTCAGCGGCTCGCCCTCGAGGAGGACACGATCGCCTTCGATCTGCGCTCCGCGCAGCATCTCCGCGATCGCGGCGTTCGCGGCGTCGGCGGCCCGTTGCGCGCGCCGTATTCCCTCGACCTGCACCGAGGTCTTCTTGCGGCGGCGCTGCTCGAACAGGTCGCGCTCGACGCTGAGCTCGACGCCGGCAGCACGAAGGTAGTCGGCGAGCTCGGTCGGAAAGCCCGGCGGGATCACCGCCCGGTCCAGCTCGAACCGGCGGCAGGCGCGAAGTGCGAGCTCGAGATGGGCCTCCGCCACGGACATCCCGTCCGCCTGGAGGTCGTCGAGGCCCAGCTCTTCCTCCGGGATCGCCTCGAGGCCTTCGATCTCCCTCATGCGGGCCACCTCGAGCGAGCGCACCACCGCGAAGCGGCGTCCATCCGTCTCGCCGTAGAGGAATGCGTCGTTGACGGCATGCGGGATCTCCTGCCGCAGCTCGGGGGTGCGGACGGTGTCGGCGTAGATCAGGACGTTCGGCATCTCGCGCTGCCTTCCCTAGACGATCTGGCGCTCCCGCGCCAGCTCCCCGCTGAAGCGTTCGATCGAGAGCTCGCGCGTAAGCGGATCGATGTCCCTGCCACCGACGGCGTCGGCGACGAGGCGACCGACCGCCGGAGCGATCATGAACCCGTGCCCGCTGAAGCCCGTGGCCAGCCACAACCCGTCGAAGCCGGGCACCGGGCCCAGGATCGGCTGGTGATCGGGCGTGATGTCGTAGAACCCCTCGACCAGCATGGGGAAGGAGACGAACTCGAGCACGGGCAGGAGCGAGCGAATGCCTTCCGAGACGTTCTCCCGCCAATGGTGCGCACCCGACTCGGGGTCGCCGCCCGCGTCCAGGTCGCTGGCCAGCACGCGACCGTTGGCCAGCTGCTTGGCCGCGAACCGACGCTCGGATGCAACCACCAGCGGCTCCAGCAGCCGCTCGCGGATCGGCTCGCTGAAGAACAGGTAGCGCGCCTCCTTCTCGATCGGCAGCTCGACCCCGAGCGGGCGGAGGAGCGACGGCGATCCATAGCCTGCGGCGACGACCACCTGGCCGGCGGTCATTTCGCCGCCGGTGGAGAGCGACAGGTGCCACTCGCTTCCATCCGGGACGAGGCTGGCGACCTCGGCCAGCTCGACCGCGGCGCCGGCGCGTTGGGCGGCTGCGGCGAAGCCTTCGACGACGGCCTGCGGCTTGTCGAAGTAGCCGTCGATCCCGCAGTAGGCAGCGCCGACGATCCCGTCGGTCAGGAGGCCCGGAACGAGCTCGGCTGCCTCGACCGCCGTCACGAGCAGCGACGGGATCCCCAGCGCGTTCTGGAGGCGAACGTTCGTGTCGAGTACGGCCAGCTCTTCCTCGCTGTCCGCGACGAAGAGGTAGCCGCAGCGGTCGAGCTTCGGGTTCCCGCTCGGCTCGAGGTGCTTGTCGATCTCCTCGTAGAACGCGACCGACTCGATCGCGAGCTCACAGCTGATCCTCGTGCTCCACTGATGGCGGACTCCGCCGGGCTGCACTCCTGACGCCTCGGCGCCGATGCCGCTTCGCTCCAGCACCACGACCGAGCCGACGTCACGCTGCAGGAGATGCCAGGCGACCGAGAGTCCCGTGATTCCCGCGCCGATGACGGCGACATCGACTCTGCGCTCGAATAAATTCGACACCCTCTTGTATACTGGACGCAGTCGGCGCAGGCGTCAAGCAACCTGGCCGGGCGAGCGAGGGCTCGACGATGTCACCCTGCGCCTGCGAGTGGTCGCATCCCGAGGGCGTATATTCACCGACCGTGAGTCCTAGCAAGAAGGCAACCGAAGCGCCTCCAGCCGCCGTATCCGGCAGCGTCGAGACGAGCCTCGGCCAGCGGCTCCGCGACATCCGCAAGGCACGAGGCCTCTCGCTCGCCGGCGTCGCGCACTCGACGGCGATCTCGCCGTCGTTCCTGTCGCTGGTCGAGCTCGGCAAGAGCGACATCACGATCGGCCGACTGACGCGCCTCGCCGAGTTCTACAAGATCAGCTTCGACGAACTACTCGGCGGCGCGGAAGCGGAGGAGCTCGACATCATTCGCGGGCACGGCCGACAGCTGATCCACTCGCCCGCGGAGGGGATCGACATCTTCATGCTCACCTCGAGCACGCGCGGGACCATGCTTCCGATGGTCCTGGAGTTCGAGCCCGGCGCCGAGCTGGCCGAATACGGCAAGCACCGGGGAGAGGAGTTCGTCCACGTCGTCGAAGGGACACTGGGCCTCGAAGTGGAAGGAGCCGAGCCGCGGGAGCTGAAGGCCGGCGACAGCGCCTACTACTCGGCCGAACGTCCGCATCTCTTCCGCAATGCGAGCAGCAAGAAGCCGTTGACATTGCTCTGTGTCGACTCGCCCCCTCCGACGCTGATCGCCGACCTAAGCTGAGACGACCGCGTCGAGCTCGACCTCGACGAGTACGCCCTCCGGGATGAAGCCCGCGACATAGAACGTTGCATTGGCCGGGCTCACCTCGCCGAAGAGCTCCCGATGCGCGTCGACTGCGCGCTTCCACTCGCAGCCCGAGACGAGGTACATGCGAGTCCGCAGCACAGCGCCGAGATCGCCGCCGAGCGCCTCGACCGCCTCGAGCGCCTGCTCGAACGCGGCCTTCGTCTGGGCGTAGACATCTCCCGGGAAACGCGCACGACCCGACTCGTCCGTCGCGGCCGTCGCACTCACTGCGATGAGCTGATCGATTCGAACGCCACGCGCGTAGCCGGCCAGCTCCTCGAATCCGCCCGTCTTGTAGACCTTCCGCACCTCGAGAGCGTAATTCGTTCGTGAGGTGCCGGGATCACCGATCGGCCGGGCGGGACTCGCGCGCCTCCAGAAGATGCTGCTCGACCAGCCGGTAGGGATAGCTGTCCGGCATGAACTCGGCCTGGGCGGCTCGCAGCAGTTCGGCAGCTCCCTCGTCGTCGCCCAGCCGGTGCTTGACGAGGGCGTAATTGACGAGCACCTTAGCCTCGCGTTCGCCGTCGCCGAGCTCGCTCAGGAGTCTCCGCGCCCGCTCGAAGTGGTGCAGGGCCGCTTCGTGCTCGCCGGCGTCGGCGAGAGCAAGACCGAGCCCGTTCATCGCCAGCGCCTCCCCTCGTCGGTTGCCGGTCTCCGCGAAGATCAGCCGCGCCGACTGGTGTAGCGGCTTGGCCCGATGCGGATGGCCATTGCGGCGCAGTCGCATTCCCAGCTCCTGGCAGCGAAGTGCGTCGGCGTCACTGACCGCCGATCGCTCAGCGGTCGGTGCGTCCGCGTCCACCGGTACCGCGGCGCGCGGGTGTCGCAGCCTTCCACGTGCGCCGGCCGCTGTGCCGCGAAGACGATCGCAGGCTCGTAGTGTCCCGGCACTCACATGGCTACGTCCGGAATGCAGCAGTCGGCTAGCACCGAGGGAACCCCACTC
>Ga0070739_10002824_pt1 | contig 22459 bp, 18 predicted proteins | sample Coa_R1_7_FD_66445 | JGI IMG/M metagenome (GOLD analysis project Ga0070739, IMG submission 66445) | Surface soil microbial communities from Centralia Pennsylvania, which are recovering from an underground coalmine fire - Coalmine... | ecosystem: Environmental > Terrestrial > Soil > Unclassified ... | reverse complement strand
GGGCGTGGCAACCTGCTATCCCACTTTCGGCGGGACGCCCGGGTCGGGTCAGTTCGATGTCTTGGTGGGCGCTGCGGAATCCAACGATCCGACTACGATGCCGCAATTTTTCGCGAGCTTCCCGGTTTCAGGCAGTCTGGGTCTGATCGTGACGCCGGGCCAGCCGGGCAGCTTCAAGCTGGTGACCGCCAACAATCCTTCGGTTCATGCGGGGCAGAGCACCCAGGTCCAGGTGCAGGTGCTTTCGAGCGCCGGCTCGGGTCTGGCAGGGCAGACCGTCAACTGGTCGGTGGCGCCCGCAGGCGCGGCCACTCTGGCCAGCCCGAGCTCGACCACCGATTCCAACGGCAATACCACGAACACCGTGACCTTGGCTTCGAGCGCCAGCGGCACGATCACAGTTACCGCCAAGTTGGCCAACTCCAGCCTCGCGCCCGTGACATTCAATGTTACGGCGATCCCGAATGTCGTGATTACGGGCATCAGCGCGGTTTCCGGTAGCGGCCAGATGGCGATCGTCAACGCGGCTTTTACCAACCCGCTGGTGGTCCAGGTCTCGGCCTCGAACGGCACGGCGGCGAACGTGCCGGTGCAGTTCAGCGTGAGCGGGCCGGCGACACTATCGGCTACGACAGTGAACACCAACAGCAGCGGCGTGGCGCAGGTGAACGTCACCGCGGGTTCGACGCCGGGCAATGTGACCGTGACCGCTTCGGTCGCGGGTGTCACCACTCCGGCGAGCTTCAGCCTGACGGTCATCCCGCCGGGACCGTCGCTGACGGTATCCGGCTTCCTGAACGGCGCCGACTTGCAGCAGGGCAGCATTTCGCCGTGCAGTCTGGCGACGATCGTGGCATCCGGGATTTCGCCCGGCATTCAGAACATGCTGATCGGCAGCCCGATCGGGCCGCTGCCGACCTCGCTCGGCGGCACGCAGGTCACGTTCAACAACATCGCCGCGCCGATCTCGAGCATCGGAGCCAGCCCGGCCGGTCCGCAGTCGGTCACGGTCCAGGTTCCCTGCGAACTCCAGGCTTCGGCCAGCGTGCCGGTCGCGGTAAGCGTCAGCGGCGGGTCGGCTTCGATCAGCGTTCCGGTGAAGCAGGCCAGCCCCGGCGTGTTCGAGAACCTGCTCTCCAATAACACCTTCCAGGCCGTCATCGTGCGACCGGATGGATCGTTCGTAACGGCGCAGAATCCGGCACGGCGCGGTGAGACCGTCGTGGCGTTCGCCACCGGGCTCGGGCCGAGCATCCCCGCGGTTCCCACGGGCGAGCTGCCTCCTCCGGGAATTTCGGCCATGCCGCAGTATCAGGTTGTGGTCGGGATGCAGGGAGGCGGTGCGCAGTTGATCAGCGCGCAGCTTTCGCCGGATCGCGTGGGCGTGTGGATGGTGACGTTTGTGATTCCGCAGAACATCACGCCTGGGCCTGACGTGACGTTCTCGATCGGCGTGATCCCGCCGGGCGCCTCGGCGCAGATTCCGAGCGGCACCAGCACCATTCCGGTCCAGTAAAGCAGGGGTCGGGGATCAGGGATCAGGGGTCGGGGGGGACTGGAGCTGACGGCTTCGGTTCACCGAGACCCATCCCTGATCCCCAGTCCTGACCGTTGAACTTCCCTTCTAGCCCCCTTCCAGCCCTCAGACTTTCTCTTTTTATTCGCTATTCCCCCTACATCTTGTATATCGGCGGATTTCTGCAAATCCTGTAGGGTCGAGGTAACTCTACGGCCTTCAGCAAGATCCTGCATTTTTCTCTTGCCAAATATGAAGTGGGTATGCCACTATTGGTTGTGGCCGAATATGGAATGAAATTGGCCCAAAGCGGGATTGAAAGTGGAGGAAGTAGAAGGTCAACTGCCGATCGGTGAGCCTCCGCGGGGGATGTACCCCAGCCGGCTGGACGATAAAGGCCGCATGAAAATGCCGGCGGCCTTCCAGCAGTGGATCTCTGCTTTGCCGGAAAAGCGTTTATTTGTGACCAGCCGCGACCGCCGCATAGCGCAAATATATCCGATCGCGGTTTGGCGGCAAAACGAAAAGTTCTTCCGGGAGAACCGGTCCAACATCGCGGCGGTAAAGAAGATCGCGTTTAATACGGCGGATCTCGGCGCGGAAGCGGAGATGGATTCGCAGGGACGGATCACGTTTCACCCGGAGCTGCGGCGGGAATTGGACCTGGAGGATCAGACGCTTCGGCTTCAGGCCGCCCCCAGCGGGCGGGTCGACGTGCTCAGCGAGCGGATGTACGAGGAGCAGAAGCGGCTGGCGATGTCGATCACCGAAGAGGAGCTCAACGGCGTGGAGGCGGACGGCCTGGTGTGAGGTATGCACTTTCCGGTCATGTCGCGCGAGGCGCTGGAGCTGCTGGCGGTCCGGCCGGAGGGTGTTTATCTGGATGCGACGGCGGGCCTGGGCGGGCACACCGGGATGATCGCCGAGCGGCTGACCACGGGATTCGTGATCGCCAACGACCGCGACCCGGAGTCGCTCGATATGGCGCGGCGGAACACGGCCGCGTGGCAGGACAGGATTCGGTATCATCGCGGCCGCTTCGCCGAGCTGGCGGAGACGGTTGCGGCGGAGGGCGCCGGCAAGCTGAATGGGCTGCTGGCGGACCTGGGAGTGAGCCGGTATCAGCTCACCACCGCGGAACGGGGTTTTTCGTTCACGGCGGATGGGCCGCTCGATATGCGCATGGATCAAACCACGGGCACGACGGCGGCCGATCTCGTCAACTACTCAGACGAAAAAACACTCGCCGATCTGATTTATCGGCTCGGCGAAGAGAGGAGGTCGCGGAGCGTAGCCAGAGCAATCGTCCGGGCACGTCCCATACGGAGCACACGGCATCTGGCCGATGTCGTGTTGCGGGCCGTGCCCCGGACGGGACACCTGCACCCCGCCACCAAGACCTTCATGGCGCTGAGAATCGCGGTGAACGAGGAGCCGGAAGAGTTGGATGCCCTGCTGCGGCTGGCGCCGGATCTGTTGGCGCCGGGCGGGCGGCTGGTGATCATCAGTTTTATGTCGAGCGAGGACCGCAAGGTCAAGGAGCGGTTCCGGGAGTTGGGGCGCGAGGGGCGGGCCACGGTGCTGACGAAGCGCCCGCTCGAGCCCGGCGAAGAGGAAGTGAGGCAGAATCCGCCCTCCCGCAGCGCCAAGCTGCGCGCTTTGGAAATGATGTAGCGGCGGTGCGCTGCGCCTGGCGAGACGGTGGGCCGGCGCGCAGTTTGAAGTGGTAATGGCAGCAGCGAGCTGTGGGGGTTGGAGGGCGGTAGCGCGGGATCAACGGCTGCGATACCGCAGGCGATGGAATAGGGGCCGGGCATGCCCGGCCCGGGTCCGTAGCGCGGAGGCGGGCGGATCAGCGGTGCAGCAGTGGGCCGGCCGCGGCCGACCCATTCAGGGTGTGAGGTGAGCGAGGCTTTATGGCGACTCTAGCGAGAGTATTCGACCGGCGCGAGATCGCGGAAGCGCCGCGGGCAGCGGCGCTGCCCGTAACCGACGTGTGCGCGTTGCGCCCGTTGCCGCAGGAAGACGTCTTCCTGTACTGCAAGAAGATCGACAACTCGCGCTTAGTGCGCGAGCCGGACCCCAAGGCCGGCGGCGTCTGCTGGTCGGCCATCGGCGCGGCGAGCGTCGCGGTGCTGTTGTTGACCGCGGCCGGCGCGATGCACGTCTCGGCCACGCTCGCCGGCTACAAGCTCGAAGACCTGCGCGCCGAGGAGCGCCGTCTCGTCGACGAGGGCCGCGCGCTCGATCTCCACGAAGCCGAGCTGCTGAGCCCGGAGCGGCTGGAAAAGCTGGCCAAGGGCCAGAACCTGGTCACGCCGGCGGCGGGCCAAGTGTTCCATCTCGAGCGCCATCCCGATAGCGCCGTGGCGATGGTCGAGAAATAGGGATTGCGGATTGCGGGTTGGGGATTGGGACCGGGCGCGAAGCTGGCCCGAGTCCGAATCCCCAACCCGCGATCCCTCACCCCCGATCCCCCGCTTATGGTGGAGCAGCGTCTCAAGTGGCTCGCGTGGATGGTCGCGGCATGGGGCGCGGCCATCTTTCTCAAACTGATTTCGCTGCAGGTGTTGCACCACCGCGAGTACGTCGAGCTGGCGCGCGCGCGGCAGGAACTCACCGTCGAAATTCCCGGCCCGCGCGGAACGATCTTCGATCGCAGCGGCCAGGTGCTCGCCATGAGCATCCCCGCCGAGAGCGTGTACGTCAACCCCAAGAAGGTTCCGGATCTCGGCCTGGCGTCCGAAATTCTCAGTGCCGAGTTGCACCTGGACCGCGCCGCCCTGTACGGCGCGCTCAAATCGGCGGCCGACAATCACCGCGGCTTCCTGGTGGTGAAGCGCCGCATCACGTTCGACGAAGGCCAGCACCTCCGCAATCTGAACCTGGACTGGATTTCTCTGCAGCGGGAAAGCCTGCGGCGGTACCCCAACGGCGCGCTGGCCGCGCACGTACTCGGCGGCGTGGATTACGAGGGGAAGGGAAACGCCGGGATCGAGCGCGGTCTGGAAAACGACCTCCGGGGCCAGCCCGGCAAGCTTCGGGTGCTGACGGACGTGAAACGCCGCGGTATCGACTCCGAACTGGCGAGTGAAGCCAAGGCGGGTACACCGGTCACCCTGACTCTGGACGCGCACCTGCAGTTCGTTGCCGAGCGAGCCCTGGCGGAAGCCGTGCAGGCGAAGCACGCCGCGAGCGGCAGTCTGGTGGTGATGAACCCGTACACCGGCGATCTGTTGGCGCTGGTGAGTTATCCCACGTACGATCCCAACAGGCCGCCGCAGCCGGGTGAGTCTGTCGCGAACCACCAGGACCATGCGCTGGCGGTGCCGTTCGAACCGGGCTCGGTCTTCAAGGTGATTACGCTTTCGGCGGCCCTCGAAACGACGAATCTGCGTCCGGAGAGCTTGATCGATTGTCACGGCGGCGTCTTCAAGATGCCCGGGCATACGTTCCACGATTCGCACGCTGGCCTGGGGGTGATCCCGATGGCCATGGTGCTGGCCAAGAGCAGCAACATCGGCGCGATTCAGGTCGGGCTCAAGGTGGGGCAGGAGAAGATGTACGACTATGTGCGCCGGTTCGGCTTCGGGCAGAGGACGGGGATTCCGCTGCCCGGCGAATCGCCGGGCCGGGTGCACAAGCTGTCCCGGTGGGGGACGCTCTCGCTACCCTCGATCGCGATGGGCCAGGAAGTCAGCGTGACCACGGTGCAACTGGCGCAGGCCGCTTCCGTGGTGGCCAATGGCGGGCTGCTGGTGCGCCCGCGGCTGGTGCTGAAAAAAGGCGGTGACACCCAGCCGCAGGCCGCGCCCGTCCGCATCATCAAGCCGGAAACCGCCATCACCATGCGGCAAATGATGGAAGGCGTGGTGCTGCACGGCACCGGCGGCGCGGCCAGGCTGCAAGGGTATACGGTGGGCGGAAAGACCGGTTCGGCGCAGATCTACGATTTCGCGGCGCATCATTATACGCACTCTTACAATGCGAGCTTCGTCGGCTTCGCGCCGCTGACCAATCCCGCGATCGTGGTGGCGGTGACGATCAACGGCACGCACGGGGTCGAGGGATTCGGGGGCGCCGCGTCGGCCCCGGTGTTCAAGATCGTCGCCCAGGAGGCGCTGCGGGTACTGGATGTTCCTAAGGATCTGCCGGACGATCTGCCGCCCGCCGCGGTGACGGCGGATACCAGCGACCTGGCCGATGCAGACGACTCCGCGCAAGGGAATATCCTGGAAGATGGGGATGAGGATGTGGTGACGGTGGCGGCGGTGAAACCAGCAGCCGCGCCGGCGCCGGCGGCTCCGTCGGCAGCCGGGCCGGCCATCCGGAACGGACAAGCGGGCCCTCCCCAAAGGGTCGTGCCGAATTTTTCAGGAATGACGATGCGGGCGGTGCTGGCACAGGCGGAAGCGCAGGGACTGGCGGTGATCCCCAGCGGCAGCGGGATCGCGCGTATGCAATCGCCCGCCCCGGGAACCGTGCTGCAAGAAGGAGAGCGCATCCGCGTTCAGTTTTCGCGATGAACCTGGGCGAGATACTCTCGGGCGTCCGGCTGGCTCAGCCGCTTGCGGCGGATTTGGCGCGCCTGCCGGTCGCCGGTCTGGATTACGATTCGCGCCGGATCCAGCCGGGATGGCTGTTTTTCGCGTTCCCTGGCGCGCACACCAATGGCCGCCAGTTCGCGGCGGATGCCTTGGCGCGCGGCGCGGTCGCGGTGGCCAGTCAGTGCGCGGCCCCGGAAGGGCTTGCGGACCGGTGGGTGACCGTCGAACACGGCCGGCAGGCGCTGGCCCTGGCGGCGCGGAATTTCTACGGCCGGCCCGATGAGCGGCTTGGCCTGACGGGAATCACCGGAACTAACGGCAAGACGACGACCTCGTACCTGCTCGATTCCATCCTGCGCGCGGCAGGACATACCACGGCTCTCATCGGTACCATCGAGTACCATCTCGCCGGGCGCGTGCTGCCCGCGGTCAACACGACGCCGGAATCGCTCGATCTGGTGCGCCTGTTCCGGGACCTGGAGGCCGCCGGCGGCAGTCATGTGACAATGGAAGTTTCCTCGCATGCTCTGGCGCTGGGACGCGTTTATGGTCTGCGCTTCCACACCGCCGTCTTTACGAACCTGACCCGCGACCATCTGGATTTTCACGGCACCATGGAAGAGTATTTCGCCGCCAAGAACCTTCTGTTTGCGGGCGCGGGAGGCCCTCCGCCCGTCTGCGCGGTGGTCAACCGCGACGATCCATGGTCGCGTCGCATCGCATTCCACCCCACGACGCAAATCATTCGCTACGGCACCGGCGCGGACGCCGACCTGCGCGCGCGCCATATCTCATCGAGTTTCCAGGGGCTGCGCTTCGACGTGCAGCACGGCAAAACCCGCTTCGGCCTCGAATCGCCGCTGATCGGGCGCATCAATGTGTATAACATTCTGGCGGCCACCGGCGCGGCGCTCTCGTACGGCATCCCGGTCGAGACGATCGCGCGCGGCATCGCCGGCCTGAAGGCGGTGCCGGGACGGTTCGAGCGCGTCGATGAGGGCCAGCCGTTCTCCGTAGTGGTGGACTACGCGCATACGGATGATGCGCTGCGGAACGTGATCGCTGTGGCGCGCGGGCTGAATCCCCGGCGCGTCATCACGCTATTCGGCTGCGGCGGCGACCGCGACCGCAGCAAGCGTCCGCTGATGGGGCAGGCGGCGGCCGAGGCCAGCGATTTCGTGGTCGTGACCAGCGACAATCCGCGCTCGGAAGACCCGCTGACGATCATCAACGATGCGCTGGTCGGGGTGCGGCGCGTGGACGTCGCCCACGTCGTCGAGCCGGACCGTAAGGCGGCGATTGCGCGCGCGATTAAAGAGGCGCGGGAAGGGGACATCGTGATCCTGGCCGGAAAAGGCCACGAAACCTACCAGGTGCTGAAGGACAAAACCATCCCGTTCGACGATCGCGCTGTGGCCAGGGAAGTGCTGCAAAGTTACGGGTATCACCAACACGCCAAAGAATGACCCTGGAATTACAAGCAGTTGCGCGCGCCATCGCGACACCCTCCCGGCCCCGGCCTGTCAAAGTTACGGGATGGAGCGTGGATAGCCGGACACTGTGTCCGGGCGACCTCTATTTCGCGCTGCGCGGGCCGAAGTTTGACGGGCATCACTTCGTGCCGCAGGCGTTGGAGCGCGGCGCGGTGGCGGTGGTCATCGAACAGAGCCGCGGCAATGAAGGAGCGGAGCTCGTCGTGCCGGATACGCTCCGGGCCTTGCAGCAACTCGGATGCTGGGCGCGGCAGCAATGGGGCGGGACGGTGGTCGGAGTCACGGGAAGCGCGGGGAAGACGACCACCAAGGACGCCATCGCACAGCTTCTCGGCGTGGAGATGCCCACCGGCCGTACCGTCGGGAATCTGAACAATCACGTCGGCGTGCCGCTTTCCATCCTGCGGTTGCCGGATGACGCCAAAGCAGCGGTGCTCGAGATGGGGATGAACCACGCCGGCGAAATTTGCGAGCTCGCCGGGATCGCGCGGCCGGAGATCGGCGTGGTCACGAACGTGGGGTACGCCCATATCGAGTTTTTCGATTCGATCGAGGGCATCGCGGCGGCCAAGCGGGAGCTGATTGAAGCGCTGCCGCCGGATGGCGTCGCGGTGCTGAATGCGGACGATCCGCGCGTCGCGCGCTTCCGGGAGGCGCACGGCGGGCGCTCGGTGACCTTCGGCTTTTCGGAAGCCGCGGACGTGCGCGCGGAGGCGGCCGAGTTCGGACCCGCGGGCGCCCGCTTCCGGGCGTTGGGAGTCGATTACGAGACAGCCCTCACCGGGCGGCATTCCGTGCTCAACCTGCTGGCGGCGCTGGCGGTGGCGCAGGTGTTCGGGATCGCGCCGGAGCGGCTGCGCGACGCCGTGCGGAGTTTCGCGACCGGCAAAATGCGCGGCGAAAAGCTGGAGCACAACGGCGTGACGGTCTGGAACGATTGCTATAACTCGAACCCCGAAGCCGCGCGGTCGATGCTGGATGTGCTGGGCGCGACTCCGGCGCGGCGGCGCATCGCGGTCTTGGGAGAGATGCTGGAGCTCGGCCGCGCGGCGGAGGATCTGCACCGCGAATTGGGCCGGTACGCCGCCGGGCGCGGTGTGGACCTGCTGATCGGGGTGCGGGGCAGCGCGCGGTCGATGGTGGAAGCGGCGCAGGCGGCGGGCCTGACGGACGGCGCGGCGGTATTTTTCGAAGACCCCGAGGAGGCCGGCGAATTCGCGCGCCGGTCGGCCGCGGCGGGCGACGCAATTTTATTCAAGGGCTCGCGGGGCGTTCATGTGGAGAAGGCGCTGGATAAATTTTTGATGTAGACGTCGGGGCCGGACATGTCCGGCCCGGGGCACTAGTTGTTGAGTTAGTCGATGCTTTACTACTTACTTTACGAGCTGTTATACCGGAGGGTCAGCCCGTTTCGGGTGTTTCGGTATGTTACCTTTCGGACGGCCTTCGCCAGTCTGACCGCGCTGTTCCTGTGCATCGCGCTGGGGCCGTGGCTGATCGGTAAGCTGCGGGCGTTCCAGATCGGCCAATACATCCGCGAGGAGGGGCCGAAGTCCCACCAGAAGAAGGCCGGCACGCCGACCATGGGCGGCGTCCTCATCATTATTTCCATCGTCGTGCCGACGCTGCTGTGGGCCGACCTGCGCTATCCCTACGTCTGGGTGGCCTTAGCCGCGCTGGTGGGGTTCGGCTGGATCGGGTTCCTGGACGACTACGCCAAGATCACCCGGCGGCGCAACCTCGGCCTTACCGGGCGGCGCAAACTGATCTACCAGTTCACCATGGGGTTCCTGTTCGCCGCCGTGCTGCTGGTGATGCGGTATTTCAACGAGTTCTCGACGCCGGTGAATATCCCGTTTTTCAAGCAGTTCCATCCTTCGCTGCTGTTCGATAACCTGATGCACAACCCGTGGACGTACGCGCTCGGCGCGCTGCCCTTCTGCGCCTTCGTGGCGCTGGTGGTCGTGTTCATGTCGAACGCGGTCAACCTGACGGATGGCCTGGACGGCCTGGCGATTGGCCTGATGGTGGTGGCGGCGGGCGCGCTGACCGTGCTGGCTTATGCCGGCGGCCACGTCGAACTGGCCGACTACCTCCAACTGGCGCGCAATCCGCACACGAGCGAGCTGACGATCTTTTGCGGCTCGATGACGGGCGCCGCGCTCGGGTTTCTCTGGTACAACGCGCATCCCGCGGAGATTTTCATGGGCGACGTAGGTTCGCTCGGGCTCGGCGGAGCGATGGCGGTGGTGGCGGTCCTGATCAAGCAGGAGGTGCTGCTGATTTTCATCGGCGGCGTCTTCATCCTGGAGGCGCTCTCGGTCATCCTGCAGGTCGGCAGCTACAAGCTCCGCGGCGGCAAGCGCATCTTCAAAATGGCCCCGCTGCACCATCATTTCGAGGCGCTGGGCTGGACGGAATCGAAAATTATCGCGCGTTTCTGGATCGCGGGCCTGGTGCTCGCGCTCTTCGCGCTGACCACGTTGAAGCTGCGGTAGCGCCATGGAACTCGCCAATCGCCACGCTCTGGTCGTGGGGCTCAAAAAATCCGGGATGGCCGCGGTGAAGCTCCTGGCGGAGCACGGGGCGGCAGTCCGCGCCACGGACCTGAAATCGCTCGAAGAGCTGCCCGAGGCCGGCGCCCTGCTCGATCGGCTGCGCGTGCCCTTCGCGCGGCAGGCGCCGGAGGTGTTCGAAGGCGCCGATCTCATCGTGCTCTCGCCGGACGTCCCGGCCGATCTTCCGCCGCTCGAAGCGGCCCGCGCGCGCGGCGCGGCGGTTATCGGCGAAGTGGAGCTGGCGGCGCCGTTTCTGAAAGGCCGCACGATCGGTGTCACGGGGTCGAACGGCAAGACCACGACCACCAGCCTGATCGGCCACATTCTGCACGAGGCCGGCGTGCCGTCGCAGGTGGGCGGCAATATCGGGACGGCGGTCTGCGATATGGTCGCTACGTCGCGCGAGGATGGCTGGAACGTGCTCGAGCTCTCCAGCTTCCAGCTCGAAACGATTCGGGAATTCCGGGCGCACATCGGGGTGGCGCTGAACGTCACGCAGAACCATCTCGACCGGCATTACACTCTGGAGCGGTACGCGGCCGCCAAGGGCCGTCTGTTTGAAAACCAGTTGCCTGAAGATTTTGCCGTGCTCAATGCGGACGATCCGGTGTGCCGCGAATATGCCGCCCACACACCCGCCACCGCGCAGTGGTTCAGCAGCCGGCGGAATGTGAAGCCGGGCGCCAGCCTGTGCGGCGGGGAGCTGATCCTGCTGCGCCGGCCGCTCATGCCGGCGGCGGACGTGCCCATCCGCGGGCGGCACAATATCGAAAACGTCCTGGCCGCCGCGCTCGCAGCCTTTCGCGCGGGCGCCGGGCATGAGGCCATTGCCGCGGCCGTACGCACCTTCCGCGCCGTGGAGCACCGCCTGGAGTTCGTGCGCCGCCTCGCCGGCATCGATTTCTATAACGATTCGAAAGCGACCAGCGTGGACGCGACGCTCAAGGCGCTCGACGCGTTCGAGCGCGGCGTGTGGATCATCCTCGGCGGCAAGGACAAGGGGCTGGACTACACTCTGCTTCGCGAACCGCTGGCCGCCAAGGCGCGCGGCGTGCTGCTGATCGGCGCGGCAGCGCCCAAGATCGCCGCGGCGCTCGACGGCGCCGTGCCGCTGGTCGAGGCCGGGACGCTCGAAGCGGCCATCGCCCATGGCTACCGGCACGGCTCGCCCGGCGACACGGTGCTGCTCGCGCCGGCGTGCGCGAGCTTCGACCAGTTCCGCAGTTACGAGCATCGCGGGGAAGTTTTCAAGGAGATCGTCAACCGCCTGGAGCCCAAGGAATAACATGTCGCAACGCCTGAAAACCGATTGGATCCTCTTCGCCACCGTCCTGTTGCTGGCGTGTTTCGGCGTGGTCATGCTGTATAGCGCGTCGTCCATTATGGCGGCGGTCAACCCGCGGTTCCATTGGAGCTGGTACTTTGTGGTCCGGCAGGTGGCGTTCGCCGTCCCCGCCGTGGCGATCATGATGGCGCTCAAGGCCACGGATTACCGCAAGTACAACAATTCAGCGGTCGCGTTCGGCATGATCGGGATCGCGCTGGTGCTGCTGGCCGCGGTGTATTTCGTGGATACCGCGCATCACCGCTGGCTGCGCTTTTTCGGGCCGTTCGAGGTGCAGCCATCGGAGTTGGCCAAGCCGGCGCTGGTGATCTTCCTGGCTTTCTTCGTGGCTTGGCGCGGCCGGGCCATCAACAACCCGCGCCATACGCTGTTTCCTGCAGCGCTCGCGGTGGGCCTGGTGATTTTTGCGGTCGTGGTGGCGGACCTCGGGACCGCGGTGGTGCTCGGGCTGACGGCCGCGACGGTGTTCTTTGTCGCGGGATTGCAGCCGCGGTATTGCGCGATCGTAGCGTTCATGGCGCTGCTCGGGGTGGCGGTCTTCGTCTACCGCGACCCGTACCGGCTCGGCCGCGTAGTCCGGTTTTTCGACCCGCAGTACCGGATTTTGACGAAGATCGACCGCCACGGGACCATTCGCGCGCGCATGGAGCAATCGCTGACCACACGCGACACGAATTACCAGTTGCAGCAATCGAAGATCGCCATCGGCGAGGGCGGCCCGCTCGGCCTGGGCCTGATGAACGGTAAGCAGAAGCTCCTCTATCTGCCCGAGGCGCACACCGACTTCATCTACGCCGTGGTGGGGGAGGAACTGGGGCTGGCCGGATCGGCGGGCGTGCTGCTGTGCTTCGGCGTGATCTTCTGGCGCGGCCTCCGCGCCGCCTGGCGCATGGGCGACGATTTCGGGCGCTACCTTGCGCTCGGCGCGACCGTGGTGGTGGTTTCCCAGGCCTTCATTAATATGTTCTCGGTCCTCGGGATGATGCCGACCAAAGGCATCGCCCTGCCGCTGATCAGCTACGGCGGAAGCTCGCTCGTGACCACGCTCGCGCTGCTGGGGATTCTGATGAACGTGGCGGAGCATGTGGGGTAGGGCTTAGGGGCCGCCGATGAACATCGGCGTTCAGGTTCAATGGCGCAGACCTTTCTCATGGCCGGTGGCGGCACTGGCGGGCACATCATTCCTGCTCTCGCGGTGGCGCGGGAACTGCGCAAACGCGGCCATCGCGTTTTCTTCGTCGGGACCGAGCGCGGCCTGGAAGCCAAACTGGTGCCGGCCGGCGGATTCGAGCTGAGGAAAATCGACGTGGGCGGGTTGAACCGCGTGGGCGTACGTCAAAAGCTGTCGACGTTAATCGGGTTGCCGCTGGCGACCATGGAATGCCGCTCCCTTGTCCGCGCGAGCGCAGCCATCTTCTCGATGGGCGGCTATGTCGCCGGCCCGCCGGTCCTCGCCGCGCTCATCGCGCGGCGGCCTGTGGTCGTCATGGAGCCGAATGCAGTGCCGGGGTTCACCAACCGCAAGATCGCGCGGTTCATCTCGCGCGCCCTCCTCTCCTTCCAGGAGACGGCGGCGTTTTTCCCGCCGGGCCGCACCGAAATCACCGGCCTGCCGGTGCGCGATGAGTTCTTCGCCATTCCGCCCAAGCCGCGCGGCGAAGTGCTGCGCCTGCTGATCACCGGCGGCAGCCAGGGCTCGCGCACGCTCAACGAAGCCGCCCGCCGGAGCTGGCCGCTGTTCCGGGCCGCCGGATTTCCGGTTCGCATCCTGCACCAGGCCGGAGCTTCGGGCGCCGCGGCGCTGCAGGCGGAATTCGCGCAGTCCGGGATCGAGGGCGAAGTGGTGCCTTTCATCACCGATATGCCGGCGGCGTTTGCGGCGGCGGACCTCATCGTCTGCCGGTCGGGCGCGGGCACGGTTTCGGAACTGGCCGCGGCCGGCCGCGCATCCGTGCTGGTGCCGTTTCCTTTCGCCGCGGACGACCACCAGACGAGGAACGCGGAAGCCATGCAGCGCGGCGGCGCCGCCCGCGTAGTGCGCGACGGCGAGATGAACGGCGAGCGGCTGTTCGCGGTGGTGAGCGAACTGGCGCGGACTCCGGGAGCGCTTGAAGCGATGGCGCAGGCGGCCCGCGGCTTCGCCAAACCCGGCGCGGCGGCGCGCGCGGCGGACATTTTGGAAGAAGTCGCAATTAAGGATTGACTATCGCGCGGTAAGTCGAAACAATACGTTAAAGAAATGTTTTTACGTCCCCAGCATCTGCATTTCGCGGGCATCGGCGGCATCGGCATGAGCGGCATCGCCGAAGTGTTGCTGAACCTGGGATTTCAGATCAGCGGGTCGGATGTGAAGCTCTCCCCGATCACGGCGCGGCTGGAAGGCATGGGCGCGCGGGTGTTCGAGGGGCACGCGGCCTCGAACGTCGCCGGCGCGCGGGCGCTGGTGGTGAGCTCGGCGGTCGATGAGCAGAATCCCGAGGTGCAGGAGGCGCGGCGGCTGCAGATTCCCGTGATCCCCCGGGGCGAGCTGCTCGCCGAACTGATGCGGCTCAAGTACGGCATCGCCGTGGCGGGCAGCCACGGCAAGACCACCACCACCTCCATGGCCGCGACCATCCTGAATCACGCCGGGCTCGACCCCACCGTGGTGGTCGGCGGGCGCGTGGGCACGATGGGCGGGTCCAACGCCCGCGTGGGCCACAGCGATTTCCTGGTCGTCGAATCCGACGAGAGCGACGGCTCGTTCCTCAAGCTCGCGCCGATCATCGCCATTGTCACCAATATCGATCGCGAGCACCTGGATCACTACCCCTCGCTCGATGACATCCGCGCGGCATTTATCGAGTTTGTCAACAAGGTGCCGTTTTACGGCGCGGCCATCGTCTGCCTGGACGATCCCAACGTGCAGAGCATCCTGCCGGCGATCCGGCGGCGCACGATCACCTACGGCACGACCTCGCAGGGCGACGTGGAAGCGACCGAGATCGGGTGCGGCCATTTCGCGAGCGACTTCCGCCTGCGCTACCGCGCGGCCGACCTGGGCCGGTTCCACCTGCGCATTCCGGGGCGGCACAACGTGCTCAACGCCATGGCAGCGGTGGCGGTCGCGATGGAACTCGAAGTCAAGCCGGATACGATCCGCGAGGCGCTGACCACGTTCAGCGGCGTGGACCGGCGCTTTCAGGTGCGCGGCAAGGAGCGCGGCGTGACCGTGGTGGACGATTACGGCCACCATCCGACGGAAATTCAGGCCACGCTTTCGAGCGCCCGCGAGTGCGGATTCCGGCGCGTCCACGTGCTGTTCCAGCCGCATCGCTTCACCCGGACGTTTCACCTGATGGATGAGTTCGCACGCGCCTTTCACCAGGCGGACAGCGTCTTTGTGATGGATATCTACGCCGCGTCGGAGCGGCCCATCGAGGGCGTAAGCGCGCAATCTCTGGTCGAGCGCCTGCGCCAGTTCGGGCACCGTGGCGCAGAGTACGTGGGAACCATGGACCGCGGCATCGAGGCCGCGGCTGGCGCCGCGGCCGATGGCGACGTGATCGTGACGCTCGGCGCCGGCAGTGTCTCGCAGGCCGGCGACCGCATCCTGGCGCGGCTGCGGGGGGAGGCCGCCTGAGATGGCCCGCGACACCAAAAAGATGAAGCCGGTGAAGGCCTTCAAAGGCCGGAGCTGGCGCACCGCCGCGGCCATCGCCGCCGCGGGCGTGCTGTTCGTCTCTACCGCCGTGGCCGCGCTGCGCGTCCGGCGGTATGCGATGACCGATCCGCAGTTCCGGCTCTCGCCCAGCCGCGCCGGCGCCCTGACCTTCGACGGTTTGCGATACACGGCGCGTTGGAAGGTGCAGCGCGTCTTCGCGGGCGATTTCGGCCGCAGCATCTTCGCCGTGCCGGTCGAGGAGCGCCGGCGCCGCTTGCTGGCCATCGACTGGGTCGAGGACGCCACCGTCAGCCGCGTCTGGCCGGACCGGCTGGCCGTGCACATTCGGGAACGCCAGCCCGTCGCATTCGTGTTTTTCCGCTCCGGCGTGCTGCTCATCGACGGCCACGGCGTGCTGCTCGATCCGCCAGCGCGGGCACAGTTCACGTTTCCGGTGTTGAGCGGCGTGCGCGAGGATGAAAGCGAAGCCCAACGCGAGATGCGCGTGCGCAAGCTGCTGCAGGTCGAGCAGGAACTCGGGCCGGCGGCCGGCGATCTCTCCGAGGTGAACGCGTCCGATCCGGAAAACATCCACATCGTGGCGCAGGTCGATCAGCGCGCGCTGGAACTCATCCTGGGCGATGCCAACTTCGGCCAGCGGTACCGGAATTTCCTGAGCCATTACCCGGAGATCCGGCGCCGCTCGCCCGAGGTGAAGACCTTCGATCTCCGGCTGGAGGATAGGATCACGGGGAAAGAGTGAAGGAGGACTTGACGCAGAGACACAGAGACACGGAGAAGACGCGGCAGGGAAAGAGAACAGGCGGATTGTGTCCGCGATCTCTTTGAACCTCTGCGTCTCAGCGCCTCTGCGTCAAAAGGGCTCATGCCAGTAAAACCAATCTACGGAGTGGGACTGGACGCCGGGAGCCGGCGCACCCGCATGGTGATTTGCGCGCTCGAAAATGGGCGTATGCGGCTGCTGGGCTGCGGCGCGGTGCCGTCCGCGGGCTGGCTCAAGGGACGCATCGCGGACCCGGGCGCAGTGGCCGATTCCATCCGCGCCGCGCTGCGCGAAGCGGAGGCCGCGGCGGGGGTGTCCGCCGAGGCGGCGGTGGTCGGCGTGGGCGGACCCACGGTGCGCGGAGCCAACGCCCGCGGCGTCATCGAGCTGAACCATGTACGTGCCATCGACCAGCGCGATGTCAACCGCGTCGTGGATCGCGCCACCCACGTCGTCCTGCAGGAGGACCGCATGGTTCTGCAGGCGTTCCCCCAGGATTTCGTGGTGGACGATCATCCCGGCCACCGCGATCCGCGCAAAATGCTGGCCTCGCGGTTGGAAATCAACGTCCACCTGGTGACCGCCTCCGTGCAGGAACACACCACCCTGGTAGGCGCGGTGAACGAGGCGCATCTGCTGGTCGAGGAAACCGTCTTCGAGGCGCTCGCCTCCTGTTACGCCTGCGTGCTGCCGGAGGACCGGCGCGAGGGCATCGCGGTGGTGGATATCGGCGCCCAGTCGACCGAGCTCGTGGTGTATTACGGCGACGCCATGTACCTGGCCTCGGCGATCCGCGTCTGCGGCGACCATTTCACGCGCGATCTGGCCCAGGCCCTGTGCATCACCTATGAGGACGCCGAGCTGCTCAAAATCGAGTTCGGCGGCGCCGCGACCGACGCGTCTCAGGAAAACGTCGTGGTCGAGATTCCCACGCCGGATCACCGCGCGCGGCAGGCTCCGCGCCGATTCTTAAACCAGGTGCTCGAAGCGCGCGCGGTCGAGCTGTTCAAGCATGTGCGGAATGATCTGGCCCGCGTCGGCATGGACCGCTGCCTGATGGGCGGCGTCTTCCTGGCGGGCGGCGGCGCGCGCCTGCCCGATCTCTGTGATGTGGCCGAGCGCGAGCTGCAATGCCAGGCGCGCTATGGCATCGCCATCGGCATCCGGGACTGGCCGGAGGACATGGAGGACCCCGAGTGGAGCGCCGCCGCCGGGCTCGCCATGTACTCGGCCAAGTTGAAAGCGCAAGTGGAGCGCCAGCAGGAAGCGGCCGGCTGGCTGGGGAAGATTCTGAAATAGAGGGAGCTTCGCGATGGACGAGCTGAAATACGAACTGGAAGAAGAGGCGCGCTGCGGAACGCGCATCAAGGTCATTGGCGTGGGGGGCGGCGGGTGCAATGCCGTGGCCCGCATGGTGCAGGAGGGCATGGAAGGCGTCGAGTTCTATGCCATGAACACGGATAAGCAGGCGCTCGCCGCCTGCCCCGTCACACAGAAATTACAGCTTGGCCCCAAGGTGACGAACGGCCTCGGCGCCGGCTCCAATCCCGAAACCGGCCGCCAGGCCGCGCTGGAAAACACCGACGCCGTGGTCGAATTACTGCAGGGCGCCGACATGGTCTTCGTCATCGCCGGGCTCGGCGGCGGCACCGGGACCGGCGCGGCCCCCGTGATCGCGTCCCTCGCCAAGGAGCTGGATGCCCTCACCATCGCGGTGGTCACCAAGCCGTTCAGCTTCGAAGGCCCGCAGCGCATGCGGCTGGCCGAGGACGGCATCGCGCGCCTCGCCTCCACCGTCGATGCGGTCATCTCCATGCCGAATGACCGGCTGCTCAAACTGGTCCCGCGCGGCACCAGCTTCTTTGAGGCCTTCCAGGTCGCCGACGATCTGATGCGCCAGGTGGTGCAGAGCATCAGCGATATCATCGTCACGCCCGGCCTCATCAACCGCGATTTCTCCGATATCAAGGCCACCATGTCCGGCATGGGCTATGCCATGATGGGCACGGCCACCGCGCGCGGCGAAAACGCTGTGGTCGAAGCGGCGCGCCAGGCGATCTCCTGCCCGCTGCTCGAAGAGACTCCCATCGCCGGCTCGCGCGGCATCCTGATCAACATCACCGGCTCCTCCGGCAGCCTGGGTTTGCATGAGGTGCACGAGGCCTGCTCGATCATTCGCGCCGCCGCCGAATGCGACGATGTCCACATCAACTTCGGCGTCATCCAGAACGAAACTATGGGCGACGCGGTGAAGCTCACGGTCATCGCCACCGGTTTCCGCCCGGAGAGTCAACAGCGCAGCGACGGCTACAGCAACGGGATTCACACCAACGGCCACGCGAGCGGCGTCACGCCGGTCATTCGGCTCCAGGCGCCGCCCGAGCCGGAGCCCGAGCCCGTTTCGATCGCGGAACCTGTGGCCGAGCCGGAGCCCGAACCCGAACAGGAGCTCATCGCAGAAGCCGAGCCCATGCTCGATCTGGATGACCTCGACACGCCAGCCTATCTGCGGCAGGGCCGGCTGCTGAACTGAACGGCCTACGCTGCTGTCGCCAGTTCCGTCACATCGAGGGCGGTGATTTCGCCCTCGACCCCGCCGATTACCCGCGCCGTGTGCGCGAATGCCGCGGGATCTCCGGTCACCAGGTGGCGCACCCGGCCGGAGCCCGCGCCATCCGCGCCCAGGGCGGCGCCGACGGTTTCCGCCGTTACTTCCGCGCTATCCACCAGCGCCACGCCGTCGCCCACCGCACGGCGTAGCGTTTCGCGCAGCAGCGGGTAGTGAGTGCAGCCGAGCACCAGCGTGTCGATCGCCGGCCTCGGCTCCAGGTAATGCCGCGCGAGCAGCTCCGCTTCCGGCGAATCGGCCAGGCCTTCTTCCACGGCGTGCACCAGCATGGGGCAGGCCTGCGCCCACGTCCGGCAGCCGCGCGCCTCGAGGCGCCGCTGGTAGGCGCCGCTCGCGATCGTCGCGCGCGTGCCGATCACGCCCACGTGACCCGTGCGCGTCGCCCGTGTGGCCGCTTCCACGCCCGGCTCGATCACGCCCCAGACCGGAATCGGGCAATCCGCCGCCAAGTCGGGCAGAGCCACCGCCGACGCCGTGTTGCAGGCAATCACGATCGCCTCCGCCCCGCACTTCCATAGATAATCCACGATCTGGCGGCTGAAATCCCATACCATCTCGGGCGGTTTGCGCCCGTAGGGCACACGCGCCGTGTCCCCCAGGTAAAGGAAATCGCGATGCGGCAGGCGGCGGCGCAAGGCCTGGAGAACGGTGAGCCCGCCCACCCCGGAATCGAAAACGCCGATCGGGCGGTGGAGCGTGGAATGCGAGGTCATCGCGTTGTAAACAGCACGTTCAGGGCCGTTCGCGTGCGATAATCGTTTTTTTCCATGAAAGCTCGTGTTTTCGTTTCGTTGAAGTCCACCGTGCTGGACCCGCAGGGCCAGACGGTGTGTTCGGCGCTCCACACCCTCGGCTACCCCGCCATAGCGGACGTCCGCCAGGGCAAGTTCTTCGACATTTTGATCGCCGACGGCGTGACCGCCGCCCAGGCCCGCAAGGACGTCGAAACCATCGCGCATGACGTGCTGGCGAATCCGGTTATCGAGGAGTACCGGGTCGAAATTCTCGAATAGCGCCGCGCCGGCCCTGAGCCTGCGCTGCCAGGAGCAGTCCGCCCGCGATCACGTACACCAGGGCCGCCGCCGCGATCGCGAACCCCAGGCTCGACCGCTCCGCCACGAACCCGATCGCCACCGGCGCCACACCGCCGCCGCCCAGCCAGCCCACCATGTTCATGAACCCGGCCGCTGTGCCGCGCGCCTCCGGATCGATCGAATCGAACAGCGACGCGAAAATGTTCGCGTCGTATAGGCCCTTGAATAGCCCCCACGCCGTCAGCGCCACCACCAGCCAGGCGGGCGATGCTGTCATCCCGCACAGCACAACGAACGGAGCGCCGCCGAAGACCCCGATCGCCTGCACCACGATCCGTCCGCCGGCCGTCCGCTGCCGCAGCGCGTCCGCGAGCCACCCGCCCAGCGCCGAACCCGCCAGGCTGGCAAGCTGGACGTAAAGCGTCGCGGTGAGCCCGGCTGCCGCCAGGCCGAGGTGGAACCTGTCGTAAAGGAATTTGGGCATCCAGGAGAGCAGCACCACCGCCACGAAGTTGGCGCAGACGAACGCGCCCATCAGCAGCAGCGCCGTCGGGTTCTGCCGCACCATGGCGAGAAACCGGCCGAGCGGCATCCGTTCGCCGGTGCCGCCCTCATCCTCCGCCGCCCCACGCTTCGGTTCGATCAGCAGGCGCCCGAGCACCGCCCCCAGCGCCACGCCCAGCCCGCCAAACACCACGAACGACCAGCGCCATCCGTATACCTGCCCGATCCATCCCGCGAAAAACCCGCCCGCGATGGTCCCCGCGTACACGCTCGTCTGGTGGAAGCCCAGCGCGCGCGACCGCGTGCGCCGGCCGTGATAGTCACTAAGCAGCGAAACCGAGGCAGGGAAGTAGAACGTCTCGCCCAGCCCCTCCGCCGCGCGAAAGAACAGCAGGCTGCCGAAGCTGCGGCAGAGCGCCGTCGCCATGCAGATCAGGCTCCATGCGTGCAGCCCGCCGAGGATGGCGGATTTCCGCCGCACGCGGTCGACGATCCACCCCGCAAACGGCGCACCCAGCCCGTAGACCCAGGCGAAGGACGACGCCAGCAGCCCCAACCCCACCGGCGAAAGCCGCAGCTCCTTTTCAAGCAGCGGGAACACCGAGAAGATCGCCTGCCGGTCCGCGTAGTTGAAGAACGCGATCCACCACAGCATCCCGACGGCGTACCACTTGTATCGTGGGCTCATCAGTAGATCGATTGCGACTTCGCCTGCACGGCCGGCCGCGCGAGCGGCTCCAGATACTGCTGCGCCCCGGCCTTGAGGAATCCGATCTCCGTTGGCGCCTGGAACAGCAGAAATCCCTGATCGAGAAACGCCTTCACCTGCTCCGGGCTGCCCGCCGGCCGGCCGAGCGCCTTCCCGTTGCGCCGCCCCGCCTCGACCACCCGCGCGATCGCCTCGCGCAGCCGCGGATGGTCCTGCTCGCCGCGCAGGCCGAGCGAAAACGAAAGATCGCTCGTGCCGATAAAGATCGCATCGATGCCCGGCGTGGCCGCAATCTCCTCGATGCGCTCCACCGCCGCGGCCTCCTCCACGATCGCGATCACGCACACGTTCTCATCGGCCGAGTCGTAGTAATCGCCGCCATCGGGCCACGTGAATCGCGCCAGGTTCGCACCCGAACCGCGCCGGCCGCGCGGCGGATAGCGGCAGGCAGCGGCGGCCTGCGCTGCCAGCTCCGGTGTACTGGTGAACGGGAACATCACGCCGCGCACCCCCTGATCCAGCACGCGTTTGGCCGTCCAGAGCTCGTTCACCGGCACCCGCGCGAACGGCTCCGCGCCGGCCCCGCGCATGGCCAGCACCATATTCCGCAGCGTCTCCAGCGTGATCGGCGAATGCTCCATCTCGATCCATAGAAAGTCGAAGCCGAGCGCCGCCATCTGCGCCGCGATCTCGACACTCGCCGCCGTGACGGTCGCGCCGATTGCCGGGAGTCCTGCGGCCAGCCGCTGCTTTACCGGATTACACCAGGGGGATGCCATGGGTCTATTATGTCCCTTACATGAAACTTCTCGCGCTCGCCCTATGCGCCGCGGCTGCGTTCGCTGCCGATCTCCGCACCGCCGTCATCGTCATCCCGCGCGGCGCCCCCTCGCCCGAGCAAAAGGCCGCGCAGATGCTCACCGAGGAAATCGCCCGGCGCACGCAGATCCGCCTGCCGGTTTCGGATGCCGCGAGCTCCGGCCGCCCCATGGTCGCGCTCGGCACTGCCGCGGAGCTCGGCGCGCGCGCGGCCGGCCTGCCCGCGCCCGTGGGCGGCGCCGACGGCTTCCGCGCGAAGGTTTCCGCCGCCGGCGTCGTCATCGCCGGCAACGATCCGCGCGGCACGCTCTTCGGCGCCGGCTGGCTGCTGCGCCATCTGCGCATGGACCGGCAGGTCCTCGAAGCCGATGACAACCTCGCGGTCGCCACCGCCCCGCGCTATCCCCTGCGCGGCCACCAGCTCGGCTACCGCCCCAAGGTGAACACCTACGACGGCTGGACCCCCGCCCAGTTCGAGCAATACATCCGCGATCTGGCCGTCTTCGGCACCAACGCCATCGAGCTCATCCCGCCACGTTCCGACGATGCCGAGGACAGCCCGCACTTCATGCTCCCCAAGATCGAAATGATGGAGGAGGTCTCGCGCATCTGCGACGCCTACGGCATCGACGTCTGGATCTGGTATCCCGCGATGGATCGCGACTACTCCAAGCCCGAGACGGTGGACTTCGCGCTCCACGAGTGGGCCGAAGTCTTCCGCCGCCTGCCCCGCATCGATGCCGTGTTCGTGCCCGGCGGCGATCCCGGCAATGCCGAGCCGAAGTACCTCATGGCACTGCTCGAAAAGCAGACGGCGTCGCTCCACCGCTTCCACCCCAAAGCGCAAATGTGGATGTCGCCGCAGAGCTTCTCCGCCG
>Ga0070739_10002823_pt1 | contig 22466 bp, 15 predicted proteins | sample Coa_R1_7_FD_66445 | JGI IMG/M metagenome (GOLD analysis project Ga0070739, IMG submission 66445) | Surface soil microbial communities from Centralia Pennsylvania, which are recovering from an underground coalmine fire - Coalmine... | ecosystem: Environmental > Terrestrial > Soil > Unclassified ... | reverse complement strand
TCGGCCTCAGCCACCGGATCGCGCCCGTGAGCCCGGATCGCAACGGCAAACGCCCGAACAACGGCAACCCGGCCGGCGGCCGCGGCGTGCCGCCGCGCCGCATTCCCAGCCAGCCCGCCAAGCCGCGCCCCGCTGCCAGAGCGCGCACCGAGAACCGGTTCACGCCCGCCCCCTCGCGCCCCTCGGGCGCGCCGTCAGCCACCGCCGCCAAGCCGCTGACGCTCGGCGATCCGCGCCGCCGGCTGCGCGTCGGGATGATCACGATGGCGTTCATCCTCTCCCTCTTCGGCGGCCGGCTCTTCCAGCTGCAGGCCATGGATTCGGCCGGCTACGGCGCCAGCGCCTCGGCCGAACGCACCCAGGACTATGTGCTGACCGCGACGCGCGGCTCGATACTGGACTCCGCCGGCCAGCCGCTGGCCGAATCGGTTGACGCCGTGGACATCACCGCGGACCCGGTGCAGATCAGGAGCCTCAAGCAGGACCCTGCGGTCTACGCCTCCAAGTTGGCCGCCCTGCTCGGCGACCCTCCCGGCAACGTCGACGTGCTTGCGCTGCGCACCAAGCTCTCCAATGTGACGACGCGTTACGTCCTGCTGGCCAGCCAGGTGACGCCGCAAGTCTGGAACCAGATCAAGGCACTCGGACTGTCCGGGGTCTACGGGGTACCGCACGCCAAGACGGTGTACCCGAGCGGGCCGCTGGCTTCGAACGTGGTCGGTTTCCTCGACGGCACCGGAAAGGGCGCCGCCGGACTCGAGAGCGCGTACAACAGCACGCTCGCGGGCAAGAACGGCCGGATCTCCTACCAGGCCGCCGACGGCACCGAGATCCCGACCGCCGGCATCAACGAGCAGGCCCCGGTGCCCGGCACCTCGATCGAGACCACCATCGACAGCTCCATCCAGTGGGCCGCGCAACAGGCGATCGACGCGCAGGTCGCCAAATCCAAGGCCGGATCGGGCACCGTGGTGGTGATGGACCCGCGCACTGGCGCGGTCCTGGCGCTGGCCACCTCGCCGAGCTACGACCCGTCGAACCTGGCCGCCGCGAACCCGGCCGACCTCGGCGACCGCGCAGTCTCCGAGGTCTACGAGCCGGGTTCGGTCGCCAAGGTGATCACGATGGCCGCGGCCATACAGCAGGGCGTCGCCACGCCGACCACGCGCGTCGTGGTGCCCGGCGCGATCCTGCGCGAGGGCACGGTGTTCCACGACGACACCAGCCACGGCACCGAGCAGCTCACGCTCACCGGCGTGCTGGCCGAGTCCAGCAACATCGGCACCATCGAGACCAGCGACAGGTTCGGCCCGAACCGGGACCAGATCCTTTACCGGTACCTCACCCAGTTCGGCTTCGGCCAGCCCACCGGCCTGCACCTGCCCGGCGAATCACCCGGCCTTCTCGCGCCGCCGTCCAAGTGGAGCGGGTCGCAGCGGTACACCATCCCCTTCGGCCAAGGCCTCTCGGTCAATGCGGTACAGGCCACCAGCGTGTTCGCCACGATCGCCAACGCCGGAGTGCGCGTCACGCCCAATCTGATCAAGGGCTACGTCGACGCGAACGGCCAATTCACCGCGGCCCCGGCAGCGCAGCGCACGCAGGTGGTCTCCGCCAGCACCGCGCACCAAGTCGAGCAGATGATGGAATCGGTCGTCTCGGAGAAGGGCACCGCGCCGGCCGCGAAGATCGCCGGATACCGCGTCGCCGGCAAGACGGGTACCGCCAACCGCTTCGACAGCCGATGCAACGGATACTGCGGCTACACGGCCTCCTTCATCGGATTCGCCCCGGCCGACAACCCGCAGCTGGTCGTCTCCGTGGTGATCCAGAACCCGACCAGCGGCCCGTACTTCGGCGGCTCGATCGCCGCGCCGGTGTTCCAGAAGGTGATGTCCTTCGCCTTGCAGAGCAAGGCGATCCCGCCCACCGGCACCCAGCCGCCGGACCTGCCGGTCACCTGGTGAGACGGCGGCCGTGTCTTGCGGCCGCCCGGCACGATGATCGTGCAGTGACGATCTGGTAACGGTTCTGCGAGCAGGCGATACCTGGCGGGATCTACCGGGGTCGCTGGCACGCGGGCACGCCGGGACACGGTAGCCTGCCCGTCGTGCCGAACCCGCTCAAGCAACCGCCCCCCGCGACCGGCCAGCCGAGACCGGGACATACTCCGCAGCGCTCTCTCGCGGAACTGGCCGAGGCGGTGCCCGAGGCGCTGGTCACCGGCACGCATGACGCGCATGCGGTGGTCATCACCGGCTTTACGCATGATTCGCGGGCCGTGCGTCCCGGCGATCTGTACGCCGCAATGGCCGGTGCGACCGTGCACGGCGCCGAGTTCTCCACTCAGGCCGCAGAGCAGGGCGCGGCGGCGATTCTGACGGACCCTGACGGGGCCGAGCGCGCCGAGGCGACAGGGCTGCCGGTAGTCGTCGTGCCGTCCGTACGCCCCGTGCTCGGCCCGATCGCCGCTCGCCTCTACGACCACCCTTCCGAGCACATGAAGATGCTCGGAGTGACCGGCACCAACGGCAAAACCACGGTCAGCTACCTGATCGACGGCGGACTGCGGGCGGCCGGTTACCGCACCGGACTGATCGGTACCGTAGAAACGCGCGTCGGCGAGCGCGTCATAAAGTCCAGCCGCACCACGCCCGAGGCCCCCGATCTCCAAGCGCTGCTGGCGATGATGCGTGAGGACGGCGTCGGCGCGGTCGCCATGGAGGTCTCTAGCCACGCGCTGGCCTACGGCAGGACCGCCGGGATCCGCTACGCCGTCGCCGCGTTCACCAACCTGACGCAGGATCATCTCGACTTCCACGCCGACCTCGAGGACTACTTCGAGGCCAAGGCGAAGCTCTTCACCCCCGGCTACACCGAGTTCTCGGTGCTCAACACGGACGACGCGTACGGCCGGCGCATCGCGCAGCGGCTGACCGACGCCGACCTGCCGCACTGGACCTTCTCCGCCCACGGCGAGCCGTCCGCGCACTGGCGCGCCGAAGACGTCGAGCCGACACCCGAGGGCTCGCGGTTCACGCTGATCGGCCCAGACGACATTCGCCTGGCCGCATCCGTGCAACTTCCCGGCGCCTTCAACGTCTCCAATGCGATGGCAGCCATCATCACCCTCATCGCAGCCGGGATCGACCCGCAGGCCGCGGTCGCCGGTGTCGCCTCCGTGCCCGGTGTACCGGGCCGCATGCAACGCATCGACGCCGGGCAGCCGTACCTCGCCGTCGTGGACTACGCGCACACACCCGACGCCATCGATACGCTCCTAGCCGCCATTCGCCCGGTAACAGCGGGCCGGTTGCGTATCGTCGTTGGCTGCGGCGGGGACCGCGACCGCGGCAAGCGGCCATTGATGGGCGCCGCGGCTGCTCGTGGCGCGGACGAGGTCATCCTCACCAACGACAACCCGCGCTCAGAGGACCCGCTCGCGATCCTCGAGGCCGCCGCCGCCGGGGCACGCGAGGCCATCGCGGGCGGGGCGAAGGCCACGGTGCGCATCGTGCCGGACCGAGCCGAAGCCATCGCCGAGGCCGTGGCGGCGAGCCGCGGCGGCGACGCGCTCGTGGTCGCCGGCAAGGGACACGAACAAGGACAGGAGATCGCCGGAGTGGTGCACCCGTTCGACGACGCGGCGGTGCTGCGCGCGGCGATCGAGGGATCGCCGGCCGGGCACGGCCCGGATTCCGCGGCCCGCGCGGCAGAACGGCCGGGCCCGCAGTGATCCGGATGACTCTGGCCGAGATCGCACAGGCGGTCGACGGCACGCTGACCGCGGGAACCGACGGCGCCGCGGCGGTCACCGGCCCGGTCACGGTGGACTCGCGCGCGATCGAGCCCGGCGGCCTGTTCGCCGCCTTCGTCGGCGAGCACGCGGACGGCCACGACTTCGCCGCCGCCGCGGTCGCACAGGGCGCCGTCGGCGTGCTGGCGAGCCGTCAGATCGACGCCGATGGCTCGCAGAGCGGCACGGGTCACATTCCGACGGTGCTCGTCGCCGACGTGCAGCACGCGCTCGGCAAGCTGGCCTGCGCGGTCGTGAGCCGATTGCCGCAGACGACCGTGATCGGACTGACCGGCTCCTCCGGCAAGACCTCCACCAAGGACATGCTCGGCCAGGTGCTCGCGGCCCACGGCACGACCATCGCGCCGAAAGGCAGCTTCAACAACGAGATCGGGCTGCCGCTGACCGTTCTGCGCGCCGACGAGGACACCCGCTACCTGGTGCTGGAGATGGGCAGCCGCGGCGTCGGCCACCTGACCTACCTCTGCGGGATCGCGCCGCCGTCGGTCGGGCTGGTGCTCAACGTCGGCAGCGCGCACGTCGGCAAGTTCGGCTCGAAGGAGCAGACCGCGCTGGCCAAGGGCGAACTGGTCGAGGCGCTGCCGAAGGACGGCCTTGCCGTGCTCAACGCGGACGACCCGCTGGTGGCGCCGATGCGCGAGCGCACCGTGGCCCGCGTGCTGACCTTCGGCGAGAGCGCCGAGGCGGACGTGCGCGCGAGCGGGATCGAACTCGGGCCGGATGGCCGCGCCTCCTTCCTCTTGCACGCCGACGCCTACGGCGAGCCCGCCCCGGTCTCGCTGCGCGTGGTCGGGGAGCACCAGGTCGCCAACGCGCTGGCGGTCGCAACGGCGGCGCTCGGCCTCGGTCTGCCGATGGAGTCGGTGGCCCGGGAGCTTTCGGCGGCGGTACCGCTCAGCTCGGGCCGGATGGCCGTGTCGGAACGCGCCGACGGCGTCGTCGTGATCGACGACGCCTACAATGCCAACCCGGAATCGGTGCGCGCCGCGCTCAAGGCGCTGGCCGCGCTGGCCCGGGCCCGGCCAGGGGCCCGCTCCTGGGCGGTGCTCGGGGAGATGCTGGAGCTGGGCGAGCGGTCCGGCGAGGAACACGACGCGATCGGGCGGCTGGCCGTCAGGCTGCGGGTGGACCGGCTGGTCGCGGTCGGCGAGGGCGCCGCGCGGGTGCACGCCGGGGCCAGCCACGAAGGCTCGTGGGGAGAGGAATCCGTGATGGTGGCCGACCCGGATGCGGCCCTGGCGCTGCTGCGCGAGCAGCTGCGGCCCGGAGACGTGGTGCTGGTGAAGGCGTCCAACTCGATCGGCCTCGGCCGGGTCGCCAAGGCGCTGCTCGACGACGATCTGCCGGACGGCGCGGCCGGCGCGGCGTCCGGCCCGGCGGAGGGCGACCGGTGAGGGCGGTCCTGTACTCCAGCGTCATCGCGCTGGTCTGCTCCCTGGTCGGCACCCCGCTGGTGATCAGGATGTTGGTCAAGCGCGGCTACGGCCAGCTGATCCGGGACGACGGGCCGAAGAACCACCTGACCAAGCGCGGCACCCCCACCATGGGTGGGATCGTGATCGTGCTGTCCACGCTGATCGCCTACGGCGCGACCAAGCTGGCCACCCAGCACTGGCCTAGCGCCTCCGCGCTGCTGGTGCTGTTCCTGATGACCGGGCTCGGCGCGGTCGGCTTCGTGGACGACTTCATCAAGATCTACAAGCAGCGCTCGCTGGGCCTGCGGGCTAAGGCCAAGCTGATCGGCCAGGCGCTGGTCGCGGTCATCTTCGCGGTGCTGGTGCTGCACTTCCCTGACCAGTACGGCCTGACCCCGGGCTCCACCAGCGTCTCCTTCCTCACCGACACCACGCTTGTGCTCGGCCCGGTGCTGTTCGTCGTCTGGGCCTACCTGCTGATCTCCGGGACCTCGAACGCGGTGAACCTCACCGACGGCCTCGACGGCCTGGCGACCGGAGCATCGGCGATGGTGTTCGCCGCGTACGTGCTCATCGGCATCTGGCAGTACGGGCAAAGCTGCGTTAACGCACCCGGCCCCGGTTGCTACGCGGTGCGTGACCCGCTGGACCTGGCGATCGTGGCCGCGGCGCTCATGGGCGCCTGCTTCGGCTTCCTGTGGTGGAACGCCAAGCCGGCCAAGATCTTCATGGGCGACACCGGCTCGCTCGCGCTCGGCGGCGCGCTGGCCGGGCTGGCCATCTGCTCGCGCACGGAACTGCTCATCGCGCTGCTCGGCGGCCTGTTCGCGATCATCACGCTGTCCGTGATCATCCAGGTGGGCTCGTTCAAGCTGCGCGGCAAACGGGTGTTCAAGATGGCCCCGCTGCAGCATCACTTCGAGCTCCTCGGCTGGGCCGAGGAGACCATCGTGATCCGGTTCTGGATCATCGCCGGGCTCTGCGTCGCGCTCGGCATCGGAGTGTTCTACGCCGGATGGGTGACCGGGTCGTGACCGACAACCTGACCCCGCGTCAAACCCAGGCAGGACCTCAGGAACCGGCCTGGCAGCAGCCGGACGTCGAGGGGCGCGCCACCATCCCGTGGCAGGGACTGCGCGTCTGCATCGTCGGAGCGCGGGTCGTCGGCCTCTCGGCGGCGCGCGCGGTGCGGAAGCTCGGCGCGGACGTGACGATCGTCGACCGCTACGACGACGAGACGACCACCGAACGCGCGGCGCCGCTGACCGCCGAAGGCATCCGCGTACGGCTCGGCGACGACGCCACGCTGCCGGACGGCTGCGAACTGCTCCTCGTCTCGCCGGGCATCCCGCCCACCGCGCCGATCGTGGCTGCGGCGCGCGCGGCCGGCATCCCGGTGTGGGGCGACGTGGAACTGGCCTGGCGGCTACGTAAGCCACTGCCGGACGGCTCCTACGCACCGTGGCTGCCGGTCACCGGCACCAACGGCAAGACGACGGCTGTGCGCATGCTCGCCGCGATGCTGGAAGCCGCGGGGAAGCGCACGGTCGCCTGCGGGAACGTCGGACTGCCGATCGTCGATGCAGTAACCGCGGACGAGCCCTATGACGTACTGGCGGTCGAACTGTCCAGCTTCCAGTTGCACTGGACCGAATCGATGAGCCCGTTCGCCTCGGCCGTGCTCAACGTCGCGCCCGATCACGTGGACTGGCACGGAACGCTGGAGGAATACACCCGCGCCAAGGGCCGCATCTACGAAAACTGCCAGGTCGCCTGCGTGTACAACGTCGCCGACGAGACCACGCGCAAGCTCGTCGAGGAAGCAGACGTGGTCGAAGGCTGCCGCGCGATCGGGTTCACCCTCGGCGCGCCGGGGCTGTCCATGCTCGGCGTCGTGGACGGCATCCTTGCCGACCGCGCCTTCGTCGAGGACCGGCAGCACAACGCCGCCGAACTCGGCACCATCTACGACGTCGAACCACACGCGCCGCACAACATCGCCAATGCGCTCGCGGCCGGGGCGCTGGCGCGCGCATACGGAGTGCCCGCCGCCGCGGTGCGCGACGGACTGCGCGCCTTCCGGCCGGATCCCCACCGCATCGCGTTCGTCGCGTCCATCGACGGAGTGGACTTCGTCGACGACTCGAAGGCGACCAACCCGCACGCGGCCGCCGCGTCCCTGACCGCCTACGAGGACGTCGTCTGGATCGCCGGCGGCCTGGCCAAGGGCGCGACCTTCGACGACCTGGTCGCCGGAGCGGCCAAGCGGCTGCGCGGCGTGGTGCTGCTCGGCGCCGACCGCGCGGTGATCGCCGAAGCTCTCGCGCGACACGCCCCCGAGGTGCCGGTCGTGGACATCGGCGGGGCGCAGGATGGGCTGACCGGGGCGCAGGCGATCGACCGCGCCGTGGACGCCGCGACGCGGCTGGCCGCGGGCAAGGCGGCCGCGCTCGGCGCCGCGGCGGCCGACGCCGCGCCGGTCACCGTGCTGCTCGCCCCGGGCTGCGCGTCGATGGACATGTTCGTCTCCTACGGCGAGCGCGGTGACCTGTTCGCGCGTGCCGTCCGGGAACGCAAGGCGGCGCGCGGGTAACGTGCGCTAGGAGGTGCTGAGGCCTGGCTCCTCAAGGCGTTTCTTAGGAGATGGGCGGAGCGCGTGGTTGAACAGCAGGATCGACCCACACGGTTCCGTCCGGCTTCCGCGACGGCTGACGGCGCGTCACCTAACGCAGCCTCAGATGCCGCTGAGACACGGCGATCTACCGCACCGAACAATGCGGTACTCGCGGTCTGGAGCGTTCTCAGCCGCCTGCGACCCGGCCGCGTTCGCGTCGGCGAAGGGCACCCCTCGCTGCCCCGATACTTCCTGATCGGTGCGACGTTCCTGCTGATCGTGGTCGGTCTGCTCGAGGTGTATTCGGCCTCGACGGTGCACAACCTGCTCACCGGCAAGCCGGAGCTCGGCACCATCGAGCGGCAGGCGATCTCGGCGGCGATCGGCGTGCCGATAATGGTCATCGCGGCGCGGCTGCCGGTGCGCTTCTACCGTGGGCTGGCCTACCCGCTGCTGATCGTGACCCTGATCATGCTGCTGATGGTCCTGGCGCTCGGCGAGGTCTCCACCGGAGGCAACCAGAACTGGCTGGTGTTCGGACCGCTGACCATCCAGCCCAGCGAGTTCGCCAAGTTCGCCCTGGTGCTGTGGGGCGCGGACCTGCTGGCCCGCAAGGAGAAGCGGCTGGCCAGCTGGGACCACCTGATCGTGCCGCTGCTGCCGATGGCCGGGCTGATCATCGGGCTCGTCATGCTCGGCGGCGACATGGGCACCTCGATGATCATCGCGGCGATCGCCTTCGCGCTGCTGTGGATCGTCGGCGCCCCCGGCCGGCTGTTCGCGATCCTGACCGGTTCGGCCGCCGGCCTGGCCACCGTCGCCGTGCTGATCCGGCCGAGCCGGGTGCGGCGGTTCACCGCCTTCCTCGACCCGGCCGCCGACCCACAGGGCACCGGATTCCAGGCCATGCACAGCTTCAGCGCCCTTTCCACCGGAGGCTGGTTCGGCGTCGGCGTCGGAGCCAGCCGGGAGAAGTGGGGCTCGCTGCCCGAGGCGCAGACCGACTTCATCTTCGCGATCATCGGCGAGGAGCTGGGACTCATCGGCTCGCTGGCCGTGCTCGCATTGTTCGCGCTCATCGGGTACGCGGGCGTGCGGATAGCGCTACGGGCACAAGACAGCTTTGTACGCCTGGCCTCTGGAGCTGTTACCGCGTGGCTGATGGTGCAGGTGATGATCAACCTCGGCGCGGTGCTGGGGGTGCTGCCGATCGCCGGCGTACCGCTTCCGTTCGTGTCCTACGGAGGCTCGTCGCTGCTGCCCTCGATGGCCGCGATTGGCATGTTGGTCTCCTTCGCCCGGACCAGTAGCGGCGTGCCGGAGACCGGTGACGGGGCCGTGGAACGAACGGATATGCTCTCGACCCGGGCCGGTGTGGCGTCCTCGGCGGTCGCCGGCTCCGGCCGTCCGCGCCCGCAGGCACAGCGAAAAGAGGGACGCACAACGTGACCGACGCAGCCCGTCCGATCCATGTCGTGCTCGCCGGCGGAGGCACCGCCGGGCACATCGAACCGGCCCTGTCGCTGGCCGACGCGCTGCGCAGACGCGACCCCCGGATCGGCATCACGGCGCTCGGCACGACCAAGGGCCTGGAGACCAGGCTGGTCCCCGAGCGCGGCTACGACCTCGAACTCATCCCCGCGGTGCCGCTGCCGCGCAAGCCCACCTCGGAGCTGTTCACGGTGCCGAGCCGGCTGGCCGGCACGGTCCGCCGGGCCGCCGAGGTGCTCGACAAGGTCGGCGCCGACGTGGTGGTGGGCTTCGGCGGCTATGTGGCGCTCCCGGCCTACTTCGCGGCCCGCCGCCGAGCCGTGCCGATCGTGCTGCACGAGGCGAACGTGCGCCCGGGCCTGGCCAACCGGGTCGGCGCCCGGATGACGGACCGGATCGCCACCGGCTCGCCGGACTGCCGGATCGGCGGCGGACGGTACATCGGCATGCCGCTGCGCCGTGCCCTGGCCACGCTCGACCGCGCGGCGCTGCGCGCAGAGGCCTGCGACGCTTTCGGCCTGGAGAAGGACCGGCCGACGCTGCTGGTCTACGGCGGCTCGCAGGGCGCGCGACGGCTGAACGAGGCGGTCGCCGCGGCCGCGCCCGCCTTCACCGCCGGGGGAATCCAGATCTTGCACGCGGTCGGCCGGGCCAACTACGACGAGTCGGCGCAGCAGCACGCCGCAGCGGGCGAAGGCGGCACCGGCGCCCGGTACGTCACAGTGCCCTACCTCGACCGTATGGACCTCGCCTACGCTGCGGCGGACCTGGTGCTGTGCCGAGGCGGCGCGATGACTTGTGCCGAAGTCGCCGCGGTCGGCCTGCCTGCCGCCTACGTACCGCTGCCGATCGGTAACGGCGAGCAGCGTCTTAACGCACAGCCGGTCGTGCGCGCAGGCGGTGGCCTGATCGTCGATGACGCGGACCTGACGGCGGATTGGCTGACCCGAGAGCTCGTTCCGCTGGCCCAGGACCACGAGAAGCTGGAGCGGATGGGCCGCGCCGCCGCCGAGCTCGGCCGCCGCGACGCCGACGAGGCGCTGGCCGACCTCGTCTTCGAGGCCGCCGGAAGCAACCCGGCCGTCGCCGCGGGACCGACCGGCCTCGGCTCCCCGGGAGCCGGCGCGTGAGCGTCGAGGGCACCGAACCACCCGCGATCGACCCGCGCGGATATCAGCCGCCGCAGACCATCCCCGCGGCCGAGGACCTGGGCCGCATCCACTTCGTCGGCATCGGCGGAGTCGGCATGGCGCCGGTCGCGCGCATCGCGGTCGAGCGCAGCCTGCCGGTGTCCGGCAGCGACATCAAGCGCACCGCGACGATCGACGCGCTCAGCGCCGCCGGAGCCGACATCCGGATCGGGCAGTCGCCGGACAACCTCGACGGCGTGGACACCGTCGTGGCGACCACCGGAGTGCGGCCCGACAACGTCGAACTCGTCGAGGCGATGCGGCGCGGCCTGCGCATCGTTCACCGCGCCACGGCCCTCGCCGCGTTGATGGTCGGGCGTACCGCAGTCCTCGTCGCGGGAACGCACGGCAAGACCACGACCACCTCGATGCTCGCGGTCGCCTTGGACGCGCTCGGTGCTGACCCCTCGTACGCGATCGGCGGGGAGATCGGCACCTCCGGAATCAGCGGGCACAGCGGCAGCGGCCCGGTGTTCGTCGCCGAGGCGGACGAGTCGGACGGCACATTCCGGCACTACGAGCCCGACATCGCCGTGGTGACGAACGTGGAGCTCGACCACACCGACTACTTCGGTTCGCTCGACGATGTGCACAAGGCCTTCGTCGACTTCGTCGACCGGCTCAAGCCCGGCGGACTGCTCGTGGTCTGCGCGGACGATCCCGGCTCCGTCGCGGTCGGCCGAGTTGCTCAGGACAGCGGGCTGCGCGTCGCCTGGTACGGCGAGGCGGCCGCGGTCGCGGGGCATCCGGCCGAGCAGCCGGTTGATTACCGGATTACCGGCGTGGAGCTCGTCGGCGCGAAGGCGCACTTCGAAATCCACGTCAGGGCCACTGGCGCGGTACACCGCCTCGCACTCGGCATCCCCGGCCGCCACAACGCCGCCAACGCCACCGCAGCATTCGCCGTCTTGCACGAACTCGGCGCGGACCTGGACGATGTACCCCCGGCGATCGCCACCTACCGCGGCGCCCGCCGGCGGATGGACTTCAAGGGCGAGGCCGGCGGCGTGCGCGTCTACGACGACTACATGCACCACCCGACCGAGATCGCCGCCACGCTCGCCGCGTTCCGCGCACTGGCGGGCGAGGGCCGGTTGATCGTCGCCTTCCAGCCGCAGCGCTTCACCCGCGCCCGGACCTTCCTGCGCGAATACGGCCCGCCGCTCGGCGCCGCCGACGCCGTCGTCGTCCTCGAGGTCTACCCCGGCTCGGGGGAGGATCCGATCCCGGGCGTGACCGGCGCGGTGATCGCGGACGACGTACCGCTGCCGGCCGGCCGCGTCGTCTTCGAACCCGACACCGCGGCCGTGGCCGGGCGCCTGGTGGACTGGGCCGGGCCCGGCGACGTGATCGTCACGGCCGGGGCCGGCGACGTGACCACCCTCGGCCCGAAGATCCTCGACCTGCTCGCGGCACGCGACGGCGCGGCGGCACCGCGATCGCCCGATCGGGAGGCAGGATCGGGGACGTGAGCGACGACGTGACCGATCCGCCCCGGCAGGGCTCGAAGGGCCCTGACCTGGCGCAGCCGGATCGGCCCACGGCGGCGGCGCCCCGTTCGCTCACCTCGGTCTCGCGCCTGCCCGCGCAGATCTACGCCGCCCGGATGCGTTCACGCGAACGCTGGCGCCGACTGAGCGTGACTATCACCGTCACCCTCGTGCTACTCGCCATCACCGCGTACATCATCGTCTGGCACACCTCGGTGTTCGCGCTGACGACCGTACGCGTTGCAGGCTCGAAGACCGTGCCCACACAGCAGATCATCGCCATCGCAAAGCTCGGAAACGGTACGCCGCTCGCCTCGCTGGACACCGGCGGAGCGGCAGCGCGTGTGGAGAAGCTGCCGCAGATCGCCACCGCGAGCGTGTCCCTCGATTGGCCGCACACCGCAGTGATCACCGTGACCGAGCGCGTCCCTGCCGCGTTGATCCCCAACGGTTCGCGGTACGACGTGGTGGATGTCTCCGGAGTCGTCTTCGGCTCGGTAACCGCACCAACCGGCGGCCTACCTGTCATCGACGTGCAAGGCGGGGGAGCGGTCAAGGCAACGGTTGTACCCGGAGCACTCGCCGCCTTGAAGGCGCTCTCTCCGGATATCGCCCACCAGATCACCGGGATCTCGGCGACGAGCGCGTACTCGATCTCGCTCAAGCTGCGCGGCGGCTCGGTCGTGAACTGGGGCGGAGCCGACGACGCGCCGGCCAAGGCGGCTGATCTGGCCGCCCTGCTGCGGCTCGGCAAGGCCGCCCGATACGACGTCAGTGCCCCAGAAGCTCCCGCGATGTCCGGACGATATGACTGATTGACGGCGGGTCAGTTGAACTGTGCTCGAGGAACTTTCGGCGTGTTCGTTGAACAGGGGCTCCGGGAGACCTACTGTCGATTCGTCGATCGAGTCGTCACCTTGATGACTGCCATAGTTGATGTTGACCCTAATTGATGTTGACTCAGTCCGAGGGCGATAAGGTCGTTCGCGAATAAGTCACCGAGCGCCGACCATCCGTACTCACCAGCGCGAGAGGCCTTCGAACCGTGGGTGCACCGCAGAACTACCTCGCCGTGATCAAAGTCGTCGGGATCGGCGGCGGTGGCGTCAACGCGATCAACCGGATGATCGAGGTCGGGCTCAAGGGCGTCGAGTTCATCGCGATCAACACCGACGCGCAGGCCCTGCTGATGAGCGACGCGGACGTCAAGCTCGACGTCGGCCGCGAGCTGACCCGCGGCCTCGGCGCCGGGGCCGACCCCGAGGTGGGCCGCAAGGCGGCCGAGGACCACGCCGAGGAGATCGAAGAGGTCATCAAGGGCGCCGACATGGTCTTCGTGACCGCCGGCGAGGGCGGCGGCACGGGCACCGGCGGCGCTCCGGTGGTGGCCCGCATCGCCCGCTCGCTCGGCGCGCTGACCATCGGCGTGGTGACCCGGCCGTTCACCTTCGAGGGCCGGCGGCGCGCCGCCCAGGCCGAGTCCGGCATCGCGGCGCTGCGCGAAGAGGTCGACACCCTCATCGTCATCCCGAACGACCGGCTGCTGTCCATCTCCGCGCCCGGCGCCACCGTGCTGGACGCCTTCAAGTCGGCCGACCAGGTGCTGCTCTCCGGTGTCCAGGGCATCACCGACCTGATCACCACCCCCGGCCTGATCAACCTGGACTTCGCCGATGTGAAGTCGGTCATGTCCGAGGCCGGCTCCGCGCTCATGGGCATCGGCTCCGCCCGCGGCGACGACCGCGCTGTCGCGGCGGCCGAGATGGCGATCTCCTCGCCGCTGCTCGAGGCGTCCATCGACGGCGCCCGCGGCGTGCTGCTGAGCATCTCCGGCGGCTCGGACCTCGGCCTGTTCGAGATCAACGAGGCCGCGCAGCTGGTCTCCGAGGCGGCGCACCAGGACGCGAACATCATCTTCGGCGCGGTCATCGACGACGCGCTCGGCGACGAGGTGCGGGTCACCGTCATCGCGGCCGGCTTCGACGGCGGCCAGCCGGCCAAGCGCCGCGAGGGCGGCCCCCGGCGCGCCGACGAACCCGCCGCGGTCAACAACACCACCGTGCACAACGCCATGCTCGGCGCGCTGCCCCGGCCGGAGGAGAACGAGGACCCGCTCGCGGCCACCATCCCGGGCACCCGCACCGAGGACGCCGCGCTGGCCGCCGACGAGCTGGACATCCCGGACTTCCTCAAAGAGGGCAACTAGCCGGTCGCGAAGCGGGCGGCCGGCCGCGCCCGCGCGAGGACCTGACGGGCCGAAAGAAGTGTGAAGACGATCACTTCCGGGACCGCGGTTGGTGATCGCGAGCCGATCTGACAGGCTCGGGGCATGAATGTCGCATCCAGCGGCCCGCTGCGCTTCACCTTCACCGACCGCCGCGGCGGGGTCAGCCTGCCGCCCTTCGACGCGCTCAACCTCGGCGACCATGTCGGCGACGACCCGCAGGCCGTGCGCACCAACCGCGACCTGGCCGCCCGCGCGTTCGGCGTCGCCCCCGAGCAGGTCGTCTACATGAAGCAGGTCCACGGGACCGGCGTCGCCCTCGCCCGCGAGCCGTGGCCGGACGAAGCCGCGCCGAGCGTGGACGCCCTCGTCACCGACCGGCCGGGCATCGTGCTGGCCGTACTCGTCGCCGACTGCACACCGGTCCTGCTCGCGGACCCGGTCGCCGGCGTGATCGGAGCCGTACACGCGGGCCGGGCCGGAATGGCCGCCGGAGTCGTGGACGCCGCGATCGCAGCTATGTGCGAACTGGGCGCCGAACCGTCACGGATGCAGGCGTTCACCGGACCCGGGGTATGCGGTGCCTGCTACGAAGTACCCGAAGAGTTGCGCGCCGAAGTAGCGGCCAAGGAACCCGCATCGTGGTCGACAACGCGTCAGGGCACGCCCGCGATCGACGTGCCCGCAGGCGTATCTGCGCAGCTGCGGCGCGCGGGCGCGAAGGAGAGCGTGACGCGTATCGCCGACGGCTGCACGATGGAGAATCCGCAGTACTTCTCCTACCGGCGCGACGGCCGCACCGGACGCTTCGCCGGCTTCATCTGGCTCGACGAGGGCTGACAGGGGCCAGACGCATGTACCGAAAGGATGTGCGCGCCGCCGACCAGCGAGCGGCGGAGCTGGCCGCGAATCTGGCCGCGGTGCGATCGCGGATCGAGGCCGCCTGCGCCTCGGCCGGGCGCCCGGCGAGCGAGGTGACGCTCGTCGCGGTGACCAAGTTCTTCCCCGCCGACGACGTGCTGCGGCTGCTACGGCTCGGGCTCACCGATTTCGGCGAGAACCGGGATCAGGAGGCTGCCGCGAAGGCCGCGCAAGTGGCTGACGTGCTGGCCCGGGCTCAAGCCGCGGATCCGGGCGCGCCGATCGTCGCGGCGATCCGGCCGCAGTGGCATTTCATCGGCCAACTCCAGACCAACAAGGCCCGCTCCGTGGTGTCGTACGCGGATGTCGTGCAGTCGGTCGACCGGCTCAGGCTCGTCACCGCCCTCGACCAGGCGGCCGTTCGAGCGGACCGGACCCTCACCTGCCTGGTGCAGGTGAATCTGGACCCTGATACGGAGGGCAGCGGCACCGGCGCCGGCGCCGCGGAGCGGGGCGGCGCCCAGCCCGCCGAGGTCGAACGGATCGCCGACGCCGTCGCCGAAAGCGCCGCGCTGCGCCTCGGCGGCCTCATGGCCGTCGCGCCGCTCGGCACCGATCCGCAGCCCGCGTTCGAACGGCTCGCGCAGCTAGCCGCCAAAGTCCGTGGCGCACATCCGGAAGCTGTGTCACTCTCGGCGGGGATGAGCGGGGACCTCGAACAGGCGATCGCGGCAGGCGCGACACACGTACGCATCGGCTCCGCCTTGCTCGGTCGGCGACCGCCGCTGCGGTAACGTCTGATCCAGTATCTGTACGAAAGCGCCGATCGCTCATTTCCAAGCACCGCCAAAGCCCGCAGGGGGAGTCACGGCGGAGACCGGCGACCGGTTGACCGTCAGTTCGAACAAGGAGGGACGGGCATGCCCGGATTCATGAAGAAGACGGCCGTCTACCTCGGGCTGATGGAGGGGGACGACCCCTACGCGTACGAGGAGTACAGCGAGGAGGCGGAGGAGGAGCGCCCGCTGCGCCTCGACGACGACGAGGACGAGCAGGACCGCTACTCCGCGTCCCGCACCGAGTCCGCGGCCGAGCAGGAGGCCCGTCCGCTGTTCCTGTCCGAGCCGCGCCGCTCGCGCGACGCCGAGCGGCCGGCCGAGCGCAGCGAGGTCGCGCGGCGCGACGGTGCGGACTCTGCGTTCCACGGCGGCCAGTCCGGCAGCTACCAGACCGCGCGCCCGGCCCCGATCTCGCTGCTGCCCGAGCGCACCGACCGCTACGAGCGGCCCGCCTCCGTGGCCACCGCGATGGGCAGCGTCGGGCACGGCTTCGGCGGGGGCGACGGCGGCAGCGGCGCCGGCTCCTCCAGCGACGCGTACCGCATCACCACTTTGCATCCGCGCACTTACAACGAGGCGCGTACCATCGGCGAGCACTTCCGCGACGGCACCCCGGTCATCATGAACCTGACAGAGATGGGTGACTCCGACGCCAAGCGCCTCGTGGACTTCGCCGCGGGCCTGGTCTTCGGCCTGCGCGGGTCGATCGAGCGGGTGACGCAGAAGGTGTTCTTGCTTTCACCTGCTAACGTCGATGTGACGGCCGAGGACAAGGCCCGCATCGCCGAGGGCGGGTTCTTCAACCAGAGCTGACAGGCGGTGCCCAACCGGGTGCCGCCGGTGACCGCGGCATCCGGACGGACGGACGTTTTCTCGATGGGACACCTTGCGATCCAACTGGTCACAGTGGTGCTGTGGACGTACTGGGTCGTGCTCATCTTCCGGTTGATCATGGAGCTGGTTTTCCAATTCGCCCGCTCCTGGGACCCGCACGGTGTCATGCTGGTGGCCGTGGAGTCCGCCTACACGGTCACCGATCCCCCGCTGAAGTTCCTGCGTCGGCACATCCCGCCCCTACGTCTCGGCGGTATTGCGCTGGACCTGGCGTTTATGCTGCTGTTGCTCATCATGTGGCTGTTGATCGGGGTGGTGGGCCGTCTGTGACACGACAAAACCGCCAGGAACCGAGATATTGTCTGTCCGGTACGCCGACGATCCACGCTGAGGTGAAGAGATGCCGTTGACCCCCGAGGACGTGCACAACAAGCAGTTCACGACCGTCCGGCTCCGCGAGGGCTACGACGAGGAAGAGGTCGACGCCTTCCTGGACGAGGTGGAGGCCGAGCTCACCCGGCTGTTGCGGGAGAACGAGGAACTGCGCGCGAAGTTGGCCGCCGCCACGCGCGCCGCGGCCGCAGCGCAACAGCAGCCGCCCATGGACCGCCCGCCGATGGATCGAATGCCGGCCCGGCGAGAACCGGTGCCGATACCCCCGCAGCTTCCGGCGCCGATGCCGGTGCCCGTACCGCAGCCGCAGCCGCCGCAGTTCCAGCCCGGCGGCGACTCGGCGGCCCGGGTGCTCGCGCTGGCCCAGCAGACCGCCGACCAGGCGATCGCCGAGGCCCGCAACGAGGCGAACAAGATCGTCGGCGAGGCGCGCACCCGCGCGGACGGCATGGAGCGCGAGGCCCGCGGCAAGGCCGACGCCCTGGAGCGGGACGCGCAGGAGAAGCACCGCGTGGCGATGGGCACCCTGGAGCAGGCCCGCGCCTCGCTGGAGCGCAAGGTGGAGGACCTGCGCGCGTTCGAGCGCGAGTACCGCCAGCGGCTCAAGTCGTACCTGGAGAGCCAGATGCGGCAGCTGGAGTCCAACAGCAGCGACGACCCGATGCTGGCCTCCCGCGGCGGCTCGCCCTTCCCGCAGCTCGGCGCGGGCGCTCCGGCCCCGGCCCAAGCCCCGGCTCCCGCTCCGGCCCCGGCGATGGCCGGCGTCGGAATGGCCCCCGGGATGGCGCCGGGCATGTCGGCCGGACCGCAGCAGGGCGGCTTCCCCCCGCCGCCGATGCCCGCCCCCGCGATGGCCGGCTCCGCGATGAGCCAGATGACTCAGACCATGGCCCCGATCCGGCCCGGCGTGCCCCCGCAGCCGGCCCCGGCCTACCCGCAGGCGCCGTCGCCGATGCGCGGCTTCCTGATTGACGAGGACCCCGACTCCTGATCAGCGACTGAGAGAAATCACACCGGCAGGCGTACCCGCGGCCCCGGTCCCTCGCAGGGGCCGGGGCCGTTCGCCGTCCAGAGCCGGTATCTGCGAGGCGGGAAAGTTTCAACTCCCGTCAACCTGCTACAGATCCATTACCGCACTGGTGCGCGCGGCTCTGTTCCGGTTGACTTGGCTCCCTAGAACATGAGCACGCCTCGGGCGATTGGCGGAGAACCGCCACGTGGCGGCCTCGGGTCGGAGGGGTTTCGCGGATGCGGCCGACGGAGCGGGTGAACGGCGAGGAGGCTCGCCACGCTGTGCTCGCTGGTGTGCTGGAGCGATACCGGGCGATCTTCAGCGATCCGGCCGCGCGGCCGGGCGGGGCGCCGGGCCCCGATCCCATCTCGCAGTGGGCCGCGGCCGAGTACAGCGAGGGCCCGCCGCTGGCCGCGGTCGTGGAACTGACCGGGCCGCTGGCGGCCGAGGAGGTCGCCGCGCTGGCGCTCGGGGCGGTCGAGGAGCTGACCCAGGTGCACGCCGCCGGCGCCGTGCACGGGGATCTCAACCCGTCCAACCTGCTGATCTCGGACGGCGGGGTGCGGCTGATCCATTCCGGGATCGCTCACACCGTCGACGGCGCGACGCTGACCGATCTGCGCGGGAACCCGCGTACCGTCGCCTATCTGACGCCGGAGCAGATCCTCGGCCAGCCGTTCGACGCGTCAGCGGACGTGTTCGCGCTCGGCGGGGTGCTGGCGTTCGCGGCGGTGGGTGTGCCTGCTTTCGGCAACGACGAACCGAACGCGGTGCTCTACCGCATCGTGCACGAGGAAGCAGTGCTCGATGCGGTACCGGATGCGTTGCGCGGATTGGTGAAGGCGTGCCTGAGCAAGGACCCTGCGCAGCGCCCGAGCCTGCAAACGCTCGCCGATCGTGCCCGTGGCGTGTTCAGCGACGCGGTGGGAACGGTGGGGACGGTCGGGACATTGCCCGTCGGCGAGCAGACCGCCACGTTCGAGCCGGTCTTCGACCCGATCTTCGAGCAGGCCACGGATCCGCGGCTTGAGCCGATGTCCGAGGCGCCCTCCGGCGCGCCCTTCGAAGCGGCGCCGTTCGACGTGCCGCCCTTCGACGCGGCGCAGCTCGAGCAGATGCCGTATGAGCAGGAACCGCTGGAAGCCGCTGCGTATCAGACCGGCTCGTTCGAAACAGGACCGTTCGACACCGGTTCGTTCGAGACTGGACCGTTCGACACCGGTTCGATCGACGCGGGTACGTTCGATACAGGGTCATTCGATACCGGTTCGTTCGAACCCGCACCCGCCGAGCCGCTGTTCGACCCGGCCCTCGACGCCTCGCGTGCCTCGGCCTTCGAATCCATGGTGGATCCCGTCGATGAACCCACCACCACGGTCGTGACCTTCCCCTCCCCGTTCCCCAGCACGGACACCACGCTCACCGAGGTGCCGCTGCGCGACCCGTTCGAGCCGATGCCCACGCGACGGCATCCGCGGTACGAGCCGCTCTCCGCCCTGGATCCGGCGGCGATCTCCGAGCCGACCATGACCGCCGAGCCCATCGGCCTGGACGGCCCACCGCGGCGCCGGCGGTCGCGCACGGCCAGCCTCGCCGTGCTCGGCACGGTCGTCATCGTCGGCGTGGTCGCCGCGCTCGTCGTGCGCAGCATGACCCATTCGAACGCACCGGCCACCGCGCCCGCCCCCAGCGTGCCGGTCATGCCGACCGCCCCGCTGCCCGGGACCTTCCTGACGGGTCCCGGCTGCCCCACGACGCCCTGGGCGATGATCACGCAGAGCGTGGCGGCTGACGGCGGCCTGGTGGCGAACGCGGGCGGCGGCGCTCCGGACTGCGGCGGCGCGGCGGTCGCGTTCGTCAAGTCGGGCACCACGAACCCCGGCGCGTCCAGCTACTCCTGGACCTTCCACCTCGGCTGGTCCGCGCGCTGCACGCTGTCGGTCTTCGTCGCTAACACGGCGCCGTCCTCGGGGATCGCGACGTATCAGCTGTTCCTGCCGACCGACAACGCGGCGACCCCCACGGCGACCGTCAAGCTCAATCAGGGCAAGACGAAGGGGCAGTGGGTCTCCGCGCCGCAACTTACCGGCGTGGCACTGCCGGGCGGATCCGTGCAGCTGAGGCTGACCGATGCCGGGGCGTTCACCGGTGACCGGTTCCACGTAACCGCGTCGGCGGTCAAGGCCGCCTGCTCGCGTGTTCCCTGACGGGATGTGAGAGAGCAGGCGGCCCTTCGGCCACCGGATCGGCTAGGCCTTAGCGAGCGCGAACTCCAACCCGAGCTCCTCGTCGCGGAACGCCTGCGCCGCCGCGTCGAGCCGTCCCTCGCCGCCGGTGAACTCGACCGCGAGCACGTCCGCCGCGATCGACTCGCCGTGCACGCGCAGCGCCTCGCCGGTCTCGGCCTTCGAGGCTCGCCAGGTCAGCCGGATCCGGTCGGCCACGTCGAGGCCGCTGTTCTTGCGCGCGTCCTGGATCATCCGCACCGCGTCGCGGGCGAGCCCGGCCAGCCGCAGCTGTGGCGTGATCGCCAGGTCGAGCGCGATCGTCTCGCCGTCGGCCGTGGCCACCGCCCAGCCCTCGCGCGGCGTCTCGGTGACGATCACCTCGTCGGCCGTGACCTCGACCTGCTCGTCCGCCCCGGTCTCGTCCGGCACGGCGAGGGCCGCCGCGCCGCGCTCGCGCAGCGCGGCCGCGAGTGACGCCGCGTCAGCGGCCGCGATGGCGTTGGCGACCAGCGCAGTGCGCTTGCCGAAGTGCTTGCCCAGCGCCCGGAAGTTGCCCTTGGCGTGATACTCCAACAGCTCGCCGCCGGCCTCGGCCAGCGCCCCGGTGCCCTCGACGTTCAGCTCCTCGGCGACATGCGCCCGCAGCTCCTCGCCGAGCGCGGACCAGCCGGCCGCGCCGACCAGAGCCCGGCCGAGCGGCTGACGGGTCTTCACGCCCGACTCCGCGCGGGTGGCCCGGCCCAGCTCCACGAGCCGGCGCACCAGCGCCACCTGCTCGCCGAGCCGCGCGTCGACGGCCGACCCGTCGCCGGTGCCCGCGTCGACCGCGGTCGGCCAGGAGGCCAGGTGCACCGACTCCGGCGCGTCCGGGGTCACCGGCCGCACCAGGTCCTGCCAGACCCGCTCAGTCACGAACGGCACCAGCGGGGCCATCAGCCGGGTCACCGTCTCCAGCACCGTGTGCAGCGTCGCAAGGGCGGCCGGGTCGGCGTCCCAGAACCGGCGGCGCGAGCGGCGCACGTACCAGTTCGAGACGTCGTCGACGTACGCCGCGAGCAGCTTGCCGGCCTGCTGGGTGTCGAAGGCCTCCAGCGCCGCGTCCATCTCGCCGGCGAGCCGGTTGAGCTCGGAGAGCACCCACCGGTCCAGCACCGGCCGGTCCGCCGGGGCCGGGTCCGCCGCCGAGGGCGACCAGCCGCCCGTGCGAGCGTAGAGGGCCTGGAACGCGACCGTGTTCCAGTAGGTCAGCAGCGTCTTGCGCACCACCTCCTGGATCGTCACGTCGCCGACCCGCCGCGCCGACCACGGCGAGCCGCCGGCCAGCATGAACCAGCGCAGCGCGTCCGCGCCGTGCCGGTCCATCAGCGGGATCGGCTCCAGGATGTTGCCCAGGTGCTTCGACATCTTGCGTCCGTCCTCGGCCAGGATGTGCCCGAGGCAGAGCACGTTCTTGTACGAGGACTGGTCGAACACCAGGGTGCCGATCGCCATCAGCGTGTAGAACCAGCCGCGGGTCTGGTCGATCGCCTCGCAGATGTAGTCCGCCGGGTAGGCCTGCGCGAACTCCTCCACCGAGCCGGGCGCGTGCGGGTAGCCGAGCTGCCCGAACGGCATCGAGCCGGCGTCATACCAGCAGTCGATGACCTCGGGCACGCGCGCGGCCGTCTCGCCGCAGGCCGCGCCGTCGTCCGCCTTCGCGGGACAGGCGAAGGAGACCTCGTCGATGTACGGCCGGTGCGGGTCGAGCCCGGCCAGGTCCCGCCCGGCCAGTTCGCCGAGCTCGGCCAGCGAGCCGACGCAGGTCAGGTGGCCCTGCGGGCAGCGCCAGATCGGCAGCGGGGTGCCCCAGTAGCGGTTGCGGGACAGCGCCCAGTCGATGTTGTTGTTGAGCCAGTCGCCGTACCGGCCGTGCTTGATGTTCTCCGGGAACCAGTTGGTCCGCTCGTTCTCGCGCAGCAGCGCGTCCTTCACGGCGGTGGTGCGGATGTACCAGGACGGCTGCGCGTAGTAGAGCAGGGCGGTGTGGCAGCGCCAGCAGTGCGGGTAGGAGTGCTCGTA
>Ga0070739_10002821_pt1 | contig 22493 bp, 23 predicted proteins | sample Coa_R1_7_FD_66445 | JGI IMG/M metagenome (GOLD analysis project Ga0070739, IMG submission 66445) | Surface soil microbial communities from Centralia Pennsylvania, which are recovering from an underground coalmine fire - Coalmine... | ecosystem: Environmental > Terrestrial > Soil > Unclassified ... | reverse complement strand
CTCGACGACGGGCTGTGGCTCGAAGGCGCGCCCGGCCACACCCCAGGCAACGTCGTGATCCACGCCCGCTCCGGCCAGGACCGCGGCCTCTTCGTCGGCGACGTGCTGCACCACCCGATCCAGCTGCTGAAGCCGGAATGGTCGACCCGCGCGTGCAGCGACATGGACTTGTCGCGCCGCACCCGCACCCGCCTCGTCGAGCAATACGCCGACAGCGACACGCTGATCCTGCCGGCGCATTTCCCGCCCCCCACGGCCGGGCACATCAGGCGCCGCGGCCGCGCGTATCATTTCGCCTTTCGCGAATAGGCTACACGCCGAAGGTGAAGCGGCTGCCGGTGTTCCAGTCGATCAGGCGGTCGGGCATCTCGGCCCGAATGCGGGCGATGAAATTGCGGCCGGTGCAGTGCATCGGAATCACGACATCGGGCGCGAGCGCCTTCAGTTCCGCGATCGTATGGTCGACATAATCGGGCGGCGCGACGCCGAGGTGGAAGCCGCCGAGCACGGCGTGCAGCTTGTCCACGCCCGAGACTTCCATCGCCGTGCGGATGGCGTTGATGACGCCGCAATGGCTGCACGACGAGATCACGACGAGGCCGCGGCCCTTGACGATGTAGCAGGTGGCGTGTTCGTCGGGATGGCGGTCGGGCACGAGCCGGCCGCGCCGCTCGTCCTCGGTGAAATGATCGGCCGGCGTCGGCTCGACCAGCGTGTTGGGCAATACCCGCTCGAAGGATTGGCGCGCGATCGCGCCGGTCGTGAACGGGCCGGCGAGCGCGTGCGGGTGGTCGCAGCAAACCGTCGCCACGCGCGCCGCCTCCAGCGCGGCGCGGTCGAGCGACCCCCAGGATTGCGGCTCCTCGTCGCGCGAGCCGATCCACTTCTCGCGGAAATTCTCTTTGCCGCCGGCGAACAGCCGGATGTCGTCGCGCATCCGGTCCCGGTGATGCGCGACGAAGCCGTTGAGGCCGCCGTAGTGGTCGCGGTGCCCGTGGCTGAGGATCAGCCCGTCGAGCCGCTCCGGCGACAGGCCGAGCAGGTCGAAATTGCGCAGCAGCACTTCCGGCGTATAGCCGAAGTCGAGCAGGTATTGGGCGCGGCGGTTGGCGGCGGCCGATTCCAGGTGCAGCGACAGGCCCCATTCGCCGGCCAAGGTCGAATGAAGGTTGTGGCGGATGCGCCCGACATGCTCGATCTGCACGAGCGGATGCGTCGCCTTGGGCATGAACTGGTCAAAGACCGAGTCGACGACGACCCGCACCGCCAGCGAGTCGACGACGGGAGCCTCGAACGGGGCGGCGGCGGGCATCGCGGTTACGACAACCAGCGCTTGCGGCGCCGGTAGTTCTTGGTCTCGCGGTAGGATTTGCGCGTGCCGGCATCGTTGAGGCCGAGATAGAACTCCTTGACGTCGGAGTTCTGCCGCAGCGTATTGGCCGGGCCTTCGAGCACGATGCGGCCGTTCTCCATGACATAGCCGTGGTCGGCGATGTCGAGCGCCAATGCCGCGTTCTGCTCGACCAGGAGCACCGTCAGCCCCTGCTCCTCCTTGAGGCGGCGAACAACGCCGAAAATCTCCTCGACGACCATCGGGGCGAGGCCGAGTGAGGGTTCGTCGAGCAGGATGACCTTGGGATCGGACATCAAGGCGCGGCCGATGACCAGCATCTGCTGCTCGCCGCCCGAGAGATAGCCGGCGGAGATGTTGCGCCGCTCCCGGAGCACCGGGAAGCTGGCGTAGACCCGGTCGATGCCGCGCCGCACCTCGGCGGAGTCGCGCTTGCTGTGCGCCCCGGCGACGAGATTTTCCTCGATCGTCAGATTCTCAAAGACGCGGCGGCCTTCGAACACCTGCACGATCCCGCGCTTGACGACCTCGTGCGGCGGCAGACGGTCGAGGCGGACGCCATCGAGTTCGACATTGCCCTTGGTGACCTCGCCTCGCTCGGCGTGCAGCAGGCCGGAGACCGCCTTTAAGGTTGTGGTTTTGCCGGCGCCGTTGGCGCCGAGGAGGGTCGTGATGTGCCCCTCCTCGGCGGCCAGCGACACGCCCCGCAGCACGAGGATCACGCCGTCGTAGACGACCTCGATGTTGTTGAGCGCCAGCATCGGGCGGGTCCGTTGCTCCTGCCGATCCCGCTACTCGGTGGCGTGCACGGCCGCCTCGACGACCTGGCGGTAGGGGTGGATCCAGTCGGTGGCCGGGACGAACTTGCCGCCCTTGGCCGTGAATATCCGCACCCAGCCGCCGCCCTCGTGGTCGGTCGCGGTGATCTGCAGCGGCGGCACCAGCCCGCCGAGCGTGAAGTCGTGGATCTGCTCCAGCCCCTGCTTCACCTGCTCGTGCGTCGGCATCTTGCCGCCGCTCAGCTTCAGCGCGTTGCGGATGGCCTCGACCTGGACCGCCGCCTGGAGGAGGCCGCGGTTATAGATGACGGTGTTGGCCATCGTCGGCGGCGGATCCTTGCCGTCCTTCTTGTACATCGCCTCGATTTCGTGGCGGACCGGGTAGTCGTCGCCGGCGCCGGCGAACTGCATCGTGTTGTAGCCTTCGGCGACGCCCCAGCCGCCGGCGGCCTTGATGTCATCCTCGGCGGAGGCCCAGACGAGGCCGACGACGTGCGACAGCGGGTAGCCGGCGCCCTTCAAGCCCTTGATCAGCACCGATGGCGAGCGGCCGAACAGATGGGCGATCACGAAATCGGGCTTGTAGCGCTGGGAAATGTCGAGGATCTGCGCGCCTAGCTCGACGCCCGGCGGCGGCACCGCGAAGGTGCGCAATTCGAAGCCCTCATCCTTCTGCAGCTGGTTGAGGATGACCATCGGCTCCTTGCCGGCGGGATTGTCGTAATAGACGTAGGCGATCTTCTTGCCCTTGAGGCTGCCGCCGAGCTTGTCCTTGGCGAACTGCACCGCCGCCGCGCCCTGCGACCAATAGGTGGCGGCAATCGGGAACAGATAGGGATAGCGGGTGCCGTCGGCCGCGGCGGAGATGCCGAAACCCGGCGATGTGGTCGGAATGTGGTCCTGTTCGAGCCGCTGGTTCAGCGCCACGGTCTGCGGCGTGCCGTAGAGCGTCATCATCACGACGCCTTCCTGCTTCTGCCGCTCGTACGCTTCGATGCCCTCCGGGACCTTGTAGGCGTTGTCGATCTCGTCGCCCTTGATGGTCCAGCCGTCGACCCCGCCTTTGCTGTTGACCAGCTTGTAGTAGTCCTGCATCGCCGGGCACAGCGTGGTGCCGACGATCTGGGTCGGGCCGGTGCGGTCGCACTGGTCGCCGATGATGATCGTCTTGTCCTCGGCCGCCGCCGGCCGCGCCAGCGCCAGTGCGGCCGCGGCGCCCGCCGCGAGCGTCAGCATCGTCTTTGCTCGGGTAGCCATCGTCGTTCCTCCCTTCTGCCTTTCGTCCATGCGCCTCAGTATGAGAATGGCCATAAGCGGAAGTAATTGCGGATGTTGCGCCACAGGCGGTTGAGGCCTTCCGGCTCGACCACGAGGAAAAAGATGATCAGCCCGCCGAACAGGATCAGCCGCAGGTTGGGCACGACGCTCAGCAGGTCGGAATAGGAAAAGATGAACCCGCCGAACGAATTGAGGAACCACCGCGTGGCGATCGGCAGCAAGGTGACGAAGACGGCGCCGAACACCGAGCCGAGCACCGAACCAAGACCGCCGATGATGACCATCGCGAGATAGTCGATCGACACGTCGATCTGGAACTGCTCGTAATTGGCGATGCCGAGGTAGTAGCTCTCGAGCGCGCCGGCGACCCCGGCGTAGAAGGACGAGATCGCGAAGGCGTAGAGCTTGTAGCGGAAGATGTTGATGCCGATGATCTCGGCGGCGATGTCCTGGTCGCGGATCGCGATGAAGGCGCGGCCGACGCGGCTGCGCATCAGGTTCAGGGTCGCGATCAGCGCGACGAGGACGAAGAACAGCAGGAACAGGTAGATCTGCCGCTCGGTCACGAGCTGGACCCCGAACACCGACGGCCGCGGCAGGTTGATCGTCGCCTGGGTGCCGCCGGAAATCCACGGCACGTGGTTGATCATCCACTCGATGATGAGCTGCGCCGCGAGCGTCGCGATGGCGAGATAAATGCCCTTGATGCGCAGCGATGGGATGCCGACGATCGCACCGATCGCGGCGGCAAGGCAGCCGCCGGCCGGGATCGTGATCCAGAACGGCAGGTGCAGGCTGACGACGAGATGCGCCGCGGTATAGGCGCCGACCGACATGAAGGCGCCGTGCCCGATCGAGATCTGCCCGGTGTAGCCGACGAGGATGTTGAGCCCGAGCGCGCCGACGATGGCGATCAGGATCAGGTTCAGGATCGAGACGATGTATTCGCTGAAGAACAGCGGCGCGATAACGATGAACAGACCCGCCAGCGCCGCCACCGCCCATCGCGCGATCGGCAGCGGGTAGAGCGCCATGTCCGCGGCGTAGCTGGTCTTGAAGACGCCGGCCTCGCGGTGAAACATCTTCTAGCTCCGCCCCGTCACACGCGCTCGATCCGACGACGGCCGAAGATGCCTTCGGGGCGGATCATCAGCACGATGATCATCAGCACGTAGGGGATGAAATCCTTGGTGCCGCCGCCGACGATCGGGTCGAAATAGCCGGCCGTCATGTTCTCGACGATGCCGATGATGAGCCCGCCGATCACCGCCCCCGCGACCGAGTCGAGGCCGCCGAGGATCACCACCGGGAACACCTTGAGGCCGACCAGCGCGAGCTGGTTGTCGACGCCGAGCATCGCGCCCCAGACGACGCCGCCGATCGCCGACACGACGCCCGCCATCGCCCACGCCAGCGCAAAATAGCGCTGCACGTTGATGCCCATCGCCATCGCCACCTGCTGGCTGTCGGCGACGGCGCGCATCGCGATGCCGATGCGGCTCTTCAGAAAGAACCAGGTGAAGACGGCGAGGAAGACGATGCTGACGGCGGCCCCCACCAGCTGCACCGGTGGCACCGTCACGAAGCCGAGATCGATCGGCATGTCGCCGACCGGCATCGTGATCGACAGGGTGCTGGCGCCGAACAAGACGACAGAGACGCCGCGCAAAACCGCGGCAAGGCCGATGGTCGCCATCACCACCGCGATGACCGGCCGGCCGATCAGCGGCCGCAGCACGACCCGCTCGAGGCCGAAGCCAAGCGTCACCATCCCAATGATCGATACCAGCGCCGCCGCCCAGAACGGCAGCCCCGCCTCGCTCGCCGCCGCCGCCGCGATGAAGCCGGCGAACATCACGAACTCGCCCTGCGCGAAGTTGATCGCGTCGGTCGCCTTGTAGATCAAGACGAAGCCGAGCGCGATCAGCGCATACATGAGGCCGATCATGACGCCGTTGGTCAGCAGGACCAGGGTGAATTGCCACTCCATTGGCGGTCCGCGGCTAGTCGGCGTCGGCGGGAACGGGCGGCCGCGCCCACGCCGCCGCCTCGGCCTTGGCGGGGGCGGCGACATCGGCCACGTCGCAAACCGCGAGCACCGAGCGCAATTCGGCCTTGCGGCCGTCCTCGTAGGTGATCGCAGCGACGACCTCGACCTCGCGGTCGCCGCGATAGAGCGCATCGATCACCGCCGCGTATTTGTCGGCGACGAAGCGGCGACGGATCTTGCGGGTGCGGGTGATCTCGTCGTCGTCCGCGTCGAACTCCTTGTTGAGCACGACGAAGCGACGGATGCGCGTCTCCGGCGGCAGCACCTCGTTGCACTTGGCGATTTCGTCGCCGATCAAGTTGTGCACGTCCGTTCGGGCGCAGAGGTCCTGGAATGAGGTGTAGGCGAGGTTGCGCCGCTCAGCCCACTTGCCGACCGTGGTCGGGTCGATCGCGACGATCGCGGCGATGAACGGCCGGTCGGCGCCGAACACCACCGCCTCGCCGATGTAAGGGCTGAACTTGAGCTTGTTCTCGAGGTATTGCGGCGCGAACGAGCTGCCGTCGTCGAGTTTCCCCACGTCCTTGGCGCGGTCGATGATGACCAAGTGGCCGCGGCGATCGAGAAAGCCGGCGTCGCCGGTCCGCAGCCAGCCGTCCGCCGTCACCGCCTCCTGCGTCGCCTCGGGCTGCTTGTAATAGCCCTTGAAAACGGCCTTAGAGCGGACCAGCACCTCGCCGTCCTCGGCGATGCGGACTTCGCTGCCGGCGATGAGGCGGCCCACCGTGTCCGGATCGGCTTCGTCGTCGGGCTGCACCGAGCAGAGCCCGGCGAGTTCGGTCGCGCCGTACACCTGCTTCAGGTTGACGCCGATGCCGCGGAAGAAGCGGAACGTGTCGGCGCCGAGCGGCGCGCCCCCGGTATAGACCCAGCGGGCGCGGGTCAGGCCTAGCTGGTCGCGGATCGGCGCGTAGACCAGGAAATCGCCAAGCTTGAGGGCGAGCCGCGTCGGGATCGGCAGCTTCTGCCCAAGCGAGCGCCGCGCCTCGGCGCGTTCCGCGAGCCGGCGAAACGCCTCGAAGCTCTTGCGCTTCAGCGGACTGGCGTCCGAGGCCCTGACCATGATGCCGGTCAGCGAATTTTCCCAGAAGCGCGGCGGCGCCAGCGCAACGGTCGGGCCGAGTTCGCGCAGGTCGCGCTGCACTGTCTCCGGCTTTTCCGGAAAGGCGCACGTGAAGCCGACATAGACATGCGACGCCATCGCCAGCAGCGAATTGCCGATCCAGGCCATCGGCAGGTAGGCGAGGTATTCGTCGTCGCGGCGGATATCCTCCGCCTCGGCCAGCCCCTGCGCCGCCGCCAGCAGATTGGCGTGCGACAGCATCGTTCCCTTCGGCCGCGAGGTAGTCCCCGAAGTGTAGGAAAACAGCGCGAGGTCGTCCGGATCGGCCGCCTCGACGATGCCCTCGACGTAGTTCGGATGGTTGGCTCCGAACTCGCGGCCCGCCGCCTGCACGGCCTCGAACGGCTTGAGGAACGGAAACTCGTAGCGGCGCAGCCCGCGCGGGTCGTCGTAGACCAGCAGCTTCAGGTTCGGCAGCTGCGCCTTCAGCGACAGGATCTTGTCGACCTGCTCCTGGTTCTCGGCGACGACGACGGAGGTTTCGGCGTGGTTGAGCACGTAGACGAGCTCGTTGGCGATCGCGTCCTGGTAGGTCGGCACGGCGATGCCGCCGAGGCATTGCGCCGCGAGCTGCGCGAAATAGAGGCGCGGCCGGTTCTCGCCGATGACCGAGAGCTTGTCGCCGCGTCCGAACCCGGCGGCGGCGAGGCCGAGCGCGAAGTCGCGCGTTTCCTCCCAATAGCGCCGCCAAGTATAGGTCTGCCAGATGCCGAGGTCCTTCTCGCGCAGGGCGGGACGCTGCGCCATCGCCGCGGCGTTGCGCCGCAGCAGCCGCGGTATCGTGGGGGCGGCCTCCGTCACTGCGCCGCCTCGCGCAGATCGTGGCCGCCGCCGAGATAGGCGCGGATCACGTCCGGGTTGCGCTGCACCTCGGCGGGGCTGCCCTCGGCGATCTTGCGGCCGCGGTCCAGCACCGCGACCCGGTCCGAGATGTCCATGACCACCGCCATGTCGTGCTCGATCAGGATGATGGTCGTGCCCCACTGCTCGTTCACGTCGAGAATGAAGCGCGCCATGTCCTCCTTTTCCTCCTGGTTCATCCCCCCCATCGGCTCGTCGAGCAGCAGGATTTTCGGGTCGAGCGCAAGGGCGCGCGCCAGTTCGACGCGCTTGCGCAGGCCGTAGGCAAGACCGCTCGTCGGCTGCTTGCGCAGGTCCTGCAGGTCGAGGAAGTCGATCAGTTCCTCGACGCGCGCACGGTGCGCGACCTCCTCGCGCTGCGCCAGCCCCCAATAGACGATCGACGACAGCACCCCCGCCTTCATGCGCACGTGGCGGCCGAGCATGATGTTGTCGAGCACGGTCATGCCCGAGAACAAGGCAATGTTCTGGAAGGTGCGGGCGACGCCGAGGCCGGCTACGTCGGAGGGGCGGGCGCGGGTGATGTCCGCCCCGTCCAGCGTGATCGAGCCGGTGTCGGGCTTGTAGAAGCCGCTGATCATGTTCAGCAGCGAGGTCTTGCCGGCGCCGTTGGGGCCGATGATCGAGGTGATCGTGCCGCGGCCGACGGATAGTGTGATGTCCTCGACCGCGCGCACGCCGCCGAAGCGCTTGGACACGCCGGTGACGGCAAGCTGCACGTCATCGCGCGCGGGCATGGCGCTGTAAACGGCGACATCGACGGCCATCAGCCGGTTTCCTCCCGATCCGGCGAAGCTCCATGCGCCGGCGATATGGCTGGCATGATGCTGGCGCAGCCGCGAGAATGCAACCGCTTGCGTCGCGACGCCTTGCCCCCGCGGCGGGGTTCGTGAAACCATCGCCGCCGCAATGAGCGGACGATGATCGCGATGGCGCCGGAGAACGCCGAACCCGCCCTGCCGGTGACGCTGCTGACCGGGTTTCTCGGCAGCGGCAAGACGACGCTGCTGCGCCGCGCCCTCGCGTCGCCGGCGCTCAACGATACCGCCGTCATCGTCAACGAGATCGGCGAGATCGCGATCGACCATTACCTCGTCGATCTCGTCGAAGGCGACGTTTTGGAGCTGCCGGGCGGGTGCCTGTGCTGCGCCGTGCGCGAGGATCTGGCGGCGAGCTTGCGCGGCCTCATCGACCGCCGCGACGCCGGCGAACTGCGGCCGTTCCGCCGCGTCGTCATCGAGACGAGCGGCCTCGCCGATCCCGGCCCCATCCTCTACACGCTCGGCGCCGATCCGATGCTCGACGCGCGGCTGCGGCTCGCCTGCGTCGTGACTGTCGTCGACGCCGTCAGTGGCGCCGCGACCCTCGACCGCTTCGCCGAGGCGGCGCGGCAGGCGGCGGTGGCGGACGCGCTGGTGGTTTCAAAGACCGATCTCGTCCCATTCGGCGCGGCGCTGACCACCCGTCTCGACGCGCTCAACCCGGGCGCCGCGCGCGTAGTCGCGGCGACAGCCGATCCCGGCGCGGTGCTGTTCGGACAGGGCGGTACGGCGGCGCGAGGCCCCCACCCCTGCCCTCCCCCGCAAGCGGGGGAGGGAGACGAAATGGCCTCGCCCTTGGTGAATCCTCCCCCGCGAGCGGGGGAGGGCTGCGTGGGGGCTTCGCCGCTCCCGCAACCCGCCGACCCGCATGCAACCCATACCCACGGCATCGACACCTTCGCGCTGATCCTCGACGGCCGCATCGAACCCTTGCCGTTCGCGCAGGCGCTCGGGGGATTGGCGCAGGCGCGCGGCTACGACCTGTTGCGGGTCAAGGGCCTCGTCGAATTCGCCGAGCGGCCGGGACGGCCCGTATTGGTGCAGGCGGCGCAGCATGCGATGTTCGCGCCGGAATGGCTCGACGCCTGGCCCGACGCCGATCGCCGCAGCCGCCTCGTCTTCATCGTCCACGGCATCCCGCGCGCGGAAATCCTCGCGCTTTTCGCCTTCGCATCGCCGACGATCCTCGGCACATAGGGGGAGGTTCCCATGCTCGATACCGTCATCACCGGCGGCACCGCCGTTCTTCCTTCCGGCGCGCAGCCGGCGGATATCGGCATCGCCGGCGACAAGATCGCGGCAATCGGCGCGCCCGGCACCCTCGCCGGCCTCGGCGCCGGCCGTACGATCGACGCCTCGGGGCAGATCGTCATCCCCGGCGGCATCGACCCGCACGTCCATTGCCGCTGGCCGATGCCGGTGCCGGGCCAGACCCAGCCCAACATGACGGACGGCCCCGACCGGGTGAGCCAGGCCGCCCTGCACGGCGGCACGACGACGATGCTCGACTTCGCGCTCGTCGACGGCGACAACACGGTGCAGCAGGCGATCGAGCGGCGGCAGAAGGAATGGGCCGGCGACTGCTACTGCGACTACGGCTTCCACGTCATGGTGCAGGGCAAGCTCGACCACACGATCCCGGACCAGATCTCGGAGGCGGTCCAGGGCGGCCACGCCAGCGTCAAGATGTTTACGACCGACATCACCCCGTCGCGCAAGGGCCGCATGGTCCAGTTCGGCGACATCTGGGAGGTGCTGAAGGCGCTCGCGAAGTCTGGCGGCATCGCCGCGATCCACGCCGAGGACAACGACATCGTCATGCACATGTACGAGAAGCTGACCCGCGAGGGCCGCACCGGCTTCGAGAACATGGCCGAGGTCCACAACACGCTGAGCGAGGACCTCGCGTTCAACCGGGTCATCCGCCTCGCCGCCAATATCGAGGGCTGCGCCCTCTATATGCTGCACACTTCGGCGGCGACCGGGGTGCGCGCGATCGCGACGGCGCGCGCCAACGGCACGCCGATCTACGGCGAGACCTTGCACCAATACCTGATGTACACGGCGGAGGACTATAAGCGCCCCAACGGCCAGATCTACCACACCTATCCGTCGCTCAAATTCGCCGAGGACCACGCGGCGCTGTGGGCCGGGACCAACCACGGCGCGATCCAGACCGTGGCGACCGACGAGATCTGCTGTCCGCTGAAGTACAAGTTGCAGGGTCGGCGCATCGACGACACCACCGGCGGCAACGCCGGCGTCGAACCGCGCGTGTCGCTGATCTACACCGAGACGGTCGAGAAGCGCGGCTACGACCTCGCGACCTTCGTCGGCCTCGTCTCGGCCAATGCCGCCAAGATCCTCGGCCTCTACCCGCGCAAGGGCGCGCTCGCAGTCGGCTCCGACGCGGACATCGTGGTGCTCGACACGCGCCGGCGGCACACGGTGCGCGCCGCCGAAATGCACGAGGCCGACTATTCCCCGTGGGAAGGCCGCGACCTCGCGTGCTGGCCGTCGCTGACGATGCTGCGCGGCAAGATCGTCGTCGAGAACGGCACGTTGCGCGGCGCACCCCAGGACGGGGCCTTCCTGGCGCGGAAGGTGGCCGACGAGGTGCGCGCCCGCCCCGCCGTGTGAGGGCGCGCTGCCCGGCGGCTCGCCCCAACCGTCAATTCAGCCGCGTGGCGAGCCGCAAGCCGGTGAACTGATCCTGCACGTAATTGCGCATCGACAGTGCGAGATCCGCGTCGTGCAGCAACAGCGCCGTTGCCCCCAAGAAAAGCGCCAAGCAAATAATGCGCCGCATCATGACCGTAGCCCCCAATGTCGCCTGACGCGGTTCATATCTCAGTAACATTACTCTGCGTCAATGTTTATAGCAGCGCCTTAAGGTGACATTAAAATAGTAATTCGGCCGATATTTCGCATCATTTGCCGAGAGCGGCGGACAGGTCGCCGATCAGGTCGTCCGCGTCCTCGATGCCGACCGAGAGGCGCAGCAGGTCGGGCGGCACCGGCGTGCCGGCGCCCTCGACCGACGCGCGATGTTCGATAAGGCTTTCGACGCCGCCCAGGGAGGTTGCCCGCTTCCACAGCTCGACCCGCGAGGCGGCGGCGATCGCCGCCGCCTCGCCGCCTTTGACGCGAATGCTCAACATGCCGCCGAAGCCGCCCGCCATCTGGCGGCGCGCGACCGCGTGGCCCGGATGCGTCGGGAGGCCGGGGTACAGCACCTGCAGCACCCGCGGGTGCGCCGCCATCGCCTCGGCGACGCGCTGCGCCGAGCGGCAGGCGCGCTCGACCCGCAGCGGCAGCGTGCGCATGCCGCGCAGCAGAAGGTACGCTTCGAGGTTGCCGAGGATGGCTCCGCCGCTGGCGCGTCCGGCGACGAGGCGCTGCCAGAACTCGTCGTCGCGGGCCGCGGTCAACGATCCGGCGATGACGTCGCTGTGGCCGTTGAGATATTTGGTCGCCGAGTGCATGACGAGATCCGCCCCGAGCGCCAGGGGCCGGGTCAGCATTGGGGTCGCAACGGTGTTGTCCACAGCCAGCACCGCCCCGGCGGCATGCGCGATCTCCGCCGCGCCGGCGATGTCGGTGATCGGCCACGGCGGGTTGGCCGGCGTCTCGATCCACACCAGCCGCGAGCGCCCGGGAACGACCGCCTGGCGCAGCGCGTCGAGCGAGGCGGCGTCGGCGAAATCGACGGCGAGGTACCCTGCCGCCGCTTGCGCCGCCAACCAGCGGCGCAGCGCGTGATACATGAGCTGCGGCGCGACGACGTGGGCCCCCAACGGCAGGGCGCGGAACAGCGTCGTTGCCGCCGCCATGCCGGAGGGAAAGAGCAGTGACGCGGCGCCGCTTTCGAGCGCCGTCAGCAGGGCCTCGGGCTGGTCGTAGCCGGGATTGTCGGCGCGGCCGTAGCTGCGGCCGCGGCGGTATTCGTTGTCGGGATCGCGTATGAAGGTCGTCGCCGGTTGGATCGGCAGGACCACCGCCCCCGTCGCCGCATCGGTCCAGCCGAGCGCCTGTGCGGCGACGGTCGAGGGGTGCAGATCGGTTCGGGGCATCGCGCTTTCTCCGGGACGTGTTGCGGCATTGACCGGGGCGGGCGCGGAGCCTAACACCCGGCCCCAGCCGCGATAACCTCAGGATCGTCCATGCTCGCGCGCCGTGCATTTCTGCTTCTGGCGATGGCAACGCTGGCTTTGCTCGCGCTGGGGCCGGCGCGGGGACGCGGCGAGCGGCCGGAAACCGAGCCGCTGACAATCGTGACCGCCCAAGGACCTCAGCACTTCACCGTCGAGGTGGCGCGCACGCCGGAGCAGATGGAGCGCGGCCTGATGTTCCGCACCAGCCTCGCCCAAGACGCCGGCATGCTGTTCGACTTCAAGACGCCGACGCTCGCCACAATGTGGATGAAGAATACGTACATTCCACTCGACATGCTGTTCGTCGATGCGCACGGCCGCATCGCCGACATCCATCAGCGGGCGGTGCCGCAATCGCTCGACCTGATCAGCTCCTCGACGCCGGTGCGGGTCGTCATCGAACTCGCCGGCGGCACCGTCGAACGACTCGGCATCAAGATCGGCGACGAGGTGCGTTTCCCGCTGTTCGGTAACGCTTCCTGAAATTCCCGTCGTGGCGATGCGCGCATTGCGCGATTTCCGCCGTTCGAGTATCCACCCGATGCTGGTTTTTTAGGCAGACGGGGCGGGCATGGCATCGAGAAGGTCGGGCGCGACGCTGCGGTTTCTGTGCCGGATGATTTCCGCAGCAGCCGCTTGGCTCGGCGCGACGAGCGCCGGCGCCGCAGCCGCCGCACCTGGCACGCTCGACAGCGGCGGCACTGCGTGGGTTCTCACCGCCTCGGCGCTCGTCCTGTTCATGACCCTGCCGGGCCTGGCGCTGTTCTACGGCGGGCTGGTCAGGGCGCGGAACCTGCTGTCGGTATTGATGCACTGCTTCGTGATCGGCTGCGTCGTCTCGCTGCTGTGGCTCGCCTTCGGCTACAGCCTCGTGTTCCAGCCGGGCAGCGGCGTCATCGGCTCGTTGCAAGGGGCGTTCTTGACCGGCATCCGCGACCGGCTGTCGCCGAACGGGGTGCCGGAAGGCGCGATAGCGCTGTTCCAGATGACGTTCGCGGTGATTACGCCGGCGCTGATCATCGGCGCCTTCACCGAGCGGGTCCGCTTCGGCTTCGTGATCCTGTTCTCGGCGCTGTGGCTCGTGCTCGTCTACCTGCCGGTGGCGCATTGGGTGTGGGGCGGCGGCTGGCTCGCGTCGGGCGGCACGATCGATTTCGCGGGCGGGATCGTCGTGCATACCACCGCGGGCGTCTCGGCCCTGATCGCGGCGCTGGTCGTCGGGCCGCGCGCCGGATTCCCGCATCACCTGGAACCGCCGCACAGCCCCGGCATGACGATGGCCGGGGCCGGCATGCTGTGGATCGGCTGGTTCGGCTTCAACGGCGGCAGCGCCCTCGCCGCCGACGCCTCCGCCGCTTCGGCAATCCTCGCGACGCATTTTGCGGCCGCCGCCGCGGGGCTGGCGTGGATCGCCGCCGAGAAGCTGCGGCTCGGCAAGCCGACCTCGGTCGGCATCGTGACGGGATGCGTCGCCGGGCTGGCGACGATCACGCCCGCTTCCGGCTATGTCGGCGCGTGGGGCGCGGCAATTATCGGCGCGGCCGGCGGCCTTGTCTGCTTCTTCGCGACGAGCTTCGTGAAGGGGCGGCTCAAGATCGACGATTCCCTGGACGTGTTTGCCGTGCACGGCATTGGCGGCATGCTCGGCTCGCTGCTCGTCGCCGCCTTCGCGCTGCCCGCACTCGGCGGCAGCGGCTTCGGCCACGACCTGAGCGGCCTCCAGCAACTCGGCGCGCAGGCGCTCGGCATTGCCGCGGCGGCGGTTTGGTCGGTAGTCTGCACCTTCGTCATCGTCAAGCTCCTCGCCGCCACCGTCGGCGTGCGGGTCAGCCTCGAAGAACAGCGCGAAGGTCTCGACCTCTCGACCCACGGCGAGCGCGCCTACGACTATGCCTAGGGCCGGCGCTCCGCCACGGCAGCGCACGCGCCGATTGCATGTAGCACATTAAAGTACTACATCCGACGCGGCCAGGTAATTGAGGGCGCAAGCGATGGGCAAGACGATAACGCTGCGCGAGGCGAACCAGAACTTCTCGCGCTGCATCCGCGAGGTCGAGGCCGGCGAGGAGTACGTCATTACTCGCAATGGCCGGCCGGTGGCGCGGCTGACCCCGGCGCGGCGCGAGCGCGTGCTGACGCCGGACCAGCAGGCGGCGCTTGCTCGTACGCGGGCCCGCATGGAGAAAGGTTGGCCTATCGACGCAGGCCCGCTCGACCGCGATGCCTTGCATGAGCGTCGATAGCGAGGCTTTCACCCTCGATACCAACGTCCTTGTCTACGCGATCGACACGGATGCTGGAGTTCGCCATGAACTGGCGAAACAAATAATACCCGCGGCCGCCGCGTGCGACTGCTTGATGACGCTTCAGGCGATTTTGGAATTCTATGCGGTTTGCACCCGGAAGGGATTGATGCCGCGGGCCGATGCCGCAGCGCAGGCACTCGATTGGCTGGAACTGTTCCCTTGCGGGGTAGCGTCGCCGGCCGCAGCTCGCGCGGCTCTCGCCGATGCCGTCGCGGGGCGCGCTTCTTATTGGGATGCCTTGCTGGTCGCGACGGCCGCCGGTTTTGGTTGCACGCTGATCCTGTCGGAGGACATGGCAGACGGTGCGGTGCTGGGCGGCGTCGAGAGCCACAACCCCTTCGATCCGGCGGGCGGACTGACCGAGCGGACACGAAGGCTGCTTGAATTATGAAGGTCAGCCGCTGGGCAGCCGGCGGATCACGCGGGCAGGGTTGCCGGCCACGACGGTATCGGGGGCAACGTCGCGGGTGACGACGGCACCGGCGCCGATGACGGCGCGGTCGCCGATTTCGACGTCCGGCAGCACGATCGCGCCGCCGCCGATCCACACGTCGTCGCCGATGCGGATCGGCAACGCATATTCGAGATTGTCGCGGCGCGTTTCGGCGTCGAGCGGGTGGGTCGCCGTGTAAAGCTGCACGGCCGGGGCGATCAGCACGCGGTCGCCGATCTCGATCGCGGCGCAATCGAGAAAGACGCAGTTGTAGTTGATGAACCCGCCGCGCCCGATGCGGATGTTGTAGCCGTAGTCGCAGGCGAAGGCCGGCAGGATCGCGCTGCCCTCGCCGATCGCCCCGAGCAATTCGCGCAGGATCGCGGTGCGGTCGCCGCCGCCGTTGTACCGCGCGCACAAGGCGGCGGCGCGCTCGCGCTCCGCTAGGAGCTCAGGATCGAAGGCGTTGTAGAGCTCGCCGTCCAGCATCTTCGCCTTCTCGCTCGGCTCGGCCATGATAGACCTCGGGTAGGAAGAGAACGGCCGGAGGAAACCACGATGTCGCTGAGCCGACAATTCGCCCGCTTCGTCGCCGGCCTTTCCTTTGACGCGTTGCCCGCAGGGGTGGTCGATCGCGCCAAGGGGGTGACGCTGCAGGCTTTGTCGTCGGCGCTCGTCGCGCACGACATGCCGGCGAGCCGGCAGGCGCTGGCGGTCATGCAGGACGAGGAGGCCGGCGGCGGCGGGGCCGCCACCGTGCTGTGCAGCGGCGCGCGGCTGACCAAGGCCGGCGCCGCCTTCGTCAACACAGAGACGATCTTCACCGGCGGCAAGTGGGACACGTTCCGCATGCTGACGCATCCCGGCACCGCTATCCTGCCGGCGGCGCTGGCCGCGGCGGAGGCGGGCGGCTGCAATGGCAAGACCTTCCTCACCGCCGTCGCCGCCGGCTACGAGGTCATGGAGCGGATGGCGGCGGAGTTCATCCCGACCGTCATGTCGCGCGGCTTCCACGCCGGCCCGGTATTCGCGATCTTCGGCGCCGCCGTTGCCGCCGCCAAGATCGAGGGGTTCGACGAGGACAGGATCAACGCCGCGATCGCGCAATGCGTCAACCTCGCCTCCGGCAACCTTGAAGGCGCCCGCAGCGGCGGCCGCGGCCTGCGGGAGGGCGGCGCCGTGCGCAACGCTTTGCTCGCCGTCGCGCTCGCCCGCCACGGCATGCCCGGCGGCGAGACGACATTGGAGGGCGAGGCCGGCTTCTACCACGCCTATGCCGGCAACAACCGCGGCGAATTGCGCTACAGCTTTACCGGCGACAACCGCACCGATTTGTCGAAGATCACCGAGGGCCTCGGGCGCGACTGGATGTTCCTGGAGACGCTGTACCGCATCTATTCGACCGCCGGCTACAACATCGCCCATGTCGATGTGACCGCCGCGCTGTGCCGCGAGCACAACATCGTCTATGCCGACATCGACCGGATCGAGGCGGTCGTGAACTGGTTCGAGACAGAGTACCCAAGTCCCGCCTTTCCGACCCCCGGCAGCGACGGCAAGCCCCGCGTCGGCAGCACCCAGTATTTCACCGCCTATGGCGCCGTTACCGGCGGCTTTCCGATGCTGCGCCAGGCATTGCCCGGACCGGGCGAGAGCGACCCGCCCGAGGTGCTCGACCTGATGCAGCGGGTGACGATCGTCCCGATGGTCCGCCGCGCCCTGTTCGGCCCGCGGATCACCGTCTTCGCCAAGGACGGCCGCAGCTACACGAAGGAAGGCACCGGCCGCGAATTCATCTGGGGTTTCGAGGAAGAGGCGCGGCGCATCCGGCCGGTGGCGTCCGGCCTCGCCATAACGCAGGCGCAGTTTACGGAGTTGATCGACACCTGCCGCCGGCTCGACACGCTCGACCGCGCCGCGAGCCGGCTGATCGCGCTGACCATCCCCGCCTGATCCGATGCCGCTCGACGACCCGCTCTACACCGAACGGCGCAAGGGCGCCTATTGGGTGAAATTGTCCGATGGCCGCTGGGTCATCGGCCTGCAGGGCCTGACCCGGCGCGACCTGCCGTGGATCTTCGTCGATCCGAGCGCGGCCGCCTGTTCGGCTGGGGCGGCGCCTTCGCCGTCGGCCCCCGCATCGACCCGCCGGCGGATTAGGTCTTTAGGATAACCCTCTCCGACCTTAAGGGCGGAGAGTGGTTGCGATGGAGCGCTGCGTCTGCGGCATGCCGGCCCGCGTCCGGAATGGCGCGAATCCGTTTCCCGGCCCGCCATAAATGCGTAATCTGCGGCCGGACGTTCGTCTTGTTTTGCGGACCGGGCGGCGCTCGCCGGCAGGGGTCCGTGCCACCCGGAGGAGGAGACTAATGGCAGAAATCAAAGGCGCCGACCTTTTGGCGAAGAGCCTCAAGGAACAGGGCGTGCAATACATGTTCGGCGTCGTCGGGTTTCCCGTCGGCCCGATCGCCGAGGCCGCCCAGAAGGTCGGGCTGCCCTATATTGGCATGCGCAACGAGCAGGCCGCCTCCTATGCCGCCGGCGCCGTCGGCTTCCTGACCGGCCGTCCCGGCTCGTGCATCGTGGTGACCGGCCCGGGCGTCATCCACGGTCTCGCCGGCCTCGCCAACGCGCAGCAGAACTGCTGGCCGATGATCCTGATCGGCGGCGCCTCCGAGACCTACCGCAACGGCATGGGCGCCTTCCAGGAGGAGCGCCAGGTGCTGTGCGCCACTCCGGTCTCCAAGTGGGCGCACGCGATCGAGCACGTCAACCGCATCCCGTTCTACGTCGAGATGGCGGTGCGCCAGTCGACCTACGGCCGCCCCGGCGCCGCCTATCTCGACATCGCCGACGACCTCATCACCGGCTCGTGCGACGAGAGCGATGTGGTGCAGGTCGCGCGCTGTCCCGATCCGCCGCGTACCCAGGCGATGCCGCAGGACATCGAGCACGCGCTCGACGTGCTGCAATCGGCCGAGCGTCCGCTCGCGCTGATCGGCCAGGGCATGGCGACGTCCGGCGCCACCGAGGAGGTGCGCAAATTCATGGAACGCGCCCAGATCCCGTTCGTGCGCACGCCGAAGGGCAAGGGCGTGATGCCGGATGACCACCCGCTCTCGGCCGGCGCCGCACGCACCTTGGCGCTGCAGCAGGCCGACGTCGTGTTCCTGATGGGGGCGCGCTTCAACTGGATCCTGCATTTCGGCCTGCCGCCGCGCTACAACCCGAACGTCCGGGTGATCCAGCTCGACATCAACCCCGAGGCGATGCACCAGAACAAGCCGGCCGAGGCGTGCCTGCTCGGCGACGGCAAGGCGATCATGCAGCAGATGAACGCCGCGCTTGCCGGCCGCCAGTGGTTCCATCCGCAAGGCTCGCCGTGGCGCCAGGCGATCGCCAAGAAATCGGAAGAGAACGCGGCGATGATCAAGCCGCAGATCGACGACAATTCGGCGCCCGGCGGCTACTACCGGCTGTTCCGCGACATCCGCGAATGGCTGCCGAAGAACGTCGTGCTGTGCAGCGAGGGTGCCGGCACGATGGACATCGGCGGAACGATGATGCCGCTGGAGAACCCGCGCTCCTACATGAACGCCGGCAGCTACGGCACGATGGGCGTCGGCCTCGGCCTCGTCGTCGCGGCCTGCGTCGTGCATCCCGACCGGCCGGTCGTGCACGTGTCGGGCGACTCGGCGATCGGCTTCTCCGGTATGGAGATGGAGACCTTGTGCCGCTACGGCATGCCGGCGAAGATCGTCGTGCTCAACAACGGCGGCATCGGGCCGGGCATGCCCGAAATCCCGCAGAACCCGATGCTCAACATGCGGCCCAACACGCTGATCTACGGCGCCCGCTACGACAAGATGATGGACGCCTTCGGCGGCAAGGGCTTCTGGGTCGAGGATCCGAAGGACCTGCGCGGCGCCCTCGACGAAGCGATGAACTTCCCCGGCCCCGCCCTCGTCAACGTCAAGCTCAGCCAAGGCTCGCAGCGCAAGGCCCAGCAGTTCCGCTGGCATTCGTAACCGGGATTGCCGCCCTAGCCCCGCCGAGCGGGGAGCGGGTCGGGATCAGCAAGAGGGCCGCTCCGTCAGGAGCGGCCCTTATTATTGATGCGAGCGACCGCAGGATCGGTCGCGCGGGAGAGAAAGCCATCTATATGGGGCGGCGGCGATGACGATGGTTGTCGTTGCGCTGAACCCCTCTACGCTCTGTGCCCGCTTTCGGTAGATTGCATTTTATTTGCGAGAAGCGCGCGGAAGGTCAATGCTCGGGACGGCAAAGCCCTACGGCCGCACGCGGAAGGGGTAGTCGAATGAAGGCGATTGGCACGGTGCTTTGTGCGGCATTGGCGTCGATCGCGAGCGCGGCAGGCGCCGGCGATGTTGCAGAGGGCAAAATCTGCGCCTTCGATTTCCACGGCTTTATACCCGACGGCTCCGTCTGTTGCTTCGGGGACAACAGAAGCTTGCCGTGCAGCCAAGCCCTATATGGAACGGAAACCCCCAATTTCGGGGTCTATGGGGCGCAAGTCAAAGTGCTTGCCATTGGCCCGCCCCCGTATGTCCGGCCCGGCTGCGAGCGGGGCCGCGAGTTTCAAGTCCTGGTGCAGACGCTCGGGTCTTACCCTTATAGCAATTGGACTTATCCGCGATATCTGAACTGTCCATAAACAGATCACCCAGCGGGCTTACGCCGGGTCGAGCGGCTTGACACAAACAGGGTTGCTGGTCAGGCTTCGGCCGGAAAAGAACATGGTTGGGAGGCTGGGAGGCGTGCGGAGCGGCGGTCTCGATCTGCGGCGGGCGGCGCTTGCTCCAGCCTTACGCTAGCGGTCGCGGCACGGCCGCCGCGGCCGGGCATGTTCCTTTGCTCGACGTGCAGGACGTTGCACTGCGCTTCGGCGGCATCGTCGCTCTCGACGGCGTCTCGTTCGCGATCGAGGAAGGCGAGATCCTCGGGCTGATCGGTCCCAACGGCGCCGGCAAGACGACGCTCTTCAACTGCGTCAGCCGGCTCTACACGCCGAACCGCGGCGATATCCGGTTCGAAGGGCAATCGATCCTCGACCGCCCGCCGCACCGCATGGCCGGGATCGGCATCGCCCGCACCTTCCAGAACCTGGCGCTGTTCCAGCCGCAAACGGTGCTCGACAACGTGCGCATCGGCGGCCACGCCCACAGTCGCAGCGACTTCGTCAGCGACGTTTTCCGCCTGCCGTGGGCGCGGCGGCACGAAAGGGCGCTCGAGGAGACGGCGTGGTCGCTGATCGAGATGCTCGACCTCGACGACGTGGCGCAGCGTTCGGCGGCGGGGCTGTCGCTGGGTACGCGCAAGCGCATCGAGCTGGCGCGGGCGCTCGCGGGGCGCCCGAAACTGCTATTGCTCGACGAGCCGGCGGGTGGCCTCACGCATGGCGAGGTTGCGGAGCTGGGGACGCTGATCCGCCGCATCCGCGACGAGCGCCGCGTGACCGTACTGCTCGTCGAGCACCACATGAGCCTCGTCATGTCGATCTCCGACAGGGTCGTCGCGCTCGATTTCGGCCGCAAGATCGCCGAGGGCACGCCGGCCGAGGTGCAGCAGGACCCCGAGGTCATCCGCGCCTATCTCGGCACCGGGCCGCAGCAGCCGCACGGGGCGGTGCAATGATGCTGGAGGTCGGCGGGTTGCGCGCCTTCTACGGCGAGCAGCAGGCGCTCCACGGCATCGACTTCGCGCTCGACGAGGGCCGCATCCGCACCCTGCTCGGCGCCAACGGGGCCGGCAAGACGACGGTGCTGCGGGCGCTGTGCGGCATGGTCCGAACCGAGGGCGACATCCGCCTCGACGGCAAGCGCATCACCGGCTGGGCGACGGAGGACGTCGCCCGTCTCGGCGTCGCGCACGTGCCGGAGGGCCGCGGCACCTTTGTGCGCCTGTCGGTCGAGGAGAACCTTCAGCTCGGCGCCGTGACGCGGCACGACCACGCCGAAATCGCCCGCGACATCGACCGCGTCTACGGCTATTTTCCGCGGCTGCGCGAGCGCCGCGCCCAGCAGGCAGGCACGTTGTCGGGCGGCGAGCAGCAGATGCTGGCGGTGGGCCGCGCCCTGATGCTGCGGCCGCGCCTGTTGTTGCTCGACGAGCCGTCGTTCGGGCTGGCGCCGCTGATTGTCGCGGAATTGTTCGCTATTCTGCGCCAGGTGAACGAGGAGGCGCGGGTCGCGATGCTGATCGTCGAGCAGAACGCCAGCCTCGCGCTCGACCTCGCCGAGCACGCCTATCTGCTCGAAACCGGCCGCATTGTCATGGAGGGCGCCGCCGACGCGATCGGCGCCGACGAAGGCGTGCGCCGCGCCTATCTCGGCTACTGAGGCCCGGCGATGCAGCTGTTCCTGCAGCAGGTAATGGCGGGCCTGGCGAGCGGCGCCATCTACGCCCTCGTCGCGCTGGCGGTGGTCATGATCTACCAGGCGATCGACCATCTCAATTTCGCTCAAGGCGAGATGGCGACGTTCTCGACCTTTATTGCCTGGCAGCTCCTCGCCTGGGGGGTGCCCTACTGGTTCGCCTTCGTGCTCGTCATCGCGATCTCGTTCGTGGGCGGCATCGTCGTCGAGCGGGTCCTGTTCCGGCCGCTCCATAACGCGCCCGTGCTTGCCAGCCTCGTCGGCTTCATCGCGCTGTTCAGCATCCTCAACAGCGGCGACGGCTATCTCTGGGACTACACGATCAAGACGTTCCCGACCCCGTTCGGCACCAAGCCGCTGTTCGGCAGCACGCTTATCGACGTGCATGAGGCGGGGATGCTCGGCGTGACCGGGCTATTGCTCGTGCTGCTGTATCTCTTCTTCCGCGGCACGCGGCTGGGCCTCGCGATGCGGGCGGCGGCGGCCAATCCGGAATCGGCCCGGCTGGTCGGCATCCGCGTCGGCTGGATGACCGCGCTCGGCTGGGGCATGGCGGCGGCGATCGGCGCGGTCGCCGGCATGCTGATCGCGCCGGTCGTGTTCCTCGAACCGAACATGATGCTCGGCGTCCTGCTTTACGGTTTCGCCGGCGCCGTCCTCGGCGGGCTGACCAGCCCCGCCGGCGCAGTCGTCGGCGGGTTTGCGGTCGGGATCATCGAGAACCTCGCCGGCACGTTCATCCCCTATGTCGGCCGCGACCTGAAGCTGACGATCGCGCTGATCGTCATCGTCGCCGTGCTGATGGTGCGGCCCGCCGGCCTGTTCGGCCGCAGCGCGGTGAGCCGGGTATGAGCGGACCGCAGCAGGAGGCGGTGCCGTTCGCCGCCGCCGTTACCGCAGCCCAGAACACCCGGCCGGCGCGCCTTGCGCCGCGCCACGCCG
>Ga0070739_10002819_pt1 | contig 22498 bp, 19 predicted proteins | sample Coa_R1_7_FD_66445 | JGI IMG/M metagenome (GOLD analysis project Ga0070739, IMG submission 66445) | Surface soil microbial communities from Centralia Pennsylvania, which are recovering from an underground coalmine fire - Coalmine... | ecosystem: Environmental > Terrestrial > Soil > Unclassified ... | reverse complement strand
CGTGGTCGTCCCCAACGGCGTGCGCGTTCCCGACGAGATCGCCGCGCCTGCGGAGCCTGCGGAGGTGCTCTACGTAGGGCGGCTGTCGCCGGAGAAGAACGTCGACACGCTCGTCGAGGCGCTCGGCGGCCTGAACCTCGTCGTCGCGGGCGACGGGCCGCTGCGCGAGCTCGTGCCGGGCGCGCTCGGCGCCGTCCCGCACGCGGAGGTGGAGCGGCTGCTCGAGCGCGCGTCCGTCGTCGTCGCGCCGTGCGAGCGGGAGGGCTTCGGCCTGGCCGCCGCGGAGGCGATGGCGTTCGGCCGTCCGGTGGTGGCCGCGGCCGGCGGCGCGCTGCTGGAGCTCGTCGCCGACGGCGAGACCGGCCTGCTCGTCCCGCCGCGCGACGCGCCGGCGCTGCGCTCGGCGGTCGAGCGGCTGCTCGCCGACGCCGGTCTGCGGGAACGTCTCGGCCGCGCTGCGCGGGAGCGGGTGCGCGAGCGCTTCGGCTGGGAGAGCGTGATCGACCGGACGCTCGAGGTCTACCGACAGGCGCTGGGGGGCTGACGTGCGGCTCGTCGTCAACGACTACGCCGGCCATGCCTTCCCGGCCCAGCTCGCGCGGGCGCTGGCCGCACGAGGGCACGACGTCCTCCACCTGCAGTGCGCGTCCTTCGTCTCCGGCAAGGGGAGGGTCGAGCGCGAGCCCGGCGACCCGGAGGGGCTCGCGTTCGACGCGGTCGTGCTCGAGGCGGACTTCGCGAAGTACGACGTCCGCCGGCGGATCGCGCACGAGCGCGAGCTCGGGCGCCGCCTCGCGGAGCGCGTCGCCGCCTTTCGGCCGGACGCCGTCCTCTCGAACGCGCCGCTGCTCGTCCAGGCCGTGTTGCAGCGCGGCAGCCGGGAGCTCGGAGCGGGCTTCGTGTTCTGGCAGCAGGACGTGATCAGCGCCGCGGCGAGCCGGGTGCTCGGGCGCCGCTCACGGCTCGTCGGCGGCGCGGCGGAGCGCGCGATCGCCCTGCTCGAGCGACGGTTGTTGCGCCGCAGCGACGCGGTGGTCGTGATCTCCGAGGACTTCCTGCCGCAGCTCCGCAGCTGGGGAATCGACGAGAGCCGCGTCGAGGTGATCGAGAACTGGGCGCCGATCGCCGAGCTGCCGCTGCTGCCGCGCGACAACGCCTGGGCGGCCGAGCACGCGCTCGCCGGCTCGACCGTGTTCCTCTACTCCGGGACGCTCGGCTTCAAGCACGACCCGAGCCTGCTGCTCGAGCTCGCCCGCTGGGCGGGGGAGCGCGGTGGGGTCGTCGTGGTGGTGTCCGAAGGCCCGGGCGCGGACTGGCTCGCCGAGCACGGCAGCGGGGAGCCGGCGCTGCGCCTGCTCCCGTACCAGCCGTACGCGCGGCTGCCGGAGGTGCACGCGTCGGCGGACGTCCTCGTCGCCCTGCTCGAGCCGGAGGCCGGGACGTTCTCGGTGCCGTCGAAGGTGCTCAGCTACCTCTGCGCCGGCCGCCCGCTGCTCGTCTCCGTGCCGCAGGACAACCTCGCTGCGCGCATCGTGGAGCGGAGCGGCGGCGGCGTCGTCGTTCCGCCTCGCGACGCGTCGGCGCTCGTCGCGGCGGCCGAGACGCTGCTCGCGGATGCCGGACGGCGCGAGGAGCTGGGGCGCCGAGGACGCGCGTTCGCCGAGGCGGCGTTCGACCTCGAGGCGATCGGCGGGCGCTTCGAGCGCCTGCTCGAGCAGGTCGCTTCAGGCGGCTAGCCGGCCGCCGCGCCAGCGCCGCCAGCCGCGCCAGCCGCTCGTACCGGCCAACAGGAGCACCGAGCCGAGGAGCACGGCGATCAGGGCGAGCGGCCCGGCGCCGAGGTCGAAGAGCGCGCTGAACGCGCTCGGCGTCTGGACGCTCCCCGGCTGGAGGGCGGCCAGATGCCGGGCTCCGCTGAAGTTCGGGTTCCGTACCAGCTGCGTCAGGTCGCTCTGGTGCTTCCCGCCGTGCTGCTTGATCTTGTCCGCGACGTGCGAGGAGACCTTGAGCTGCTTCTGGTTCGGTGTGATGTTGCTGCCGCCGCCCGCGCTGTTCCCGCACTCCATGTACACGGCTGTCGCCGACGTGCCGCCGCCGCCGCAGGCGAGCGCGCCGGCGGGGGCCACGAGCACGACCACGCATGCCGCGGCGACCGCCGCGACTACCCCCGTCAGCGTTCTGGGCACCCCGGTACTCTAGCTGCAGGTGCCGCGGGTGATGGTGGATCGCGATCGGCTCGCGCTCTGGCGCGATCTTGCCGTCGCAATCGCAGTGGCCGGCGTGGTGTTCGCGCTGTCCTACGCGGGCGGCGGGTACGACGTCTCCACCCGCGCGTATGCGGGGATCGCCGCCTGGTGGGCGCTCGGCGTCGGCGCCGCCGTCGGCCTCGGAGCCGTCCGCACGCGCCTCGATCGCTTCGCCCTCTGGGCGCTCGGCCTGTTCGCGGCCTTCGCAGTCTGGACGCTGATCTCGGTGGCATGGGCACCAGATGCGGAGCGCGCGTTCGACAAGTTCGACCAGGTCTCGCTCTACGTCGCGATCCTCGCGATCGCGATCGTCCTCGGCCGGACGGTCTCGGCGTACGTCGTCGTGACGGGCGCCACGCTCGGCCTGTCCGGGATCGCGGGCGTGGCCCTCGTCAGCAGGCTCTTCCCCAGCGTGTTCGGCACGGTCCCGGGCGCGACCATCCTGCCGCTCGTCGTCGCCCGTCTCAGCTTCCCGCTCGGCTACTGGAACGGGCTGGGGATCGAGGTCGCGCTCGCCTATCCGCTGCTGCTCGCGATCATGACGTCACGGCGCTCGCCGCTCGTGCGCGCGCTGGCCGTGCTGCCGCTCCCGGTCCTCGGCGCGGATCTGTATTTCACGTCGTCGCGCGGCGCGTTCGTTGCGGCCCTGGTCGCGGTGATCGCGTACGTCGCGATCACGCCTCGCCGCTGGCCCGCCCTCGGGGCGATCGTCCTCGCGGCGATCGAGGCGGCCGTCGCGATCGCGACCATCAAGCCGAAGACGGCGCTCGTCGACGCCGAGATGTCGAATCCGGTCGCCATCGCCGAGGGGCACCACGTCGCGCTGGTCGTCGGGATCGCGGCCGTGCTCGGCGCGCTCGTCTGGTACGGCCTCAACGAGCTCGTCGCGCGCCGGCCCTTCCCGGATCCGCCGCGGCTCGCCGGCTACGCCCTTACGGGACTCTTCGTCCTGCTCGCGGTCGTGGCGATCGCCCTCTCGCATCCGGTCTGGCGCTTCAACCAGTTCCGGAACCCCAACTTCGGCAACTACGGCGGCACGAACCAGACGTTCATCCAGGAGCATCTCCTGAGCTCCTCCGGCAGCGGCCGCTGGCAGTTCTGGGGCGCGGCGATCGGCCAGTTCAAGGCGCATCCGCTGCAGGGCGGCGGCGCGGGATCCTGGTTCTACTGGTGGCTGCAGCACCAGACCTCGATCTACAGCCTCTCGGCGCATTCCCTCTATCTCGAGGCGCTCGGCGAGCTCGGGATCATCGGCTTCCTGCTCGTCCTCGGAGCGGTCCTCGTGGCGCTCGTCGGCGCGGTGCGCTCCGCGTTCGCGCTCGCGAGCGCGGAGGTCGCTGCCGCCGCGGCGGTCGCGATCGCGTTCTTCGCCGCGGCGGCATATGACTGGGTTTGGGACCTGGCGGGCATCACGGTCGTCGGCATGGGAATGGCTGGCGTCGCGCTCGGCGCATCTCCGATCGGTGAGCTGAGGCCCTGGCGGCGCGAGAGCGTCGTGCGGCCCGTGGTCGCGCTCGCCGCCGTCGGCGCCGTCATCGCCCAGTTCATCGTCCTCAGCGCCACCCTCCACCTGCGGAACAGCTACGCGGCGTACAACGTCAGCGACGCGAAGCGCGCGACGGCGCAGGCGCTGGCCGCGAAGGCGCTGGAGCCGTGGGCGGCGTCGCCGTACACCCAGCTCGGCGAGCTCGCGCAGGCGGAAGGGCAGTACCGGGTCGCCCACCGCTGGTTCCAGGACGCGATCAAGCGCTCACCCCTCGACTCGAATCTCTGGGCGACCGCGGCGCGCCTGGACGTCCTGCGCGGCAGGATCCCCCTGGCGGAACGCGAACTCCAGCAGGCGCGCAAGCTCTATCGGGCGAATCCGCTGCTCACGGCCACAAATGGTTAAGTCGGGTGACATCGGATCCGATGATGTACCGTTGTCAAACCCGCTGCCCGCTGGCACCACGCGTAGGAGGCTGAGGGAATGAGCGAGGTCGAGATCGCCACCGGGGCGGCCGGAGGCCAAGCACCATCCAGCCCCCTGACGGAGCGGGTCTCGGAGCGCTACAACCGCGACGCCCTGCTGCATCGCGTGCTGGGGGTCGCCGACGGGGTCGCGATCGCGCTGACGGCCGTCGTCGTGGGCGTCTGGGGCAGCGGCAGCGACGCCGCGCTCCTGCTCGTGCTCTCCGCGCCGGTCTGGATCGTGATCGCGAAGATCGTCGGGCTCTACGACCGCGACCAGCGGACGCTGCGGCACCTCACCGTCGACGAGGTCCCGTGGCTGGTCGTCTGGTCGTTCGCGGGGACGGCGCTGCTGACGCTGCTGCTCGGGCCCGTGCCGGCGCTCTCCCTGACGCCGCGCGACCGGTTCCTCGTCTGGGGATCCAGCTTCGGCCTCGCCTTCCTGCTGCGGTCGGCCGGCCGCGCCCTCCTGCGCCGCATCACGCCGCCGCAGGGCCTGCTCCTCGTCGGCGAAGGCCCGCTCGCCGCAGCGGTCGTCCGCAAGCTCGAGATCTTCCGCGACATCCACGCGCTGGTTCTCCGCCAGGTGCCGAACTGCGACCAGCTCGGCGAGCACCTCGGCAACCTCGACGCGGTCGAGCGGATCGTCGTCGCGACGAGCGAGCTGACGGAGGGACTGCTCGAGGAGCTCCTGCCCGCGTGCCGCGCGCGCGGCATCAAGCTGACCGTCGTGCCGCCGACGCGCGGCATGTTCGGCACCGCGACCCACCTCGAGCACGTCGCCGACCTGCCGCTGCTCGCCTACAACACCTGGTACCCGTCGCGCTCGACGCTCGCGCTGAAGCGCATCTTCGACTACCTCGTCGCGCTGGTCGGAGTCCTCGTCGCGCTGCCGATCTTCCTGCTCTCCGCGCTCGCGATCGTGATCGACGACGGCTTCCCGGTCTTCTTCCGGCAGGAGCGCGCGGGACAGCACGCGATCCCGTTCCGGATCTTCAAGTTCCGGACGATGGTGCGGGACGCCGAGGCGCGTCTCTCGGAGCTCGTCTCCTTCGACGAGCTCGAGGCGCCGATGTTCAAGCTGAAGCGCGATCCGCGGGTGACGCGCGTCGGCCGCTTCCTCCGCCGGACGAGCCTCGACGAGCTGCCCCAGCTCCTCAACGTGCTGCACGGGGACATGGCCCTCGTCGGCCCGCGGCCGGAGCTGCTCGACCTCGTCGAGCGGTACGAGCCGGAGCACGAGTTCCGGCTTCGCGTCAAGCCCGGCATCACCGGCCCGTGGCAGGTCTTCGGCCGCAGCGAGCTGACGTTCGAGGAGGTGCTCGCCGTCGAGCGCGAGTACGTGGAGAACCTCTCGATCGCCCGCGACGTCCGCATCCTGCTGATGACGCTGCCGGCCGTGATCGCCAGGCGCGGCGCCTTCTAAGGCAGGTTCGTCGCGACGCGCGCAGTGGAGCCCCTCGGGCTCTGACGCGCCGGGCCACCGGGCTACACTGCGCGCCGATGCCGAGGTTCAGCGTGCTCGTGCCCACGCGGGATCGGCCCGACCTCCTTGGCTTCTGCCTCGAAGGGCTTGCGCAGCAGGCGTTCCCGGACGTCGAGGTCGTGGTCGCCGACAACCCCGTCGAGCTGCCGGCGGGGGACGTCTTCGAGCGCTGGCGGAAGGACGGGTGGCGCTACGTGCGGCCGGACGAGCCGCTCTCGATGCACGACAACTGGGAGTTCGGGCTGCGGCATGCGACCGGAGAGCTCGTGGCCGTCGTGATCGACAAGACGATCCTCCACCCGAGCGCGCTCGAGCTGGCCAATCGCGCGCTGGAGGACGATCCGGAGGCCGACCTCGTCTCCTGGTGGAACGATGGCTTCGACCCCGAGGACGAGGCCGGCCACGTCGGCGACGGGATCCTGATCCCCACGCCCGAGACACGCGAACCCGAGCGGTTCGACCCGGCGGCCGAGCTGCGCAAGATGTTCTCGTTCGACGAGCGTCGCGGCGAGGATCCCGTCCACTACTTCCGCGGCAAGATCGTCTTCGGGGCGTACTCGCGGAGCCTCCTCGAGCGGATCCGCGAGGCCTGCGGGCAGGTCTTCTTCCCGCTCACGCCCGACTACACGTCGCGCACCGCCGGCCTGGCGCTCACGCGCGGCGCGATCGACATGGGCCGGCCGCTGCTCGTCTCCTACAACTCGCGCCGCTCGAACGGGCAGCGCGCCGCCTCGAGGGCCTCGTACGCGAAGTCGTTCGTGCTCGAGGCGGATCCGGCGGCGCTCGAGAGGCTGCCGATCCCCGGGCTCTACGCATCCGTTCACAACCTCGTCGCCTTCGATTGCCTGACCTCCGCCCGCCGGCTCGCGGGCGAGCGGCTCCCCGAGCTCGACCGCGAGAACCTCGTGCGGCGCGCGCGGGAGGATCTCGAGCTCGTCGACTGGCACTCGGCGGAGGAGCGGGACGAGCAGTACGGCCGCCTCGAGGCGGAGGAGCGGCGGCTCGGGATCGCGTTCGAGTCTCCCGAGGCGGCGGAGGAGGACAGCGACGCCCCGCCGGCGCCCTTCAACCTCGTCGCCCGCGCCGTCAACGCGATCCGCTGGCGGCTCGAGGACCACCCGCCGCCGGAGCCGGTCCCCGAGCATCCGGTCTTCCACTCGCCCGTGCGCGCGGCGGCCGAGGCCGACCGTCTCTACACCTCGGTCGGCGGGGGCATCAGCCTGTGAAGGTCGTGATCCTCGCCGGCGGGCTCGGGACTCGGCTCGCCGAGGAGACCGACACGCGCCCCAAGCCGATGGTCGAGGTCGGGGAGCAGCCCGTCCTCTGGCACATCATGAAGCACTACGACGCGTGCGGATTCTCCGAGTTCTGCGTCGCGCTGGGCTACAGGGGCGAGGTCGTGAAGCGCTACTTCCTCGACTACGCGCTCATGTCCGGGACGATGACCGTGGAGCTGGCGGACGGGAAGGTGACGCCGAGCGACCGGGCCGACGAACGGTGGACCGTGCACCTCGTCGACACCGGCCGCGACACGAACACGGGCGGGCGCGTCGGGCGGCTGCGGCCGTGGCTCGACGAGACGTTCATGCTCACCTACGGCGACGGCGTCGCGAACGTCGACCTGCGCGCTCTCCTCGACTTCCACCGCTCGCACGGCAAGATCGCCACGGTCACGGCGGTTCGCCCGCCGGCGCGCTTCGGCGAGATGGTCTTCGGCGACGGCGACACGGTGCGCTTCACCGAGAAGCCGCAGATGGGCGAGGGCTGGATCAACGGCGGCTTCATGGTCTTCGAGCCGGAGGTGCTCGACCTGATCGGCGGCGACGGCGTCAGCCTCGAGGCCGACGTGCTCGAGCAGCTTTCGGAGCGGGACGAGCTGGTCGCCTACCGGCACGACGAGTTCTGGCAGTGCGTCGACACGTTGCGCGAGCTGCGGACGCTGCGGAGCATGTGGGACTCCGGCGCCGCGCCGTGGGTGACGTGGCGGTAGCGGACGGGTTCTGGAGCTCCCGCACGGTCCTCGTCACCGGTGCGGCCGGGCTCCTCGGCGGCTGGCTCTCGCGCCATCTCCTCGGCGCCGGCGCGCGCGTCGTCGGGCTCGACCTCGACTGGCCGGGCGGCGCGATCCTCACGCCCGAGGAGCCCGTGCTGCGCGTCGACGGCGACATCCGGGCGCGGGACGAACTCGACGGCGTCCTGGCCGAGCACCGGCCGGAGGTCGTCGTCCACCTCGCCGCGCAGACGCAGGTCGGCGTCGCGAACGACGACCCGGTGGGGACGTTCGAGCACAACATCCTCGGCACGTGGAACCTGCTGGAGGCGTGCCGGCGCGCGCCGTCCGTGACGAGCGTCGTCGTCGCCTCCTCCGACAAGGCCTACGGCGACCGGGACGGTGCGGCGTACGTCGAGACGGACCCGCTCGCGGGTCGCCACCCCTATGCCGCCTCCAAGACCTGCGCCGACGTGCTCGCGCAGACCTACGCCGAGAGCTACGGCTTGCCGGTAGCGATCAGCCGCTGCGGGAACATGTACGGCGGCGGCGACCTCGAGTGGGAGCGGATCGTCCCCGGCACGATCCGCTCGCTGCTGCGGTCGGAGCGGCCGGTGATCCGCTCGGACGGCCGCTACGTCCGCGACTACCTCTACGTCGAGGACGCGGCCGAGGGTGTCGCGCGGCTCGCGCGGGCCGTCGTCGAGCGGCCCGAGCTGGGCGGCGAGCCGTTCAACTTCGCCGCCGAGACGCGCCTCTCGGTGCTCGAGCTCGTCGACCGGATCCGCGCGCTCATGGCTGCCGACCTCGAGCCGGAGATCCTCGACGAGGCGGTGAACGAGATCCGCGAGCAGCGGGTCGACGCGACGAAGGCGCGCAGCGAGCTCGGCTGGGAGCCGCGGCACAGCCTCGACGAGGGGCTGCGCAGCTCGATCGAGTGGTACCGGGACTACCTGTCCGGGTGACGGCGACGTGCCTCGCCTGCGGGAGCGTGCAGCTCGTTCCCGTCATGTCCTTCGGCGACATGCCGCTCGCGAACGGGCTGCTCCGCGAGGAGGAGCTCGAGCGGCCCGAGCCGCGCTTCCCGCTCGAGCTCGTCTTCTGCGAGTCGTGCGCGCTGCTCCAGATCACCGAGTCGGTCGACCCCGAGCTCCTGTTCGGCGACTACCCGTACTTCTCGTCCACGTCGACGACGATGGTCGAGCGCGCCGGGGAGCTCGCCGCGCGCCTCGTCCGCGAGCGCGGGCTCGCAGGCGGCGACCTGGCGCTGGAGATCGCGAGCAACGACGGCTACCTGCTGCAGCACTACGCGCGTGCCGGCGTGCCCGTGCTCGGCATCGACCCGGCGCGCAACGTGGTCGAGGCGGCGAAGGCTCGCGGCGTCGACACGATCTGCGCCTTCTTCGGCGAGTCGCTCGCGGGCCGGCTCGCGTCCGAGGGCCGGCGCGCGTCGGTGCTCCACGCCAACAACGTCCTCGCGCACGTGCCGGACGTCAACGGCGTCGTCGCGGGGATCGCGCGGGTGCTCGCCGAGGACGGCGTCGCCGTGGTCGAGACGCCCTACGTCCGCGACCTCGTCGAGCGGACGGAGTTCGACACCGTCTACCACGAGCATCTCTTCTACTACTCGCTCACGGCGCTCGAGCGGCTGTTCGCGCGCAACGGCCTGCGGATCGTGGACGTCGAGCGGATCGACATCCACGGTGGCTCGCTGCGCGTCTTCGCGGTGCGAGCCGGCTCCCAGGAACGGGCGCGGCCGCCGGTTCGCGCGCTGCTGGACGAGGAGCAGGCGCTCGGCGTCGCTTGCGCCCGCTACTTCGAGGACTTCGCCGCCCGTGTCGCGGCGCTGCGGGAGGAGCTGCGTGAGCTGCTGCGGGACCTGAAGGCGCAGGGCCACCGGCTCGCCGCCTACGGCGCCGCGGCCAAGGGCGCGACCCTCCTCAACTCCTTCGGGATCGGCCGCGACGAGCTCGACTTCGTCGCCGACCGCAGCGAGCACAAGCAGGGGCTCTACATGCCGGGCGTGCGGCTGCCGATCGTCGCGCCGGAGCGCCTGCTCGAGACGATGCCCGACGAGGTGCTCCTGCTCGCCTGGAACTTCGCGGACGAGATCCTCGAGCAGCAGGCGGAGTACCGGCGGCGCGGCGGCCGCTTCATCCTGCCCCTGCCGCGGCCTCAGATCGTCTGAGAGGCCGACGCGAACGTCGCGTCGACGCCGAGCTCGGCGCACGCGCGCTCGATCTCCTCGCGGTAGTTCTCGTTCATCACGAGCACGGTGGGCGGCCTCTCGAGCGAGCGGAGCGCCTCCGGCGCCTCGATCGGGTGCCCGGTGAGTGGGACGAAGCAGCCCTGCTTGTTCGCGTTCACGTCCACGCACACGTCCACCAGCGACGCGTCGGGATCGGTCAGGAGGGTGAACATCACGCCCTTCGTCGCCATGCCCCAGACGACGGTCGCCGCGCCGGCGTCCCTCGTCCGCCGCAGGAACTCACGGGCCGCGGCGATCCGCGCGGACTCCTTTTCGGCGTAGCGCAGCAGGTGCTCGGCCGTGGCGTCGCCGTCGTCGGCGGCCGCGCGGACGGCCCCGCCGGTCGCGTCCGCCTCGAGCCAGAGGTACTGCCCGCCGAACGCCCTCCGGCTGCCGGTCGGCTCGAATCCCGAGCCGCAGAGCAGGCGGGTGAAGCTCGCCGCGGTGAAGTAGTTGCAGTGCTCGTAGCAGAAGTCCCAGAACGTCTCGTGTCCGGCGATCCACTCGAGGTCGGGCACCTCGAAGAAGCAGGGGAACGGCCCCAGGCGCGCCGCGGCGGAGGAGACGAGGCGCAGGAACTCCGCCGGCTGCGGGATGTGCTCGAGCACGTGGCGCGAGACGAGGAGCGCGGGCCGCTCGTGGACGAGGCCAGGCGAGAAGTCGTCCTTGACGAGGGTGAGCCGTCCCTCGGCACGGTCCGCCTCGAGAGCGGGATCCATGCCCAGTCCGCGCGCATCGGGCGCCTGTTCGAGGATCGTCCGGAGAAAGGCGCCGTTGCCGCAGCCGACGTCGACGACCAGGCCGTCGCCCGGATCGTGACGGTCGACGAGGTACGAGGCGATCTCGCGGTAGTACCCCGCCATCACCGCCGACGGGACGGCGTTGTCGTAGTTGTCGTCGTAGACGAGCCGGCCCGGGTCGAAGCGGCGGTTCCAGGCGAAGCCGCACGTGCGGCAGACGGCCAGCAGCAGCGAGCCCTCGGCCGCCGAGAGCGCGCTGTCGCGTGTCCGGTGGACGTAGTTCTGCATCGCCGGCAGGCGCTCGCGCCGCACCGTCTCGACGACGCGACCGCCGCCGCAGACCGGGCAGGTGGCGCCGCTCACCGGATTCGGCGGAGGTATCCCCGGGGCCAGTGCGTGACGTTCGACCGGAGCCCGCTCTCGTTGAACGCCCACTCGGGCTGCTCGACGACGAACTCGGGATGCTCCGCCACGAAGTCCTCGACGGCCGAGATCGGGTTGTCGTCGGCCCACGCGTCGTCGCCGCGCGGCGTGTCGGCGACGAGGCGCATGATCCCGTCCATCACGATCGCGTACGAGTCGACGGAGACGAGCGGCGCGTACGCCTCGAGCTCGGCGCGCACGTGCGCGCGCGTGTGCTTGGAGTCGAGGATCACGAGGACGCGCTCGCCGTCCCGGATCTCGGCGGCCGCCGCGGCGACCGTCTCCGGCTCGACCGAGCTGCCCTCGACGAGCGTGATCAGCTCGGCGAGCGGATGCGCCTCGATCGCCTCCCGGTTGTGCGGCCGGATCTCGACGTCGATCCCGACCACGCGGCCGCGCCCGAGGAGCCGGCAGAGCGACGCGTAGTAGACGAGCGAGCCGCCGTGGGCGACGCCGCACTCGAGGATCACGTCCGGCTGGACGCGGTGGAGCACCTCCTGGACCCGGATCATGTCCTCCGGGAGCTGGATGATCGGCCGCCCGAGCCAGCTGAAGGTGTAGACGTGCTTCTGGTTCCAGCCGACCTTGAGCCAGAGCTTCGACAGCTCCTCGAACCCCTCGGTGGAGTAGAGCGGGACGGTCTCGGCTCCGCCGTCCGCCTGGCGCGAGATCTCTCCCGCCTCCGTGTCGACCGTCCACTTCACGACTGAGGCGCGAGGGTAGCGGCGCGCCACCACTCGAGGGTCCGCTCGAGTCCCTCGCGCAGCTCGTGGGCGGGCTGCCAGCCGACCTCGTCGCGCAGGCGGCGCGGGTCGGCGACGATCGACGCCGGCTCGTCGCGCTCGGGCGCCTCGCCGAAGCGCAGGACGTCCTGCCGTCCCGCGAGCTGCTCGAGCGTCTGCAGGAGCGTGCGGAGCCGCGTCCCCTCGCCGGAGCCGACGTCGAAGCAGCCGGTCGCGCCGGAGTCGACGAGCGCGGCGAACGCGGAGGCGACGTCCTCGACGAAGAGGAAGTCCCGAACCTGCTCCCCGGAGGAGCACGCGAGCGCCTCGCCCGTCAGCGCCGCGCGGGCGGCGGCGGCGATCACGCGCTCCGGCCGCTCGCCCGGGCCGTACGGGAAGAAGACGCGGCCCCAGGCGAAGGAGAGCCCGCTCGCCGCGGCGTACGCCTCGAGCATGCGGCGCGTCGCGTCCTTCGCGGCGCCGTACAGCGTCGCGGGGAGCAGCGGCGTCCCCTCGCCGCAGCAGTCGCCGCTCCAGTCGTACTCGGCGCAGGTGCCGGCCGCGACCAGCCGCTCGCCCCCGGCACGGTGGAAGCTGCGCGCCAGGCGCAGCGTGGCCGCCGCCCAGTCCACGTTCTCCGGCGCCTGCCAGTACGCGCCGGGCTCGGTGTACCACGCGAGGTGCAGGAGGTGCGTGGGCCGGAGCTCGGCGAGGAGCGCGTCGGTGGCCGCCGCGTCCAGCAGGTCGCCGCGGAAGGGATGCACCTCGAAGCCACGCGCGGCCAGCGGTGCGAGCGCGTGCCGGCCGATGAAGCCGCCGGCGCCGGTGAGGAGCAACCGCCTCACCACGCGTAGTCGGGGAAGCTGCGATCCCGCTCGGAGAGGACGGTCGGCTCTTCCGGCCACTCGACGGCGACGCCGGGGTCGTCCCAGCGCACGCCGCGCTGCAGAGCCGCGTCGTAGAGCTCCGAGATGAGGTAGAGGAGCTCCGTCTCGTCCTCGAGCGTCTGGAAGCCGTGTGCGCAGCCCGGCGGCACGTACACCGCCCGGCCGCTCTCGGCCGTCAGCTCGACCGACGTCCAGCGGCCGTAGGCCGGCGAGTCCGCCCGCAGGTCGACGGCCACGTCGAAGGCCGAGCCGCGCGTGCAGGTGACGAGCTTGGCCTCCGGCGCAGGGTCGGCCTGGAAGTGGAGGCCGCGCAGGGTCCCGCGCCTCGCGTTGGACGAGACGCTGACCTGGACCGGCGTGAAGTCGATGCCGTGCTCCGCGAAGTCAGGCCGGTAGTACATCCGCGCGAACCAGCCCCGCTCGTCGACATGGCGCTCCGGCTCGATCGCGTAGACGCCGGGCAGGCCGCACTCGCCGAAGACGGTCAGCGAGCCGCCTCGTCCCGCGCGGCCGCAGTCGCGTCCGTGTGCCACGTCGGCGCGAGCGCGAGCACGCCGGCGCCGTGATCCTCCCGCTCCCGGCGGACCTCGAACCGGCCCACGGCGAGGTCCATCAGACAGAGGTTCGTCATGAACTGCTCGGACACGGCGACGTTGAACGTGTAGACGCCGGGGCGCAGCGGGAGCGTCGGGTAGTCGAGCTCGAAGACGTTCGTCCCGCGCTCGAGCTCGAGCCCGACGTGGTCGTTGAGCGTGTCGTTGACGACGACGTGCTGGCCGCCGGCGTCGGTGAAGCTGACCTGGACGATCGGGTTGACGAACGCGCGCTCGGACTCGAGGACGACGCGCAGGCTCAGGCCCTCGCCGCTCGCGATCTCCGCCGGGCAGTCGACCCCGACGACGCGGATCGTGCCGTCGCTGTAGTGCTCCTGCAGCGACGGGGCGGCCTCGTTTGCCATCTCGGCCTCGTACGCGTCGCAGATCTCGTTGACCTCGCCGATCTCGCGCACGTGGCCGGTCTCCATCCAGACCACGCGGTCGCAGTTGCGGCGGATCATGTACGGGTTGTGGCTGACCAGGAGGATCGCGCCGCCCTCGGCGCGGAAGCTCCCGATCTTCTGGAAGCACTTCATCGCGAACCTCAGGTCGCCGACCGCGAGCACCTCGTCCACGAGCAGGATGTCCGGGCGCGTGTGGACGGCGATCGAGAAGCCGAGCCGCGCGACCATGCCGCTGCTGTACGTCTGCACGGGCGCGTCGAGGAACTCGCCCAGCTCGCTGAAGTCGACGATGTCGTCGAAGCGGTCACGGGTCTCCTGCTCCGAGAAACCGAGCACGGCGCTCGCCACGCGGATGTTCTCGCGGCCGGTCAGCACCGGGTTGAAGCCCGCGCCCAGCGCGATCAGCGCCCGCACCGAGCCCCGCACCGTGATCCGCCCCGAGCTCGGCTTCACGAGCCCGTTGATCAGCTTCAGGAGCGTCGTCTTGCCGGCGCCGTTGTGACCGACGAGGCCGACCGACTCGCCGTGGCCGACCTCGAACGAGACGTCCTTGAGCGCCCAGAACTCCGCCGGGCGCAGGTGGTCGGCCTGCTGGCCGCGGCCGACCAGCTCGTTGCCCATGTCCCGGATGCCGTACCACAGCGACTTCTTGAGGCTGCGGCAGTAGCGCTTCGAGACGCTCGAGACCTGGATCGCCGGGGCGATGTCCATCAGGCCTCCATCCGCTCGATCAGCAGCGGCATCACGAGCCGGAAGAGGAGCCAGCCGAACGTCGCGACGAGAAGCGTGCCGCCGAAGACGATCCCGAAGCCCTCGTACGGGATCACGCCCGTGCCGAAGAGCAGCCGGCGCGTCAGGCCGAAGAGCGGCGTGAGCGGGTTGTAGCGCATGATCGTCGCTGCCACGCCCGCGGGCGGCGGCGGGTAGATCACGGGCGTGAGGAACATCAGCGGCATCACGATCGCCAGCAGCCCCTGCTGCACGTCCTTGTAGAGCGCGCCGAGCGGCGCGAGCAGCGTCCCGACGACGACGCCGAAGGCGACGAAGGCGAAGGCCGGGATCACGACGAGCACGAGCGTCCACTGCAGCGGCGCTCCCAGCGCTGCCGCCACGACGAGGAGCAGCGCGAGCTTGATCGCGAAGCTGAACGCGACCTGCACGAGCCCCGAGAGGAGCAGCGCCTCGGGCGGGAACTGGACGCGCACGAGCATCGTCCTGTTCCCGCTCAGCTGGCTCAGCGGCGAGTTGAGCGAGTCGAGGAAGAGCGACCAGAAGATCGTGCCGCTGAGGGCGAAGACGGCGAAGGAGATCGTGCCGGTGCTGATGTGGACGACGTTCGCGCGGTTCAGCGCGACCCAGACGAGCGTGATCATCACCGACGGCAGGAGCGCCCAGAGGTAGCCGAGGAAAGTCTGCCGATATTGCGCCGAGATGTCCCGGACGGCCAGCCGCCAGGCGAGCTTGCGCGCGATCGCGAGGTCGCGGAACGCGTCGCGGACCAGCGTCCCGGGATGCCGGATCGGCGACTCCGGCGTGTACACGCGCACCGGCAGCTGCCGCTGCTCGTGCGGGAACGCCGTCACGGCCTGCTCAGCGCGCGCCGTCGCCAACCAGCTGCTCCCGGTCCGCGTGCTTCGCCATGCAGCGCTCGACGAAGTCGAGGTTCTCGCGCATCCAGTCGATCGTCGCGCGCAGTCCCTCCTCGAGCGGCACCTGCGCCTCGAAGCCGAGCTCCCGCCGCGCCTTCTCGGGGCTGCCGAAGCGCATGATCGAGTGGTCCCATGGTCGGCGCGGGGCGATCTCGAGCTCCGAGCTCGACCCGCTCAGCTCGAGGATCAGCTCGGCGAGGCGCCGGATCGGCGTCTCGACGCCGCTCGCGAGGTTGTAGACGTCGCCGGGCGTTCCGTGCTCGGCGCACGCCATCAGCCCGCGCGCGACGTCCTCCACGTAGACGAAGTCGCGCGACGCGACGCCGCCGTTGTCGAGCTGGAGCGGCAGCCCCCTGAGCGCGCGGTAGACGAAGGTCGGCGTCACGTTTCGCCAGATCGTCGCCGGCGTGCCGCGCCAGCGCCCGGCGCCGAGCACCTCGCCCGGCCCGTAGACGTTCTGGAAGCGCGCGCGCACCGTCGGCAGGTCGTGCCGCCCGTGGTAGTAGACGGAGTAGAACTCGCCCACCACCTTGGAGATCTGGTACGGGCTGTCGAGGTCGAGCGGGACGTTCCCGTCCTCCGACACCGCCTCCGCGCCCTCGTAGACCTCGTGCGGTGCGAGCGTGCAGCCCGAGGCGGAGTAGACGACCTTGCGGAGGCGCCGGAAGCCCTTCAGCCGCTCGTAGAGCTTGAGCGTGGTGATCAGATTGTTCTCGTGGTCCTCGAGCGGATTCGCGATCGAGCTCTGGTTGCCGTGGTAGGTCGCGAGGTGGTAGACGTCGTCGAACTCGTCCTCGAGCGCGGCGAGGACGTCATCGTCGGCGATCGAGGCCTCGCACAGCTCGACCCGCTGGTCGTCCGGGAGGTTCTCCCGCTCGCTCGAGAGCAGGTTGTCGACGACGAGGACGTACTCGGCGCCGGCGTCCAGCAGGAGCCGGACGAGGTTGGAGCCGACGAAGCCGGCGCCGCCGACGACGAGCAGCCGGCTTCCGCTCACCGCCCGACCGGGTTCGGGGCGTCGAGCGGCTTCAGGTGGGTGAAGGTCTCGCCGACGCCGTGCTCGCGGTAGTAGTCGACGGCCTTCGCGACGCCCTCCTCGAGCGGCGTGCGCGCCGCCCAGTCGAAGTCGCGCTCGGTCTTCGACGGGTCGAGCAGGATCGACGGCGCGTCGTCGGGGTTGCGCGGGCGCACCTCGACCTCGTCGTCGAGCTCGATCCCCATCGCCTTCACCGTCGCGTCGAAGAGCTCCTTGATCGAGACATCCGAGCCGGAGGAGACGTGATAGACGCCCGACTCGCCGCCGCCGGCGATCGCCTTCATCGCCACGTCCGCCAGGTCGTCCACGAAGACGAAGTCACGGCGCGTGTCCATGACGAAGCACGGCTTGCCCTCGCCGAGGCGCTGGAAGAACGTCGGCAGCGGGCCGCTCAGGTTGCGCGGGCCGTACACGTTCGCGAGGCGGAACGAGACCCAGTCGAGACCGCTGAGGCGGACGTACCACTCGCCCGCCGTCTTCGAGATCGCGTAGCTCGAGTCCTTCGGGTCGAGCGGGTGCGAGAGCGTGATCGGCTGCTCCTGCGGATGCAGCCCGTAGCAGAGGGCGGTCTGGAAGTAGACGAGGCGCGAGATCCCGGCCTCCTGCGCGGCGCGGACGACGTTCGCGCTGCCGACGGCGTTCGTGCGGCTGTCCTCGCTCCACGCCTCGGGATCCTTGTAGGACGCAGCCGCATGGACGACGACCTCGGGCTCGGCCTGCTCGAAGGCGCGGCGCACGGCCGACTCGTCGGCGATCGTGTCCTCGACGAGCGTGAGGTTGTCGTGCTCGGGCAGGCTGTCGCGGCGCGCCGTGGCGAAGTTGTCGATGACGAGCACGCGGTCGCCGCGCGCCAGCAGGCGGTCGGTCAGATGCGAGCCGATGAACCCGGCGCCGCCGGTGATCAGGACGTTGGTCATATCTCGTTGGCCTCGCTTTAGGGTGCTTTCCTGGGCTTTTTCGTGAGCGGCGCATCGTACCGGCGCCGGCGGCATCAGCCGGTGGCGGCCCTCCGCAGAGCCGGCGCCGCGAGCGCGGGAAAGCGCCTGGCGACCGCGGTCAGCGCCGCGAACTCGTGCACGCCTCCGTCCAGCGTGACGGACACGCGCGGGCGTCCGCGCGAGACGACGGAGGAGCCCGCGGCGGAGTGGTCCCACACGATCTGCTGCAGCGAGCGCACGGTCGCCGGCTCGAGCGCCCCGCCGTTCCGGGAGCCGTTCGCGCCCGTGCGGTAGACGAGGATCCCCTGCTCGGCGTCGAGCTCGAGCGCGCTCGGCGACTGCCCCACGAGCCAGAGCCGGAAGAGGTCCTTGAGCACGAGCTCGAGCGGCGCCTCCGCGCGCGCCTCGGAGCTGGCGAGGTACGCCTGCAGGAGCCGCCGGAGCTCCTTCTCCGCGAGCACCGCTCGCACGGCCGCGACCGCCTGCGCCGCGGAGCGGGCGGGGCTCAGCCAGAGGATGCGCAGCAGCGTCGCGGTTCGCCGGTCGAGCTCGTGCACCGGCTCCGCGGGGCGCGGCTCGAAGAGCGGCGCGAGCGCGGCGATCACGGCGTCGGGGTCGCGGCGAGCGAGCTCGGACAGCGCCGAGAAGCGGTGCGCGCCGCCCTTGACGTGGTAGCCGACCTCGAGGGAGGCGATCGGAAAGGACGGGAAGGCGAGGTAGCCCTCGACCGCGCTGTTGTCCCAGACGACCTCCTCGAGCCGTCCGGCGCGGATCGCGGCGGCGACGCGGTCGCGCAGCTCGGCCCGCTCGGCCGCGTCGGGCGCCGGCGTGCGACTGCCGACGAGCGTGAGCCGGCGCTCGTCGCCCGCGAGCTCGAGCCGCACGTCGAAGGGGGATCCGAGGTAGCGCAGCTCCCGCAGATGGGCCGCCTCGGCGGCGGCGAGCCGGACGAGATCGTGGCGAAGCCGCTCGCGCCTCGGCTCCGCCTCCGCGTCCGCGAGCGCCGCCACCTCCGGCCGGCGCCGCAGCAGCCTGTCGGTCGCACGCTCGACCGCGCGCCTGCGCAGTGAGGCGACGAGCGGCAGCTCCGCGACCCGGCTCGGCGAGCGCAGGTGCTCGATCTCGCGCAGCCGTCGACTCACGCCGCGAGGCCGCGCCCGCCCGCCGGGCTGCGCGCGCGCCTCGAGCTCGCGGTCGAACTCCGCCACGAACGTCTGCAGCGAGTAGAGGCCGGACGCGACGAGGTCGGCGTGCGCCTGCGCGGCGACCCGCTCCAGCACGGCCTCGTCCCGGATCGCCTCGACGACCTCGTCGAAGTTCGAGAAGTCCTTCTCCAGCGGGACGTAGTGCGCCCACGGCTCGATCACGCCCGAGTAGCGGCCGGGGAAGTTGACCATCGCCGTGCCGAGTGCCGCAGCCTCGAACACCCGCGGCGAGACGGCGTCGATCACCGCGTTGCCCTCGAACGGCGCGAGGATCTCGCGCTCCACCTCGTCGAACGTCGCGCTCGGATGAGCCGCGAGGTACCGGTCGGTCCGCTCCTCCAGTGTCCCGTCGAAGTCGACGATCGAGGCGCCGCTCTCGGTCCCGAGCGTCGTGCGCGACGAGCCGAGGAAGCGGTACCACGCCTCGCCGTAGATCCGGTCGGCCTCCGTCCAGGAGATGTCGCAGCGAAGATCGGTCGCCCCGGCGCGGGCGAGGAACTCGCGCCCGATCAGCACCTTGTCCTGTCCGAGCCGTCCGAGCCAGAAGGGCACGCTCCGCCCCCGGTAGACGACGTCGAGCTCTCGGCCGGCGAGCGGCGGCCGCGGCCTTCCCTCGAGGTCCGCCGGGACGTAGCCGGTGAGGGTCGGGAGGATGTCGACGCCGGGCAGTCGCGGGCCGTAGACGTCCGGCACGGCGTCCTCGGGCACGGCGGTGTAGAGGAGCCCGATCCCCAGCTCGCGCATCTGCGCGCTCATCGCGTCCACGCGCCGGTACTCGTCCTGGATGAACTCGACCTTCAGGCCGCCGAACGCCGCGATCCGCTCGCGGAACCACTCCGACAGATAGAGCGGGATCGTGTAGTGGAGGACGACGACGTCGTAGTCGTCGAGACGCAGGAAGCGGCTGCGCGCGAGGCCGCGCGGGTTGAAGCGGTCGACCCGGTGACGCGAGAGCCGCTGCAGCGCGGAGATGTGCTCGAGCACGTTCGGGGCGTGCGACGGCCGGTCGTCGCACAAGAGCAGGACCGACAGCACGGCTACTTGCGCGCGTGGATGTAGAGATCGAGCCCGAGCACGCGCGCGACGTTGCCCAGCAGCCGCTCGCGCGGGATCGTCAGCGTCCGGCCCGCGAACGAGGGCGTGAGCGGGTCGAAGTTCTGGCTCTGCACCGAGACGCTGGAGAACGCCGAGAACAGCCGCCGCACGTCTCCGCGCGAGACGAAGTCGGTGTGGGGCGCGGCGTCCCCGGCCGAGTTCGCGTCGTACATCGCGCGCACCCGCTCCGCGCCGTTGCGCCGCGCGCGCCACTCCCGCAGGCGCTCCTTCCGGACGTAGTAGAGCTGCCGGAACGAGTGCGCGTTGTAGAGCATCACGAAGGCCAGCCCGCCGGGAGCGAGGACGCGGTGCACCTCGCTCACGGCCTGCGGCAGGTCGCCGGTGTGGTGCAGGCAGCCGATCGAGACGACGACGTCGAACGTCCCGTCCTCCCACGGCAGCTCGAGGGCAGACGCCTGCCGGACGTTCTCGTCGGCCGGACGGCCGAGCCAGCGGAGCCGATCCCGCAGCATCGTCACCGGGCCGGCGGCGATGTCGGCGCCGTGGTAGTCCGCGCCCCGCGCGGCGAGGATCTGGCCGACGGTGCCGAAGCCGAGCCCGATCTCGAGCACCTTCCGCCCCTCGACGGGAAGGTCCTCGAGGTAGCGCGCGAGGTAGGGATAGAGGCCCATGTAGGCCGCGTCGAACCGTGCGAGCGACTCCGGCGTGATCTCGTCGATGCCGAGGTTGCGCGCGAGCCCGGTGCCGCACAGCTCGTCCCAGAACTGCCGGTTCTGCTCGTCGACCGCGAGCTGCTCGTCAGCCGGCATCGGACGCTCCCGCCAGTTGCGGCGTCTCGAGCGCGCCGCGCCACTCCGCGGCGCGGTCGTGGTAGGCCTGCTGCCAGAGCTCGAGGGAGAAGAGGCCCCAGAGGTTCCGCGCGAACGCGCCCTCCCGGTCGATCAGCTGCCGCACGTCGAAGTCGTCCGCGAGGTAGGGACGGCTGCGTGCGCTCTCGCTCGAGAAGCAGTCGAGGACGAAATCCCGCAGCTCGTCGTTCACCCACTCGCTGAGCGGGACGGGGAAGCCCATCTTGTCGCGGCGGCCGGCGATCTCGGGCGGCAGGACGTCGCGCAGCGCCTCCTTGAGCGCGTGCTTCAGCTGCCCGTCCTTGAACTTGACGTCCGCAGGCAGCGTCGCCGCGAACTCGACGACCTCGGTGTCGACGAAGGGCACGCGCGACTCGAGGCCGTGCGCCATCGAGACGCGATCCTCCACGTGGAGCAGCGCGGGCAGCAGCGTCTTGAAGTCGAAGTGGGTCATCGAGTCGAAGTACGACTCCTTGCGGACGTTGTTCGCGGCGAAGATCGAGCGGAAGGTCTCGAAGGGCGAGTACTCCCCGAGCACGGGCCACTCGATCGCGCCGTCGAGGTCGGGCGCGCGGTCGACGAGCCGGAAATAGCGGGCGTCGAGGTCGTCGAAGAGCCCGTCGCGCCAGAACTGCTGCATCAGCGGCTTGTACTCGCGCAGCGTCCCGAGCTGGGGGATGATCGACTCGTACGTGACGACGAAGTTGCCGTTGTGCATCGTCCCGTCGATCGCGGCCTTGATGCACTGCTCGAAGTAGGCGAGCAGGTACCGCGCGTAGCCGCCGAAGATCTCGTCGCCGCCCTGGCCCCCGAGCACGACCTTCATGTGCTCAGCCGCGAGCCGCGAGACCATGTACTGCGGGAACGAGCCCGGGCCTGCGACGGGATAGTCGAGGTGGTAGACGACGTCGCGGATCGAGTCCACGAAGTCGGAGGCGCCGATCGTCTGCTCGTGCAGCCGGAAGCCGCGCTGCTCGGCGAGCAGCCTCGCGTACTGCGACTCGTCGTAGCGCTCGCCGCGGGCGAAGCGACCTGTGAAGGCCTGGAACTCGCTGCCGACGCTGTCGGCCGCCAGCGCCGTCGTGATGCTCGAGTCGAGGCCGCCGGAGAGGTATGCCCCGACCGGGACGTCCGCGCGGAGATGGAACTGGACCGACTCCTCCACGAGCTCGCGCAGGCGCTGCGTGTGCCAGTCCTCGCGGTGGTCGAAGTCCGGCTCGTACTCGACCTCCCAGTAGCGCTCCTCGCGCACGACACCGTTGCGGATCGTCAGCAGGTGTCCGGGCAGCAGCTCGCGGACGCCCTTGAAGAGCGTCTTGCCGGCGAGGCAGAACTGGAAGGCGAGGTAGTCCTTGAGGGCATCGAGGTCGGTCTCGATCGTCGGCAGGAAGGGGACGATCGCCTTCGCCTCCGACGCGGCGTAGAAGACGCCGTCGTGGATCGCGTAGGCGAGCGGCTTGATGCCGAAGCGGTCGCGCGCGCAGAACAGCTGCCCCTCGGTCTCGTCCCAGATCGCGAAGGCGAACATGCCGCGCAGGCGCTCGACGCAGGCCGGGCCCCACTTCCGGTAGGCGCGGAGCACGACCTCGGTGTCGGACGTGGTGCGGAAGGAGTCCTCGCCGAGCTCGCGGCGCAGCTCGACGTAGTTGTAGATCTCGCCGTTGTAGGTGATCCAGTTGCCGGCGCCGTCGTGCATCGGCTGCTGGCCGGTGGAGAGGTCGATGATCTCGAGGCGCCGGTGGGCGAAGCCGACGTGCCCGCGCTCGTGCCGCCAGGCGCCCTCGCCGTCGGGACCGCGGTGGGCGAGCAGCCGGTTCATGAGGGCGAGGCGAGGCTCGAGGGCCTCGACGGGCCTCGAGTCGAGATTGAGTATGGCTCCGATCCCGCACATGCAGCGGCTCCCCCTTGAAGCGCGGCCAGTCTAGCTGTGGCCTTCCGCGGACAAGGCGCGCCGGCCGAACGGATTACGATGATCTAATCTGCGACGGTCGAAGATGCGGGGGGTCGAGGTGAGCAGAGGACTTGCGGTGGCGCTGGCGGGTGCGGTCGCCGCGGCCGTTGTCGCCGGTGGGGC
>Ga0070739_10002817_pt1 | contig 22512 bp, 26 predicted proteins | sample Coa_R1_7_FD_66445 | JGI IMG/M metagenome (GOLD analysis project Ga0070739, IMG submission 66445) | Surface soil microbial communities from Centralia Pennsylvania, which are recovering from an underground coalmine fire - Coalmine... | ecosystem: Environmental > Terrestrial > Soil > Unclassified ... | reverse complement strand
AGCCGATGGTCACGCCAGAGCCGTCTCGTGGGGCCGGTAGCGTGTCGCCGCTGGTCCCAGCGCCCTGGACACGCTAAGCATAGCCCGCCGGCGCGGCGCAGCCAAACCGGGTCGCGGCGACGAATGACCGGGCAAGCGCGGCACCACGTACCTGCGAGTGGCGGCGCGCGGACGGAAGCGCGGGACTCCGTGCCCTTGCTGTAGAGCTCGGAATCCCGCGTCGGGAGCAGCGAGTGGGCGGGGCGCTAGTGCCGCCAGGACACCTCGGACGCCAGCGAGGCTTCGCGCTCATCGGCGCGGTGGCCGTTGGCGCTCGGCTGGAGCAGCTCTTCGGCACCCGTACCGAGGACGGCGGCATAGGCCGCGAGGTAGCCGTCGACCATCGCTGCGCTCGAGAAGCGCTCCACCGCCGTGCGGCGGCAGCGCGCGCGGTCCAGCTCGTCGACGCGCTCCACCGCCGCCACCAGATCGGCGTCGATGTCGCCGATCCAGCCGGTCACGCCGTGCTCGACGATCTCTGGCACCGAGCCGCGCCGCGTCGCCAGCACCGGCGTGCCGCAGGCCAGCGCTTCGGCCATGTTCAGGCCGAACGGCTCCTCCCAGTCGATCGGGTTGAGGAGGGCCAGCGCGCCGCCGAGCAGCTCGGCCTTGGTGGGGCCGTCGACTTCGCCGATGTAGTGGATGCCCGGCTCGCGCAGCAGCGGCTTCACCTCGGCCTCGTAGTAGTCGCGATCCTGGCGCACGGCCGGATCCTGGACGTACGGCAGCGGCTCGCGGGCGGCGATGACCAGCTCGGCGCCCGCCTGGCGGGCGATACGGATGGCCCTCGCCAGCCCCTTCTCCGGGCTAATGCGTCCCAGGAAGACGAGGTAGCGACCGCCGCGCGGATCGTAGCGCAGCTCGTCGATGTCCACGCCGTTGTACACGGTGCCGATCCAGCTCGCCCAGGACAGCGGCCGGCGCTGGTTGTTGCTGATCGAGATCAGCGCCATATCCCGATAGGCCGCGTAGAGCGGGCGGAGCGCTGGCAGGTCGAGCCGGCCGTGGAGGGTGTGCACGGTCGGCGTCGGCGCGAGCCGGGCGGCGGGGAAGGCCGAGATGTCGAGGTGGGCGTGGATGACGTCGAACTCCCGCGCCCGCCCATAGCAGGCGCCCAGCGCCAGGGCGATGCCCACGTAGGGGTTCGACATGTCGCGGCCCCACAACCCGGCCGGCACCACAGGCACCAGCTCGGCGGCGGTGCGCGAGTCGCCGCTGGCGAAGAGCGTGACGGCATGGCCGCGCCGCACGAGCTCTTCGGTCACCAGGGAGACAACCCGCTCGGTCCCGCCGTACTTGGTGGGAGGCACAGGCATAAACGGCGGGGCAAGCTGGGCGATACGCAGCATCACAGGTTCTCCTTAGCGTGGATGCGCCCGTCTGACGAGTCGTTCCGTCGCCGGCCACGCCCCACCGCGGGCCGGCAGGAAGCGTCCTGAGCAGCAGCGCGCGCGTCGCGTGTGAGCGGAGGGTGGTCTGCCGTGGCGCGACGAGTCACGGACGCGCGGACGACGCACCCCCCGCGGCTAAGACGGACCTCCAGACGTGCTACTGAGCCTGGGGTCGCCGTCGACTTATCGCGGTTCCTGCGCCGTTGGAGAACACCGCGCTACCGACGGGACGCGGGCCGTCTGGACCCGCGCCCCAGCAGTCCCGTGAGACTCAGAAGCCAACGGTTCGCAAGATCCATGCCATCTTGCCACACTGGCCGGGCGTAGCGGGCTTAGTAAAATTGTGGCGCGGCACGCCTGGTTAGTGGCTGTATCCGCTTCTCCGATAACTGAACAGTGCCTGAAGAGGAGCCCGCCGGCCGCGCGCATGAGCGGGCCTCGGATAGCATGGTCCTGGGTCCGCGGCACGGTCGCCAAGGGCCGCGCTCCACCCGACCGCGCTCACCTGCACGGAGGCGACAGCCGTGAGCCGCTCACGCTTGCCCCGGCCACGCGGCTGGCTGGCGGGGGTACCCCAGCTCGTCTGGGCGCCGTGCGCGGCGAGCGCCCTCTTGCTCGCCGTCGGTGTGCTCGGGCTCGCCACGCACCAGCCCTGGCTGTTCCCCAGCCTGGGACCCACCGCCTACTTCCAGGCGGCAACGCCGGAGCATCCGGCGACGCGCTTCTACAACATCTTCGTCGGCCACCTGGCCGGCCTGGCGGCCGGCTTCGCTGCCGTCTGGGTCGTCGGCGCCAATGTGGCGCCTCCCGTGGTCGAGTCGCACGACCTGACGCCGATTCGCCTATGGGCGGCCGTGCTAGCGCTCGGCCTCACCACGCTGATCGCTCTACTGCTGCGCGCCTCCCATCCACCGGCGGGCGCCACTACCCTGCTCGTCGCCCTGGGCAGCCTCGAGACTCCCCTGGACGCCTTGATCATCGTCTCCGGCGTCCTGCTGCTCGCCGTGCTGGGCGAGGTCGCACGCTTCCTCCGCGCGGGCGAGGTGCCACCGTGAGGTGTTGGCTGCCCGAGGAATGTCGCCGAGCGGGCGACGGTGAGCCATCGGCCGCTCGGCTGCCACCGGGATGATCGGTCGTGATACGATATAAAAGGTGACTATGCCCGATGACGACGCGGTCGCGGCCGCGGACTACCGAGCGCTCGCCGAGTTCCGCCACCAGATCCGCCGCTTTCTCCGCTTCAGCGAGCAGGCCGCTCGCGCGGCCGGGCTCGAGCCGCAACAGCACCAGGCGCTGCTGGCCCTGAAGGGGCTGCCGGTGGAGCGAGAGCCGACAGTGCGCGAACTGGCCGAGCGCCTTCAGATCCGGCACCACAGCGCGGTCGAGCTCGTGAACCGTCTGGTGGAGCGGGGGCTCGTCGATCGGTCCCGCGCGGAGGGGGATCGCCGCCGGGTGCTCCTGCGCCTCAGCCCCGCAGGTGAGGCGCTGCTCGGCGAGCTGTCCGCGCACCACCTGGCCGAGCTGCGGGCAGTCGGGCCGGCCCTCGTGCGCGCGCTCGACGCGCTGATCGCCCCGCCGGGGACGGCGACCAGGCCGGCGCCGCCCGACGATCGCGGGAGCCGGCCTTGAGCGGTCGGTCCGAGGCGGGACGTGAGGAGGGAGCATGCGCGCCACACGGGTTAACCTCTGGCGCCAGCTTGGCCCAATGCTGAGCCGGCTGGCGCCGCAGGATGGCAGCGAACGGCTGGCCGATTTCACCACCACGCCGCGGGTGATCCCGATCAGCCTGCTGGCGATCGTGATCGGCGCCCTGAGCGCCTTCGTGGCGCTCGCGTTGCTCCGCCTGATCGGCTTATTTACGAACCTCTTCTTCTACCAGCGTTGGGACACGGCCCTCGTCTCGCCGGCCGGCAACACGCTCGGGCCGGCCGTCGTGCTGGTACCCGTGATCGGCGCCCTCATCATCGGCCTGATGGCCCGCTACGGCTCGGAGCGCATCCGCGGCCACGGGATTCCGGAGGCGCTCGAAGCGATCCTGATCAACGGCAGCCGCGTCGAGCCGAAGCTGGCGATCCTGAAGCCCCTATCGTCGGCGATCTCCATCGGCTCGGGTGGTCCGTTCGGCGCCGAGGGGCCGATCATCATGACCGGCGGCGCGTTCGGGTCGCTGATCGGCCAGTTCCTGCACCTCTCGGGCAGCGAGCGCCGGACGCTGCTCGTCGCCGGCGCGGCGGGCGGCATGTCGGCGACCTTCGCCACGCCCGTCGCGGCCGTGCTCCTCGCCGTGGAGCTCCTGCTCTTCGAGTGGAAGCCACGCAGCCTCATCCCCGTCTCGCTGGCCAGCGCCATGGCCGCCTTCCTGCGCCAGTACATCATCGGCGTGGGTCCCCTCTTCCCCACGCCGCCCCATCCGAGCGCCTACGCTCTGCCGGCGATCCTCGGCTGCGTGGTGGTGGGGCTGCTCGCCGGCGGGATGTCGGGCCTGCTGACCCTGGCGGTGTACGGCGCCGAGGATGGCTTCCGCGAGCTGCCGATCCACTGGATGTGGTGGCCGGCCATCGGCGGCGTGGTGATCGGCATTGGCGGGCTGATCTTCCCGCCGGCGCTCGGCGTGGGCTACGACACGATCGAGCAGCTCCTCCAGGGCCACGCGACAACACAGATGATCCTGGGCGTGCTGCTGGTCAAGTCGACGATCTGGGCGGTATCGCTAGGCTCTGGTACCTCGGGAGGCGTGCTGGCGCCGCTGCTGATGATGGGCGGCGCGCTCGGCAGCCTCGAGACGGCGTTCCTGCCGGACCAGGGGCCCGGCTTCTGGCCGCTGGTGAGCATGAGCGCGATCCTGGGCGGCACGATGCGCTCGCCGTTCACCGGCATCGTGTTCGGGCTCGAGCTGACCCACGACGTGAACACGCTCCTGCCGCTGCTGATCGCCGTGGTGATCGCCCACGCCTTCACCGTGCTCATCCTGCCGCGGTCGATCCTGACCGAGAAGGTGAGCCGACGCGGGTACCATCTGACCCGCGACTACGCCACGGACCCGTTGGAGATGCTGTTCGTCCGCGAGGCGATGCGCACCGACGTGCTGGCCTTCCCCGCCGCCTCGCCGCTGACCGAGATCGCCCAGCTCGTGCGGAACAGCACGGGGCGGCGGCGCCAGCGGCTCTACCCTGTCGTCGGGCCGGACCGCGAACTGGTCGGCATCGTCACGCGCTCGGGACTGCAGCAGGCGCTGGCCGAGCCACCGGCCGACGAGTGGAACCCGGCCATCGAGTCGATCGCCAACCTCAAGCCGGTGGTCGCCTATCCGGACGAGACGCTGCGCACCGTCGTCTACCGGATGGCCGAGACCGGCCTGACCCGGCTGCCGGTCGTCGAGCGCGGCGAGAAGCGGCGGCTGGTCGGTCTGGTGGGCCTGCCCGACCTGCTCAAGGCGCGCACGCGCAACCTCGACGAGGAGCGCCGGCGCGAGCGCGTGCTCCAGATGCGCATACCCATCCGCCTGCGCCGCTTCGACGGCGCCGTGAAGAGCGAGGCGGTCGCGAGCGTCGGAAACGGCAAGCACTCCGACGAGCAGGACGCACTCACCCAGCGACGAAGCTGAGGCGCACCTGGCGGGTGGGATTGTCGCGGTTGAGGTCGACGAGCACGACGTACTGCCAGGTCCCGAGCATCGGCCGACCGCCAACGACGGGCACGGTGAGCGAGGGACAGAGTAGCGCCGGCAACAGGTGATCGGCGCCGTGGCCGGGGCTGCCGTGGCGGTGGTGGTAGCGATCGTCGCGTGGGAGCAGCCGCTCCAGCGCTTCCTCCAGGTCCTGGTCGGAGCTGGCGCCTAGCTCCATCAGGACCAGTCCCGCCGTGGCGTGCGGGGCGAAGACGTTGACCAGCCCGTCGCCCAGCGACTGGCAGAAGCGCTCCACGGCCGGGGTCAGGTCTACGATGCGCCGCCGCGAAGTGTCCAGCGTGAGTTCCGTCGTCTGCATGCGCGCGTTCCCTTCGGCTCGCGGGTAGATCGTCCAGAGGGCGCCGCCGCCAACAAGCGGCCGCGCCCACGCCAGGGTCCCCCCGATTGATCGCTCGGACGGCGGATGGCGGCACCTTACCGCCGCGCGAGCTCCGTGGCGAACAGGCGGAAGCTGAGCGCGAGAGCGACCAGCAGCAGTAGCACCAGCACCACCGGCGCCACCCAGCTCACGAAGTAGCCGCGGAACATGACCGCTTCCAGCACGATCTTGCCCGCCGTGACCGGCAGCAGGTAGGCCACCCCGAGCAGCGGCTTCGAGAGCTGCTCCAGCGGCGCGAGCAGGCCGCCGAAGGCCACCGACGCGATCAGCGCGAGCATCGAGAGCTGGATCGCCGTTTCCTCGCTCCGCGTGAGCAGGCCGATCACGAAGCCGTAGGCCAGCGACGTGAGCACGAAGACGAACAGCGCGCTCGCCAGCCAGGGCAGCCCACCAAGCACCGGGAGCCCCAGCGCGATGATGGCCAGGCCGGTGATCGCCGCCGCGATCAGCGCGACCATCACGATCAGCCCGAGGTACTTGCCCAGCAGCACCTCGCCGGCCGACGCGGGCGAGAGCCGATATAGGTCGAGCACGCCGAGCCGGCGGTCGCGGGCGACGGATACGGCGGCCAGGGTCAGGGCGAGGTGCTGGACGATCAGCGCCAGGACGCCGGGCAGGAAGTAGTCGGTGCCGCGGGGCACGTACGGCGCCACGTTGGTCACCTGGGCCGTGAATGGCGCCGAGAGCACCGTGGGGTTTGCCGACTGCGCCTGCGTCAGGAGCTGCTGGAGCTGGCCCACGTCCTGGCGCAACTGCGCCGCCTGCTGGGGGCTGGGGGCGAGAGCGAGCTGGGCGTCGAGCTGTCGGATGTCGTTGCGCAGACGGTTGACCTGGTCGCGCTCGCGCTGCAGCTCGGCGAGCGGCGCGGCGTTGGCGGCGGCCGGCCCGAGGGCCAACTGCGCGATCTGCTGCACCTGGGTCAGGCCGGCGTCGATCTGGTCGAGCAGTGTCGCCGCCTCGGCCAGGTGCTGGCGCTGCTCCTGGACCGAGCCGTTCTCGATCCCGTCGAGGAGCGTCGCGGCGCGATCCACCTCGCCCTTCAGGCGGCCGACCGTGTCCTTGGTCTGCGCCGCCGTCTTCGCGATCGCCTCACGGTTGAGCTCGGCGATCTGGCTCTCCACGAAAAGCGTGAAGAAGGAGTTGGCGAGCGGATCGATCTCGTTGGTGTAGATGTTGATCTGCGCCTGCTGCCCTTTGGCGATCGCGGCCTCGGGGTCGGGGGGTAGCTCGAGGACCAGCTTCACCTCGCCACGATGCAGCCGCGCCAGCGCGGCGTCACGGTCTGTGGTGGTGTCGACCACGCGCAGGAAGTTGTCCAGGTCCTTGCCGTTCATCTGGAGCGACGATGGGCCGGCCGGCTGCGCCGGCAGGACGACGATGGTCGTGGGAAAGTCGCGGTAGACGCGGGCGCCAACCACGAACGCCAGCAGGATCAGGAAGGGGCCGAAGATGACGATGAACAGCAGCCAGGGCTGGCGGAACAGCTCGCCCACGGACACGCTCGCGGGCGCCACCGCGCGGATCGGGCGGCTAAGCATAGCGCTTGACCAGGCGCGTGAAGACCTCGTCGAAGGAGGGCTCGCTGGTCGCCACGCGCTCGACGTGGCGGCCCATCTCTTCCGTCGCTCGAACGAGGCCGGGCGTGGCGCGTGCGCTGTCCTCGACCAGGAGGCGCGCCCAGCCCGGCGACGCCTGCTCGACGCGGCAGACCAGCGGCAGGCGCGCCAGGCGCTGCACGGCGACCCAGTCCAGGTCGGGCGAGGAGATGTCGACCACGTCGCCGCCGTAGGCGAGGCGGCGCAGCGCGGTGGGCGTCCCCTCGGCCACGACACGGCCCGCGGCGACCAGCGCCACGTAGTCGCACAGCTCGGCCTCGTTGACGTACTGGGTCGTGAACAGGACCGTGCGGCCCTCCTCGGCGATGGCGCGGAATTCGTCCCAGAAGCGTGCCCGCAGGATCGGGTCGATCCCGGCTGTCGGCTCGTCCACGACGACGAGCGCCGGCTGGTGGATCAGAGCGGCGGCAAGCTGCAGTCGCCGCTGCATGCCGCCGCTCAGGTTGTGCGCCAGCTTGCGGCGGTGGTCGGTCAGCTCCATTAGCGCCAGCAGCTCGCGGATGCGCCGGCGCCGCCGCAGCCAGCCGATCCCGTACAGGCCGGCGACGAAGTTCAGGTTCTCGGCCACGGTGAGGTGCGGGTAGAGCGTGAAGTCCTGCGGCACGTAGCCGACGCGGGCGCGCAAGGCCCGCGGCAGCGCCGCGGCCGGCCGGCCGAACAGGCGCGCCTCCCCCGCGGCGGGCCGTAGGAGCCCAAGGGCGGCGCGGAGGACGGTCGTCTTGCCCGCCCCGCTCGGCCCGATCAGCCCGTACACCTGGCCCGGCACAACCGCCAGGCTGAGGCCGTCGACGACGTCGCGCCCGTCGTAGCTGAGCCGCACGTCGTCGAGAGCGACGACCGGGTCGGGGGTGCTCACCGGCGTGGTGGGTAGGGCACGATCGGGCGTGGCCAGGGTCATCGTCGCACCCCTCCGCGGGACGGAGGCCCGCCCCGTCGCTCGCCGGGTCAGACAATCGAGAGCGATTGCCGACTACCCGCCCGATAAATGCAAGGCGCGTACCAGGCGCGCGGCGAGCGGGGACTACTGGGCCGCTGGCAGCAGGCCCAGCGCGGCTTTCACGCGCAGGACGCGGGCGAGCGACGCGTCGAGGTCGGCGCGGAAGTCGGCGTCAGCGGCCATCTCGCTCAGGACCGCCTGGGTCATCGGCGCAACGTCGCTCGCGCGCACGGTGAGGAGCAAGTCGCCGCCGGCGCGGAAGAAGTCCAGCGCACGCTGGGCCGGTAGGCGATCCGCTACGGCCGCGGCCGCGCCGAGGTCGTCCGAGATGACAACGTTCCGGAAGCCAAGCTGGCCGCGTAGGATGTCCTTCAGAATGACGGGCGAGAAGACCGCCTGGCGCGCGTCGACCCCCGGATAGACGGCCAGGGACACCATTACCAGCTCGACCCCTTCCGCAATGGCGGCGCGGTAAGGCCGCAGGTAGGGATCGTCGGCACCGCCGAGCTGGTCGTCGACGATCCCGGCCGTGGTGAAGTCGGTATTGCCCTGCACGCGCCCCAGGCCGGGAAAGTGCTTGACGGCCACCGCCACTGGAGCGGCCCGCATCCCGCGCGCGAACGCCAGGCCGTAGGCGGTGACCTCCTCGGGTGTCGAGCCGTACTCGCGGTCCCAGTGGCCGATCGGATCGTTCGCCGCGGCCGTGCCAGCCGGCACGACGTCCAGGACCGGCGCCAGGTTCAGGTTCACGCCGGCGTCGCGGAGCTGGGCGCCCCAGCCGCGGGCCTGCTCTTCCAGACGACCGGGATCGCCTTGCGCCTGGACCGTCGCGCTCGGCAGGGGCGCAAACCCCTCGCCGTAGAAGGCCTGGAAGACGCCCGGCTCGCCGCCCTCCTGGTTTCCGGAAACCAGCAGCCTCACCCCCGCGTTGGCGTCGCGCGCGACCTGTTGGAGCGCCCGCGTTGTCGAGCGAACGAGCTGGCTGGAGCTCCAGCCATTCCCGTACAGCACGACGTTCCCGACGTGCGCGGTACCGATGGCGGCAGCGGTCTGCGCCGCCTCGGCCTGGTCCGCACCGCTACGCACGCCAACCATGAAGAGCTGGCCCACGCGCTGCTCGGGCGTGAGGCTGGCCAGCGGGTGAGCGACCGTGCTCTCGGCCGCCGGAGACGGGGCAGGCGAGGACTGCCCCGGCGGCCGAGCGGCGGCGGCCGAGGCCAGCGGCTGGCAAGCGAGGCCCAGGAGCAGGATAGCAGCGGTCAGGGCCGGGGCGAGCCCGCGCATCTGGCTTCTCCCTGCTTGGGTGTCGGCACCGCCACGCAGCCGAGTAGGCGGGATTATAGGGCCGCGCGCCATGGGCTCTCCAAGGCTGTGCTGGAGCGAGTTCGGCTGATGCCTGTCCCACGGTCTACCCGCGGCCGATCTGGACCGCGCCTGCCAGGTCGGCGATCGTGCGCGCCAGCTTCAGCACCCGGTGGTAGGCGGGTGGACTGCGTCGGGTCCGCGTGGTCTGGGTGGCGTCGCGAGGAGGATCCGGCTCATACGGGACGCGTCAGGACGCGCCCCGGCGCTGTAGCTTCTCACGAACAACGGCCTTCAGCGCCGGGAGATGGTCTTGGACGATCTCCCATACACGACTGAGGTCGAGGCTCTCGTAAGCATGCGCGGCGATGTTGCGGAAGCCGTCGACCTGGCTCCGTCATCATATCGGGGCCCTCCCACGATGAGTGTACCTCGCCTACCCCGGCAACACCGTCGCACTTGCCGAGCCGCGCGAGCGCTCAGCGTCGGCCGCGGGGCTGGTACTGGAGGGCCTCGGCGAGGTGGGCGGCGCCGATCTGGTCCGCGCCCGCCAGGTCAGCGATCGTGCGCGCCAGCTTCAGCACTCGGTGGTAGGCGCGCGCGCTGAGGGAAAGCTGCGTCATCGCCGCGCGCATCACCGCCTGCGCCGCCCCGTCCAGCAGGCACAGGCGGCGCACCGGCCCGGGGCCCATATCCGCGTTGCAGGTCAGGGTCGTTCCGGCGAACCGCTGTCGCTGCCGCTCCCGTGCCGCCTCCACGCGCTGGCGCACCACGCTCGATGGCTCGCCGGCGCGGTCGGACGCCAGCTTCTCGTACTCGACCCGCGGCACGTCGAGGTGGATGTCGATGCGGTCGAGCAGGGGACCCGACAGCCGCTTCTGGTAGCGGGTCACGACGGTCTCGCTGCAGGTGCAGGCGCGCAAGCTGTCACCGTAGTAGCCACAGGGACAGGGATTCATCGCGCCCACCAGCATGAACTTGGCCGGAAAGGTGACGCTGCCCTGCGCCCGGCTGATCGTGACCATCCCGTCCTCGAGCGGTTGGCGGAGCACTTCGAGCGCGGGCTGGCCGAACTCGGGCAGCTCGTCGAGGAAGAGCACACCGCGGTGGGCGAGGCTGATCTCGCCGGGGCGCGGCCAGCGGCCGCCGCCGACCAGCCCGGCGTGGCTGATCGTGTGGTGCGGCGCGCGGAAGGGTCGCTGGCGGACGACCGGCCGCTCGGGAGGCAGGTGGCCGGCCACGCTGTAGATGCGGGTGACCTCCAGGCACTCATCGCGAGTCAGGCCCGGCAGGATCGACGGTAGGGCGCGCGCCAGCAGCGTCTTCCCCGCGCCCGGCGGCCCGCACATCAGGACGTTGTGCCCGCCCGCCGCGGCCACCTCCAGCGCCCGCCGCGCGTGCTCCTGGCCCTTCACGTCCGCCAGGTCGCCGCCGGGTCGCTCCTCGTCGCCCGCCGTGAGGTCCTCGCCCTCCGGCGCCGGCTGGATCGGCACTTCCCCACGCAGGTGGGCGACCAGCGCCGCGAGGGTGGGCACCGGCATCACCCGCACGCCGCCTAGCAGCGTCGCTTCCCGCGCGTCGATCGCCGGCACGTAGACTGTGTGTAGGCCCCGCTCCCGCGCCAGCGAGACCAGGGCGATGATCCCCGGCGTGTGCCGCAGCGCGCCGTCCAGCGACAGCTCGCCCAGGTAGAGCACGCCGTCCGGCTCGCCCTCGAGCTGGCCCGAGGCGACGAGGATGCCCACCGCGATTGGCAGGTCGTAGCTGGGGCCCTCCTTCTTGAGGTCAGCGGGCGCCAGGTTCACCGTGATCCGCCGCATCGGGAACGAGAGCCCGCTATTCCGGATGGCCGCGCGGACCCGCTCCCGGGCCTCCTGGACAGCCGTATCGGGTAGGCCGACGATGAGGAAATTCGGCAGCCCGGCCTGGGCGATATCGACTTCGACCTCGACGAGCGCGCCGTCCATCCCCACCACGGCACCGGTCAGCACCTTCGCCAGCATGCCGCCCTCCCCCGCCCAGCCGGGCAGCGCCATGATAGCAAGATTCGACCGGCGGCCAGGATGACCGTGAACCGCGCCTACTCTGGCGCGAAGAAGTGGACTGCTACGGTGGTCTGTAGGAAGGGGTCGGCTTCGAGTGCCTGCTTGGCCACGTCGGCCACCTGCTGGGCAGTGAGCACGCTCGGATCATAAGCTACCAGGACTACCGTCCCGCCAGGCGACTGTTCAATACGCGCCTGCAGCACTCCCGGGGTCTGCTGCAAAGTGTTGCTCACCTGGCTGCCACACGTCCCGCAGTCAAACAGCTCCGTGCTGAGCCGCAGGCTCGCTGCGTCCAGTGGCCGTACCCAGAGGTCAGTTGCCAGAAACCGCACGATGGGCTCAAGCGCCCCCGGCGCCTGCACAGGCGCCGCAGCGAGCGTTACGCCGATGGGATTGCTGTTGAAAGGGTCTGACTCCAGCCCAGCCTTGGCAGCCGCAACAACGGCTTCAGCCGATGTCACCGACGGATCGAAGCGCACGAACACCACGGGCGGGAAGCTCTCGGGTACCTTGCCGATCTCCGAAACGCCAGGGATGGTCTCAATCGCGGTGGCGACACGCGCCAGACACTCTAGTCAGGTGAAGCGCAAGGACTCCATGCGGACCAGCCCATCCGACGCCTGAGCGGTAATGGCGTTGCGGGGTGCTCCTGTCTGGCTGCCCCCATGCTCATCGGTATGCTGGGCGAAGACCCCAACGGTGGGTTGCGCCAGCACACCTGTCAGGGTGAGAAGCGCGGCTCCCAAGACGCCTGCTATGACCGCGACGCTTCGAGTCATGTCTGCTCGCTCCCTCCAGCCTCGGTGGCTGCCTGTACTCCTGCGACTGCCTGCTCAGCATCCACCCGATACAGCACCCCTACGAGCTGCCCGTCAGAGGTGGAAACCACAATGCTCTCGACACGCGGCTGCTGCATGCGCTTGGTAAGCGGCTCCAGCATCGTGTCGGGGCGAATCGTCGTTGGCCCTGACTCCATGATGGTCTCTACGCGAACTGTATTATCGGCGCCCAACTCCGTCGCGCACAGCCGCCCCAGGACAACACGCTGATCGTTGACCACGATGCACTGATCCCAGCCAGCCGCTCTCACGCGCTCGTGCACCGCGCCTACCTGGTCGCTCAGCCCACAGGTGGGAACGTCTCTGCGCGCCACATCTTGAGCGCGGGGTACACTGGCGAGCTTGCCTTCGATTGGCAGGCCAGCGGCGAACCAATCGGCTTCACCCGCGGTGTAGCGGTGCACCTGCGAAAAGCTCAAGCTCTCAAGCCGCCACGCGGCTCGGGCGCTCATGTCTCACTGGGTATCGTGGCAATAGACGATGGTGGGGCGGGTTCGCTCCAACTGGGCGGTCGTTTGCCGATCCAGGACCGTGAGCGGGATGCTCTGGGCGCCTGGCAGATGTTGGGACTCGTACTCTTCAGGCCGAAGCACGTCGATTAGCTGCGCGCCTTGGGAAACGAGCTGTTGCACTTGGTCGCGGTTCACGGTCGTTGGCATCGCACGTTCCTTTGTCCCTACCGTCGTCGGCTCGACTCGCTGCCCAGCCACGCAAGCGCTTCAGCCGTAGCGGCGACGCCCAGGCCGAAGGCCAGATGGGCGACGAAGCCCCGAACGTGGGTGGAGGGCGGATAGGCGCTGTTGGGCGCAGAAAAGCCAAGCGCTGGAGTCAGTCCTTCGTCCACCAGAAGCGACATCGACGCACCAGTGGCCAGCCCTGCTGCCAGAGGGTGCAGATGAGTCATTCGGCGCACGAGCAGGTACACCGGCCCCCAGCTCATCCCCAGGCCATAGTGAAAGAGTAAGCCTGCCTTCTCAAACTGCTGCTCGGACAGCGTGAGCCCCAGAAGCGCGGCGGTCTTTTGCGCGGCGATCTGGTAGGGCGGTCCAGGCCGCACCTGGTCTTCTTGCTGTCGATCCGCCTCTGACTCCAGTTCGTAGAGCTTGGAGCCCACAGGCTCCATGACCTTGGTGCCTACGTACCCGCTGATGAGCCCGACCCCGAGATCCGCAACGAGCGCTTGAAGCGGCATGGGAGCGTCCTGTCAGAAGAGTAAGAAGCCGCTGGTGAGCTGGTACCAAGCCAGGTACAGCCCAGCCCCGATCAGAAGCAGCGACCCCGCCCGTTCGACGTAGGAACTGACTGCTTTGAGCCACTGGACAACCGCGCTGTGAACAAGCGCGGTAGCCACAGCGACGATGGCCAACACCGCGCCCATGCCGATGCCATAGGTGAGAAACAGTGCGAACGCGCCCACGATACCGCCCGTGGTCAGCGCGCCCCCCACGACCACCAGGAAGATCGGCAGCGTGCAGGAGAGCGACGCGATGGCGTAGCTAATGCCAAAGAGAAACAGGGGCAGCAGCCCGCTGCTCGGTTTACGGGCGCCGAGATTCGGCAGCCGCAGCAGGATCGTCTTGCCCCACAGCCCCGCGATCCCTACAGCGATTAAGGCCACGCCGATCAGAAGCCCAGCCCAGGGAACCGCCCGCATGAGCACACGGCCACCCACGGCGAACACCCCGCCTGTTGCGGCGAACACCACGAGAAACCCGGCCGTGACGACCAGGGCCACCCCGAGCGCTCGGGCCAGCCGCCAGAGGATGGGCTGCCTGGCAAACGCGGTCTCGCGCGCGCCGAGTTGGAAGGAGACGAACGCGGGCAGCATGATGAAGCCGCATGGGTTCACCGTGGCCAGCATCCCTGCCGAGAACGCAAAGGTAAGGGGAACGTCGATCATAGGTTATAGGGCGCTTTCAACCGCTTGCTTGGCCGATTCGTAGGGCTCCCGCCCCACGTGGCGGCTGACCACCTGGCCATCGCGGCCGATCACAATCTTGGTCTCCAGCGCTTTAATGTCGAAGGCCACGGCGGCTTTCTCCCCCGTGTCCAGGCCCCAGACGTAGTTGCCGCCCTGCGCGATCCCTTTGAACCGCGCGAAGTCGGCGGGCCGATCACCTGGGTCTATGGAGACCACGACCACCTGCAGCCCCTTGTCCTGGTACTGCTCGTAGAGCTTGTTGAGCGTTGCGATCTCAGGAATGCACGACGAACACCAGGACGCGGTGAAGAAGAGCACCACGGGCTCGCCCCGATGCTCGGAAAGGCGGTAGGTGCCCCCGTCCAGCGTGGAGACGACCAGTTCAGGCGCCTGATCGGCCGCAGGCACACTCGGCTGGGGTGCCGAAGCGCCCTGGGGCGGTTGGGGGCTTTGCCCCGCGCGCGTGGCCACGCAAGCAGTACCCAGCAGCAGAGCTGCTGTCAGCAGTACCAGGCGGGACGCCCCGATGTGTTTGGTCAAGCGAGTGATCCAGGTATTCATAGAGTGTTCCCCTACTCCGCGCAGCAGGACAGCTTGGCTGGGTCTTTGTAGCGGGAGATGGCAACGATCTTTAAGGCTTCGGCCATCGTCGGGTAGACGTGCAAAAGCCCAATGAAGTCGTCAAGGGTCGCGCCCAGGCGCAAGCCCATCGCGGCCTCGTGGATGACTTCACCCGCGTCGCGCATCACCAGCGACACGCCCAAGACCTTGTTGGTCTCGGCGTCGATGACCATCTTGGCAATGCCCCGTGGGTCGCGCACCGCGCCTGCTCGGGGCACCAGCTCCACGGGAATGGTGTTGCACCAGCAGCGATAGCCCTGGGCGTTGGCTTGCGCGTCAGTCAGCCCGACGACGGCTACTTGGGGGTCGGTGAAGATCGTTCGGGGAATGACGCGGTGATTGACCTGGTGGCGCTCGCCGTTGAGCGCATTGCCCGCGACGATCCCGCCATCGTGCGCACCCACGGGAGTGGCGAGCTGGCTACCCGTGTGGCGGCCGATCACGTCCCCTGCTGCCCAAATCCCTGGTGCGCTCGTTTGCAGCTCGTCGTTGACTTCGACAAACCCCTGTTTGTCCAGCGCCACTCCGACCTGCTGAAGGCCAATGCTGTCCGTGTTCGGGGTTCTGCCTGTTGCGACCAGGAGCCGCTCCGAGCGGAAGCGCTGCTCTGCTCCGCCCTTCTCCCCGATCACCACAACATCGCCGTTTTGCTGAAACACCCGACGCACCGAGACGCCTGTGACTAGGTTGACGCCTTCATCCAGGAACACGTGGGTAACGACTTGGGAGACTTCGGGCTCATAGTCCGAGAGAATGGTCTTGCCCCGCTGCAAGATGGTGACTTCCGTGCCAAAGCGGTGGAACATCTGCCCCAGCTCCAGGGCAATGTACCCAGCGCCCACGATCACCAACGACTTCGGCAGGTCAAACAGCTCCTGGGGTTCGTTGGACGTGAGCAGGTCAGACGTCAGGTACGGTACGGAGTCGAGCCCTTCAATCGGGGGAATCGTCGGCCTGGTGCCCGTGGCGATTAACACCTGCTCGCCTTCGAGTACGCGCCCGTCAATCGAAACCGCGCAAGGCTTGATAAACTGAGCGTGGTCTTCGTAGACCTTGATCTTGTTGGAGTCGTCAACAATCGAGTTGTACTTGCGGTCTCGGTAGGAGTGGATGAGCTGATCTTTCTGGCGGATCAGCTCCCGAAAGTCGATCTCGATCTTGGCAGGCCGCAAGCCTGGGTAGCGGGGATGGCTGGCGTCCCAGACGATGCGGGCGGCTTCGATCAGGTTCTTGCTCGGCAAGCAGCCACGGTTGACGCAGGTTCCCCCGAGCGTGCGGGCTTCCGTCATCACCGCCGTCTTGCCCAGCTCGGCAGCACGCAGCGCCGCTGCAAAAGCGGTTGAGCCAGAGCCTAAGATGACGAGATCAAAGTGTTCAGTCATAGCTGTGTTGCGCTCCCCGTCCGACTGGTGGGCAGCAGCGCTCCTGCTTTGTGTCTTCGCCAGCGCTGGGAGCATCCGACTTGGGAGAGAGTAGTTTGTACGCGCCAGCTACGGCGACGAGAAAATACAGCGTTACGGCAACCAGGACGAGCCCAGGATTCTGGGTTAGCATCCCGCCCAAAGCCGTGCCGCCCAGCAGCGGCACGACAAACAGCAGGTGGCAAGGACAGGCCACCACGGCGGACGCGGCCAAGACGTAGCCCGCGAAGGTTCGAAGCGATACTCTGCTCATGGTGCAACTACCCCCCCTGGGCTGCTGGGAGCGCAGCGCTCTGAGCACTCTGCAGCAGGTCGGCAAACACTTGGCGGCCCAGCACAAAGCCGTCTTCCAGCGAGAGAACCACGGCATCGTAGGGCTTATCGTGTGGCCACTGTTCGGCAGCTTCCTGCGTGGTGAAGAGCCAGACGTGATGGCAGAAGCGAGACCATCGCTGCTCAACCGTAGTGATATGCTGTTGGGCTGGTGGCGGCACGACGATCAAAAGCACCGCGCCCGCAGGCTCGGCCGAGAGAACACCGTCAGGGGTCACGGTCAATCGGATTGTCCGTTGGGTTGCAGGACATGTGGTTTCTATCTGAGCAGGTGCCTGCAGTAGGATGGGCAGGAACAACGTATCCCAGGCGCACCAGGTAGTGAACGGGTGGCCGTCGCAGTGGAACCGATGGGGGTGCTTGGCTTGGGATAAGCCGAGCATGCCGATGATGTTGCCATGCTCGTCATATTCAGCCATTTGGCGCAGCATTGGTGCGAGTCTGTCAGGCGGGATCGCAAGTGACGCGGCGAGTGGGGAGAGCTGCGCTGGCGCGACTACCCTGCCTGTTGCGACCATCCGCAGAACGGCTAGGAGCAGAGCCGCTTCGGTAGGCGCAAGACGCGGCGGGATATCGGCTGCCTGCAGAGCAGCGGCCAGCTCGGGCACGGTACGGTTGCTGATCACAGGGAACCCTCCTCGGAGAGCCCTTCCGCTTCGTGCAGGGTGGCTCCTGGCTCGTCAGGGCTCACGACGCCACAAGCCAGCAGCGCTTGGGCGTGGTCTGCCATCAGCTCCTGGGCGATACGCAAGAGCGCCCGCACCCGATCGTCTGCCAAGCGGTAGTAGACCTTGCGGCCTTCGCGGCGGGTAGCGACGTACCCGCACCAGCGAAGACACCCCAGGTGCGTTGAAACGCGGCCCTGGGGACTGCCCGTGGCTTCCACCAACTCGCCCACGCTCTTCTCGCCCGTGAGCAGAAGCTCAAGGATCAGAACGCGCATCGGCTCATCAAGCCCTTTGAAAAAGCGCGCTAGCATCGTCGCTCGCTGGCGGGCGGTCTCGCTGATCGCCGTTTGAATACCATTCATTGCACCGTCCATCATTATCTATCCGGATGCGAGTATAGATTGTCTGCGGGGCTCTGTCAAGGATTGCCTGGGGGCCTAGCGGCTCAGCACCGCGAAGGTGAAGGTGCCTGGTGGATGCAGGCCGAAGCCGATCCCCGCCAGGCGGGCAAGAAGCTCGTGCTCGGTGAGCTGGCCAGGGTCGAAACGCACGCTGCCCTGGCCTTCGGGGAAGTGGAAGGCTGCCTGCAGGACGCCTGGGAACTCCGATGCGGCCCCACCGAGACCGTCAGCACAGCGGGGTCAGGTCATGCCGTCCACGCGCAGCTCTAGGTGGCTGGGCGCTTGCGCTGCTCCTTGCTGCTCTGCCATACACCACTCTCTCGACTCCGTAGCGAGTTAGGAGATTCTAGCGTTCTAACCAGTGCTCCCGTTGGCGCGTCCGAGTCAATACGCAGGAGAGCCGATTGTGCTGGAGATAGCCCGTGCGCTGGCGCTATTCGGTCTTGCGGGTCTCGCCGAGATTGGTGGCGGCTGGCTCGTGTGGCAATGGCTGCGCGAGAGCCGCCCCTGGCCATTCGGCCTGGTCGGCGCGCTCGTGCTGGTAGGCTACGGCGTGATTCCGACCTTCCAGGAAAGTGCCCACTTCGGACGTGTCTACGCAGCCTACGGTGGCATCTTCGTTGTACTATCGCTCGCGTGGGGGCGTGTCTTCGATGGCTTCGAGCCTGACCGTTGGGACGTGCTGGGGGCGCTCGTCTGCCTAGCAGGAGTGCTCATCATCTTCTTCGGCCCCCGTGGACAGTAAGAGTGAAGACGACAGCCATACTCATCTGCCCCGCCTGCGGCTCCAATCAGCAGGCGACTATGCCTGTTGACGCTTGCCAGTTTTTCTATACCTGTGTGCATTGCCAGCAGACGCTCAAGCCGAAGCCTGGTGACTGCTGCGTATTCTGCTCGTATTCGGATACCTCTTGCCCACCACAACAGCTATAGCAGCCACCACAACTTGGCATGCCGTCCCCGCGTTCCGATAAGCGCCATTCTCGGAACCGCAGTACCGACACTTGCCGTGATGGTGGTTCCAGATAACCTGTGAGGAGCAACCTTATTGGTACGGCCGTTCGCCGGTAGAGGGCGCCGCCGAAGGGCTAACCCTTCTCTGCGCCGCCACACGGTGACTCCCGAATGCTCTGTGCTCACTTCACCCGCCTGGCTCCAAGTCACCCGTGCACTCAGCCAGCGCTTGGATCACAGCGAGGTCCACCACGCTATCCGCTACCTAGGTAGCGTCGCCTCTTCGGGAAGCTGAGCCCCGAGTTGCGGATGGCGGCGCGCACCCGCTCGCGCGCCTCCTGCACGGCGGCATCCGGTAGGCCGACGATCAGGAAGTTGGGCAGCCCGCTCTGAGCGATATCGACCTCGACTTCGACCAGCGCGCCGTCCATCCCGACCACGGCGCCAGTCAGCACCTTCGCCAGCATGCCCCCCTCCATGCCCAGCCGGGCGACGCCATGATAGCAGCCGGGCCGACCGAAGGGAATCGCGTGTGTGGCAGCCGGCAGCCCCTCGCCTCGTGCGGTTGCTCCTACTCGGCGAACCGGGCGTTGACGACCACCAGACAATTCCCGCCATAGTGCGAGTGCGACTGTGTCATTGTCGGACCTGGAAGCGGCTATTCGCAGTCTCCACCCCTCGACCGTTCCATGCACTAGCCCAATTGCGCTGGTACCTATGTGCAAGATATTGCAATAAGGACTAGATGCAGATAGACTGGAGCAGCGGTGCACACGAGGGGGGTGCCATGCGTCGGCGGAATGCCCGCGGCTGGACGAGGCGCGTTGCGACCATCGCGCTTCCTGCAGTCGCGGTCGTGCTTCTCAGCGGCTCACCCCACGGCCGGGTCGTCACCCCAGCCCGCGCTCAATCGCTCACCCCGATCCGCACCGCGGTCCCTGTAACGGCGATCAACTTCCTGCCGATCTTCGTGGGCGACGCCAACGGCTACTTCCTGGAAGAAGGTATCCAGCAAGAGATCGTACAGATAAATCCCCCTGTCAGCGTCGCCGCCCTGCTCAACGACGAGGTGCAGCTCAACGGCGCTAGCTCAGTCCTCTTGCGCGCGGCCATCCAAGGGGCGCCGCTCAAAGTCGTGCTGTTCGACCTGGACCGCTTCTCGTCGTTCCTCATGAGTCGGCCCGAGGTGCAGAGTGTCGCGGACCTGCGCGGCAAGGCAGTTGGCGCGGGTGCGACAGGCACCGCGAGCGACACGGCCGTGCGCCTCGCCCTGCGTCAGGCGGGCCTCGACCCTGACCGCGACGTGGCGCTGGTGCCCCTGCCGGAGGGCGGCCCGAGCCTCCTCGCCGCGCTCGAAGAGAACGCGGTGCAAGCCGCCGTTCTGCCTGCAGGGGATAATGTGCGGGCGCGCAACCTCGGGTATAACGAGTTGGTGTACCTGGGCGACCTGCTGGAAGCACCCTATTCGGGGTGGGGCGTCACGGTCGCCAAGTTGACGAGTGAGCGGCCTCTTCTCCAGCGGTGGGTGCGAGCCCAGTTGCGCAGTCTCATCGCCACCCGCGATGATCCGGCAGCGGCCGCGGCGGTGGCGGTCGCACGCTTTGGGCTCAGCCCCGACGACGCGCTTGCCGCCACCCAGGCGCAGGTACGCGCGATCAGTCGTACCCGCCCTGGCTACGCGAGCCCCGATGCTCTCCAGCGGCTGTTGACGCTCGATCTGTTGCCACCGCTCGGGGTGAGCGAATCGCCGGTCCCCATCGACGCCCTTGTGGATTTCAGCCTGCTGGACCAGGCGCAGGCCAGCCTGGCACCCTAGGCGCCTATGAGCCGAGCTGAGTTCTTCGACCACGCTGCCGCCGAGTGGGATGCGCGGGCGAACGCGACCACGGGCGAGCGGCTGCGCGAGTTTCTCGGGCGTCTGGACCTGCCGCGTGGCGGTCGGGTGCTCGACGTGGGCTCGGGCACGGGGATCTTGATCCCCCTGCTGCGCGACGCCCTGGGGCCACGGGGGCAGATCGTGGCCGTGGACATCGCAGCCGAGATGCTCCGCCTGGCGCGGGCGCGCCACGGCGACCTGGGGCTGCGCTTCGTCTGTGCCGACGCGGCAACCCTGGCCGAGCCGCGCCAGTCCTACGACGCGATCATCTGCAACGCCGTGATCCCGCACTTCGAGGACCTCTCAGCGGCCTTGCAGCACCTGGCCACTCTCCTGCGGCCTGGCGGCGTGCTCGCCATCTGCCACGCCATCCCGCGAGAACGGGTGAACGCAATTCATCGCGCTGGCCCCCCTGCGATCCAGCAGGACCAGCTCCCCCCCGGTGAGGCTGTTGCGAGCATGCTCCGCGCTGCGGGCCTGCAGGTCGATACCGTTGAGGATACTGAGCACCATTACTTCCTCCGCGCACGGGTACCTTAACGGCGGCACCAACGAGTGATCCGAGCCCATGCGGTCCGCCGCCGGCCAACGCAGTGGGCTATTCCTGTATGTAGCCGCTCGCGGGCACCCCGGTGTGCCGCACGCTGTTGCAACTGAGATGCGCATAGATAAGTCGTTAGTGTAGTAACGCAGCACATTGTATAAACAATGCCGCGTTAGGTGATCTATGATACCGTTTCGTGAAATTCGCCGCGACACCGCGCTACAGTATCATCAATGGGGCCGACTACGGGCATCTGGTAGTGCCCATCCAGAGCGACGTTGCACGCTAGCTGACGCTGACGCGTGCAAGGCAAAGCCGAGCTAGCCGCAGATGCGGCGGCACATGCTAAGGAGCGCCTCATGGCAACCCAACAGGTTCAAGGTACGGGCAAGGAGACCGAGCATACCCACCCCGCTCAGACGCACTCCCACGACCACTACCACGTGTCGCATCACCACCGGGGCGGCCCGCTCGGGGAGTGGGCGCATCGCACCTACTGGCATTCCCACGAGCACAACCACAACGCCTTGACGCACAGCCACGACTACTCCCGCGAGGACGAAGAGCAGCAGCACGGGAAAGAGGCGCACGTCCACGACCACGCGTCGCCAACGCAGTCGCCGGCATAGCTCGCCGTCGCGGGCGCCGTCCCCCCGAGCCGCAGAACGGGCTCAGCTCGAGAGCTGAGTCCGTTTCTCTTTGCCCCCGCTTTTCGCCGCCGTGCACCCCCGGCGCGTAGGCACGCTTGTTGCGAAGTATTGCAACAGAGTGCTACGATATTAGGCGCGGCTTGCACCGAGCGCCGGGAGTATGTCATGGCGTCCTCGCGAGAGCGAGCAGCCCCACCCTCGTCGTCTCCAGCGCACGCCTCTCTCCGCTTCACCGGGACCGAGCTGGTTCGGCTCGCCGGCTTCTACGGCTTCGTCGCCCTGCTGCACCTCCTGGGCTGGGGCTTCTTTCTCGCCTACGCGAATCGCTTCGGCGCCGCCTACGCTGGCGCTGGCGTCCTGGCCTACACGTTCGGCCTGCGCCACGCCTTCGACGCCGACCACATCTCCGCCGTTGACGACAGCACCCGCTTCCTGATCCAGCGCGGTAAACACCCGCTCGGCGTCGGCTTCTTCTTCTCGCTGGGTCACTCCACCGTCGTGTTCCTGCTCTCGGTAGGGCTCGCCGTGGCCGCCCGCGCCGTCCAGGAGAACCTGGAGTCCTGGCACACCATCGGCGGCGTCATCGGCGCGACGGTCTCGGGTACCTTCCTTTGGGTCGTGGGTATCCTCAACCTGCTGATCTTCATCCAGGTCGTGCGCGTCTACCAGGCGATGAAGCGGGGCACCTACGACCGCGAGCACCTGGAGGAGTTGCTCCTGCAGCGGGGATTCATGAACCGGCTGTTCGGCGGGCGCTATCGCCGGTACATCGGCGAAAGCTGGCAGCTCTACCCGATTGGGTTGCTGTTTGGCCTCGGTTTCGACACCGCCACGGAAGTGGGCCTGTTGGCGATCACCGCGGGGGCGGCGGCCACGGCGACCGGCAG
>Ga0070739_10002813_pt1 | contig 22544 bp, 13 predicted proteins | sample Coa_R1_7_FD_66445 | JGI IMG/M metagenome (GOLD analysis project Ga0070739, IMG submission 66445) | Surface soil microbial communities from Centralia Pennsylvania, which are recovering from an underground coalmine fire - Coalmine... | ecosystem: Environmental > Terrestrial > Soil > Unclassified ... | reverse complement strand
TCCCACTCGATGGTGCCGGGGGGTTTGGAGGTGATGTCGTAGACGACGCGGTTGATGCCGCGCACCTCGTTGATGATGCGGGTGGCGGCGCGGCCGAGGATGTCGTGCGGGAAGGGGAAATAATCGGCGGTCATGCCGTCGGTCGAGGTCACCGCGCGCAGGGCGCAGACCTGGTCGTAGGAGCGCGCGTCGCCCATGACGCCGACCGTCCTGACCGGCAACAGCACGGCGAAGGCCTGCCAGATTTCGTTGTAAAGCCCGGCCCTGCGGATTTCGTCGATAAACACCGCATCGGCCCGGCGCAGGATGTTGAGCTTGTCGCGGGTGACCGCGCCGGGAATGCGGATCGCCAGACCGGGGCCGGGAAACGGGTGACGCTCGACAAACTGCGTGGGCAGCCCCAGCTCGCGGCCCAAGGCGCGCACCTCGTCCTTGAACAGTTCGCGCAGCGGCTCGACCAGCCTCAGGTTCATCCGCGCCGGCAGGCCGCCGACATTGTGGTGCGACTTGATCGTCACGCTCGGGCCGCCGAGCGCGCTGACCGATTCGATGACATCGGGATAAAGCGTGCCTTGCGCGAGAAACTCGACGCCGCCGATGCGCCGCGCCTCCTCCTCGAACACGTCGATAAAGGCGGCGCCGATGATCTTGCGCTTGGCTTCGGGGTCGGCGACCCCGGCGAGCTTGTGCAAAAACAGCTCCGCGGCGTCGCGGTGGATCAGCGGGATGTTGTGGTGGCCGCGGAACAGGCTTACCACCTCCTCCGCCTCGCCCTGCCGCAACAGCCCGGTATCGACAAAGATGCAGGTCAGCCGCTCGCCGATCGCCTCGTGCAGCAGCGCCGCCGCCACCGCCGAATCGACCCCGCCCGACAGGCCGCACACCACCCGCCCGCCGCCGATCTCGGCGCGCAGCCGCGCGACCGCCTGGGCGCGGAATGCCGCCATCGTCCAGTCGCCGCGGCAGCCGCACAGGCGATGGCTGAACTGCCGCAGCAAGTCGCCGCCGCGCGGCGTGTGCACCACCTCGGGGTGGAACAGCACGCCGTAGAACCGCCGCTCGTCGTCGGCGATGGCGGCGTAAGGCGCGGCCGCGGTGCGGGCGACGACGCGGAACCCGGGCGGGATCGCCTCGACCCGGTCGCCGTGACTCATCCACACCGGCTCGCGCGTCCCCGGCGGCCACAGCCCGTCGAACAGGCGGCACGCGCCGGTCACCTCGATATCGGCGCGGCCGAATTCCTGGTGGTCGCTGCGGGCGACGCGGCCGCCGAGCTGGGCGCACATCGTCTGCATGCCATAGCAGATCGCCAGCACCGGCACGCCGAGCTGGAAGACGATGTCGGGGGCGCGCGGCGTCGCCGTCTCGGTGACCGAGGCCGGCCCGCCCGACAGCACGATGCCGCGCGGCGCGAACGCGCGGATGCGCGCCGCCTCGGCGGTACAGGGGAGGATTTCGCAATACACCCCGTTCTCGCGCACCCGGCGGGCGATCAGCTGGGTGACTTGGCTGCCGAAATCGAGGATCAGGATTTTTTCGGTCATACCGCTCCCCGGCGTTCGAACTGGGCGACGAAAAAGCCGTCGGTGCCGTGGCGCGCCGGCGTCAGGCGGAGATACTCGCCGCCGCCGGGCGAGGCGCCGCCGATCGCCTCCTGCCAGGCGCGCGTCGCGGGGTAAAGCGCGAAATCGGGCGCGGCGGCGAGAAACGCCTCGGCCTGCGCCTCGTTCTCCTCGCGCAGCAACGAGCAGGTGGCGTAGACGAGGCGGCCGCCCGGCTTCACCAGCCGCGCCGCGCTCTGCAATATCGCCTGCTGGCGCGGCACCAGCTCGGCAAGGTCGGCGGGGCGCGAGCGCCACTTGGCGTCGGGGTTGCGCCGCCAGGTGCCGATGCCGAGGCACGGGGCATCGACAAAGACGCGGTCGAAGCTCCGGGCATGGCGCTTGACCCAGGGATCGCGCTCGCCCGACAGCAGGCGGCGCTCGGCATTGTCGACCCCGGCGCGGCGCAGCCGCCGCGCGGCGCGTTCGAGCCGCCAGGCCGAGACGTCGCAGGCGACGAGCTTGCCGCGGTTGCCCATCGCCGCCGCCAGGGCCAGGGTCTTGCCGCCGGCGCCAGCGCAGAAATCGACGACGCGCATGCCCGGCCGCGCGCCGGCGAGCAGCGCGGCGAGCTGCGAGGCTTCGTCCTGGACCTCGACGAGCCCGTCGCGGAACGCGGCGGTGCCGGACAGCGGCACCCGGCGGACGAGGCGCAGGCCGAGCGGCGACCAGCGCGTCGGCTCGGCGGCGATGCCCTCGGCGGCGAGCGCGCGCCGGGCGCCGTCGCGGTCGGTCTTCAGCAGGTTGGCCCGCAAATCCATCGGCGCGGGGCTGTTGAGCGCCGCCATCTCGCGTTCGAGCCCGGCGCCGAACACGGCGGCGAGGCGGGGTTCGAGCCATTCCGGCAGATCGGCGGCGACGGCGCGCGGCATCGCCGGGTGGTAGAGGGTGCGGCCGGCGAGGCGCTGCACCAGGCGCCGCTCCGGCGGCGCCAGCGCCGCGGGGCGGAAGCGGCCGCCGTCGAAACTCGCGGCCACCGCCTCGGCGCCGCTTTGCTCGACCAGCAGCAGCGCGGCGATGACGCGGGCGCGGGCGCGGTCAGCGGCGGCCTCGCCGCTGCGTTCGATCCACCAGTCGAGCGCGGCGCGGTGGCGCAGCACGGCATAGACCTGGGCGGCGATCGCGGCGCGGTCCTTGGCGCCGATAAAGCGGCGGCGGCGGAAATACTCCGCCGCGGTGTCGTCGGCGGGCCGCGCCCCCGCCTCGATCGCGCCGATAATGTCGATGGACGCGGCGATGCGGGCCCCGGGAGTCATACCGGGCGGCGGCTCAATCGCCGCGCTCGAGCCGGGCAGGCGCTCAACGGCCCGCCGCCATCGACTGCTTCTTCAAGGCGGCGCCGCTGTAGTGCCGGACATATTCGCCGATCGCCGCCTCGCTCTCGTTCGGGTCCACCTCAAGGCGGACGCGATCGCCGGATTCCAGCTTGATCTGGACGACGCGGTGCGCCCGGTGCGCCAGCCAGTTCTTGACCAGATGGACGACAAGCAGCGAGGCGATCGGCGACGCGGCGGCGACAAGGACAGAAGACGTTATCGACGATGTCTCCATCATGTCCGCCTATCCTTGATCTCGGTAAACACCACGCCAACGACAAATGTGCCGACGCCAATGATCATCGGCGCGGGCGCAATCAGCCAGACCGGCGGAACCGGCTGATTGGCGAGATAGAGGCAGTAGATCCACAAGCCGGCCAAGCCGGCAAGAAACAGCCACGCGCATTGGACCAGGCCCATATCCAAGATCAGGATGGCCGGGCTGCCATCGGCCAACACGACTGGCTGCTGTTTCGGGATCAATACCGGAAAGAGCAGGCTGAGGCCGGCCACCGCGATGCTCGACCCCGTGTTGTTGGCATCCCTCGGCGGCACCAGAAGATAGTGGCTGACCAACCCCTCGGCAAAAACGATGTACAGCGGGAATCCGTAAAGCAGAATGCGCTTCAGCATGCCGAACGCTCAAGGTCTGCGGATGGTTCTTACATATCCTGGCGGTAATTGGGGGCCTCGCGGGTGATGGCGATGTCGTGGACATGGCTCTCGCGCAGGCCGGCGCCGGTGATCTGGACAAAGCGGGTCTTCGACTGCAATTCCCCGATCGTGCGGCAGCCGGTATAGCCCATCGCCGCGCGCAGCCCGCCGATCAGCTGGTGGACGATGTTGCCGACCGGCCCCTTATGCGGCACGCGGCCCTCGACCCCCTCGGGCACCAGCTTCAGCGTGTCGGTCACTTCCTGCTGGAAATAGCGGTCGGCCGAGCCGCGCGCCATCGCCCCGATCGAGCCCATGCCGCGATAATATTTGTAGCTGCGGCCCTGGTAGAGAAACACCTCGCCGGGGCTCTCGTCGGTGCCGGCGAAGAGCGAGCCGATCATCGCGCAGTCGGCGCCGGCGGCGATCGCCTTGGCGAGGTCGCCGGAGAACTTGATGCCGCCGTCGGCGATCACCGGCACGCCGTGCTGGCGGCACACCCCGACGGCATCGACGATGGCGGTGAACTGCGGCACGCCGACCCCGGCGACCATCCGCGTCGTGCAGATCGAGCCGGGGCCGATGCCGACCTTGACCGCGTCGGCGCCGGCCTCGACCAGCGCCTGCGCCCCTTCGGCGGTGGCGATGTTGCCGACGACGACCTGGGTGTAGTTCGACATGCGGCGGATTTCGCGCACCGTCTCCAGCACGCGGGCGGAATGGCCGTGCGCGGTGTCGACCACCATGATGTCGACCCCGGCGTCGAACAGCGCCTCGGCGCGCTCGAGCTCGGCCCGCCCGGTGCCGGCGGCGGCGGCGACGCGCAGCCGGCCGTGCTCGTCCTTGGCGGCGTTGGGAAAGTTGCGCGCCTTTTCGATGTCCTTGACGGTGATCAGGCCGGTGCAGCGATAGGCGTCATCGACGACCAGCAGCTTCTCGATGCGGTGCTGGTGGAGCAGGCGCTTGGCCTCCTCGCGGTCGACCCCTTCGCGCACCGTGACCAGCTTGTCGCGCGTCATCAGCTCGGCGACCGGCTGGCGCGGGTCGCTGGCAAAGCGCACGTCGCGGTTGGTGATGATGCCGACCAGCTTGCCGGGGGCGCCGTGGCGGCCGGGCTCGACCACCGGAATCCCGGAAATCTTGTGGTCGGCCATCAGGCGCAACGCGTCGGCCAGGGTCTCGTCGGGATGGATCGTCACCGGGTTGACGACCATGCCGGCCTCGAACTTCTTGACCTTGCGCACCTCGGCGGCCTGCTGCGCCACCGGCATGTTGCGGTGGATGACGCCGAGCCCGCCGGCCTGGGCCATCGCGATCGCCAGCGCGCCCTCGGTCACCGTGTCCATCGCCGCCGACACCAGCGGAATGCCGAGCTCGATCTCGCGGGTGATGCGGGTCTTGGTGTCGGTCTCGGCGGGAAGAATGCTCGACGCCGCCGGGACCAGCATGACGTCGTCGAACGTCAGGGCTTGCCGGATCTCCATCGCAATCCATTACCTGATTACGCAACGAGGTCCCAGCACTATGTGGGGGCGGCGGCGGCGGCGGTCCAGCACCTTTTCGCAAGCGCGGAAATCGGCGCTCAACCGGGCGGACGAAACCCTTTGGCGACGACGTAGGTCTCCGCCGATTCGGCGCGGCTCGCCGCCGGCTTGGCGTGGCGCAGCTCGGCAAAGCCCTGTTTGAGCGCGGCGAGCAGCGCGGCCTCGGCGCCGCCCTGGAACACCTTGGCGACGAAGGCGCCGCCCGGGGCGAGCACCTGTTCGGCAAAGGCGAAAGCGGCCTCGGCGAGGGCGACGACGCGGAGATGGTCGGTCGCGGCATGCCCGGTCGCCGGCGCCGCCATGTCGGACAGCACGAGATCGGCCGGCCCGCCGAGCGCGGCGGCGACCGCGGCGGCGGCCGCGGGATCGCGCAGGTCGCCCTGCAGCAGCACCGCGCCCGGCAACGGCTCGGTCGGCGCCAGGTCGATGCCGACGACCCGGCCGGGACCGGCGCGCTCGACCGCGACCTGGGTCCAGCCGCCGGGGGCGCAGCCGAGATCGACGACCCGCCGCCCCGGCGCCAGCAGGCGAAAGCGGCGGTCGAGCTGGATCAGCTTGAACGCGGCGCGCGAGCGGTAGCCCTGGCGCCGCGCCTCGGCGACATAGGGGTCGTTGAGCTGGCGCTGCAGCCATTCGGTGGAGGACGGGCGGCGGCGGCGCGCCGTCCTGACCCGCACCGTCAACCGCCGCCCGCCGCCGCGCGCCCTCGCCATCGCGACGCGGTCACCGCGCGGGCGCCGGTCCGCCCCGGGTGCGGCCGGTGTGCCGGCTAGCCATGCATCAGGTCGAACAGGATGCCCTCGCGCACGCCGCGATCGGCGACGCGCAGGCGGCCGACCGGCCAGGTCGCGCAGATCGCGTCGAGAATGGCGCAGCCGCTCAAGACGAGGTCGGCGCGCTCGCGGCCGACGCAGGGATTGGCGGCGCGGCCGTCGAGGTCGAGCGCGGCGAGGTGGCGCGAGACGCAGGCGATCTGCTCGAAGGTCAGGGTGCTGCCGTCGACCAGGGCGCGGGTGTAGCGCGGCAGGGCGAGGTGGACGCCGGCCAGCGTCGTCACCGTGCCGGAGCTGCCGAGCATCTGCACCCGGCGGGCGCGGATCAGCCGGCGGATGCCGTGGCGCGCCTCGAACGGGGCCAGCGCCGCCTCGGCCTCGGCGACCATCGCGCGGTAGGCCGCGGGCGGCACGTGCTCGCCGCCGAAGCGCTCGGTGAAGGTGACGACGCCGAACGGCAGCGAGGTCGAGCCGAGGATTTCCGGCCGGTGCGGCGCGCCGGCGCCGCGCTCGCGGCGGTCGCGGCCCTGGCGCAGCCAGACGATCTCGGTCGAGCCGCCGCCGATGTCGAAGACCAGCGCGTAGGGGATGCGCGGGTGGAGCAGCGGCGCGCAGCCGCCGACGACGAGCCGGGCCTCCTCGGCGGTCGAGATGATCTCGAGTTCGAGGCCGAGCGCGGCGCGGGCGCGGGCGATGAATTCGTCGCAATTGGCGGCGCGGCGGCACGCCTCGGTGGCGACGTAGCGCCCGGCCGCGGTGCGCCGGTAGGCGATCTTGTCGGCGCAGACCTTGAGCGCATCGAGGGTGCGCGCCATCGCGCTCTCGGACAGCGCGCCGGTCGCCGCCAGCCCCTCGCCGAGCCGGACGATGCGCGAAAACGCGTCGACGACGCGGAACCCGCCGGCGGCGGGGCGGGCGATCAGCAAGCGGCAATTATTGGTGCCGAGATCGAGCGCGGCATAGGTCGCCGCGTAGGGGCGCGGCACGGCGGCCGGGCTGCCCGACGCGGCCGCGCGGCCCAGGGCGACGCGACCGGCAGAAGCGGGGCCCGGCTGCGGAGTGCTCGCGATCAAGTTTCTTCCTCTCGCCTGCCGGAGGCATCGTAGCGCACAAACCGGGCAAACCGAAGGCCCGCGACCGCCGCGGCTTTGCCCGCCCTACCCAATCGCGGCCGGCTGTGCTATCACCACGCCGCCCGAACGAGCCCGGTGGGGGATCGTCTAACGGTAGGACAGCGGACTCTGACTCCGCCAGTCTAGGTTCGAATCCTAGTCCCCCAGCCAGGTTTTTCAATGAGATAGGAACGGATTGTGGGCGCCGCTCGGCGGCGTGTCGGCACCATGTCGGCACCGCGGCGAAGATCGGCGGGCGAGGATGTCCGCCGGGGTAGCCGCGGCGAGGCGCCGACCGGAGGCGAACCCGGATCGCCGTCCGGCGGACTGTCCCGCACCTCCGGGCGCGCGCGACGCCGCTCGCTGCGATCGCGCGCGGGCAGGCTGGGCCGGTACGGTGTGATTGCGATAGCCGTGGCCACCGATTTCGCGCCGCCTGGGGGGCGACACCGGCGGGACAGACTCCACGTGGAGTCGACGCGGTTTCAGATCCGCGCCTCCGCGAGGGGGGACGATTCGTTTGGGGAAGAATATGGGACAGAGCGGGGGGAATTTTACCCGTAACCTCCTAATCTGCCCTGGATTTCGTGACCCCCTCTTCCTCCGGCGGCGGTCCCCAAGCCGAGGACGTCACCTTGGTATTCGCTCTCCTGGAGCGAGGAGGCTTAATCTGCGAAGATAACCGTGCTGGATCAGGGCTTCGATGTGCCCCTCGACAGCGCCGGCGATCGACGCGTCGGCGGTCATAATGCCGATCTCAAGATTCCGCAGTTGGGCAGCCTCGGTGAAGTTGGCCGAGCCGACGAAAGCCCTGAGGCCATCGACGACGACGCACTTGGCATGCAAGGCGGCACGCTGGCCATCGGCGTCGGCTACTAGGCTGCGCGGGTCGTAAAAGATTTCCGGCAGCCGCGGTCCCGGCCACTCGTGGTGTACAAAGCGGCCGGCGAAGCGGCGGAGCAGTGCGTCCGTCCGAGTCGTATCGCCTGTCGTTCGTCGAACATCAAGGCATAGCCGTACCGCCAGATCTGGGCGCTCGCACATGCGGATGGCGAGGGACGCGAACACCTCCCGACCTTGATGCACCGCGAAGCCAACGAGGAGCACCCGCCGCTCCGCCCCAGCGAACAGTTCGCGTAGCACGGCCCCTGTGTCGCGGGTCGCACCGATCATGTCGGGGCCGCTCGTCACCAGTTCGATAACAGCAGCGCGCTGTTCGGCGCGCTGCGCTGCCAGCGCCTCGAGCAGCAGCGCCGCGTGCTGCACCGTCAAACCCGACGCTAGGAGCGAGGAGAGTTCCGCCGCGGCGGCTTCGTCAAAACCTGGAATAGCATTGCGCAGTGCAAAGGGGGAAACGGGTCCGCAAAAGCGACCGCCAGCCAGCGCCGCTGCCAGATCGTGCAGCATCCTTTCGGGCAGCGCCCGGATCGCCGACAGCGGGCCGGTGATCATGGGAAGCGGGCCGGTGATCATGGAAAGAATGCCGCGTCCGCGGTGGCGAGCGTAGGCACGACCAGCGCGCGGTCGAGCCAGTCGTTGCGCTGCTCGCAGCTCGTCTCGGCGATCAGCAGACAGCCGTGACAGGCGGCGCCGTGTAAATGCATCGGGTCGTGATCCGCACTCGGATCATGCTCAGCGCAGACTGGATCGTTCGAGCACAGGCGCGCCTCGTCGATGACCGCAAGCAGATGCTCACCGATCCGGCGGCCTGTCTCGACCAGGCCGCCGAGCGTGCCTTCGGAGTCAGACGTCCCGGTGTGGATCAACAGCCCGTACATGCCGGTATCGGCCAGCGCATAGATGCGCTCACGTAACGCCGCTGCCGGGTAGCCGCAATCAAGGGCGATCCGGGTCAGGAGCAAGTGCGACAGCGAATGCAGGAGCATATAGGGCACGCCGAGCCAATGCCGGTTGCCCGAATGCTCGGCATCCCAGGCCAGCATACCGCTGATCAATTGACGTTCGCGCTGTTTCACGCTGTCGCGGCTGCGCCAGTGGGTAATCGCCTCGGCCGAAAGTACGATGAAAATTCCCTCGCCGCGGTTCTCGACCGCCGGAAACCACTCGGGCTCGGGTGCCAGCGCCGCTGGGGTTATACCCTCCAAATCGAGTTCGCCTTTCTCGTCGGTGCCGGCGGCCTCGAAACGGGTAAAACCGACCAAAGCCAGAACTTCGCGCAGGCGGTGTACGAGGACGACGCGCTCGACCGCTCGCAGACGCGGGTCGCCGGTCGGGTCCCAGTTAGCCCGCGGCAACGCCTCGGCAAATAATGGGCTGTCGGGATCATCCCTGCCGCGGGTTCCCGTCGCAATGTTCAGGATTTCGAACTCGACCTGCCTGACGGGCACCGTGCTGGCGTCGCCGGCTCCGCCAGCGCGCCGGCGCTCGATCAGCCCGATCGCGTCGTCGTCAGTAAGGCCTTCAAGCGCCCTGGCCACGTCAGGGATCATGCGAAACGTCGGCAGCGTCGCGAGGGTGGCGTTTTCAAGGATATTCCACACGGCGTCGAGGCGTGCCGTGATCCCGGGATCTTCTTCAGGCAGCGACAGCACGCTGAATAACTGCGGGAAATACGCGTTGCTGGCGCTGCGCACCAGCAGGCGGTACCGCTGTTTGCAATCTTCTTCGGTATTTGGCCCAAGCCAGGGGCGTCTACCCTGACAAACGCCGAGCGCGCGTGTCTCGATGCCCAGCGCTTCGTACAACGGGCGCGGCGCGATCCCGCAGTCGCACCCGACGACGGTCTCGGAGATGTCGCCGCTGGTGCCGCGCTCCTCAAGCCACATGCGCCGATGGCATTTGGCCCCAAGATCACGGTCCCGATGCACGTAGGCCCTCCAGTCGATGTCGTCGAGATGGCCATGCGGACAACCGCAAACGAACCGCACCGGCAACACCTTTCGCGGCCGGTGCGACCGCTCCTCGTCGTCGATAAAGCCGCCGCGAACCAGTTCGCTCCAGCGTACGAGGCGCCGGCGACGCCATTGGCCTCCGGGTCCGGTGGGCCGCGTCTCTTGCACGAGAAACCAGGTCGGGAAGATGCGCGCGCCGATCGAGCGGTGTGATGCGCCCGCGCGCTCGTCGAAAGCCGGCGGTTTCACCAGCCGCACCGAGGGGAGACCTAAGCGTTCACGCAATTTCGCGACCAGCCGCGGTTCCACGATCTCCTCGCGACTTTTCCCGAAATGCCAGCTCTGCAAGCCCTCGATCAGCACCGCGCGATCCGGCAGATCCACCATCGCGCCCGGGCCAAAGGTCGTGAGAATCTGGCTCTGCCGAAGAAACTCCCTCACGGCACGTCCTCGTCGATCGCGGCGCCGTTCGGGGCGACCTTGCGCAGCAAGACGCTGGGTTCGACATCGCGGAGCGAGCGCGGCACCCGAAAGCGTTGCTCGCGCGGGTCGGCAAGCCGCAGGTCCGGGTCGAGCACCTCCCGTAAGAGCGTCTTGGTAACGCCCTGATCGCGGGCATAGCCGAAGGCGGTCCCGTCAGCGTTGCGCTCGTGGGCAAGAGATGCCCAATCGTCGAGCAGGCTCGCCGTGCGCCTCCGTACAGCCGCAGTGACGCTCGGCGGCACGTTCGGCCGGTGCGAAGCGGCCCGTGCTGCGACGACATTGGCCACCTCGTCCAACTCGGCGCGCCGGGTCTCGGCCGCACCGGCCGCGCGGTTCGGGGCGAACCCGTCGTGACCGAGCCTAGCCATCGCCACCGCAACTGCGGCGAGGCCACGATCGAGCGCGCGCGGCGCGAACGGGGTGATGCTCGTCGCCTCGACCGCCCGGTAAAACCCGGCGTGCCAGTAAGCGAACCGCTCGTAATGAGAGCGATCGCGCGGCTTGTGGATGTTCAGCAACGCGACCACGAGCCCCGGTCGGTCAGCATCGCGCCCGACCCGGCTCGTTGCCTGGATGTATTCCCCGACAGTCTTTGGTTGGCCCGACACCAACATCAGGCCGAGCCGAATGATGTCTAGGCCAACCGAAATCATGTTGGTGGCGAGCGCAACATCGACGGGGTCTTTCTGGTTAAAGGCGTTGCTCAAGCGTACCTTCGTGTCCGCGACCTCGGCGGTGCCGACGCGCGAGGTCAATTCGAGAGCGTCGCGCAGCGTACGGTTGGCAAAGCGGGGCGCCTCGCCGATGCGCTGCCGCGAGCCGTATCGGGACGCGCGCAACCGCACCTCGTCATCGACGATTCGGCGCGCGCTGCCCAGCTCGCGCAGTGCGTTGAAGTACGCGACAATCGTCATATACGGGTCGGCTGGGTTGACCTGCACCGGACCGTAACCCTTGACACCACCCGCCTCCTCCCATGCCTTCAGCGCCGCGGCGGCCAGTGTCGTCGCTGCGCGCAGGAACAGCACCTTGGGGCTGCGCCCAGGTGCCGCCAGACCGAGGTAGAGGCGCGAGCGCTGCGGCGCGTCTTCGGCACGGGCGAAGAAGGATTCCGCTCGGCTCGGCCCGGGCGGCGGGAAAATTGCCGTCTGCAAGCGATCGAACAGAGCCTGGATCTGGCTCTGCGCCCGCCGCACCGTCGCCGTCGAGGCGATCAGCTTTGGCCGGATTGGCTTGCCGTCACCTTGGGCCGTGCAGAGAGTTTCGAGCGCCGTTTCGTAAAGGCCGGCCATCGAGCCGAGCGGACCCGAGATCAGGTGCAATTCATCCTGGATGATCAGCTCCGGCGGCGGCAGCGGCGCCGGCAACGGAGCGCCGCGCCCCGGCTCTGCCGGGCCGTAGAATCCATCGGCATCGGCACGATTGACGCGCCCGAAGAACGCTGCAATCTCGCCGACCCACGGCATCATCGCGAACTTGTCGCAGGTCGCGATCAGGAACCCCGGCAGGCGCCGATAGATCGGCTCGTCGACAGTCAGCACCGGCAGGCCCGGCACCATCGAGAATTCGCACCGGCGGTTGGAGCAGACGAGCAACAGGTTTTTTGGGCGCTTCGTATCCGGTTCAAGTCGGAAGCCGTCGGGTTTGAGTTTCGTGCCGCACCAAGGGCAGGCATCGATCGGGATCGGCGGGAAACTGGCGCTGTCGCGCTTGAATTTGAGCACTCGCGCACGCGCGGAATTCTCGTCGCGGTCGCCCTCTTCGCCCATCCTGTTCGGCGTCGCCCCGCGCCCCACCCAGAGGCCGATTTCGAACGGCCAGTCGCCGAGTTTTCCGGGATCGGCGCGGCGCGCCAGTTCGAGTGCACAGACGACCGCCGCCGCACGCCTAAGCTGGTCGAGGGTCAAGAGCCGCAGCGTGTACCGCATCAGCACCGCAATGCCGCAGCCGCTTCGGCCCGGGTGGGACAGCCGCCGCCAGATCAGCACGAAGGCGGACAGGCCGAGATAGGCTTCGGTCTTGCCGCCGCCGGTCGGGAAGAACAGCAGTTCCACCACGTCGCGGTCGGCATGCGCGGGCGTCACCAGGCTGCGCAGGTTCAGCAAGATGAAGGCGAGCTGGAACGGGTACCAGCGCGGCGGCTCGCTTGGTCGGCGCCGACGCGCGGCTTCGGCCATCACCCGGTTCATCAGCCGGAAAGCGTCGAGGACCCGGGGGTTCGCGAGGAGGGAGATGCCATCCTCGATGCGGGACGCCGCGCGTCGCGCCTCGCCAAGCAGGGCCTCGGCCACCTCGCGGCGGCGCGGCGAAAGCGCCGCGAGGCCGGCACGCTGCCGCTCTATCCAGGCTCGATATTGTGTGGGGAGGCCGCTGAGCGTAACCCGGGCCGCGGCCTCGTCGGCGAGCTCGGCGAGCGCCTCCATGCCCAGTTCAATCCCTTCGATCGGACCGGGGACGAAGCGCGGCACCAATGCCGTGGGGACCCAGCAGGTGCGCACGCGGTAGCACTCGCCGTTCTCGACATCGGCAGCGACCGAAACGTTGTGACCAACCGCCCAGTCGGCCACGTCGCGGTAATGCAGGTCGGCGATGCGGGCGTCGACATCCTCGCCGTCATGCCCGGAAAGATCATAACGGGCGACGAGCGGCGCCGGGCTTTCGACCTCGATCTCCGCCTGGAACGCGACGGCCTCGTCCTCGTACTCCGGCTCCGGATGCGGCGCGCGGCGGTTGACCAGAAACAGCGAGACGGCGAGCACCTTGCGCCCGCCGGTCTCGCTGCGGATCTGCGTTTCGCGTATTTGCCGGGCGATCTCGAGCCCCTCGGTATCGGCCAGCGGGATCGGCGAGCGCCCTTGCAACGGCACCTCGACGATCGTCTCACGCTGCGTCCGGCGCCACCGTGGAGCTGCGACCTCGCCGTCGTTTTCCTCTTCCTCGACTTCACGACGGTAGTCGCCCCAGCGCGCCGTGACGCGGAGGCTCTCGGTCCCCGGCTCGACGAGCAAACTCAAACCCACCGACGACGGCAGGAAGCGCGGCCGCGAGGGACCCCGGTCCGGCGTCGCATCGTCGTCGGCGCCGCCTTCCTCGATGCCGTCCATTTCCTCCTGCGGATCGGGCGCCTTCTGCCGCGGCTTTGCGCCGATCGGGACCAGAAACCCAGTCAAATACCAACGCGACGGCGGATCGGGCAGAACCTCGTTGCGGAGCGCCTCGTCGTCCCGATGGCCCGGGCCGATCAGATCGAGGCGCAGCTCGTCGGCCAGCCGTTCGCGGATTTCGGCGCTGCTCGCCATGCCTGCGCCTTGCCGTCGAAAGCGTCAGCCGCCCGCCTGCGTTGCGCCGTCGGCGCACAGTCGGGTCATCGCGTCATGTACCCGTCGGGCAGCGGCCGGTGTCTGGTCCCGATTTACCATGTTGTCCTTTCTATCAAGGCTGATAACGCGTCGGCCGCAATCTTAGGTCTTCCCGCAGAGAAACGAGGCTACCGTATGGGGTGAAATATGTCGATATGGCGACCGCGCATCGCGCGGGCAGCGCCGTACTCGCAGGTAGCGAGTTGACAAGGCAAAAGAAAGCGTTCCGGCAGCGCGCCGGGGAAGGCGAGGGGACCTTCTGTCGCACCTCCGGTTTTCTCGGATTAAGAGAACGCTAGGGTTTGGGGTCTACTGTCAGGCAGAAGCGGACAATAGGAGGAGGCGCTTCATGCAACAGCAAGAGTTGCCGGTGATGGATCTCAGCCAGGTGAGCCGGTCGGTGCTGCGGCTCGACCAGAACGACCTCATGGTTGCGATCGCGAGCGGCGGGATCGGATTGCTGATCAAAAAGCTTTACCAGGCAATGTTTCCCCCGCCGGCCTCAATCGCCGAGCAACTGGACGCGTTGCGGCGGCTGATCGAAAGCTGCCGCGCAGCCGGCGTCAAAAAGCTGTCGGTCAAGATGTCGCAGCCCGCATTCGCGCAATTTCGACTATCGGCAAAAGATCTGAAGGTCGAGGTGGTACAAGAGTACCAAGAGGCCTGCATGTTCACCGTCGAATTGGCCTGATTCTCTCTGGCGAGCGCCGCCGCTCATCGGCGATTTCTTTCGGCTGCGGAAGAGGATCAGAACCGTGTAAGGGCCGGCTGCTCTTCCGCGCGGCGCTCTTCCTCGGCGCGCTGGGCGTTGAGGGCGAGGAGACGGGCCAGCACCTCGTCGCGCACCGGCTCGGGCCAGCGGTAGCGCCACGGCTTTTTGCGCCGGCTGCGGCCGTTCTCGGCCTCGTCGTCCTCCCATTCCAGTTCGAACTGGCAGGTCGGGCGGATGTCGCTCCAGCCATAGGCGTCGAGCACGGCGCGGTCCATCGCATCGTGCAGCCGCCGCAATTCGCCAATCGCGTTCGACCGCTCGTCGGGATCGTGGAAGCGGTTGTAGATCTTGGTCAGCCCCTCATTGTATTCGGCCATCAGCGCGGCGCGGAATTCGTAATACTCGCGCCCGGTACATTCGAGGCGGCGATCGGTCTCGAAGCCTTCGGGAAACGCGAAGGTCTCAAAGCAGTCGCTCGGGGTGTAGCGGAGGTCGTCCTTCATCGAGGACGCGAAGAATCGCGCCCAGATTTCGTGGACGCGGGATTGAAGGACGGAGAACGGACCCAAGTCGTCAAACGCGAAAACGACTAGCTGCTCCGAGTAAGTCATTCCCGGCGGTAGGAAGGTAAATGCACCTCTTTCGCCCACTCTTGCAATGGTCATGACCGAGGGGAGCAGCTTTATCGTCGCATAAAGTGTAGTCCGCCGCATGGCAAACTGCCACCAAAACTGCTTTATCTGTCTGTCGATAGGGCTGTTATTAAGCGCCGCACGCTGAGGCTTAACCTTTTCTTCTACAATGGACAGCAGATCGGGCCAGTCTGCCGCGACGGGATCAGGGTAGTCGGCAGGGACTACGCCGGTCCGTAGCATGTCCCTGCGCTGCCGTTCAACGCAGTCTTGCCACCGAGGCAGAGCAGGGTCGCGCCGCAACGGGAAGTCCTCGAAATTGATCACATAGCGGTGGTGGGCGTGGGTCGGGCTGTCGTTGACCTCGTCGCCGCCGATATAGGGGAAGATGCGTTCGGCGTTGCGCGGGTCTTTCGCGATCAGTTCGTGCATCAGGCTGATCGGGCTGGCCACGCCTTTCTTGTCGGTGTCGTCGAAGGTAAAGCCCATGCCGAGAACATAACTTCCGATAAAGGCCTTGTTCGCGTTGGCGCGGAGCGGGTGCGGGTCGTCGTCGCCGCCGTCGTGGAACAAAAATGCGGTGATGACCGGCACCTCGCGGCCGTCGAGGCGATAGGGGCCGGGCACAGCGCCCTTCGCGATGTGCACGACCGAGACGACGACGGCGGCTTCGCCAGGCCATTTGGTGCGGCGGCGGGCGGTGTAGATTGTGCCGCCGGCCTCCCGGATCGGCCGGAGGCCGGTGGCGCGGGTGTCGCCCTGGCGGATCGTGTTGGTGGCGAGCAGGCCGAGGCAGCCGCCCGCGCGCAACAGGCCGTAAGCGCGGCGGAAGAAATGCGCGACGATGTCGGAATTGCCGTGCGCGCCGGGATGGAGCGTCTGAAGCCAATCGAGATAGTGCTCGGCGTTGACCGCGATCGTCGTGTTCTTGCCGGCGAAGGGCGGGTTGCCGACGACCGCGTCGAAACCGGGATTGTCGCGGTCGAACACCTCGGGGAATTCGAGCGGCCAATGAAACGGCACCACCGCCGGCGTACCGCCGCGCAACGCGGCGACCCGCGGCCGCAGCCGGTCCTGCCAGCCGAGGCCGGCCTGCTCGACCTCGGCGCGGACGTCCAACCGCGCCGCTTCGCGCGCCCGTGCCGTGCCGGCCGAGAAGAATGCTGCGATCACCGCATCGCCGACCAGTTTCGGGTCGGCGAGCGCCCGTTCGGCCCGGGCCAACACGAGGCGCTGCTGGTCCTCCGGCTCGCTGTCGAGCGCGGTGCGGATGCGCTCGCGCTCGCGTTCCGCCTCGGCCAGCCGGTCGCGCACCAGCATCTGCATCAGATCGACGCGATCGGCCGCCCGCGGCGCCCAATGGAGCGCCTCGATCTGGCGCCGGTCGAGCCCGACCAGCGAGTCGCCGTGGCGGATGCAGTGGTCGAGGAAGGTGAACTCATGATCGCGCGCCAGGGTCGCCAGCCACAGCGACAGCTTGCCCAGCTCGGCGGCGAGCTCGTTGCGGTCGACGCCATAGAGGCAGCGCTGCACGACGAGCCGTTTGGCATAGAGCAGCGCGTCCTCGTCGGGCGGCACCGGCGGGCGGATGCCGTGCACCTCCCAGGCCTTGACCAGTGCGTCGGCGAGCTGCCGGCAGGCCTCGACCAGAAAGGCGCCGGAGCCCATCGCCGGATCGAGCACCTTCAGCGCCAGGATATCGTCCGGCGTCGCGCGCGGGCCGAGCCGTGCGAGGATCGGCCGCAGGGTCTCGGCGACGACCGGCTGGGTCAGCGAGCGCGGCGTGTAATGCGAGCCGGAGCGGCGGCGTTCGTCGGTCGCTTGCAACAGTGGTTGACCGGGCGGCGCCGGGGCCGGCGTCGCGTCCGTATCGACCTTGCCCGACAGCGCTTCGGCCAACTCCTCGACGGTGCCGGCCGCGGCGACCGATTTTTCCTCTTTCGGCGTCAGCGTCGCGACGTCCAGCTCGCCCAGTCGTTTCTTGCGCTCCGCCGGTTTCACCGCGAGCAATGCATCGACATCGACGATGACGCCGGCGCCGTGGTGGCCTTTGCTGCGCAACACCAACGCGCGGCCCGCACGGCGTTCGATGCGAAAGCCCATGACCGCCTGATAGACCGAGCCGATCTCCTCGACATCGAGCGTGCGGTATGACAGCCGCTCGCCGTCGAGCATCAGCAGCCGCTCCAGAACCCGCCAGATCGTGCCATCGGACAACAGCGGCAGGGCGCCCGGCGGCTCGCCGGCGCTGGCGCGGCCTTCGAGGAACGGGAAACGGTCGGGGTCGAACAGGCGGCCCTTGCGGGCGGTGAAGCGGAACCCGTCGCGGCCGCCGCCCGCATGGATCAGGCGGAACAGCGCCAGGAGGCGAGCCCAGGCACCATAGCGGCGGTCCATCAGGTCGTCGCCGTGCCGCGCCGCGTCGTCGCGCAGTTTCTTGAACAGGCCGCGGATACCGTAACTGTCTTCGTAATGGGCGTGGGCCGGCATCAGGTTGCGGTCTTCGGCGTAGAGCACGAAGACGAGCCGCATCAGCACGGTGACGAGACCGGCATAAAGGCGCTGCGGATCGTCCGCGGCGAGCTGCGCGATGGGCGCCTGGCCGTCGTGTCGCAACGCGTCGGTCGCGACGAAGCCGCGCAGCAGCTCGTGCAGGGCGCCAAGCACCTGCCGCGCGAGGCGCGTCGATACCGTGTTCTGCGCCTCGCGGCTGGCGGCCAACAGCCCGTTCGGGCCGCTCAGGCGCTCCCGTGGCTCGGCACGAAACATCCGGTATTCGCCGAGCAGCAAAGTAAAGGCCGCCAGGATCGGCCGGCCCATCGCCTGCGCCATATCGGCGACGCGGAACGTGATGTGCCCCGATGTTTCGCCCGCCGGGGCATAAACGAGGCGTATTGCTTGGGGGGTGCAGAGGAGGCCGGCCGGTATGCCGGTCTCGCGCAGCAACCGCTCGAAGCGCACTTGAGGCGCCGCGCTCCAGCCGTCAGCCGGCTCCGAAAGCGGCTGGTCGAGATCGGTCCCCTCCGGCTCGACGCGGATCAGCAGTTGCGTCGCGCCGTCCCGGTCCTTGACCTGCCAACACGGTTCGAGCGTCGCCTGCAACTCGGGCAGCCGGACGCGATGTTCGGAAGCCGGTGCAGCGAGATCGTCCGCCTCCCAGCCAAGCACCTCAGTGAAGACTGCGCGGATGTCGGCGACGGCGGTTTCGTCGTCGTTCAGCAGCGCAGCGAGGCGTTCCTGATGCGGTCGGGTATTGCGGTCGATGACGACGCCGCGCTCGACCAGCAGGGGCGGTGCGACGACGAGTCCAACCGGCTGCACGAACCCCCGCCATTCCTCGTGAGCGGCGATCGCGGCGCGGGTCTGCGGATCGTTCGCCATCAGACCGTTGCCGGCCATAGATAGACGATGCCGACCGGCTCCAGCCGACGTGCGCGGACATCGTAACCGGCCAGGATGCGTGCCGGCTGATCACCGATCTCGCTGGCGATGTTTTCGAGCCGATCGCGCCAGGCGCGGATGTCGAGCTCCCGCTGCCGCTGTTCCTCCGGCGATTCAAGAGCGAGCCGGAACTGAGGGTCGTCGAGCCGCGCGAGTTCGCGTTCGATGCGCCGGCGCTGTGCCGCAATCAGCGCGCGCAGCGCGGCGGCCTCTTCACGGCCCCGGGTGTGCAGCCGGTTGCGCGCGGACTCGGCCGCCGCTTCAGCGCGCCGTTCCAACTCAGGCAGCAGCTCGGCGACATCGCGAGACAGCGTAGCCAACAACCGTGCCCGCACACCTTCCGGCACATCGAAGCGGCGGGGCTCGTCGAGCGCGCGGTCGAGCGAATCCATTGTCTGACGCTCTGCCTCGCCGCTGTAGGGTCGCAATTTGGCCCGCCGGATCTCGGGTTCGACCCAGCGGGCGGCGAGCCGCACAATCTCTTCATGCAGCCGCGCCGCGCCGCTACCCCACAGCGACAATCGCCCCATTAGCACAACCCGTGGCACCGCATCCGGCGCCACCGCAAGGCAGGCGCGGGAAAGCTGGTGGTGAACGAGGCCCTGGTTCGAGAAGCGATCGATCAACCGCGTGACAAGCGGGTGTTCCAGATGGAGTTGCACCGTTCTGGCGTCTGTATCGGGCGGCGGATCGAACGAGATGGGCCGTAGCGGCCCCGTGCCGAAACGATCGGTCGGCTCGCGTAGCGCGGCGACAATGCGCCCGAGCGCGGCGTCCTTGATTTCGGCGACTTCTTCGGCGCGGAACTCGAAACGCTGCGGGCCGCCATTCGATGTGCTGACATGCAATGGCGGCGCGCCGGCAAGCTGCAAGCCGTATGTTACGACGCGTTGCAGCTGCACGCGGTCGACGCCGACCCGCCGGCGCGAACGCTCCAATTGCAAGCGCAACTCCTCGATGCGCTTGGCGAGCTGCTCGTCGGCCTCACGAACCGGATCGAGATCCTCGCGGGCGCGGCGCTCCTTGTCCGATTGTTCGATGCGATCGATCTCGGCGGCAACCTGATCCGCGCGGTCCCGCTCGATGCCTCCGGCAAGCAGCTCGGAAATGCGCGTTTCGATGACCGGCGACGCGCTGCCGAGCTGCTGGCGAATGATCTCGGTTTTCTCGACCAGCCGACGCAGTACGCGGTCCTCCGGGCGCTGCGCGTAAATGAAATAGCGGCAATAGACTTGCCTCGCCGGTTGCAACTTGCGGTCAATGCGCCCGTTGCGCTGCTCGAGGCGGCTCGGGTTCCACGGCAGGTCGAGGTGGAACAGATCATGGCAATAGCGCTGCAGGTTGAGCCCCTCGCGCGCCGCATCGGTCGCGATCAGGATGCGCAGGGGATGCTCGCCGGGCGCCGTATTGAAGGCGAGCTTGATTTCTTCGCGCCGATCGGCACTGGTTGAGCCGGTGAAGATGGCGATGCGTTCTTCGGCGCGTTCGGTATGCGCCACCGCCTCGCGGAGCAACCGCTCGACCCAGCGCCGTGTGTCTTCATACTCGGTGAAGATCAAGAGGCGGCGATCCGACCATGCCGTCCCTCCGGCGCGCAGTTCCGGCACCATCTCGCGTTCGATCCAGTCGATCAGCCGCTCGATGCGCGCATCGGGCTCAGCGCGAACGGTTTCGGCCAGCGCGCGCATCTCGGCGACAAAGGCGAGCTCCGCCTCGATCTGCGCCTCCCAGCCCTGGCCGATGCCGACCCCGCCGGCCAGTGTTGCGATCTCGACAGCGCTTTCCTCTTCGGCCTGCAATTCCTCGCCGCCAAGCTCGGCCGCATCGTCATCGGCGCCAATCCCGGTGAGCAAGGTCAGAACGCGTTTGGAGACGCGTTGCCGGGGCGGCGGGCCGTGCTCCACCACCCGCTGCAAGGTCGCTTCGTGCACCCGCAAAGTTCGCGCGAACGCTTCGATTGACGACAGGAGGCGCTGCTGCAAGCCGATCCAGACGAGCTCGGCCTGGGCGCGCCCGCTGATGGTCTCCGATTGGAGTCGCTTCCGTCGCAGCTCGCGATAGGCTGCCAGCTTCTCGGTCAGTACCAATTCGGGCGCGTCGAGCGACAGGCCGTCGATAATGATGGGCTCAATGATCCGCTCCGGGAAGGTTTGGCCGAGCCGGCGGAGATCCTCTTTGAGCCGCCGCACCATGACCGGCTCAAGCTGCGCCGGCTCGATCGGCATTCCGCGGATGAAGCGCTGCGGGTCGAGGATATCCATCAGCGCCGCGAAACTGTTCCGGTGCCCATTGTGCGGCGTCGCAGTCAAGAACAGGCGATGCTCGAAGCGTGGCGCAAGGTCGCGAACGGCCTTGGTGATTTGTGAGTCGATCGCGTATTTCCGACCGCTTGCCGGCGCGGCGTGGTGCGCCTCGTCGAGGATCAGCAACGAGCCCGGCCGGAATTGGCCCAACGCGTCGACCAGCCCCGCGGTGTAGGTCGGATCGACGAGCAGCCGGTGCGACACGAGAAACCGGCTGCCGGTCAGCCAGGGATTGACCGCAAAGCCGCGTTCGCGGCGGATTGCGGCCAGGAACGCCCTGTCAAAGATCGTGAAGCGCAGCCCGAAACGCGTTTCAAGCTCGTCTGCCCATTGCGCCAGCATTGACGGCGGCGCCGCGACAACGACGAAATCGATTCGCCGCCTGAGCAGCAACTCACGCAGGATCAGACCGGCCTCAACTGTCTTGCCGAGGCCGACATCGTCGGCGATCAGCAGATTAACCCGCGACAGCAGCAGCGCTTTGCGCAACGGTTCCAGCTGATAGGGGTCGAGACGGATGCCGGCGCGAAACGGAGCCTGCAACAGGTTCGGGTCGGTGGCCGTAACGCAACCCCAGCGCACCGTACGGGCATAGGCGGCGAAGAGATCGGGGTCATCGAACCGCTGCTCGCCGACGCGCTTCCAGCCGGCGTCATCGATGACCCGGGCGTCGAGCTCGTGCTCCCAAAGCACCGAAACCAGCTCTCCCTGCGCATCATCGTCGACGCAGGCGGCGTGGACAAGCGTGGCTTCCCCCAACCGGGCCGCCGCCTCAACCCCCTCGACGAGCCAGCGTCGCTGACGCAAGTGAACGAGGTGTCCAGGCTTAGGCGTTCCGGATGCTGGGTTCACCTTCGGCAAAGCAAAGACGAGAACTTAGGCCAGACACTAGCATCACGGGTTTCCACGTCAACGTGTCATTGCAGCCAACTTTGATCGCGCCGGCCGTTCAGCTCCGTGTGCGCCCGCTGCTCCGCTTCGGCCCGCGGATAGCCGCCGTCGTATTCGAGGATCGCCGCGCGCTCTTGAAACTCATCATCGTTCGGCATCGGGGCCACGAAAAACGTCCCAGCGCCACAAGGCGCGGAAAAGCTGGCCATCTCGGGCGATTCCGAAACGTCACAGCCGTTCTCCTGTGACGTTTTGAAATCGGGCGCAGAACCGCGGAAATCCGGGGCTTGTGACGTTGTGACGGTTTCGGCGGGGAGGTATCTGGCGAACGCGTCTCCGAATGCCGTCAGGTAAATATCCCTTCAGCGTGCCGCCGTCGGGCAGCCGGATCGTTCCTGACGATACCCCGAGCGGCTTCAACAGGCGCGCAACCTGGCTTTTGCTGATCGGCTTCCCGGCGCGGTACTCGGGCCAAGGGCGATCGTCGAGACTGCCGAGGTAGGATGCCAGCTCATCGCTCGACAGCCGGTCAACCCCTTTTGCGGTGAAAGCGGCCCGAACGTCCGCCAGCAGCGCAGCCCGGATGCTGCCCTGATCGCTGTTCTCGGAGAGCTTGGCTGCAGCGCGGCGCGCGCGCTCAGGCCACTCGCCGCCGGCCAAATCCGCGACAGCCAACAAGGGCCGCCAGTTGTCGGCGGCCCGGTTGATGATCCCTTCCGGCATCGCCGGGTCGGCTGCGGCGAGTTCGCCCGCATATCCGCTGCCCAGCGGCCGCCTTGCGAGGCAGTTCCTCGAGCCTGCCTGCGCGATCGAGCCGCAACGGTTCAACCGTTTCATCCGGCCGGCGTCGCCGTAACCCGATCCTGATGCT
>Ga0070739_10002812_pt1 | contig 22554 bp, 10 predicted proteins | sample Coa_R1_7_FD_66445 | JGI IMG/M metagenome (GOLD analysis project Ga0070739, IMG submission 66445) | Surface soil microbial communities from Centralia Pennsylvania, which are recovering from an underground coalmine fire - Coalmine... | ecosystem: Environmental > Terrestrial > Soil > Unclassified ... | reverse complement strand
AGCGCGCACACGAAATGCAGCGCGAGCGCGACCGGATCGGCGAGCGGCTCGTCCTGGTGGTGGATGATCGCGGGCAGCTCGGAGAGCAGCGCGCTCTCGGTCAGCACGACCTCGTGATGGTCGGTCTGGAAGTGCTCGGCGACGCGGCGCGCCTCGGCACGCTCGTCGTGCTCCATGTACTCGTCGTAGCCGACCGAGAACGTCGCCAGCCCCTTCGCGCGCTCGCGTAGCAGCGCCACCAGTGCGGTCGAGTCGAGGCCGCCGCTCAGCAGCACACCTACCGGCACGTCGGCCAGCAGGCGGTCATGAACGGAGCGATCCAGCATCGCGCGGACGGTCGCGGTCGCCTCCGCCGGCGGCACGTCGCTCCATGCCCGCGGCGTGACGAGGTCCCAGTAGGGGGTGGTATGGATCCCGCGCGCGTCGCAGACGCCGCACTCGCCGGGCGGCAACTTGCGGATTCCCCAGAACAGCGTTTCAGGGGCGCTCGTCACCAGGTTCGACAGGAATGGGCCGATCTGGCGCTCGTTGACCTGCGGCTTCACGAGCGGGTGTGCCAGCAGCGCCTTGATCTCCGAGCCGAAGATCATCGTGCCGCCGATGTCGGCCCAGTAGAAGGGCTTCTCGCCGACGCGATCCCGCGCGAAGAACAGCTCACGCGTGCGCGGGTCCCACAAGGCGAACGCGAACATCCCGCCGAGATGCTCCAGACACCCCCGGCCGTACCGCTCGTACAGGTGGAGGATCACCTCGGTGTCGCAGCTGGTCCTGAACCTCACCCCCTCGTGCTCGAGCGACTCGCGCAGCGAGGGATAGTTGTAGATCTCGCCGTTGAACACGAGCACCTCGCCGCGGTTGCCGATCATCGGCTGAGCTCCGCCCGAGATGTCGAGGATCGAGAGCCGGCGGTGGCCCAGGCCGACCCGGCGGTCCTCGCTCAGCCAGGTCCCCTCGCCGTCGGGACCGCGGTGGCGCAGCGTCTCGCGCAGCTGGTTTACGAGCTGCTCCGTGACGTCGCCGTCAGACCGGCCGTACTGGAAGATCCCAACGATTCCGCACACGAACTGTGCCCGCCTAGCGCGCCCCGTTGCCGATCAGCTGATCGTACAGCGCCAGTAGCCTGCGCTCCTCGATCCCCCAGTTCAGATGCTCCTCGGCCAGCCTGCGCGCCGAGCGCCGGCGGCCCGCCAGCACCTCCGGGTCCTCGAGCACCTTGCGAAGCGCCGCGGCAATGCTCTCCGGCGAACTCGGGTCGAACAGCTCGCCCACCGGCGGGTCGCCCATCGTCACGACCCGCCGGATCTCCGGCAGGTCGGAGGCGATCACCGGCAGCCCTCCCATCAGGTACTCGTGCAGTTTGTTGGTGTCACCGAGCTGGTGGTTGATGTCCATGTTGTAGATCGGCACGAGCCCGACGGTCGCCGCTGCCGCGGTCGCGGCCATCTCCTGCCAGGGCCGCGGCGGCAGGAAATGGACCCTGTCCGACACGCCGGCCTCGGCGGCCCAGCCCCGGATCAGGTCCTTGGCCCACTCCCAGCCGAAGCCGATGATCACGAAGTGGACGTCCTCGTCGACCAGCGGCAGCGCGTGCACGGTCTCCTTGAACGAGCGCGTGTCCGCGGAGATCCGGCCCTGGTAGAGCAGCACGCGCTTGCCGGGCGGGTAGCCGGGGTCGAGCGGGACCACGTCCTCCTGGAGCGGCGGCACGTTCGCGAGCACGGTGATGTCCGAACGCCCGTAGCGCTGCTCGAGTACCTCCGCCCGCGAGGGATTGGTCGTGATCACCGCGTCGCTGACGCGCACCATCATCCGTTCGAACAGCGCGCCGGTCTTCGCCACCAGCCACGCCCGCGGGGTCGACTCAAACTCCTCCCCCGCCAGCTCGTGCCCGTCGTAGACGAGCTTCGCGCCCCGCAGCCGCGCCGCCAGCAAGCTCGCGAGGCCCGGGTGGATGTCGTGGGAGTGATAGACCCGCGCCGGGGTGCGCAGCACCTCGAGCGATACGCGCGCCATCACCCCGATCCGCCGGGCGTAGGACTTCGGCTTATCGCGCCAGCCGAACGGGATCTCGAGGACCTCGGCGCCGGACTCGTCGCGGCGGCGCCGAGCATGCTCGATGTCGTAGGCGGGCCCGATCAGCGCGACGCTGCGCCCTCCGTGTGCCAGCGAGCGGCACTCCTTCCAGACCCGCGCGTCGTAGGTCAGGTCGCTGATCACGGACGCGCAAACGTCGCAGCTGCGGTTCATGCTCGTGGGTCGATCCTGTAAGTGATCCCGGCGGGCAGGTCCGCCCCCGCGACGGCCCGCAGGCGCGGCGCCGGGTCCCTCCTTCCGTACTCCGAGGAGACCCACCCGGGCTCGACCGTAAGCGCCTGATGCCCCGCGAAGGAGATCTCAACCTCCTGCTCGCCGCGGCGCACCAGCACGGCGTCCGACCCGGCGGTCTCGGCCTCCCACCCAGGCGCCAGGTGGATCAGCGACTCCAGCCGATGCTCGCCCTCACCGACCACCTGGTCGCTGACCTCGACCGTACCGCCGGTCCGGTCCAGCACGATCCGGCGCCGCACGCGCAGCGGCGCCCCGCCGTGCCCGAAGCCGTCGTGCGATCCGGTCAGCGCAACCTCGTCTGAGGCCTCCGAGAACTCCTCGACCTGGAAGCGCGCGCACGCCGGCATTCGAAACGGCTCATCGGCACGAAATGGGTGCATCTCAAGTCCGTCGACCACCATGACATTGTGCGCAGCCGCCGACCTGAACGCGTCCCGCGCGGTGATGTCGGCGGTGTAGAGGTAGGTCCCGCTGTCCACGATCAGCGGCTGCCGCAGCGATAGCTCGTAGGAGGACAGGTCGTTGTGGGCGTGGCCGCCGTTGCCGTTCTGACCGACCCCGCCCCAGCGCACGACGATGTGGACCCCCTCTCCGTCGAGCACGTACAGCCCGCCCTGCGGAAAGCTGGTCCGCACCGGTCGCGGCTGCAGGGGTCGCTGCGCCAGAATCCCCCAGGCATCGACCCCCAGCGTCCACGCGACCTCCTCGTGGACCGGCGCCTCGTGCCAGCGGTCAAGGCCGAGGCAGGCCGAGCCGAGGTCGAGCAGGTTGTCCTGAGTCGGTGGCCGTGCGAACCCCGCCGGCAGGATCCGGCCCGAGTCCTGGTCGCCGAACACAGGGCTGCGCCCGTCGGGATGGCGCACCGCCCTGGAGACCTCGAGCATGTCCTCCAGACGCTGCCGGTAGCGCTCGGACAGCGGCCGGCCCGAGCGATGCGCGACCAGCCAGGCGACCAGGAACATCTCGAGCGACAGGCCGTGGTATGGCAGCGAAGCCTCGAAGCCAACCCCATCGTCGTGCACCTGCTGGTGGATCTCGCGCTCGAGCGCCCGCCTCGCGAAGCGCTCCCACCCCCCGGCGGCCGGGTCGTCGGGCAGCGCCAGGGCGAGCACCAGCATCCCCATCACGTCGGCGAGGTAGTGGTTGCCTCGCAGCAGCGGGCTGCCCTCCAGGTTCGACGCGATATGGCGCGCGTGCGCCTGTAGCGAGCCGGCGACGCGGGCGCGAAGCGCGGGCGCGAGCGGCCGCCATCCCTCGAGCGTCCCGATTGCCCAGATCCAGTTGACGGCGCGGATCGCGACCTCCATCGGCGTTACCCAGTTGATGCCGTAGCCGGGCGGGTTGGCGTCGAGCCAGGACTCGAGCTGGGCCTCGAGCTCGGCGGCGAAGCGCTCCTCCTCGTAAAGCCGCGCGGCGCGCGCCAGCGTCAGCAGCTGATGACCGCGGCTGAGCTCCCAAGGCACCTTCGCGTCGCTGTCGTCGTCCAGCCGCGTCACCTCGACATCCTGGTAGAAGATCGCCGGCCAGCGGTAGCCGCTCTTGAAGTCCCGGTGCCAGTCGATCTGCGGGCCCAGCTCGACCAGGCCGGACCCCAGGAACTCGACGCGGTGTTGCAGGACCGCCTCGGCCTCGCTCCGCAGCGCCTCCGCGGCGGGCCGAAGCTGAGCGGGCAGCTGCGCGGCGGCCGGAAGCTCCACCGACGGACAGCGGAGCGCCGCCGCCATCGGGGGTGAGGCGACGATCGTCGCGTAGTGCTCGCGCAGCTGCGTGCGCCGGCGTCGCTCCCGCAGCCGATGTGCGAGCGCGGCGGCGATCAGGGTCGGGCGAAAGCCATAGCGACGTACTGCCGATACGCCCCAGGTGATTGCCCTGCGCGAGGTGCTCAACGGCCACTCCGCCTAATCCGATTAACTGCCTGCTTGTGCATCTGGGCAAGGACGGACGGTCGGCAGGCCCACGGGTGCTCGTGGCGGGGGATCAGCGTCACGGGTCGCTCGCTTTCGTGCGAGGTCTGCGCGACGGCGGTCTCGTGCCGTACCTGGCGGTTCGCACGGGCGCAGCGTACGCACGTCGCTCGCGCTCCGTCGCCGCCGCCGTGACGGTCCCGAGCGCGGCCGATCAGCCAGAGGAGTTCGTCGATGCGCTCGCTCGGGCGGCGGCCCAGTTCGAGGTCGACGCGGTGCTGCCGGTCACCGAGGCGTCGCTGATCGCACTCTCACGCCGCGAGTGGCCGCTCGCGGTCCGGATCGGCTTGCCGGACCGCGAGATCGTGGAGCTGGCGACCGACAAGCAGCGGGTGCTCGCACTCGCCGAGGACGCCGGCCTGGCGACGCCCGCTTCGATCGTGGGACCGCCCGCCGCGCTGGCACGCCACGCGGACTCGCTGCGCTACCCGGCGATCCTCAAGCCGCCCCGCACCCGCCTGGAGGTGGCCGATTCAGGCACCGGCTCGGACACGCGGCTTGGCTTCTACCAGGCACGCCGCGTCCAGGACGCGACTGAGCTGCGCGCTCAGCTCGATGAGCTCCCGGAAGCCGACTGGGTCGTGCAACCGTTCCTCGACGGGCAGCTGTCGGCGATCGCCGGCGTCGCCTGGAAGGGGGAGCTTCAGTGCGCCGTCCACCAGGTCTCCCACCGGATCTGGCCCCCCGATGTCGGCTACTCGTCCTACGCACAGACGGTGGCGCGCGACCGCGAGCTGGAGTCCCGCGTCGCCAAGCTGATCGGGTTGATCGGGTGGAGCGGGCTGTTCCAGGCGCAGCTGCTGCGGACCGTCGACCAACGGCGCCTGCTGATCGACTTCAATCCTCGTGCCTACGGATCGCTGGCGCTCGCGGTCGGGGCCGGCGCCAACCTGCCGGCGCTGTGGGCCTCAGACGTGCTCGGGATCGACCCGCCGCCGGCCGGCTATCGGGCCGGGGTCAGGTACCGGATGGAGCACAACGACCTGCGGGCGATCTTCAAGACGCTGCGTGACGGCCACCCGCTGGCGGCGCTCACCGCGCTGTCGCCGCACCCGCGCACGGTCCACGCGATCGTGCGGCTGCGCGATCCCGGACCGGTTCTGACAGCGGTCGGGAAACTCGTGACGTTGCGCCAGCGCGATGGTCAGTAGCGCGCCCGCGGCCGGCGGGCTCGCGAACGAAGTCGCCGCCGCGGTCGATGCCGCCGCGGGCGGCCGCGTGATCGTGCTCGGCTCGCTGCCGCCGGAGGGCCGCGACCTCGACCTGGTGGCGCGCCGGCCCGAGCGCGAGCGGCTCGAGCGGGCGCTGGCGGACGCCGGACTCGTATTCAACGGCATCTCCCATGCGCTGTTTCGCGATTGCTCCGCGTACGGCGTCGAGCTGTTCGCGGGGGAGTCGTTCCTGCCGCCGGCGGCGCTTGAGCAACTGTTCGCCCAGGCGCTGCCGATCGAAGGGTTCGAGTCGCTGGCGCGCCCTGCGCCGGCGCACTCGCTGCTCGTGCAGGCGCGGATCGTGCGCCGCGAGGGACAGCTGAGCGCGAAGCGGCGCGCGCGGATCGAGCAGCTGCTGGACGAGGACCCGGGCGCATGGGACGCCGCACGCCAGGCGGCGCCTTCGTGGGACGCGGAGCGCGCGCTGGCCGAGCTGCGCAAGTCGTTCGAGACCGGACGGGCGCTTTCGGCCGGCACTCGCGCCGAGGTTCGCGCCCGGCGGGCGCTGCGCGGCGCTCGGCGGCGGGGCGTGCTGGTGGCGCTGTCAGGGATCGACGGGGCGGGCAAGAGCTCGCAGGCCCGGTGGCTGGCCGAGGCTCTGAGCGAGATCGGCGTCGAGGTCGAGGTGGCGTGGAACAGCATGATGGGCAGCGGTCTGCAAAACCTGATCGCGAAGGCCGGCCGAAGCGTTCTGCGGCGCACCGGCCGCGGCGAGGGCCGGATCGGCCGCTGGGAGGAGAGCCCAGCGGACGGCGGCGAGCAGAGCATGTCGCCGATCAGGCTGGCCTGGTCGATGTTCGTCACGGTCGCAAACGCGCTCGAGCAGCGGCGCAACGCCGTGCGCGGCGCGCTGCGCGGGCGGGTCACCGTGTTCGACCGCAGCCCGCTCGACCTCGCGGTCCGGGTGCAGGTGCTGTACGGCACGGCGGTGGGCCCCCAGAGGCGGCTGATCGAGCTCCTGACCCCGCGCCCGACGCTGGCCTTCCTGCTCGACATCCCGGCCGAGGTGTCGCTGGCGCGCAAGCAGGACATCTGGGCGCCCTCGCAGCTGTCGGACCACAGCGGGCTCTACCGGGCACTGGCGCCGCGCTTCGGGGCGCGACGGCTCGACGGCCAGCGGCCGCCCGATGAAATCGCCGCCGAGATCGGCGCCGCGGTGTGGCTGGCGATCGGAAGGCGCTCACGGTGGTGAGCAAGCGCATCTGCATCATCCGCCAGGGCTATTTCCCCGACGACACGCGGGTGCACCGCCAGGTGCTGGCGCTGCTCGAGGAAGGACACGAGGTGCACATCGTGTGCATGCGCGACGAGGGGGAGCGGCGTCGCGAGTCCTGGCGCGGCGCGAACGTGTACCGGCTACCGCTGACCCATCGGCGCCGCGGCGCGCTCGTGTACCTGTGGGAATACGTCGCGTTCTTCCTCGCCGCGATGGTGGCGGTCACGATCCTGGACGCTCGCCACCGGTTCGACGTCGTGCAGGTCAACACGCTGCCGGACGTGCTGGTGTTCGCCGCGTGGGTGGCCAAGCTGCGCGGCGCTCAGGTCGTGATCGACTTCCACGAGCTGATGCCGGAGATGTTCGCGGACCTGTTCGGCGACGGCGCCGCAAGGATGACGACGCCGATCCTGACCGTGCTCGAGCGCGCCGCCGCGCGCTATGCCGACCGGGTGGTGATCGCGAACCCCGTGCAGGACGAGATCCTCAAGCGGCGCGCGGGGCTGCGGCGCGCGGCGGTCGTGCTGAACGTCCCCCCAGAGGGGGTGTTCGCGCCCGGCGAGGATGCGGACGGCCACGAGCGGCTCGGCAGCAGCGCGCTGGTGCGCGTGCTGACGCATGGCACGCTGGTTGAGCGCTACGGCGTGCACGTGCTGATCAGGGCGCTGCCGCTGATCCTGCGTGAGCGGGCCGTGCTGCTCGAGGTCTACGGGGGCGGCGAGCAGCAGCCCGAGCTGGAGGCGCTGACCGCCGAGCTCGACCTGAAAGCGTGCGTGTCGTTCACCTTCTGGCTGCCGCCGGACCAGCTCGCACAGCGGATCAGGGACGCCGCCGTCGGCGTCGTGCCGATCATCCCGGGCTACCTGGAGACGGTCACGCCCAACAAGCTGTTCGACTACGTCGCGACCGGAGTGCCGGTGGTCGCATCGGACACGCCGGGGATCCGCGCCTGCTTCGATGATCGGGCAGTCGCGTTCGCGAAACCGGGGGATCCAGCCTCGCTCGCCGAGCAGATCCTGCGCGTGCTGGGTGACGCGCAGCTCGCGGACAGCCTGCGAACTCACGCATCCCAGGCCTACGAGCGGTTCCGCTGGGGGGCCACCAAGCGGGACTACACCTCGGTTTTCGCGGAGCTCGAGCGCGGCGCGAGAGACGCTCGCGCGCTCGCCGGCCAGGCCGGGTAGCCGGATGCGCGCGGTCGTCCTGGACCCGATCGCCGATCCCCGCTGGGAGGTGCTGGTGACCGACAGCCCGGGCGCGCGCGTGTTCCATCACCCGCGCTGGCTCGCGCTGGTGCGCGACGAATACGGTTATCCGTTCGAGGCGTGGGCGCTGGAGCACGACGGCCGGCTATTGGGGGGCCTGCCGGTCGCTCGGATCGCCAGCCGCCTGACCGGCCGCCGGCTGGTCGCGGTCCCGTTCGCCGACCGCTGCGGCCCGCTGCTGGTCCCCGGCGCCGCCGAGCCGGAGCTGCTCGAGATGATCGCCGCGCAACGCCGCCAGGCGCGCCTGCCGCTCGGCATCCACGACCAGGTGCCGGACCTGCCGAACGCGCGGCCTGGCGAGCGCTTCTATTACCACCAGCTGGCGCTCGCCGAGGACCCCGCGGAAGTCGAGGCGGGGTTTACGAAGTCCTACCTGCTGCGCGGCGCGCGCAAGGCGGCCAAGCTGGGCCTCCAGATCGAGCGGCGAACGGATGCCGCGGCGGTCGAGGACTTCTACCGACTGCACCTGCACACCCGTCGCCACCAGGGCGTGCCGGTGCAGAGCAAGCGCTACATCATGCGCCTCACGCAGCTGTTCGAGGCGGGCCTCGGGCACGTCGTGCTGGTCGTCGCGCAGCCGCGCCGCCCGATCGCGTCCGCGGTGTTCCTGACGTTCAACGGCACCCTCACCTACAAGTACGGCGCATCGCTCAGGTCCGAGCTGGCCAAGCGCCCCAACAACCTGCTGTTCGTCGACGCGATCCGGTGGGGCTGCCAGCAGGGAATGGCGCGCCTTGACCTCGGCCGCACCGACCATGACAACCCCGGGCTGCGCGAGTTCAAGCTCGCGTGGGGCGCGAGCGAGGAGGAGCTGTCGTACACGTGGCTGTCCGACGGGCCGGCCAAAGCGGGGCGCGGCGTTCCCGCGGGCATGCGCAGCGTGATCCGCCGAAGCCCGCCGATCGTCGGCCGCGCGATCGGAAGGGTCCTGTACCGTCACGCCGCATGACCGTCGACCCCGCCAGGCTCGACCCGCAGCACCTCGACCCGGCGACCGTCGATCCCGACTACCTGCTGCGCGAGCGCTACCTGACGGGCCGCCCGCGGCGCCGGATCGTGAGCGCCTACTACGCGCTGAAGCCGCTGATGCCGCCCCGGCTGCGGCTGGCCGTGCGCCGGGTGTACGCCCGGCGCCAATCCGAGCAGACGTTTCCGCGCTGGCCGATCGAGCCGATCCTTGTGCAGCACCAGCAGGCGGAGCTCAGGAGACGGATCGCGAAGGCCGGCGGCAGACCGGTCCGGCTCGTGAACTTCTGGCCCGACGGTGCGCGCTTCGCCTCGATCCTCACGCACGACGTCGAGGGGCCGAAGGGCATCGCAAACATCGAGCGCCTGCGAGAGCTCGAGCGGCGCCACGGCCTCGTTTCGGCCTGGTACTTCGTGGGGGGGGACTATTCGATTCCCGACGGTCTGTTCGAGCGTCTGCGCGCCGACGGCTGCGAAGTCGGCCTGCACGGCATCCACCACGACGCGAAGCTGTTCTCGAGCCGCGCCGCGTTTGAGCGTGAGCTGCCGCTGATCCACCGCTACCTCGCCGAGTGGGACGCGGTCGGCTTCCGCTCGCCCGCGACCCATCGCAACGCCGACTGGATGCCGGAGCTCGGCTGCCTGTACGACACCTCGTTCTCGGACAGCGCGCCGTTCGAGCCCCAGCCCGGCGGCTGCTGCTCGATCCTCCCGTACTTCCTCGACGAGCTGGTCGAGCTCCCGATGACGCTCGTCATGGACCACACGCTGTGGGAGATCCTGCGCGACACCTCCAGCGACCGCTGGGTGCAGAAGGCCGAATGGGTGATCGCCAACCATGGGCTGGTCAATCTGCTCGTGCACCCCGACTACGTCACGAGCCCCGAGCGCGAGGCCTGCTACGAGCAGTTCCTGCGCTTCCTCGCCTCGCGCACCGATGGTTGGCACGCGCTGCCGCGCCAGGTCGCGCAGTGGTGGAAGGCGCGAGCCGCGCTGGACGAGCAGCAGGTCGCGGCCGGAGCTCAGATCCCGGTCGACGGGGAGCGCTTGACGGCGACCCTCGCCGAGGCGCGCGAGCTCGACGGCGAGGCGGTGATCGAGCCACGGAATCCCGCGCCGGCCGGCCAGCCGCGCTAAGCTGAAACCCGACCTGAACCTCAGGACGTCCGGCGGAAGTTCAGGTCGGTCCCACCCGTTATAGGGGTATGCGGACCGATGTGGCCGCCCCGGATGGGCGGCGGGGTTACGAGTTGATCATCGCTGCAGAAAGCTCTCTCATCGCCGACGCGATCCGCGTCGCGATCCTCGACGAGGCCGCGATCTCGCTGTGCGACGCCCTCGAACCCGTGGCGCTGAGCGCAAGATGAGCGCGCGGCTTCGCACCACCCACACGCTCGCGCTCACGCTCGCGGTGCTGCTGTGCTGCTGGTGGATCGCATCGCCCGCCGGCGCGGCCAGCACCTGCAGCCCGGGCATCAACACCCCCGGGACGCTCGCGCCCGGCACCGTCGTCGCTCCGGGACTGCGGGTGCTCTCGACCAACTGGACGCTCGGCAACTGCCCGAGCGCCATGACGGTGGCGGCACGCTCGGCGGACGGGACGCTGTGGGTGACAGACACCAACAACAACCTCTACAAGTCGACGGACGACTTCCGCAGCGTGCAGCTCGCGTACACCGCAACCGGCTACGTCAAGGTTGGGGCGGTCGTGCCGCTGTCGTCGGGCACGATCCTGATCAGCGTCAAGAACTCGAGCGGCAGCTGGTTCGTGCTGCGCTCGACCGACTCGACCGGGACCTCCTTCTCCTCGACGCCGGTCATCAGCCTGCCGTCCACCTCCGACGTGCTCGACCACAGCGGCTGGACGCAGATCGGAAACGCGATCTACATCGGCCAGTACGGCGCCGGCCCGCCGGTGAACCTGTGGAAGTCCACCAACGACGGCCAGAGCTTCCAGGTCGTCTGGCAGGGCACGGACGTCGACGAGATCCATGACGTTCAGGCCGACCCGTACGTGCCCGGCAGGCTGTGGATCGCGCTCGACGGCTCCGAGATCGGAAACAACTCCTCCAGCCGCGTCGGCTACTCCGACGACGGCGGCCAGACGTTCACCTGGATCCCGACCGGCGCATACCCGCAGAACAGGACGCTGGCGCTGATGTTCGAGCCGAACGCGGTCTACTACGGGTGCGACTGTCCCGACATCCCCGGCGCGCTGTATCGCTACGACCGGCAGTCCGGCCAGGTCAGCACGGTGATGAGCAACCTCCAGGGGCCGTTCTACGACGCGGTCGGCTACCAGGGCCAGTACGCGCAGTTCTCGGCGGTCGAGCCGCAGGACACGCACTCAGACCAGTACATCCACATCCTCTCCAACGGCGACGGCACAACCTGGAGCGAGACACGCACGCCGTGGACGCGCAGCACCCAGAACGTCTCCTCGGCGTTCACCGATCCTGTCGGCGCGACCGGTCCCGACAGCCAGGGGCGCTTCTGGGTCTCGTTCTACAACCTCTCCGGCAGCGCAGGCTTCCAGTCGAACTTCGAGTTCCAGTTCGACCCGAGCGCCAAGTACAACGGGGTGAGCTCGTCCTTCACCTTTTCGCCGAACCCGATCACAACCGGTCAGACGGTCAACTTCGACGGGTCCGGGTCGAGCTCGCCCGCGCCGCCGCTCAGCTACCTGTGGAACTTCGGCGACGGCAACACCGCGAGCACCCAGACCGCGAGCGACACCTACAGCTCTCCCGGCCCCTTCACCGCCTCGCTTCAGGTCAACGACGCCAACAACGACGCCGCGCTCAGCACAGAGACCGTCTCCGCCACCCCCCAGGCCCCGACCACCTCCACCGGCGGCGCCACCGTGACCACGTCGGGTGCCACGTTGTACGGCGAGGTCAACCCCAACAACGCCCCCACCACCGCCTACTTCCAGTACGGCACCACGACCTCCTACGGCTCGCAAACGCCGACTCAGAACATCAGCGCCGGCACTCAGTCCCAGCCCCTGAACGCGACGATCAGCGGCCTTCAGCCGAGCACCACGTATCACTACAGGCTGGTGTCGGGCAATAACACGGGCAACACCCAGGGACTCGACCAGACGTTCACGACCGGCCCCGTGCCGACCTCGGCCAGCACCGGTACCGCGTCGAGCGTCGCCGGATCGTCCGCGACCCTCAACGGCTCGGTGACGCCCAACGGGTTCGCGACCACGGTCCACTTCGACTACGGCACCACCACCGCCTACGGGAATTCCACCGCCGCGCAATCCGTCGGCAGCGGCTCATCAGCGCAGGCCGTCGCCACGCCGGTGACCGGTCTCCAGGGCACGACCACCTACCACTTCCGGATCGTCGCAGTGAACCAGTCAGGCACCTACTACGGAGCCGACCAGACGTTCACGACGACGCCGCCGCCACCGGCCGCGACCACCAACGCCGCGACCTACGCGACGGCCGCCGGCGCCACGCTGAACGCGACCGTCAACCCGAACGGCGCCGACACGATGGTCCATTTCGACTACGGCACCACCTCCAGCTACGGCGCCTCGACCGCCGCGCAGGACATCGGGTCGGGGACCGCCGCGCAGTCGCTCAGCACCGTCATCGCCGGGCTTCAGTCGAACACGACCTACCACTTCCGCGTCGTGGCGAGCAATCAGTGGGGCACGACCGCAGGCTCGGACATGACGCTCACGACCAGCGGCGGCGCACCCGTGGCCACGACGACCGCTGTCAGCGGCATCGGCGCAACTTCGGCGACGGCCAACGGCACCATCGACCCGCAGGGGCTGACCACCACCGCCTACTTCCAGTACGGCACCAGCACAAGCTACGGCAGCCAGACCGCCAACCAGACGCTGCCCGGCAACCTGATGCCGAACCCGAGCTTTGAGGGCGGCAACACCAACGGGTGGTCACTCGGCGGCTCGGTTACGCCGACGACCTTCCAGGCCCAGACCGGGTGGGCCTCGCAGGGTTCGTATGCGTGCCGCTTTACGACCGGCACGATCCCGTCCGGCGGGTTCTCCGAGATCGACGCCAACCCCTACATCCAGGGGATCACAGGCGCCACCACCTACAACGTCTCCGCCGATCTCAACATCCTCAGCCTCGCCTCCGGACAGCAGGTCGTCCTGTACGTCACCTTCCGCAACTCGAGCGGCTCGAGTCTCGGCAAGATCCAGGTCGCGGCGACCAGGGCAGCCGGGCTGATCACCCTGTCGGGCGCGCAGACGGCGCCAACCGGCACGACCCAGGCGCAGGTCGACGTCACCGTCCAGGGCGCCGGCGTCGCAGACCTGTATTTCGACAACGTCAAGCTGCTGGCGGCCGGCACGGGGACCGTTCAGCCCGTCAGCGCTCCGCTGTCCGGCCTCAGCGCCAATACCACCTACCACTATCGAGTGGTGGCGACCAGCAGCGCCGGCACCACGTTCGGTTCCGACCAGACGTTCACGACCGGCGGCCCGCCGTCGGCTTCAACCTCCGCGGCCAGCGGTGTGACCAACACGGCCGCGACGCTGAACGGCTCGGTCAACCCGAACGAGCTGGCGACCAGCGTGTACTTCGACTACGGCACGACCAGCTCGTACGGAACCTCGACCCCGGCGCAGAGCATCGGCTCTGGCACGACCGCGGTTCCGGTGAGCGCGGGCATCTCCGGGCTGAGCGGCGGCACCGTCTACCACTATCGCGTCGTCGCCATCAACTCCGCAGGGACCACGGACGGGCCGGACCTGACGTTCACCACGCCGCTGCCGCCGAGCTCCTCGGCGAGCGCTCCCGCCTACAGCGACTCCAGCACCTGGAAGGTCGGCTACAGCGCCTCGCCGAGCCAGGGCGGCCCGCCGATCGCCGAGGTCGACCTGTACGCCGAGGGCCCGGGCCAGAGCACCTACACCAAGGTCGCCTCCGACACCAGCGGCTCGGGCTCCGGGACCTTCAACTTCACCGCCTCGGCCGGCGACGGCACCTACAGCTTCTACACGGTCGCCACCGACCAGGGCGGCGACGTCCAGCCGGCGCCTTCGAGCGGCCAGGCGAGCACGCAGCTCGACACGGTGGCGCCGAGCTCGACGGCCAGCTCCCCCAGCTACAGCACGGCCTCGAGCTGGAACGTGACCTACACGGCGGCCGACAACAACGGCGGCTCCGGTCTCGCCCGCGTGGACCTGTACGCACAGGCGCCGGGGCAGTCGAGCTACACGCTGGTGGCCTCGAGCGTCGGCAGCGCCGGCTCGGGCAGCTTCACCTACACCCCCTCGGGCGGCGACGGCACCTACAGCTTCTACACGCTCGCGTCCGACAACGCCGGCAACGTCCAGGCGGCGCCGTCGAGCCCGCAGGCCACGACCGTGCGCGACTCGAGCCCGCCGACGTCCACCGCCAGCGCCCCCGCGTACAGCAACTCGCAGACCTGGACGGTCTCCTACACCACCGGTCAGAGCAGCTCCGGAATCAGCGAGGTGGACCTGTACGCGCAGGCCCCCGGCCAGTCCGGCTACGCCAAGGTCGCCTCCGACACCAGCGGGTCGGGCTCTGGCAGCTTCACCTACACCGCCTCCGCAGGCGACGGCACTTACAGCTTCTACACCGTCGCGACCAACAACGCCGGCGTCACCCAGACCACCCCATCGGGTGCCCAGACCACCACGCAGCTCGACACGGTCGCGCCGAGCTCGTCGGCGACCTCGCCCGCCCTGTCGAGCTCGACCACGATCTCGGTCCCGTGGACCGCATCGGATAACAACGGCGGCTCGGGCCTGCAGCGGGTCGACCTGTACGTACAGGCGCCGGGCCAGTCCGGCTACACGCTCGTCGCGTCCGATCCGAGCGGCAACGCGTCCGGCGCGTTCAGCTACACCGCCTCGGCCGGCGACGGCACCTACAGCTTCTACACGCTCGCGACCGACAATGCCGGCAACAGCCAGGCCGCGCCGTCGAGCGCCCAGACCACCACGCAGCTCGACACGACCGCGCCGACGTCGACCGCGAGCTCGCCGAGCGTCACCAACTCGAGCTCGATCAGCGTCTCCTACACCGCCTCTGACGGCAGCGGCTCCGGCGTCGCCCGGGTCGACCTGTACGCGCAGGCCCCCGGCCAGTCCGGCTACGCCAAGGTCGCCTCCGACACCAGCGGGTCGGGCTCTGGCAGCTTCACCTACACCGCCTCCGCAGGCGACGGCACCTACAGCTTCTACACGCTCGCCACCGACAAGGCCGGCAACGCGCAGGCCACCCCGTCGAGCGCCCAGACCACCACCCAGCTCGACACCGCCGCGCCGAGCTCGTCGGCAACCTCGCCCGCCCTGTCGAGCTCGACCACGATCTCGGTCTCGTGGACCGCGTCCGACAACGCGGGAGGCTCGGGCCTCCAGCGCGTCGACCTGTACGCCCAGGCGCCTGGCCAGTCGGGCTACACCAAGGTCGCATCTGACACCAGCGGCTCGGGCTCTGGCAGCTTCACCTACACCGCCTCGGCCGGCGACGGCACCTACGGCTTCTACACCGTCGCGACCGACAAGGCCGGCAACGCGCAGGCCACCCCGTCCAGCGCGCAGACCACCACGCAGCTCGACACGACCGCGCCGACGTCGTCCGCGAGCTCGCCGAGCCTCACGAACTCGAGCTCGATCAGCGTCTCCTACACCGCGTCTGACGGCAGCGGCTCCGGCGTCGCCCGCGTCGACCTGTACGCGCAGGCCCCCGGCCAGTCGGGCTACACCGAGGTCGCCTCCGACACCAGCGGGTCCGGCGCTGGCAGCTTCACGTACACCGCCTCGGCCGGCGACGGCACCTACAGCTTCTACACGCTCGCGACCGACAAGGCCGGCAACGCGCAGGCCACCCCGTCGAGCGCGCAGACCACCACCCAGCTCGACACGACCGCGCCGAGCTCGAACGCGAGCTCTCCGTCCTCCACCACGAGCTCGACCTGGAGCGTCTCCTACTCGGCCTCGGACAACGCCGGCGGCTCCGGTCTGGCGCGCGTCGATCTCTACGCCGAGGCACCCGGCCAGTCGAGCTACAGCAAGGTCGCCTCCAACACCAGCGGGGCCGGGTCTGGCTCGTTCAGCTACACCGCATCCGCCGGAACGGGCGCCTACAACTTCTACACGCTGGCCACCGACAAGGCCGGCAACGTCCAGTCAGCGCCCGCCGGTCCGCAGACGACCACGACGCTGTCGACGCTCCCGACATCGACCACGGTGGCGGCGCCTGCGAGCGACGGCACCGGTGGCGCGATCGCCGGGAGCTCGATCAGCTCGACGCTGTCGGGCGCCGGGTCAGGCGCGGGCGGCATGATCACCTTTAAGGTGTTCGGCCCGCAGGCCAGCGCACCCGCCAGCTGCACCACCGGCGGCACCACCGTCGGCACCGCCACCGTCAGCGGCAACGGCACCTACCACCCGAGCGCCGGCTTCACGCCGGCCAGCCCCGGCACCTACTGGTGGTACGCAAGCTACGGCGGCGACAGCGGCGACAGCGCCTCGAGCAGCACTTGCGGGGCCGGCATGACCGCTACGACCGTCAGCAACGCAGCCACCACCACCACCGTGGCGGCACCCGGCACTGGCCTGACCGGTGACGCGATCGCCGCCAGCTCGATCAGCTCGACGCTGTCGGGCGCCGGGTCAGGCGCCGGCGGCACGATCACCTTCAAGGTGTTCGGCCCGCAGGCCAGCGCACCCGCCAGCTGCACCAGCGGCGGGACCACCGTCGGCACCGCCACCGTCAGCGGCAGCGGCACCTACCACCCGAGCGCCGGCTTCACTCCGGCCAGCCCCGGTACCTACTGGTGGTACGCCAGCTACAGCGGCGACTCGAGCACCAAGGGCTCGAGCAGCTCCTGCGGCAGCGGCATGCCGCAGACGGCGACCTACAGCATGCAGTCGGTCGCCAGCGCCACCGACGCGTCGAAGAACAGCAACATCACCACCTCGAGTTTCACGATCAAACCGAGCACCACCTATCTGCTCCTGATCTCGCGCACCTCCGGCACCGGCGACTCGGTCAGCTCGATCAGCAGCAGCGGGTTCAGCCCCGCCGTGAGCGCGTTCACCAAGGTCGGCGAGGTCAACTACAACAAGAACAACTGGCAGTGGGCGTACTACGTCACCACCCCGAGCACCGAGAGCGGCAACGGCACGTTCACGATCAGCTTCGGGGTCAAGGGCCCGCTGAGCATCGTCGATCTGGTCCAGCTGGGCGGCAACAGCACCAGCGCGCCGATCGTCACCGGCAACGTCGGCACGGCATTTGGCAACAACAACCTCGCGACCGCCAACCTGCCGAATCCGCCGGCTTCGACCGATGCCGGGCTCGTGTTCCTGTCCTCCCAGCAGGATCTCGGCGGCACCGCGCCCGCAGCGACGCCGGCGATGAGCAACATCTTCTACTCACACCAGGCGCCGGGCACAGCCGGCGTGTACAAGGCCGGGCAGGCTCAGCAGCAGGAGTCCCTCGGGCTCGGCGCAAACCACAACTGGGGCACGATCGCGCTCGAGATCAAGCGGGGCTGAGCGGCCGGGAACGTTGCAAACCAACCGGGGTCAGATCGGACCGGAGCGCTCGGCGTTCCCGGGCCGCTACCGTCTGACTCCGGATGCTGGTTGTTCGGCGCGAGGCGACGCGCCTTCTGGTCATTGTGCTGTCCGCGTTAGGGCTGGTAGCGGGCACAAGTAGTGCTGCGCTCGCATCGTGCGCCCCTTCCTCCACCTACAGCCAGGCGATCGCGGGCACCAGCGGGGTCATCTCGTACTGGCGGCTGGGCGACCCCGCCGGGTCCACCACCGCCTGTGACAGCGTCGGCTCGAATCCGGGCACGTATGAGACGGGGGCGAGCCCAGGAGCATCGGGGGCTTTTGCCGGCACAACGTCAACCTCGTTCAACGGCACCAGCGGCTATGTCAGCGTCCCGAACAGCTCCTCGCTGAACGTCGGCGACACGTTCACGGTGGAGGCGTGGGTCAAGCGCGGGAGCGTCAGCACCACCGGCAACCAGGTGATCGCGTCCAAGCAGACCGGCGCGTGGGCATTGATGTTCAACCCCGCGAACCAGCTCGTGCTGCACGCGGGCGGGACCAATACCGACCTCGCATGGTCCTGGCAGCGGATCACCGACACCTCCGCCTGGCACTACGTCGCCGTGACCAAGAGCGGCGCCGACATCCACCTCTACATCGACGGCAACGACGCGACCGGCGCGCTCGGCACCAACCAGACGCTGACCGACAACACGCTGCCGCTGTTGATCGGGGACGGCGCCAGCGGCGGCTACTTCAACGGCGACCTCCAGGAGGTCGCGCTCTACAACCAGGCGCTGACCCCGGCGCAGATCGCAAACCACTACCAGCTCGGCAGCGGGCAAGCGCCGGCGGTCCCCATCGGCGGCACCGGTGCGAGCAAGGGCACGATCCCGGACGCCACTCCGAACGGGGGCGACCCCGTGATCGCCGCCGCCGGCGACATCGCCTGCGGTTCGTCCGACGCCGACTTCAATGGCGGCGCCGGCGACGCCAACGGCTGCCAGGAATCCGCCACCGCGCAGCTGATCAACGGCGAGATCAAGGACCTTCCGCTGAGCGCGGTGCTGCCGCTTGGCGACGATCAGTACGAGCAGGCGACCATGTCCGACTTCACGGCCGGCTACGACCCCACCTGGGGCGCCTTCAAGAGCATCTCCTATCCGGTCCCAGGCAACCACGAGTACTACACGCCGTCGGCCCTCGGTTACTTCGACTACTTCAACGGTCAGGGCAACGTCAGCGGGATCGCAGGCAACACCGGCGCCGGCTGGTACAGCTTCAACGTCGGCGCGTGGCACGTGATCGCGCTCAACTCCAACTGCGAGCTGAACTCGGTCGACGAAGAGGTGATACCCGGCGGCTGCGGCGCGGGTTCCCCCGAGGAGCAGTGGCTGGAGCAGGATCTTGCCGGCGACCACGCGGCCTGCACGCTCGCCTACTGGCACCACCCGCTGTTTCACTCAGGCAACGAGCCTGGAGGCGACGCGATGAAGCAGATGTTCACCGACCTCTACAACGCGCATGCGACGCTCGTGTTGAACGGTCACGAGCACCAGTACGAGCGCTTCGCGCCGCAGGACCCCAACGGCAACCTCGACCCGACCAACGGGATCGTCGAGTTCGTGGTCGGAACCGGCGGGCGCAACCTGGAGTCGTTCGGCACGATCGCGGCCAACAGCGTCGCGCGCAACAACACCAACTACGGCGTCCTGCAACTCACCCTTCACCCGACCAGCTACGACTTCCAGTTCGTTCCGCAGAGTGGCGGCACGTTCACGGACTCGGGCTCGGGGAAGTGCCGCAACCTGAAGGCCGTGGACCAGACCCGGCCGACGTCATCCGCGAGCTCCCCCGCGACGACCAACTCGAGCACCTGGAAGGTGTCCTACACGGCGGCGGATAACTCGGGCGGCGTCGGCGTCGAGAGCGTCGACCTGTACGCCAAGGCGCCCGGCCAGTCCACGTACACGGACGTCGCCTCCGACAACAGCGGCTCGGACTCTGGCTCGTTCACCTACAACGCCTCGGCCGGCGACGGCACCTACAGCTTCTACACGATCGCCACCGACTACGCGGGCAATGTTCAGTCAACCCCCTCCTCGCCGCAGGCGACGACGCTCCTGGACACCGTCGCACCGCAGTCCTTCGCGCACGCGCCGGCGACGACCTCGGACGCCGCCTGGACCGTGACCTACACCGCAGCGGACAACAGCGGGGGCTCAGGCCTCGCGAGAGTCGACCTGTATGCGCGCGCGCCAGGTCAGAGCAGCTACACGAACGTCGCCTCGAATACGAGCGGCGCCGGCTCGGGCTCGTTCAGCTACACGGCGAGCGGCGGGACCGGCACCTACAGCTTCTACACGCTGGCCACCGACAAGGCCGGCAACACCGAGGCGAAGTCGTCCGCGGACACGGTGACGCTTCTGACGAGGGCGCCGACGACGACCACCGTTAGCGCCCCGCGCACCGGCGCCCCCGGCACGCGCATCATGCCCGGCGGTATCAGCGCCGCCTTCTCGACCGGATCGGGCAGCCCGAGCGGTGCGATCGCGTTCACCGTGTTCGGACCGCAGGACAGCCCGCCGACCAGCTGCTCCAGCGGCGGCACGAGCCTCGGCAGCGCGAACGTCACCGGGAACGGCACATACCACCCGAGCACCAGCTTCACGCCGACGAGCGCCGGCACCTACTGGTGGTATGCCGCCTACACGGGCGACGGCTCGCACAGCCCGTCGGACAGCGGCTGCGGGCAGGGCATGGCTTCGACCGCGGTGAGCAATCCGACGACGATGCGCGCTGCCGGCCCGGCGACCGCGATCGCGCGGCTGCCGATCCCCCCGGTCTCGGTCGCGGCCCAGCTATCGGGCGCGAGCGCCGCGGCCGGCGGCTCGATCACCTTCAGGGTCCTCGGTCCGGCGAGCACGCCCCCCGGTTCCTGCGCCGGCAGGTCGCTTGGCAGGACCAGCGTGCACGGCGACGGCGTCTACCACCCCCCCTCCGCCTTCACCCCGTCGCGCGGCGGCACCTACTGGTGGTACGCGGCCTATGACGGCGATCGCACGGACGCGCCGTCGGCCAGCACCTGCGGGCGCCTGATGGCAACCACCAGTGTGTACTCCGTCACTTCCGTCGCGCACAGCGTTCAATCCGCGCGCTCGGCGCGCCGCGCCACCTCGTCGAGGTTCAAAGTCGATCCGAGCACCACTTATCTGCTGGCCGTGTACCGCGAGTCCGCAGCGGGCGACACGATCGCCCGGATCGAGAGCGTCGGCATCCGCCTCTCGCTGGCGCGGGCATCGTTCACGCACCTGGTCACGATGCACCACGGCCCGCGCACCTGGGAGTGGGTCTACTACCTCAGAACGCCCCCGAGCGCGTCCGGCACCGGCGCGCTGTCGCTGTCGTTCTCCAAGGCGGCGGCCACGGTGACAATCCTGGACCTGCTGGCGGTCGATGACGCCGGTACGAGCGCTCCTGTCATCGCAGGCGGCCGAGGCATGTCGCGCGCCGACGGCCGCGGGCCGTTCGTCAAGCTGCCGGCACCGCCGGCGACCGCCGGCGCATGGCTCGCGTTCCTCAGCGCCGGGCAGGACGAGGGCAGCTCTCCGCCGCTGAGCTTCCCGCAGACCCGCAGCGTCTTCTACTCGCACCGGCGGCTCGGCAGCGCCGCTGTCTACGGGGCAATGCCCGGCGCGCCGGCCGAGTGGTTCCGGCTGCCCGCGAGTGCCGGCTGGGCCGGCATCGGGCTCGCGCTCGGGCGCCAATAGGGCGCCTGCGCGTCGGCCGGGCCCCTGCGCGTCAGTCCTGGACAGACGTCCAGGCATCGGCGGGGTTCTGAAGCTCGTCGGTCCGGGGCCGATCATACCGACGAGCAGTAAAAGCCAGCCACTCCCCGACAAAGGCAAACCCGTCGTAAGGCGGGGACGCAAAGCCACGGGACCTCCAAACGAGGTCAGCCGGGTTGCCGAAGGAGACCGCCGGGCGGTGGCCAGACCATCGGAGGCGTTTCATGAGTGGCAGGAAGGCACGGATTGCCGCGATTCGGGGGGCAATTGCGTTGGCGTGTGGCGCGGCGGTCGCGCTGCCACTGGCCAGCAACCCCAGCGACAGCGCCGCTGCCACGGATGCCGCCTCCGCCGCCAACTCGGTGTACTGGACCTGCGCCCGGAACTCGATCGCCCCCCACAAGGGCGCCAGGTTCGCCCACGGCAGCGCCCACAAGCGCGTGAGCGCCACCCTCCGCACGCAGCTGCGCCACGTCGCTCATTCCTCCAAGCACCATCGCTCCCACAAGCGCCGCCACAGCGCGAACAGCAGCTGTGACAAGACCGTGCTGCTGTTCAGCTGGCGCCATCGCCAGACAACGACCAGCACGCCGACGATCACGACGACCACCACACCCTCGACGACGACGTCCACCACGCCCTCGACGACGACGACCACCACGACGACCACCACGACGCCGACGGATACGACCACGACCTCGACCACGCCGACGGATACGACCACGACGCCGACGACGACCACCACGACGCCGACGGATACGACCACGACCTCGACCACGCCCACCGACACGACCACGACGCCGACGACGACCACCACGGCTGACACCACGGCGCCGTCGGTTCCCGGCGGCCTCGTCGCGGTCGCCGGCGATCAGCAGGTTTCGGTGTCGTGGGCGGCTTCGTCGGATCCGGACAGCACGGTGGCGGGCTACTACGTCCTCCGCGATGGTTCGCGGGTCGCCAACGTGACCGGCACCAGCTTCACCGACTCGGGGTTGACGAACGGCTCCTCATACTCCTACAGCGTCGAGGCTTATGACCCGTCCGGGAATGTCTCTGCGGCCTCCTCGGCAGTGTCGGCGACCCCCGAGCCGCCGGGCCAGCTTCCCGTTGCCGGCGACCTGTACGTCAGCGCGAGCGCGCCCGCGGGCGGCGACGGCTCGGCCGCGGCGCCGTTTCAGACGATCAGCGCCTGCGCAGCCGCGCTGACCGCCGGGCACACCTGCTGGATCGAGAACGGCACCTACTCCGACATGAACGTGTGCCCGGCCAACAGCGGCACCTCG
>Ga0070739_10002811_pt1 | contig 22562 bp, 19 predicted proteins | sample Coa_R1_7_FD_66445 | JGI IMG/M metagenome (GOLD analysis project Ga0070739, IMG submission 66445) | Surface soil microbial communities from Centralia Pennsylvania, which are recovering from an underground coalmine fire - Coalmine... | ecosystem: Environmental > Terrestrial > Soil > Unclassified ... | reverse complement strand
CGCTGCTGTGCAATGTCGGCTTCAGCACGCGCGGCTTGTTCCCCTGTTGAGTATGAAGTGTCTCGTTTGTCCATTCCTATTTATCCTTTGCTAAAGGACACGTATTCATTCCTGGGGAAGCAGGTCCACCCAGTCATGGCTCCTCTGTATCATGTTACTCCATCCATAAGGTTATCTGAAAGAGGGTTGAGCGGATAACCCGAAACATCATTACGATGGTAACGACTATAGAAAATATAATTTAGAATGCCTTGATTTCAAGACCGATCGGCTTATGAGAGATGGGCAGCGGTTCGACTTGTGTAGCGTAACTGATGGGAATGAGGGAACAGATTTTTTTCGCTTAATACTTTTGGTAATCCTCAAATTTCAACAGTTTGTGTTTGAATATTTGTAGGTGTTATCAATCCCTCCTTATTCTGATATCGTCTTCTAGACCAAGCTCCATTCCTTACAAAAATGGAATCGAATCAACCTCTGATCTGTTGCCTCTTCGCGTCAGGTGTCTCCGAGTTATGATCCCGATGAGAGACGCACCAGGCACCACATTCCTTCTCCGTCCTGAATCCGCTTGAATCCTCGTTCCCCCTAAGCGATTGACTATCTGTGTGCTTTTGACCACCCGAACCCCGAATTGGTATCGAATCGGTGGCTCTTCCATTTGGGCACATAAGTTGCGATAGATCAAAGCGCCAATGGATTATTTATTCGGCCCGTCCAATGGCCATAGGGGAATATCGTTCCGCAGGACGGGTGGAGGAATGTAATGGAGGTCCCATGTCTGGAGCGGAAATCGTACCGGAGGATTTGGAGCGTCTGAGACTGAAGGTCATGGATTTGGATCCGGATGAACTCTATGTGGAGAGGCAGGCAGCGCAGTTTCTCAAAGTGTCGGAAAAGACCCTTCAGTCCTGGCGCTTTACAGGAAATGGTCCGAAGTTCGTCCGAATCTCGAAGAGATGTGTCCGGTACAGGAGGCGCGATCTCACTGACTGGATCGAGCAACATCTCAAAGCCTCCACCTCGGAGAGGTGAGAAATCGATTCGATTTGATCCTCATCCAACAGGGACCATCACGCTATCCTCTGGTGGAGTGGTCGTTTGAAAAGAGGGACTGGCATGACGAAAGTGAAATCAATGGTTGCGTGGGCCGATCCCGCCGATCAGCGCTCCGGTGTACTTTGTGCAGGAGGCATCCCCCCAAAGCAGATGAGATATCATTCGTTTTTTCACTTATCCACAGTTTTGGGGGATCAGGGTTTGCCTGGTGTACTTTGTACGGGTCAGGTGGTGTACTTCATGCAGGAATGCGGTTTCTCCCGGTGTACTTTGTGCAGGTCGCTGGTGTACTTCATGCAGGAAGCGAAATTCCAAGGCATTGAATAAACAGATGGTAATGGCACTTTGGGTGAGCGGAGCGTTTTATTTAAGCGTTTAACGGTTTTAAATATTAAGCGTTAACGCTTTTTAAGGCGGGCCAAATGATATTTTGAACTTCATCAAACCCGAGACAGACCGCGAGACAATTCTAGTGGATCACAAGGCGGGTGGGAACGGAAAAAACTTGGGGGCCCCTCTGATTTCCGGTCTCATCGACAATCAGGATCTCCTCCCGGTCGAGCTGAACATTGCAAAGTTCTCCTCGTTTATCTTCACCCCCTCCCATGCACGGAATGGCGTCCTGGCCCGGGTGAAGACATGGGTAATCGACATCAAGGGGAAGAAGGCCTTGGCCAAGATTCTGGTCGAACCGGTCGATCGGCAGATCCTGAACACCTTCGACTATCGGACCTATCTGACCCTTCAAAAGCTCTGGTGGGAGCGCCCCCGAGATCCAGTGGAAGGGTGGACCGCCATCAGCTTGAGGGAACTGGCCCGTACCATGAAGCTGGGATGGGGGAAGAAACAGTTGTCGCTTCTGAAACGGTCGCTTCGATCCCTGCGGAAGGTCCCGATCACCTGGCAATACTCCTTCTTCGATAAGGACGCCGGCCGCCACCATTTCTTTGAGGAGCCGATTAACCTCCTCTCCCGACTGAGAATTTATGAGTCACGGAATCTTCAATCCAGAAACGAGGGTTACGAGGGGGTGAGCTATTTCCGCTTCAATGAGCAGATCGAGAAGAACCTGTTGCGGCAACATACAAAACCGATTCTGGTCGATGTCGTGATGGAGATTCGTGGAGAGATCGCCCTCTCCCTCTACTCCTTTCTCGATGTGGTGATGGCCGATAAGTTTACCTGGCAGCGCCGCTCCGCTCTACTTTTAGAAGAAGATCTCTCCGTTCGCGGAAAATACTTCTGGCCCTCCGAGCGGCTCCGATTAATCCGGCGCGCGATCGAGGAGCTTGAGGGAAAGCCGGTCTCGACCGGGATACTCCAACTGGCGATGGCCAGGACAAAGGACGGCAAAGATTACAAGCTGATCGTGAGGAAAAGACCGACAATAGCCCTCCCCATCGAAGGTGTTGATCCGAAACAGCTCGATCTGGTCGAACAGATCCTCGATTTCACGAATGACCGGCACAGCCGTCCTTACTACGAGAAAGCGGTGTGTCGTTTACCGGAGGCGCTCATTTATTGCGCCCTCTCCGAGACCAAGGATGCGGACCGTCGCGGCCAGATCCGGACCTCCCGGGCCCGCTTCTTTACCAGCGTGCTCAAACGGCTGGCCCGGGAGCGAGAGCTGCCGCTGAACACACATAGCGCATTTTCAAATTGAGGAGGACGCTAATGGAATCCTGGGAAAATAAACCGGTATGGAAAGAACCGACATGGGAGCCGCTTGAGCGAATCATCGGAAGGCAAAACCTTCCTGCGTTCATGTATATGGGAGAGGCGCAAAAGGGAGAAAAGAGGATCGTCTTGTATAAGCATATCGGAACAAGATCCTATTTGAACCTGGATGAGGAGGGAGGGGCATACCGCTATACGACTAGCGGCTATGTCCCTATTCCTCTCGACCAAGCTTTGGCTCATGCCTATGGAATGCCTGCGTTGCCGGGCTGATTTGAGGTCTGTTTTCGATCAGTTTGTTGGAAGAAGGTTTAGCTTCATCAAATTGTCCCCTCAAAAATGAGCATTTGAATAGTGAAACCGGCGCGCCATGGATAAGGTGATCATGATCCTCGATGAGGATCCGGCTTTCTGCAAGATATATCAAAGAATATTAGGACAAGCGGGTTATCACGTCATGGTGGCATCGGGGCGAAAAAGCGGCCTGAGTCTTCTAACGAGAAAGAATCCCCAGGCGGTTTTTACAGAGATCAAACTCAACGGCAGCTCTGACGAGGGGATCTGTTTCATAGAAGAGGCCCTGCTGGAGCGACCCAATTTAACCATTATCGTCGTCAGCAGCGAGGATAACGCGAAAATAATCAATAAAGCCTTGGATCGAGGCGCCGCAGACTATCTCGTCAAGCCCTCTCCCGACCGGATCGAACCTCCTATGCAAAAAATAATAGAAACGATGGAGGATGAGATTCGTCTTAAGACAAGCGTGGAAAAGGACGGAGGCTTGGCTATCGGGCCCGGCCGTATGATCATCGGCAAATCTCAGAGCATGTGGCGTGTCTATAAACTCATTCAAAAGGTTGCCGATGATCGCTCCTCGACGCTCATCCTTGGGGAGAGCGGCGCCGGCAAAGAGCTCATCGCACAAGCCATTCATGCCCGGAAAGAGGAACAGACCCCTTTTGTCTCGATTGATTGCGGATGTATTCCGAAGACGCTCCTGGAGAGCGAATTGTTTGGCGTTCGAGAGAATTATCCCGGCATGCACAACAAAGAGAGGCTGGTCGGCAAACTGGAAGTCGCCGGCGCCGGCACGCTTCTGCTGGATGAGATCGGAAACATGAACGTGGATCTGCAAGCCTCTTTACTACGGGTCCTTCAGGAAAGGGAGTTCAGGCCGCTGGGCCGCGAGAAGCCGGTTCCCCTTCGGGCGCAAGTCGTCGCTTCCACAAACGTGGATATGGACTCTGCAATCGATGAGGGTCGTTTTCGAAATGACCTCTATTATCGACTGAATGCGGTTAAGATCGTTCTTCCTCCGCTCCATCAGCGGAAAGAAGATATTCCATTGCTCGTGCGATACTATTTGGACCGGCATGAAAAACAATCTGGCCGAAAGGTGGAGGTTCTGCCGCAAGCAATGGATAGACTCACGGAATATCACTGGCCGGGGAATATCCGAGAGCTTTTCCATACCCTTCAACGAGTTCTGACCCTCTACCCATCACGGTATTTGGCATCGGGGTATTTTGACCTGCCTTCAAGTCCTCTCGATGGACGTGGGGTAGATGCAACAGCCCCGGACGATTTCTCATTAGAAGATCTCCATCGAAAAGTGAATGGCTACGAAAAGGAAGTCCTCCTAAAGACGCTTGAAGGGTCGGGATGGAACCAGACGAAGGCGGCTGAGAAACTCAAGCTCACCAGGACAAACCTGATCTGGAAGATGAAGAAATACGGTCTGCGGAAAAAGACTGACGGCAAACCGCGGCCGAACGAACAGAATAGGTACGCAGGTTCAATAGATGGCTAAAAGTATGCGGCAGAACTCGATTGTCAAAATGAGGCAAGAGCAATCGTTTCAAGTGTTCGTAAACCAAAAGCCAGAATATTGAAGATTACGGGGAGTCGTGCTTCAATATCTGAAAAATGAATCAGAGTTTTACAATTCATTCCATATCTCCCGATTTGGTGAGATCGTGCCTCCCGAGCAGTCGGATCAAGTGAGTTCTGTTAAGGCCTAGGAGCCTGGCGGCCTCGGATTGGTTCCCGTCGGCCAGTTCCAGTGCCGAGCGCAACAACGTCTTCTGAAACTCCCGGACCATTTTCTTGTAGTTGCCAACCGTCGCCGGATGAAAGGATTCCCCCTCGTCCTTAGTTGTGTCCCCTGCCGCCTCTGGTTGTTGCGCCTTGCCGCCCGGAAGGGAAAGGTCGATATGCTTCGGCGCCAGATACTGCGACTGACAAGCCATCAGCGCCCGCTGGAGGGTCTTGTCCAGTTCTCGAACATTTCCCGGCCAATCGTAGGTCATCAGTTTATCCAGCGCCTGCGGGAGGATCTCGACCGCTCTCCCGGTTTGAGACCGGAGTTGATCCAGGAGGTGGCGGGCCAACAGCGGGACGTCTTCCAGACGATCCCGCAAGGGGGGCAGTACAATCCGGACTTCATTCAGACGGTAATAAAGATCTTCCCGGAACCTTCCCGATTGAATCGCGGTCTTGAAATCGATATTGGTAGAGGAAACGACCTGCGCACGGAGAGGAAGCTCCTCGCCGCCGAGCGGCCTGAACTTCCTCTCCTCCAGCACCCTCAGGAGCTTGGCCTGAAGTCCGATACTCATGTTTCCGATTTCATCCAGGAGAAACGTTCCCTCCTTTGCCGCTTCCATTTTTCCGATCAGTGGCTCTCTGTTATGGAATCCCGGGTAGCGGGCCTTGACACCGAAAAGCTCGCTTTCCAGAACTGTTTCCGGAACCGATCCGCAATCGATCGAGATAAACGGCGTATCTGGCCCTTTCCGGGCATGAATGGCCTGCGCGACGAGTTCCTTCCCGGTTCCGCTCTCCCCCAGAATCAACACGGTAGAGCGGCTCCATGCGACCTTTTCGATCAGCGCGTAGACCTGATACATCTTGGGGGACTTTCCGACGATCACCCTGCCGGGACCGAAGGCAAATCCGTTGTGAAGGTCGATCTGGGTCTGAATCAGCTTTTCCAGGCGCATTCTCTTCAAAGCCTGATTGATTCTGAAGGGAAGAAGCTCATAGAGAGAATGATCTTTGACGATATAATCGACCGCCCCGAGTTCGATGGCCTTGTTGATCATCGCGCTGTCGCTCTGGGCGCTGATGATAATGATCGAAAGATCGGTCCGATCCTGCAACGCGCCGGAAATGAAGCCCAAGCCTCCCTGCGGCGTCCCGTCGAACGTCAGATCGAGAAGCACCAGATCGGGGGTTCTTTCTCGGAGGGCGCGCAACCCGGCCGATGGCTCCCTCGCGACCTCTATCGCGTAGCCGCTCGTTCCAAGGGCGTTGCGGTAGAGTTTGACGTAGCTCGGATCGTCCTCAACGATCAGGATTCGGCCCTTCTCCACGTTCGATGACCTCTTTTTGATGACTGGTTTGCATCCGGCCGACCAGCGGGAGCCTCACGATCGCGGTCGTCCCTCTTCCCGGCGCTGACTCCAGCGACAATTCGCCGCCATGATTGTTTTCGATCACCCTTTTTGCCGTCCAGAGGCCAAGGCCGGTCCCGTGGACTTTCGTCGTGATGAAAGGTTTAAAGAGACTGCTCCGGACACTGTCGGAGATCCCGGCCCCGGAGTCGCGAATGTCAATCTCCACGCTTCCCGGCCCCGCCGAACGAAGGATCACTTCCAGTGTTCCTTCGTTCGGCATCGCATCGAATGCGTTTGCAATGAGGTTCGCAATCGCCATCCTGAGTTGGAGCGGGTCCCCTTCCACACAGGGAAGATTTTCGCCGTATCGCCTGACGATCCGATATTTTGCGGCATCTCTTTCTTCAGTGCGCTCTGTAATACAGGCTTCGACCACCTCGGCCAGGTCGACCCTGATCATTTTCGGCGGATCGATGTGGGCCCTCCGGAGGCCGTGTAGGATTCCGGCAATGGCCTGCGCCGCTTCATTAATTTGGGAAAGCCCCTCTTGCGCCTTCTCGTGATTGGCCCGAGCCATTTCGGCTCCGACGATCTTGATATAGTTCTGAATCAGACCCAGCGGATTCTTGATCGCGTGGACCAGGGTTCCGGATGAGCTGGCGATCAATTCCATTTCAATCAGGCGGGACCTCGCCAGCTCGAGGTCATTTCGGATGCGGTTGATCCGCAGCAGCATCGCGACGCGCAACGACAGCTCCTTGAGGTTGCAGGGCTTCGAGGCATAATCGTCCGCGCCCAACTGGAACCCGAATGCCATCTCTCCCAGGTTATCGCGCGCCGTCACCATGATGATTGGGATCGATGCCGAATCGAGATTTTCCTTCAGCATCCGGCAGAGCTGCGGTCCGCTGAGATTCGGCATGACCATATCGGTGATGATCAGATTCGGGCCCCCCTCACGAACCCGCTGGAGCGCCTCCCTTCCGTTTGAGGCGGTTATAACGCGGTATCCATTGGCTTCGAAGAACGATTGCAGGACATCCCGATCGATCTCAGAATCGTCCACGACCAGGAGCGTTTCACCATTGCCCATCACCGCCCTGGGGAGAGATCCATTTATCCCACTCGTTATTCTCGTCGGTTTATCTCTCGGATCGACCGTCCCTCCGGAGGGCAGCGCCGAATCGGGTTGAAGCACTTCGGTCTGATCCTTCGGAAGGAAAATAGAGATCCGGGTCCCTTGACCGACCTGGCTTTCCACATCGATCCGACCCCGATGCGCCTCGACAATCTCCTTCGTCAACGCGAGTCCGAGGCCGCTCCCTTCGATGCCGCTCACCTGACTCCCTCTCCGGTACCTTGCGAACAGGCCCCGGGTCTCCTCCTGATTCATCCCCTGACCGGTATCCTCGACAAAGACCCGGACCCCTTCGTCGGCCCTCGTACAAGAGACCCGGATCATGCCGTGGTCCGTGTATTTGATCGCGTTCGAGATGAGATTCGTCACGCATTGGCGAATCCGGGACTTGTCCCCTTTCACCATCGGAAGAGGCTCGTCCATCTGAACCGCCAACTCCAGTCCCTTCGATGCGATCGCGCCCGCGGCCAGGTCCACGGCGAGACGGACGACGCTCCCTACATCGACCTCTCGGAAATCATACGTCATCACCCCCATTTCGATCTTGCTCAGATCCAGCAAATGATCGACAAGATCTTTCATATCCACAGCCGTCAGTCTGATGTCTTCGATCAGGCGTCGCTGACTTTCCAGCGCCGCGGCCCCGTGATTTGCCAGGATTCCCTCGGCGATGCCGGCCATTCCGAGGAGGGGCCCACGCAGTTCATGGGCGACATCGGAGAGGAATTCGGTCTTCTGGCGGTCAAGCTTCCGGACTTGCTCCAGAAGCAAGGAATTTGAGAAGGCGATCGTCGACGCCGCGCCGATCCGCGACAGAAAGTCGGTCTCCCTCTGAGAAAATCTTTTCATGTTGCGCTTTCTCCCCAGGGCGATGGCGCCGAGAAGTTCCCCCTTCTGGATCAGAGGAAGACAGAGCGCAAACCGATGCTTTTTCAGCCATGCCCCCACTGGATCCTCTTTCTCCGCTGGACGCGCGAACCGGGAGGGCGCGATCTGAATGATTGATCCACCTTCGAGCCGCTCCCGAACGAACAGCGGGATCGCCCCGATCTCCTCCATCGGTCCATATCCTTCGGCCACAAGACGTGGGGATTCGCTCTGGGAATCGAAGAGCATCGCCGCCGCCGACTGAACGGAGAGCACTTCCCCCACCTTCTCCAGGACTTTCTGCGCCATCGGCGAGAGCGCCTGAAGGACTGCCAATTCGCCGACGACCTGATCGAGTGTTTTTTGGAGGTCGTACTTGCGCCGATCGAAGAGTTGATCGACAACAGGCTGCGCGGCGTACAGATACAGAGCCGCGCCGAAGCTGATTCCTCCGACCCACGCCCCCCATGCCCAGGTCGGATATTCGGCCAACAGGGGCCTCAACCAGGTCGCCCCCCAGATCAGCGCGATAAGGGGAACGGAGGAGACAATCAACCAGCTCGCCGTTTTGTGGATAACGGTCTCGATATCGAACGCCTGATGGCGGATCACGAGATTGATAAAGATCCCCATCGTGAGCAGGCTGCCGCCGGCATTCAGAAAGACAAACCATTTCTCCGAAGCCCCTCCCTCGTGAATCTGAATCAGCAGCCAAATGCTGATCCAGAAGAGGGCCCCCCGGACCCCAACCCACCGGGCGAGGGTCCTGACGATTCGTTTGTCGAGAGAAGGAATTTCCTCGGAGCGACAGATCCGGTATTGGAAAGCGATGATCAACAGGACGAAAAGTTGACCTGCAAGAACGTAGAGATCAAAAAGCAGAGAGAACGCCGACTTGAAAAAGAGCTCCGAATAGCTTCGAACGACAAGTATATCGGAGTACAACGGCGCGGACAGAGAAATTCCGGAGATCACAAAACCCAACGAGGAAAAAGGAAGGATCGTCCTCCGGAATTTCGCGTAAGCCTGCGGAAGGACGGCGGCCACGATCACGGAGAGGGAGACGATCAGACCGATCAATCCCTGAAAAAGATTCAGCCAGGGAACGGGCGGCGCCCCTGAATCCAGATCCCGCTCGATCAGCAGCAAGACAACCAGATAGCCGGATGTGAGAAAACTGCCGAGGGAAAGGGCGGCCTGCGGACCGTTTGGACGGCGGTTCTTGAAAATAAGAACCGCCGTGGAGAAGGAGACCACGGCCGCGAATGCGATAAATCCGTACTTCAGCCCTACCATGATAGACACCTTGATTTTTAATGACTGATCTCTTTCGAAGCAAATCGCTCAGATTTTCCCCTTTTTGCGTAATTCAGCCAGCGGATAGAGGCAATCGCGCCACATGATTCCACTCCGTTTTTTGGCCATGTAAATAGAACGTATTACGCAATAGAAGATCGACGCCGCATTGACCGGAACGGACAGAGCCGCCGTCATCGGAACGCCTGTGAGCCGTCCCATGTACCCGAAGATAGCGAGCTGCGCCACAATGGCCGCGGCAAAAGAAATCACTTGGAATCCTGACGCGAAAAATATCCCGAGATACGGCACAAAAAACGCAATAAAGGCGCCACCCGACGCAAGAAATGCGGTGGTGAGGCTGTAATTAAAAGCCGTAAAAAGATTCTTCTCCAGTGCCCGGGCCGCCTCCGGGACAGTCCGATACCAGGGGACGGCGATCATGCCGTTCCCGAAGAGCAACATCTGCCTGAAGTGGTTCAGCTTAACCAGCTTCCCGAGCTTCAGGTCATCACCCGTACAGAGGGCGATCCCCTGATGTCCTCCGATCTGCCGATAGACCGATGTCTTCACGAGATTAAAGGCTCCGATGCCGGCCGTTGCGCTGCTTTCCGGAGAGAGTATCTTGTGGGGCCGGAAATAAAGGAGGAGACTCGCCGCAAAGATGCTCAGCAATCCTTTCGACGCCCAGGTGCCCCCCTTGGAATCCGGAGTGCAGGTGATATGATCCAGGCGGTAAGTTTCCGAAAACACGACCGCTTTCCGAATGGCCTTCGGATGAAAGGTCACATCGGCATCGGTGAAAAGGATCCACTCCGATTTCGTTTCGAAGGCGCCAAGGTGCAGGGCATGCGTCTTTCCGAGCCACCCCTCCGGCAACTCCATGACATGGCGGACCTTCAGAGAGGGATAACGGCTTCCAAGGTCCGCCAAAATATCGGCCGTTTTGTCGGTGGACCGATCGTTGACCACGATGACATTCAGATTCGGATAATCGCTCTCGAACCAAGATCGGACAGCCCCTTCGATCGACCGCTCTTCATTCCGTGCTGCAGCCACCACGGTGACCCGCGGCCACGGGCCCGACCCCTCTAAATCAGCTGGGCCCGAAAGCACATCCGGCTGATTCCGCAGATAGGGAATCGCGGACCGGATGCGCCAAAGGAGGATCAGCGCATAAGACCAGATGCCGACGACAATGGTGGCCAGGATTGTCCACACCATGAAACGCCCCGTTCCCTCTATCTCATGATGATAATTGCAAAGGAGACATTAGAATGAATAGGTGACTGAAACTCCGCCTCCGATAGTCCGTGATTCGTATGTCCCCCGGTGTTCCGGCATCCGCGGCAAGGAATTGTTGACCTTGCGTGGGACACCATAGTTATAGGCCAAAAAGCCATCGAGATGCCAGCCCTCAGTTTGGAACCCATATCCAATTGTGAAGATATGGTTGTCCACATCTGGAAGGATCGGGCTCAGGCCCGAATCCCGAGCCGCGCTCGGATCAAAAACGTATCCCGCTCTCCATTGAGAGGTGTCGCTGATCCGGTACAGGGTACCGACACGATAGGTCCAAGTGCTTTTCAGATGATACGGAATCGACGTGTCCCTGACCACGACGGTCGTCCGTTCGAATTCGATCTCCTGTTCTTCCAATTCATTCCAATCGACCCACTGGACGTCCACTTCTGCGACCCAATCGGGATTAAACCGCCAGGCTGCGCCGACCACGGCGGACTGTGGAACCTTCAAGCTTGTGTCCACACCCCCGTTCGGGAACAGTGGGCTCAGCGGAGCGGGCACGGAGTAGGTCGCCTGACCGTCATATGAGATTTTCATCGGCGTGGTATAGACCGCCCCGATGCCGAATCTGGGCCCGAAAACATGATGAACACCCAAGATACCGTACGCCCCATATCCGTCCGCGGTCAGGCGAGCGGACCCTTCCCCCGGGAAGGTGAAAGGGGCCAGGTCGATCTGATTCCCCAGTTCAATTGTGGAGTGCGCCACCCCCACGCTTAAACCGACTGAGGTCTGATCGGAAATCCTTGCGCCGGCTGAAACAGCGAAATTGATCTGTTTAAATTCCGAGGAAGTCACCAGGAAACGACCTTCCCAACTCCTCGGATAGTCGATCCGATTGCCCATGGAGGAATATAGACCCGCTCCCAGACTGATCTTGTTGCTGATCTGCTGGGAATAGAAGGCGTAGGGAACCAGCGGTGTCGATGACAGTTCAATGTTCTCTCCACTCAGGTCGCTGTCAAATCGGAGAACCGATCGCCCGGCCGAGGCGCCGATCTCCGCATGCGTCCCGTCGAGTACCTCCAGCCGACTTGGATTATAGAACACAGCGGCGGGGGTGTCGACCGTAGCCACCACCGCGTTTCCCTGAGCCTGTTCCTTTGCGCCATGATCGTAGATGGCAAACCCCGAAGCCATCGCCTGATCAGAAAAAGAAAGTGCGGCCGCGATCACCAAAACCCACCGAAACATTATTAACTTGATCATCTGAATGCCCTCCCCTGGAATATCCCTCCTTATGACTATTAGCAATGACCGTACCGGTCAGGGCGAAAGAACTTCCGGATTCTCAGTTAAGAGGTGTATAAGAGAGTAAGCATATGAATCTGTTTATGTTTTATTTCATTACGAAAGACTTGGCGGGGAATTTCTAATCAGGATATGGCGTCATAATCAATACCATTCAGCCGTATCCAAAGATCCAAATAGTATCCAAAGTGCGACACCTACTGTCGCAGTTCCGCGACACAATGATCAATTCCAGAAGGCATGTTATAAGATTTTCTAAAACCGGAAGGGGAACAACTTGTTGCAGCAGATCGATCTTTTTAATTGCATATCATAAATCGGAACAGTAGAATACCTTCGATTTTTATTCCAGAACAGATTCTCTGCGTTTCAAATTCAAGGATTAATGTGTGCTCACTGACCATGTGCACGAACCAATAAAGAATGAGAAAGACCGTCCGCTCAACACAGACGAGACCCTTCTGCTCTTTTTCGAGTAGCGCGATTACCAACTCGTTATGGCAGTCAGGGAGAATTATGGGAAAACAAGCGGGTCGATTGACCGCTACTATCAGCAGGCATTGATCTATTTAGAGGGAATTGGTTGGATGGTTCGATATGGCCAACTCGATTCCAGAATGAGGAAACAGGCCGAAATAGGGATGGAAACTTTCCTCAAAATTTTTGCTGAAATCGATTCGATAGCGGCACGAGAAAAAAATGACGGCGCTTTTCAGATTTAAATGACCTGAGGTAACTTATGGCTCTTTCAAAACAGCAAATCTTCGTCGGACTTATCGCGATCCAGATGGTCGTTATTTTCTTTCTGATCTATAAGGCCATCTCGCTTCGAAACGAAAACATCTCCGCTCGAACCGTCGCCGATTATTATCAGAAAGCGTATGAAGAGATCGCTGAAAAAGGAGACCCTGTAATTCGGTCCTTACTAGATGAGCGGCAAAGACTTGTGCGAGAGTACACGGCTACCCGAGAGATCGCACACGAATACGGAATCAAACTGGCCGATTCATTTTGATCTCAAATGACTCTGCTCCTCATTCTTCTTTGATGGGTGCGATTCCCTTTACGATCGCATATCGGATCAACTCTGCGATGTTCCGAAGGGCCAGCTTGTTCATGATATTAGCCCTGTGCGTCTCTACTGTCTTTACCCTCACTCCGAGCTGTTCGGCGATCTCCCGGTTCTTATATCCCATCGCAGCCAGCTGGAGGACTTCCGTCTCTCTCGGCGTGATGGTTCTTCCCTTGACCGGCACCGGAAGCACTCTGCTTTCGGCTTCGCTCGCTCTCCTTTTCAGTACTGTCGGCATACTCGTGTTTCTCCTGTTGTTTATAGTCCCTTTTTGAACGCGGGCGCAGCCTTAAATTTGACCGCCTTGCTCGCCTTGATCTTGATCGCCTCGCCAGTCTTGGGATTTCTCCCCTTGCGGGCTGCGCGGCTCTTCACCGTAAATGTCCCGAAGCCCGGAAAGGAAAACCGGCCGGCCTTCTTGATTCCTTTGGCAATCGCAGCGAAGGTGTCGTCAATAATGCCGGCGACCGATTTTTTGCTCAACCCTCTGCCGGCATGATTCTTTGTAATCCTTTCAATGAGCTCTTTCTTATTCATGAAACCCTCCTAAAATGAATTGAGTAAAAAACAGCTAAAAATTGTACCGGGTCACCCATGGAAAGTCAAAGCAAATGCATTCTGGGAATGCGTCAGAGTATTCCAGTGAGTTGTACCGGTCAGATAGCCATTGGTGGAAGAAAATTTATGACAACGGAGGGCTGATCTGAGACACAGATCAATTCCGGATCGCATTTCAGTTAATCGACGCTCAATTGACCGCGCTGTCACCTTGCGCCATTTAACGGAACTCAGAAAATCACTTGGCAATCAACTAGCCCACCACATTTGCACACTGAGAAATAATGATGCCCAAAGGAAGTGCCTGCCATCTCCACTTTGAATTACGAAAGATCCAGAAATCCGACCGATCCTGTCTCTCACGCTTTGCACGTGAAATCCGCTTGCCCTCGTGCTCTGGCCTATGATAGGCTAAGCCGCGTTATGACACAACGCCGCCGTCCATATACCCTCTCGGAAGCCTCCAAGCGAATCGGTATCACCCCGGAATCGGTTCTCCTCGCAATTAAGAAAGGCCGGATCAAGGGGAAAAAGAAAACCGTTCTCATCAAAAAAACCATCTGGCAACTCTCTCCCGAAAGCGTCGAATCCTACGAGGTCTCCCGGTCCCACCAACAGCGCGGATTAAAAAACCCTTGACAGCTTAGCTTTAGCTAGGCTAGTCTTAATTTGACACAAAATATACCGCACTTTCCTATCGGGAGCTATCAGGAGAAACGTGCATATCCTACCCGATTTTCTGCGACAAGGGCTCGAAAACGTTCCTAATGGCGATCTCATCGTCGCGAATGATGAGGGGCGAATCCATCTTCTACTAAAGTTGCCGGCCGCCGCGTTTAAACTGCTTCCGCTCCCTCCGCGGATTTCGACCTTTCTTTTCCTCGCGCCGATGCCGACCGCACCCGTGGTCGGCTGGTACATTGAAATCGCCGATGAGGAGCCTCTTTGCTTCAACGTTGTGTTAAACGTAAAGGACCCCATTCAGAATGAGATACTCGCGAATCTTCCGGAGCAGATGGAAGTGCCGTTCCACATTATCAATGGAGAAACACTGGAACTGGCGGGGACGACCGTGATCGCGACACCCTTTAACGCACGGAAGATTTATGACGGTGCCCTCTCTTGCGCTGGACGGATCACGGCCGATCAATATGATTTTACCGCGGCGAAGAAGCAGTTCGAGCGGGATTACCCGGTGAATCGAATCGCGTCCTGGCGGCCGTTTTAGCGGAATTACGGGAAAGTGGTCGCCCCTCTACACTACTGATCTTGGTGATCCATTTCAGACACCATTGAGCGTGCCTTTCCGAAATCGCTCGAATCCGAGCTGATCTCTTGATAAGGCTCATGATGAGCTTTCCCTTTTTACTTGAAGTGACTGTACTTAATTGCTATCGTATGACCCGGTTGTCTTTCACCTTTGAGCGGAAGAGGAAGCGTTGTCTGAAAAAATCCTTGTCGTAGATGACAACCTCGATGCGATCGCTATTTTAGAGGTCATTTTAGAGGGAGCGGGATATCCGGTTACCTCAGCCAGGGATGGCTTGGAGGCGATGCAGAAGATTACGACTGAAGAGCCGGCACTGATTCTCCTCGATGTGATGATGCCGAAAATGGATGGCTATGAAGTCTGCCAGGCGGTCAAAGATGATCCCAAATTAAATCATATTCCGATTCTGATGGTCTCCGCCAAAACGGACCCCGCATCCCAAAAGCGGGGCCTGAGCCTCGGGGCGGCCGATTATCTCGTGAAGCCGATTCAACCGGCGCTCGTCCTACGCAAAGTAAAGGAGCATCTGGAAGAGAGAAACCCGCCTTCATCCCCGCCGGGGGTCCCCCACTCTCCCTGATATTTCTTTGGGCACAGTTGGTCTACAGATCCGACTGGACAATTAACCTCGCCGAGTCAGAAATATTATCCCAGTATGTTCGATTTTCTTCTTACCGCCGCATCCGATGTATCACAGAGGATTAGAAATACCGCGTTGGTTCAGAAACGATCCTCGGCGCGTAAGTCGAATTTCAAGTAACAGGAGAGGGTGGTAAAACGGGGGCTGAATTGGTCTTTCTGCTTTCCTATTTAGATTTTTTAAATTATTTTACCAGTTGATTTCCTTGGCCGTCTCTGCCACTCTAAAATCTGCCCGTTATTAAAGAGAATCAAGCTTGCGAGCAAGATCCAGGGTCTTTTTTGATTATGGGTAGCGAGAAGTAGAAAGTCGCGCCTTGGTCGATCGAGCCCTGGGCCCAGGTCCGGCCTCCATGCCGGTGAATGATTCGACGCACGTTCGCCAATCCGATCCCGGTCCCCTCGAATTCATCCGAGCGATGCAGGCGTTGAAACACACCGAAGAGTTTGCCGGCATATTGCGGGTCAAATCCCACGCCGTTGTCTCGGACAAAAAACAGCGGCTCCCCCCCTTCCGTCCGGCTGCCGATCTCAATTTCAGCCTTGGCACGCGTCCGGGTATACTTCACCGCATTACCGATCAGATTCACCCAAACCTGACGCAGCATCGGTTTATCTCCTTTTATGATCGGCAGCGCACCGACAATCCAACTGATCTCGCGGCCCTCAACCTCCGGCTGCAAATCTCTGATCACCTCTTGGACGAGTTGATCCAGATTCACTTCTCCGAGATGCATCTCGCTCTTCGCCATTCTTGAGAAGATCAGCAGATCGGCGACAAGGCGATCCATTTTCTCGACGGACTTCATGATCGTGTCGATGTAGTGTCGGCTCTTTTCATCCGGCGGATTCCCTTGATGCTCTTTGAGCATTTCGGCAAACCCGCTGATATGGCGCAGCGGCGCCCTCAGATCGTGCGAAACAGAGTAGGAGAAGGCCTCCAGTTCTTTGTTGGCCCCCTCCAGTTCCGCCGTGCGCTCTCGGATGCGCTGCTCCAGATTGCGGTTCGTCTCCGCCAACGCCTCGGCCAGGCGTCGCTGCTGTGCCTCACTCTCCCTTAAGGCCGCCAGCGCTTCGTCGCGCTTTCGCTCCGCATGCATGATCCGGAGGATCTGCTGGCACATCCACTCCCCCTGTGTGTCGCGGGCGGCGCCGTGCCGGCTCTCCAACAGCAACTCGGGAGGCACATAGAACAGGTTGTCTTGATTTAACACCTCTCCGATATAGGTGCTCCGATGCGTGAGCAGCGCGTCCCGGACCGCTTTCTCTGGGACGGTATTCCGATGATACTGGCAAATTCCTTGCAGCGGCTTTTCGCGAAACACCTGTTCAAGAAGGGCCTCATACTCCAGAAGCCGCTCAAAATTGCTCTCCGTGCCCAGCTCCCACATCATATCGCCGGTGGCGCAGAGCCCTTGAAAACCGTCGTGCACCGCATCATCAATGAGATTTCGAAGCATGGCGATCATCGCCTGAGGATCGAACTTGCCCCCCTGGAGGTGGTCGCGATCCGAGGAGAGGATGAGCGCTCCCCGTTCTATCTCCCGGGTGATGTCCACCCCCTTTTCTTCTAAAGCCGAATCGACCATCTTGACCATCTCGGGATTCCCCAGGTAGAGGCAGCGTCGATTCTCCCGCAGCCCATTGATCAAGAGAGGAATAATGACGGGAAGCTGCTCCGAAGGATGGCCGTCGTAGATGAGGCACTTATGGCGACTCACTTCGACCGGCGCGGTCTCTATCATCATGGCGTTTCTCCCTTCACCGAAAGGTTACCCATTTTCATCGAATGGCACCTGATTCGGGTTTGTTGTGCTTGCCTGTTTTGTCACTTCGCCCGCTCTCTTCATTTCCGAATGGACCTCAGTAAGAAACCCCCTCGGAACTTGCCCGGTGGAAATTTCGGCGGTTTGGACGCACCATCCGATTCAGACTCTCCAACCCTTCAAACAAGCCGTCTCATTCAACCAGCGTGGGAGATCGGCCGCGGCGACCGGTCGGCTGATGAAATAACCCTGCGCCGCGTCACAACCGAGCGCCGCCAATCGGCTCAACGTCTCCTGATTCTCGACCCCTTCGGCGACCACTTCCAATTCAAGATTATGGGCCAGGTCAATGGTTGAGCGGACAATCACGATGTCATCCTGGTTGGACGCCATCTCTCTGACGAAGGATTTATCGATCTTGACCTCATCGACCGGTAGTTTCTTCAGATAGCCGAGCGAAGAGTAGCCGGTCCCGAAATCGTCGATGGAGAGGCGTATTCCCATTTCACTTAGATCGGTCAGAATCTCCATCGCCCGCTGGGGGTCCGCCATGATGACGCTCTCGGTGATCTCCAATGCCAATTGGCCTGACTCCAAACCCGATTTCTGGAGGAGATGAAAAACACGCTCCGGAAGCTGAGAATCTTGAAGATTTCGCGCCGAGAGATTCACCGCGACAGGGATGGTCAATCCCTTCCGGCGCCATTCCTCGCACTGGCATAACGCAGCATTGAGAACCCAATACGTCAGCGGCTTTATCAGGCCCGTCTGCTCCGCCATCATGATGAACTGATCGGGAGGGATCAATCCGAAGTGAGGATGCTGCCAGCGGATGAGGGTCTCCACCCCGATAATCCGGCCCGTTTTAATATTTATCTTCGGCTGATAATGGGGAAAGAGCTGGTTGTCTTCGATGGCTCGACGCAGCTCCCCGATCAGCGCGAGGCGGCGCGGATTGGGCTGGTCCCGCTCGGGGACATAGACGGCATATCCGTTATCGCTTTGCTTGGCGACATACATCGCCGCATCCGCCGCTCGCATGAGTGTATCGGCTTCCTCTCCATGGTCGGGATAAAGCGCGATCCCAATGCTGACACCGACTTCGAGCGCCAACGCCCCTACGACAAAATGCGCTTCCATTGCCTTTAGAATTTTGCACGCGACTGAAATCGCTTCCTCTTGATTGATCCCTGGAAGGAGGACGGCAAATTCGTCCGCGCCCAGACGCGCCACCGTATCGGCACCCTCCAAAACGCTTTTAAGGCGCGGCCCGATCTGCTGCAGGAGGCTGTCCCCCAGATTGCGGCCGAGGGCGTCATTGACCTCCCTGAAATGGTTCAGATCCAGACATAGCAGGGATAACCGTCTGCCTTCCGGCGGTCCGGCGGTCGTGGTTTCCCGCAGAAGATCCCGCAGATGGGCCCGATTGGGAAGATCGGTCAAGAGGTCATAATAGGCCATGTATTTGATCTTCTCCTCCGAGCGCTTCCGTTGAATCACCGAGCCCAACTGAATGGCGGCCGACGAGATGATCTGGATTAATCTTTCATCCTCTTTACGCGGCTCCCGCGCGAAGAATTCCATCACGGCGACCACTTCATCCCCCGCCAGGACCGGAATTCCCACACCGGTTCTAAGACCCACTTCCCGTGCGATCTGCGCTCGGGGAGAGTCGGACCCGGTCGTGATGTCGCGAAGCCAGACCGGCTTCTTTCCGGACCAGGCGAGACCCGGAATCTCAACGCCGGGTGCAAACGAGAGCCCCTCGTTCCATTTCCTAAAGTTCTCCAGGCCCGGCGCGCAGATGAAGACCGCCGGGCTGCATTGAAGAAGGGCAACATCGGATCGCGGCACCCAGGCCTGCCCCAAAATCCAGCCGGTTGTCTCACCCACCTTTCGCAGCGCCACTTCCAACGCGGAGCGCAGGTCTTTGGCTTCGCTGACCGCCAGCGTGATGCTCTGCAGAAGACGCGTCTCCTCTTCCGCCTGCCTTCGCCTGCACCGAATCTGCGTCTCGCGCAACTCGCGCTCAATCGCGGGGGCAAGCCGGGTCAGGTTCCCTTTTAAGATATAATCGTGCGCGCCCAGCCGCATCGTCTCAACCGCGGTTTCTTCACCGATGCTCCCTGAGACGATAATGAACGGCAGATCGCGCCCGCTTTCCTTCAGTTGCCTCAACGCGGCGGGCCCGCTGAAGTTCGGCATGGTATAGTCGGATACGATGACATCCCAGGCTTGCTTTGCAAGCGCGGCTTCCATGGCTGCGGGGGTTTCAACCCGCTCATACAGGAGTTCATAGCCGGCCCGCCGAAGCGCAAGTAAGAGCAGCTCCGCGTCTTCTTCCGAGTCCTCGATGATCAATATGCGAAGGGGTCTGTCCATTCTTTTTCATCTCTCGCGTGCAACTTCTCGCCGTCGATCGATTTGCTCTTCGGAGACAAAAGATCTCCATTCAGTATTACGAATATTGGGAAAGTATAGCATTTGCTCAGGATTTTGCTAAAATCACGGGCACTCGGCATTTGTGTTTCTCTTGAGAAACCCAGGACACTATTAAAATGAGCTTTTTAGCCATGCCGGCTTTCCTCAAGATTATTGATGAAATTCTCAACCCGACGAGATGTGTCTTAACGTAAGCAGGGAAGAGGTTGCGATCACTGCACACGCGGCTCGGGGATCTCAATCGTAAAAGTGGTTCCTCTGCCGGGGCTGCTCTCAACGGACACTCTCCCCGCGAGGGCGTCGACGATTTTTTTGACAATGGAGAGTCCCAAACCACTTCCCTTGGCATACTCCGTCGCAACTTCCGGAGCGGCACCGAATTGCTGGTATTCTTCGAAGATCCGCTCCAGGCGCTGCGGGTCGATTCCAGCGCCCGTATCGGAAACGATGATTTGAATTCCCGGCCCTTCTGTGATTGGATTCAATTCAACGCGAATCCCCCCCTGATCGGTGAACTTCACCGCATTGCTTAATAGATTGGTCAGGACACTGCGGATGAAAGAGGGATCCGTTCGGAAGCGATGCGGAAAGGAAGAAGCCACTTTCTTCTCGAGGATGAGGCTTTTTTCTCGAAGAAGCGGCTCCAAGCTGATTGTGACCCGATCGAGTAACTCGGGAAGATTCGTCTCCATGATCTGAGGAATCATTTTCCCGGATTCCATTCTGGCCAAATCCAGAATGTTGTTGATGAGCCGAACCAACTCCTCCGCACATCCGTGAATGCGGGTCGATGTCTTCAACTGCTCCGGAGTCAGAGGACCATAGGTCCCTTTGCGAAGCAGCTGCGTGTATCCGATGATGCTATTCACGGGTGTCTTTAATTCGTGCGAGATATAGGAAAAGAATCGGTTTCGCGCCTGGCTGATCTCTTCGAGGTAGCGAGATCTCTCCCGTAATTCTCCCTCGATCGCTTTAATTTCCTCCTCGGCGCGCTTCTGACTGGTGATTTCCTGCAACATTGCGATCGCGAATTGCGGTTTATCCTCCGGGTCCCGCACCAGAAAGGTTGTGAGATCCGCCCAGATCACACGGCCGTCTCTTCGGTAAAAGCGCTTCTGAATTCGATAGCGATCCCGCTGATTTTGAATGATCTCCTGGAAGAGCGACCACTCTTTTGCCACATCCTCAGGATGTGTGATCTGGGTAAAGACCAGGCGGCCGAACTCCTCTGCGCTATAGCCGAGCATCTCCTGTAGCGCGAGATTGCTCTCAATCGCGCGGCCTTCCAGATCCAGGCGGGCAATGCCCACGGGTGCCCTCTCTAGGATCAATCGGTACTGCCTTGTGACCTCTTGAAGGGCCTGCTCGGCCTGTTTGCGCTTGCTGATATCGGTGACGATGCTCCTGGAATGGGTCGACCCATCCGACTCCAACACCACAATGCTATCGATCTGAGCGGGAAAAGAGGTGCCATCTTTTTTTACCAGCCTGATTTCGCCGCTCTGAAGCCCCTCCGTCGTGAACAGTCTTGTTCTGTAATCCTCAAAAGCAGGTCGATCTTCTTCAGCAACATAAAGCGAGAAGGGCGTTTTAATGAGATAGCCTTTCGCAATACCGAGCAGCTCTGCGCCGGTGCGGTTGACCTCGACGATGAACCCATTTCGATCCAGTGTGAAGTAGCCGACCGGAGCGCTGTCATAGAGCTCGATATGTCGGCTGCGCGATTCTTCAATCTGTTTCTGAAAAGCATCTCGGATCTGATCGATCCGAAGCTGCTGCTCAACTTTCTGAATCTCCATCCGATGGACTTCACGCCCGATTTCCTCCAGCCGGCGCAACAGATCTGATGGCCCGCTTTGCTGAACCAATTCTTCGGCTTTTTTCTGAATACTCGCTTCTTCCATGATTTCAACCATCTCCTCCAGCAATACTGTAAAAATCAACGGCACAATCATGCGAACCGATCCTATCAAGACCTCTTTACAGACATGAATATGAAAATGAGTCGGGTAATGCATTGATTATAAAATCAATAAGTGGAACTTGATCCTTTCGCAGACCAGATTTGGAAATGCGAAGGATATCCGCTGAAACGAACGCATCAGCCGATCCGTCCTGAAAATAGCAGTGGATTAAGAAGAGTGAAGCTTGAATGAAGAGATTGCGGAAGGCATCAGATAAACACGACCGGTCAGAGCCTACAACCTCATTAAATAAGTGACGTGTATCACTTTTTTATAGACTCTTGCAAGTATTTTCTAGCGTTTTCATTAAAACGGTGGGCTATGGGGAGGTCAATTGCAGAGGGTATGCCTAATGAATCGGTCTTGATCTGAAATCACCGCTACAACACTTGGGCGTGAGGTCGATTCCGTGGTCGGAATTCACTTTAATTGAAGCGGAAAATCGACGATCGGTTGACGACATCTTCAGTTTGAGGCAAGGCACTGAGGCCTCGGGCCGACGAAGGGAAAGATGAATCGATCGGCGAATTGTAAACAAACTTCCAGCTAAGCACTTCGTTATCCTAAAACCGGACATTTCTACTTTGGCTTGACACCTGTCAGCGGCTGACTTGACATTAAATGGTCGAACTTGTATGCTTCTGCCAAAGATTGAGGGACCGATGTTTCATCGAAAAAAATTCAAGCTTTTAATTCTCCTGACGCTGGCGGCTTCTTTTCTCACCCTCTCTCTTGCCAGCGCCTGCATGGTTCCGGATTGGGCGCCCAAAGCGGAAGATTGCTGCACCGTTCCGTGCAGGAACGTCTCCTCTCCCGAGCTGGCCAGGAGCTTCTGTCACCTCTCGGCCCAGCAGGGATCG
>Ga0070739_10002810_pt1 | contig 22571 bp, 19 predicted proteins | sample Coa_R1_7_FD_66445 | JGI IMG/M metagenome (GOLD analysis project Ga0070739, IMG submission 66445) | Surface soil microbial communities from Centralia Pennsylvania, which are recovering from an underground coalmine fire - Coalmine... | ecosystem: Environmental > Terrestrial > Soil > Unclassified ... | reverse complement strand
GTCCGGCGGCGTCGCCGCCCACGCTTCCGCCTTCCGAAACGCAGTCACAGCGTACGTACAGATTGGGACAGACTTGTCGGCGTCAACTGAGAGCGCGGCCCCCCGCCGCACCGTGGTGGTCACCGGCCTCGGCGCCACGACGCCGCTCGGCGGTGACGTGGCCACGTCCTGGGCGGCGCTGCTGGCCGGGCGATCCGGAGTAAGGCCGCTGACCGAGGACTGGGCCGAAGGACTGCCGGTCCGCATCGCCGCCCGCGTCGCGGTCGAGCCGAGCGAGGTGATGAAGCCGGTGGAGCGCCGCCGGCTGGACCGCTCGGCGCAGTTCGCGCTGATCGCCGCCCGCGAGGCCTGGAAGGACGCGGGCCTCGACGGAGCACAGGTCGACCCGGAGCGCCTCGGCGCGGTGGTCGGCTCCGGCATCGGCGGCGTGATCACGCTGCTGGACGCCTACGACGTGCTCAAGGAGAAGGGCGCCCGACAGGTTTCCCCGCGTACCGTGCCGATGCTCATGCCGAACAGCCCGGCCGCGTACGTGGGCCTGGAGTTCGGTGCTCAGGCCGGCGTGCACACCCCGGTCTCGGCCTGCGCCACGGGCTCGGAGGCGGTCGGCTACGCGCTGGAGATGATCCGCACCGGCCGCGCCGACATCGTCGTGGCCGGCGGCACCGAGGCCCCGATCCACCCGCTGCCGATCGCCGGTTTCGCCAACATGATGGCGATGTCGAAGAACAACGACGAGCCGCAGCGCGCCTCCCGTCCGTACGACAAGGCCCGCGACGGCTTCGTCCTCGGCGAGGGCGCGGGCATCGTCGTGCTCGAATCCGCCGAGCACGCGGCGGCCCGCGGCGCGCGGGTGTACGCGGAGCTGGCCGCGGTCGGCCTGTCCGCCGACTCGCACGACATCGCCCAGCCCGAGCCGACCGGACGCGGCATCAGCGCCGCGCTGCGCCACGCCCTGGCCGACGGCCGGATCGACCCGGCGCAGATCGTGCACCTCAACGCGCACGCCACCTCGACCCCGCTCGGCGACGTGGCCGAACTCGTCGCGCTGCGCGCGGTGCTCGGCGAGGCGGCCGAGAACGTGGCGATCTCCGCGACCAAGTCGATGACCGGGCACCTGCTCGGCGGCGCCGGCGGCGTGGAGACGGTGTTCTCGGTCTTGGCGCTGCACGAGCTGCTCGCCCCGCCGACGATCAACGTCGACGACCTCGACAACGAGGTGAACCTGGACATCGTGCGGGTCCAGCCGCGCCGGCTGCCGGCCGAGACGAGCGCCGGACCGGCGGTGGCGCTCAACAACTCCTTCGGCTTCGGCGGACACAACGTGGTGCTCGCGCTGCGCCGCGTCTGACGGTCGGCCCGCGCAGCTACCGAGTCGCCCGAAGCTGGTCGTCCCTTTGAAGGCACCGGCACTTTTAGGAGAGCCGTCCACCATGACCGCTGTCGTAGACACCTCCGAGAAGCCCGCGCCCGCCGGCACCCCCAAGGCGGCCGACCCGGCCAAGCCCGCGAAGCCGTCCCGCGAGGACGACCCGCGCAACCCGCTCAAGCGGCTGGCCAAGCTGTTCGACTCGGGCACGGTCGAGCTGCTCACCCCGTTCGACGACTCCGGTTTCGTGGCCGCGCAGGGCCTGATTGAAGGAACCCGGGCGTGCGCCTACGCCTCGGACCCGACCGTCCAGGGCGGCGCGATGGGCGACCTCGGCTGCAAGGCGATCCTGGTCGCCTACGAGAAGGCGCTGGCCGACGGCGTTCCGGTGATCGGGCTGCTGCACTCGGGCGGTGCGCGCCTGGCCGAGGGCGTGCTCTCCCTCCACGCGGTCGGGCAGGTCTTCGCCATGCAGACCCGCGCCTCCGGCAAGATCCCGCAGATCTCGCTCGTGCTCGGGCCGGCTGCCGGGGGCGCCGCGTACGGGCCCGCGCTCACCGACATCGTGGTGCTCGGCCCGGCCGGGCGAGTGTTCGTCACCGGCCCCGAGGTGGTGCGCTCGGTCACCGGCGAGGCGGTGGACATGGACCGGCTCGGCGGGCCCGAGCCGCACGGCCGCCGCTCCGGCGTGGTGCACGTGGTCACGAGCAGCGACGAGGACGCCTTCGCCAACACCCGGCGGCTGGCCTCGCTGCTCGGCGACCAGCGGACCATGGACCTGGACTCGATCACCGAGCGCGACCTGGCCGGGCTGCTGCCCGAGTCGCCCAAGCGCGCCTACGACGTGCACCCGCTGGTCAACGGCGTGCTGGACGGCTCCGGCGTGGAGCTGCACCCGAAGTGGGCGCCGAACATCGTCACCACCCTCGGCCGGTTCGGCGGCCGCACGGTCGGCGTCATCGCGAACAACCCGCTGCGGCTCGGCGGCTGCCTCGACTCGGCCTCCGCGGAGAAGGCCGCGCGCTTCGTGCGGATGTGTGACGCGTTCGGCGTTCCGCTGGTGGTCCTGGTCGACGTGCCGGGCTACCTTCCCGGCGTCGGCCAGGAATGGGACGGCGTGGTGCGCCGCGGCGCGAAGTTGCTGCACGCGTTCGCCGAGGCGGTCGTGCCGCGGGTCACCCTGGTCACCCGCAAGACTTACGGCGGCGCGTACATCGCGATGAACTCGCGCGCGCTCGGCGCCACCCGCGTCTTCGCCTGGCCGACAGCCGAGGTGGCGGTGATGGGCGCGGTCGCGGCGGTGCGGGTGCTGCACCGGCGCAAGCTGGCCGAGGTGGCCGAGGACGTGCGCCCGCAGCTTGAGCTCGAACTGGCCGCCGAGCACACGCGGGTGGCCGGCGGGCTGGACAAGGCCGTGCAGATCGGCGTCGTGGACGAGGTGGTCGAGCCGACCGCGACCCGCCGCGCGCTGGCCGCAGCGATCGCCGCCGCCCCGCAGCGCCGCGGACAGCACGGAAACATTCCGCTCTGATCGCGCGGAAAGCCCGCGCGCTCACCAGTGACCTATAAGTGGTCGAATTCAGCGAACCGGGACCGCGCCGCGGCGCCGCCCCGGTTCGTCCCTTTTCGGATTAGCACTCTCGTTCCGACGTGCTCCCGCAGGCGTCTATCGCTCGAACGAGTGAACCGCAAGCCCGGGTGCTTCTGACATTCCGGACCGTAGTCTGGTCGTTAGATGGCGTTCCCCTTGCGTCATCGGGTATGTACCTATCGAGTCGGGAAGGATCATGCACGGTTAGTCGTACCTGCGGCACGGCGAAGGGAGGGATGCCCGGTGTGGATCGGATACCGGTCGGTGTTCGGCGTGGACTGGAAGGAAGCCAACCGCGGCCCCGAAATCGCCGCCGACCGGATGGCTCGCTGGCTGGCCCGCGAGGGATTCGACGCCGAATTCGACGCCGTGCCGGGACGCTACCGGGTAGGCAACGGCGCCGTGCTCACCCAGACCGAGGCCGCCGAGTCCGGGCGGTTCAAGGCGGTGCGGTACCGGCTCAAAGAGGCGCCGCGCGCGGGCGTGCACTGGTACACCTCGCTGACTTTCGTTTCCCTCTCCCGGCGGCCCGACAAGGAACTGCGCGAGCACGGCTACTTCCTCATCGAGGTGTCGGCACGCGGCTCGGACCCCTCCACGCCGATAGACGAGCGGGTACGCACGCCCGACCTGACCGGCCTGGTGCTCGAGGCGGTGACCGCCACCGACGGCCCGGCCCGGCTGACCACCTGCCCGCAGACGATCACCGCGCGCGCCGTGGACGATCTGATCAACGTGTTATGCGATCCCGGGCGGCGGATGCCCGCCGTGGTGGCGGTGCCCGCCGACGGCGACGACCTGGAGCAGTGGCGGGACCGCTTCACCGAGGCGACCAGGTACCTGCACGGCATTGCCTCGCTTTACCTGCTCGACGACGAGGCCGGCCACAAGCTCAACAACGAGTTCGAATACCACTGGACCACGGCCGCGCTGCGCACCTTCCACCCGCTGGTGGACCCGGCCTCGCGCGAGGACGGCGAGCGGCACCCGGTGCTCAAGGGCGACCGGCTCGACTACGAGATGGACGCCGTCCAGGCGATCCTGACCCACCGCATCCGGCAGGCCACCGCCGCGGCCCCGCTGCCCGAACCGCTGGCCGACGTGGGCGACGCGCTGTTCCGGGCGAACGAGCAGCAACGCGCGGATGAGGCGCGCCAGCGTCGGCTCAGCAGGGATCTGCAACCCTGCGCCATGAACGGGTCCGGCACGGCGGGCGCGCAGGTGGTCGGGGAGGGCGACGCCGCCGGCGTGGTCACCGCCGCGGAGCCGGAGCCGAGCCCATTCGACTTGCTCATCGACTCCTTCGGCGACTTCCCCAACCTGCTGGTCACCGCGGAGGAAGGCCCGATGCGGGCGCTCGGCCAGCACAAGGACGCGGCCACCTTCGCCGCCAAGGCCCGTGAGGCATTGGCCGCCCTCGACGCCTACGTCGCCCTGCGCCGCGCGGGTGGCTGGGACGGCGGCGGGTTCCGGATGTACTGCGAGGACTCGCGGCACGGCGGCCGCATCTACCCGGCCACCCAGGTCGCGGCGCAGGAGTCTGACACGGTCAGGCAGGATCCGCGGATGGCCGAGCAGCGCCGGTTCCGGGTGCCGCGCTCCGTATCAGAGTCCGGATACACCGAGTTCTGGGCGCACATAAAGATCGGCAGTTCGGGCCAGGTGGCCCCACGGCTGCACTATCTCGACGACACCAACGGCTCGACGGGCTGCGTCATCGTGGGCTACCTCGGCCACCACCTGAAGAACACCCGATCCAGCTGACCCGGCCGGTCAGCCCACTTCGCGCGGGCAACCTTTCCAGGGTGCTGCTCTTCTCGTAGCATGACGCTTACTCGGCCGGTCGGGGGCCAGTTGCACGAGGGGTGGTCGCGGTGGGCGTGGTGTTGCCGAACGAACTGGTGTGGGTGCTCGGCGCGATCGGGGTGACCTGGCCGAACATCGACGAGGACGAACTGCGCCACGCCGGGGACGAGTTCCGCAAACTCTCGGCCGACCTGTCCGCGCACAAGTCCGGGGCGATGGCCGAGATCGAGCAAATGCTGGGCGTGAACTCCTCCGAGTCGCTCAAGGTGTTCCAGGCGCTGTGGGAAAAGGTGGTCAAGGGCCACCTGTCCGACCTGGAGGAGGGTTTGGGCATCCTGGCCGGGGCGATGGACACCTGCGCGGTCATCGTGGAGGGCATGAAGGTCGCCGCGATCGCGGAGCTCGTCGCGTTCGCCGCGGAGACCGCCGCCGACGTCGCCGCCTCGGTGGCCACCTTCGGAATCGCGGCCGCCGGGGAGGTCGCACTGGAGATCGCCACGCAGAAGATCGTCAACGGGATCATCCAACAGGCTATCGACCAGGTCGAGTACCAGATCAAACAAGCGCTGCTCGCCCCGGTGATCGACACGCTGACCTCGGCCGGGCTGAACCTGGCCGAGCAGCTGCTGGGCAACGCCCTCGGCGTGAACCAGGGCGTGGACCTCAGCGGGGTGCTCGACGCGGCGCACAGCGGCCTGAATCAGGGCGTGTCCACAATGGGCTCGCAGCTCGGCTCCATGGCCACGGACCCGCTCGGACCCAGTGGGCTCGGCATCACCGGCCCGGGTCAGCTGACCAAGCAGGACACCAGTAGCGGGGACCGCGTCGTAACCGGCCGGGAGGGCTGAGCGGTGTCAGGCCAAGACCCGATCATGTACGACTACCAGACCCTGCAGGTTGCCTTCCAGACCGTCAAGCAGTTCGGCGAGCAAGTCAACAAGCTCGGCACGGCACTGACGAAGGTGCACGATTCGCTCGCCGAACACTGCTCGGGCGACGAATCCGGCGTCGGTGCGGTCATCGCCGAGGCCGCCAAGGACGTGACAGGCGCGGCCGGCAAGGTGTTCACCGAGGGCGGACGCGTACTTTCCGAGATGGGCGTGCGCGGCAAGGCCAACGGCGATCGCATGCAGCACACCGACGAGACCATCGCAGGCGCCTTCAACGACATCCACGACAACGCCTATGGCGACCGCCCCGGCGCAGGCGGCGGCGGGGAACTGAACGGGTCGCGCACCTCCTCGGAGCCCACAGGCGGCGACAACGAACCCACGCTGCACGACGGCCCCGGGCAGGATGACCCGCTGGATGTGCGCGTCGGCTGTCAGGACCCGGTGGACCCGACGACCGGTGAGATGTTCCTGCGCCAGGTGGACCTGGAACTGCCCGGCACGCTGGCGTGGACGTTCCAGCGCGTCCACCTGTCCGCCTATCGCTCGGGCCGGCTGTTCGGCCGCCGCTGGGCCTCTACTCTCGACCAGCGGGTCGAGATCGACGATGACGGTATCCACTACGCCGCGGACGACGGGGTCGTGCTGCACTACCCCGTCCCCACACAGCCCGGCCAGCAGGTCATGCCGACGCGGGGGCCGCGCTGGCCGCTGACCTGGAACCGCCGCGAGAACCGGATCGAGATCAGCAGGCCCGCGGACGGGCTCACCCTGGACTTCCCTCCCGGACCGGTACCCGAACGGTTCAGGCCGCTGTCGGCTGTCGTCGACCGCAACGGCAACCGGGTCACCATGGTCTGCGACGCGGACGGGGTGCCTACGGACGTCTACCACACTGGCGGATACCGCGTGCGCGTCGAGAGGATCGACACACGCGGTGGCCCTCGTATCAGTGCGCTGGCGCTGGCGGACCCCGGTGGCGGCGCCGACGTACCGCTGCGCGAGTTCCGGTACGACCCCACCGGGCAGCTGGTCGAAGTGGTCAACTCGACCGGCCTGCCCTTCGTATTCGAATATGACCACGAAGACCGGATCACCGCCTGGATCAACCGCACCGGATATCGGCACACGTACACCTATGACGAGCACGGCAGAGTAGTGCGCGTCGGAGGCCAGGACGGCGCGCTGGCCGCGGACTTCGCGTATGCGGACGACGAACGTGCGACGACGCTCACCGACTCCCTGGGCAACTCCACCGTCTACCGGTTCGACGAACACGGCCGTGTCACCTCGATAACCGATCCGCTCGGCGCGATCACGCGCACCCAGTACGACCGCTACGGGCGCCTGCTGTCCTCGACGGACGCATTGGGCGCGCAGACCCGGATCACCCTGGACGAGCACGGCAACGCCACCCGCGTCGAAGAGCCCGACGGAAGCGTCACGGAGACGCAGTACGACGACGCACACCTGCCGGTCCTGTCCCGCGCGCCGGACGGTACCGAATGGCGATGCGAATACGACGAACGCGGCAACCTGATCGCGGCGACGGCTCCCGACGCGGCGACGACTCGCTATACGTACACCGAGCGCGGCGCACTGGCCCAGGTGATCGATGCGCTGGGCAACGTCTCGGTGTTCGCGTCCGACGCGGCCGGGCTGCCGCTCTCTTTCACAGACCCGCTCGGGAACACCTGGACCATCGTGCGGGACGCGCGCGGGCGCGTCGTATCGATCACCGACCCGGTCGGCGCGCAAACCCGTCTGACCTGGGACGGCGAGGGCAATCAGGTCGGCGCCGAGTACGCCGGCGGCGAGCGCGAGTCGTGGGAGTACGACGCCGACGGGAACATGGTCCGGCACACCGACCCGGGCGGCGCGGTGACCACCTTCGAATATGGGCCCTTCCACACTGTGGCCGCGCGCACCGATCCGGACGGCGCACGCTATGTCTTCACCCACGACGCGCAGCTGCAGCTGACAAGGGTGACCAACCCGCAGGGTGCGCACTGGAGCTATGAGTACGACCCGGCCGGAAATCTCATCGGCGAGACCGATTTCAACGGCCGCCGCCTCGTGTACCACTTCGACGCGGCCGGAAGGGTGGTGCGCCGGGTCAACAGCGCGGGCGAGAGCGTCGAGCTGGTGCGCGACGCCGCGGGGCGGGTCGTCGAGCAGCGCCTCGGCGGCGAGCTGACCGCAGCCTTCGCCTACAACGCGAACGGGGAGCTGGTCCGCGCGGCGACCCCAGACTGCGTGCTCGAACTCGCGCGTGACGCCCACGGCCGTGTCGTGTCCGAGACGGTCGACGGCCGGGCGCTGGTCAACACCTACGACGTGCTCGGTCGGCGCACCACGCGCACCACGCCGAGCGGACGCTCCTCGGTATGGTCGTACGACGCGGCCGGCCGGCCGGTCAGCTGCGGCGTCGGGGACCGGCGGATCGACTTCGGGCACGACGCGGGCGGTCGCGAGACGCACCGCTGGTTCGGCCCGGACACGGCGCTGACGCGGGAGTGGGACTCGTCCGGCCGGGTGACCGCGCAGCGGCTGCTCAGCGTGCAGGGACCGCAGGAAGCGCGGACGGCGAACGTCGTGCTCGAGCGCCTGTGGACCTACCGCGCCGAGGGCACGCCGGACTCGGTCACCGATTCGGGCGACGGAACTCGCCGATACACTCTCGACCCGGTCGGCCGGGTGACGGCCGTGACCGCCGCGACATGGCGTGAGACCTATGCGTACGACGTGGCCGGGAACCTCGTGTACTCCGCCGACACGCGCGATCCGGAAGCGGTCACGGCCGGCGAACGCGAACTGGCCGGCACCCTGCTGCGCCGCGCCGGCCGCACGTACTACGAGTACGACGCGCAGGGACGCCTGACGAGGAAGACCGTGCGCACCCTGTCCGGCGGAAGCAAGGTCTGGACGTACGCATACAACGTCAACGACCAGATGACTGAAGCGGTGACAGCCACTGGCGAGCGCTGGCGCTACCGCTACGACGGGCTCGGCCGTCGCGTCGCCAAGCAGCGTCTCGACCAGGATGGAGCTGTCGCGGAGGAGGTCCGGTTCTGCTGGGACGGCACGATGCTGGCCGAACAGGAGCACATGCGCGCCGGCGCACCCGAGGTCGACGTGGTCTCCTGGGACTACGAGCTGGGCTCGTGGACCCCGCTGACCCAGGACCGCCGCAGCTACCTGGTCCACGCCCCGCAGGAGCTCATAGACCGCCGGTTCCACGCTGTCGTCGCCGATCTCGTCGGCGCGCCCACCGAGCTGGTCACGGAACCGGGCGCGGTCGCCTGGCGGCGTTCGGCCACCCTCTGGGGCGAGCTGCTGCCGGGCACGCCGGATCCGGACGCGCCGGACTGCCCGCTGCGCTTCCCGGGCCAGTACCACGATCCGGAGACCGGCCTCGACTACAACTTCCGGCGCTACTACGACCCGCGTTCCGGGCACTACGCGACCGCCGACCCGCTGGGACTCGACCCGTCGCCGAACAACTACGGATACGTCGACAACCCGCTGCGGGCGGCGGACCCGCTGGGCTTGAGCGTCGTAGGCACCAAGGCGAGGCAGTACGCGGCGCAAGTCCTCGCCAGGAGCCTGGCGGCCAACGTCGATCCCCCCACGATGGCGAGCGTGGTGATCGATCAGCGGACCGGGATCACCTACCGCGGGGTCAGCGGCCAGGTTCCCGACCGGATCCACTCACTGCTCAAAAGCCGCATGGACGGCCCCACCCTGGAGAAATGGAGGCAGGGCAACTGCGCGGAGTTCAACGCCGTCAACGATGCGCTGCTCAACGGGGCGAAGATCGAGGACCTGCAATACTCGACGTTCAGGGTGCGCTCCGGCACGTACGAGCCCTCGTGCCGGAACTGCAAGCTCGCCCTGCGAGGCGCCAAGGAGGTGTGCAGTTGACGGACGGCGGCCTGGGACGGCACGCGCGCGCGTGCCTCGCGCGCGCGGGGTGGACTGCACAACGGCGCACTGACATCGGCCCGCACTTGCGGCAGTTGGAGGCCGACGGTTACGCGGTGTCCGAGACGGTGCGGGAATTCCTCGCGCGCTTCGGCGGGTTGCGCCTGACCTATCCTCACTTCCGCGTGCCGCAGGAGAACGACTCCTGTCATTTCGACGCGGCTGAAGCGGCGCGCGGCATCTTCCCGGCGACGGTCGCCAAATGGGCCGAGGGCGTCGGCGAGCCGCTTTGTCCTATCGGCGAGGCCTTCTCGGGCCACATGACGCTGGTGATGACACCGTCGGGCGCTGTCTACGCGGGGTTCGAGGACACTCTCGTGCACGTGGGGGACACTCCCGTGGATGCGATCAACAGCCTGTGCGAGGGACGCGAGGACGAGCGGCGCATCCCGCTGCCCGGCTTCTTCGACGACCGCCGCAACACCGACACGGCGGCGGGCGGCGACGCCAGCGCGCTCGACGCGTTGCTGGCACAGGCGTCCGGCCCCACCGGACCCGAACTCGCCGGTTCCCCCGACCCATTGCTCCCGCCGGACCTGGCCGCGCTATTGAGCGTGCGCAACGGCTTCACCGCGTTCCACGGCGGCCTGAGGGTCTACCGGCTCGGCGGTCCGGGCGAGGGTCCTGAGCTGTGGGCGTGGAACGATCCCGGCGTGTGGAAGGAGGCGTACGGCGGTCGCGCGGACAACCTGCTCTGCTTCGGCCGCAGTCTCCTCGGCGAGCAGTACGCATTCGACCTGGTCAACGGCGGGATCGTGATGTTCGATCCGGACAGCGGCGACCGGGAGGGTGGTCTGGGGCGCACCCTCGAGGAGTGGGCCGCGTGGCTGTTCGAGTACCCGTTCCTGCACTCGAAGGCCGTGGACAACTGGGCGCGGGCCTACCAGGACGCCCACGGCCCGCTCGGCCCCAGCCAATGCCTGACGCCGATCACAGCGTTCGAGGACGGCGGCGCGTACGAGGTGGACAACCTCACCGCCGCCGACATGGCCGAGGCGCTGCGCCGACAGGGCGCCGCCGCGCTGCACCGTGGCCACCACCTGTAGAACACCGGATCCAGCTGACCCGGCCGGTTCGGGCCGGGTCTTGAATCCGCCGCTGGAGCTACCAGACCACCTGTACCTCGTCGCCGATGTGCAGGAAGTTGAAGACCCACGCGGCATTGCCCGCACTCAGATGCACGCAGCCGTGTGAGCGCACGTACACCGAGCCCTCGTGGAACGCCTCGCCGCCGTCGAAGAACACTGAGTACGGCATCGGGGCGTTGTTGTAGATCGTCGAGTACCACATCAGGTTCTTGCGGTACACGTGGAACGTGCCGACCTCGGTTCCGTAGCCGGAGCGGCCGGTCGCGACGCGCACCGGACCGCGCACGACCTTCCCGTCGCGGACGAACCAGGCCAGCTGCCTGGACAGGTCGATGCAGGCCACGGCGCCCGCGGAACACGGAACGCCGGGGGCCTTGGCGGCCGTCTGAGGCGGCGCGGCGCTGCGAGTCGACGGCACGGTGGCCGGTATCACCGGCTTGGCCGTGCTCGGCGTTGTCTGAGGCGCCGCGCTGGTCGCGGGCGCCGACGAGGGCGAAGGCGCCGCGGCCACGGGTGAAGGGGAGTTCGCCGACGTGGTCGTCAGCGGTTTGGCCGCAGCGGCCGGGGACGCGTTGGCCTGGGCCGCGCAACCGGCGGTGACGCTCGCGAGGGCGAGCGCCGCGCCGGCCAGCACGCGCGTTCTTAGAACCTGGGATATTCGTCGCACCTGGCACCACCCACTTCTCTCGGACCGTCCGCCCCCACGGCTATGGCAATGCTCTTCGCTGTGGCAACTTCAAGACGACTCGGGAACTGCGCAGGTTGCGGCCGTTATCGCGCTGTGTCGAAATAGCGCCGAAAAGAGACGCGGCTAGACGCAGGTGTTCTGATTCCACAGCACGATGCCGGGGCGTGCGTGCTCGAATCCGAGCGCGCAGATCGCCGCCGTGCCGAGGATGAAATAGGCGCCGGCCGCCGCCGGAAGGCCGAGCCAGCGCGCGGCCAGTATCCGCAGCACGTGCCCGTGCGCGACCAAAGCCACGTCACCGTCCAGCGCGTCCGGCGAGCCAGGCAGCACCAGGGGCTTGACTCGCTCGATCACCCGGTCGCAGCGCTCGCCGACCTGATCCGCGCTCTCACCCGGGGGACCGTCCGGGCCGCCGGAGATCACCCCGTCGGACCAGAGGTACCAGCCGGGCCGCACGCGCTGGATGTTCTTCGTGGTGCGGCCCTCGTATCCGCCGTAGTCCCACTCCCACAGGTCCGGGTCGACGCCCTGCACCGGCAGCCCGGCCAGTTCCGCCGTGCGCTGCGCCCGCACCGCCGGACTGGACCACGCGGCGACGATGTTCCGCCCTGACAAGGCCTTCCCGGCCATCCGCGCCCGCGCCTCGCCCTCCGCGGTCAGCGGCACGTCCGTGCGCCCGGTATGCCGTCCGCTCTTGGACCATTCGGTCTCGCCGTGCCGCAGCAGGATGATCTCTCCCATACTGCAACGCTAGCGCTCCCTGGCAGGATGGGCCGCATGGAACAGACGAACGGGAGCGGACCGCTCGCCGAAGCCCACACCATCGACGAGCGGGTGTGGGCCGCGTTCACCGAGGCGACCGGCTTCATGCCGCAGGACGAGGCGCGGGCGCTATACGCAGCCGCGCTGGACGGCGCGCGGGTCGGGCCGCTCGTGGAGGTCGGCACCTATCTCGGGAAATCCGCCATCCTGCTGGCCGCGGCGGCCCGGGCGCACGGCCGCAAGCTGCTCACCGTGGACCACCACCGCGGTTCCGAGGAACACCAGCCGGGCTGGGAGTATCACGATCCCGGCCTGGTCGACCCCGAAGTCGGGCTGCTCGACACGCTGCCGGGCGCGCGCCGGACGCTGGCTCGCGCCGGGGTCGAACGCGACGTGATCCTCATCGTCGGGCGCTCGCCCGAGGTGGCCGCGCTGTGGAGCACCCCGCTCGGCTTCGTGTTCATCGACGGCGGGCACACGGATGAAGCCGCGCAGGCGGATTACGCCGGTTGGGCGCCCCTGGTGGCTCCGAGCGGCTTACTGGCCATCCACGACGTCTTTCCCGATCCGGCGGACGGAGGACAGGCACCGTACCGGATCTATGTGCGCGCGCTGGAGACCGGATGGTTCGCGGAGGACCCGGATTTGAGCGGTACCGGCTCGCTCAGGGTGCTGCGCCGACTGTGACGCGCACCTGTGCCGCGCCTTGTTCGGCATGTCCTAGCGCTTGATGATGACGCCGCCGATGGCCGCGGTGCGCTCGGCCAGCTCCGGGCCGGGGCCGGTGCCGTCCGGGTGCCAGTTGGTGATCGGCACCAGGCCGGGATCGATGAACTCGTAGCCCTGCACCAGCTCGTGCACGTGCTGCGCGGTGCGCGGGGTCAGCTCGATCTGGTCCTGCGCCAGCGTCTTGTCCAGGGCGTTGTTGACTTCCTCCGACTCGACCTCGACCACGTGGAAGAGGGCTGCCATGCTGCCCGGGACGACCCGCTGCATCAGGTAGTCGAGCGCGCGCCTGGCCCGCCGGTCCGAGGCGATGTAGTCGAGCATCCCGAACAGCAGCAGGCCGACCGGCTGGTCGAAGTCGAGCTTCCCGATCAGGCCGGGGCGGGAGAGGATGTCCTGCGGCTCGCGGAAGTTGCCGCCGATCACGGTGACCGGCGGTCCCGGCCGGCCGACCAGCAGGGCCCTGGCGTGGGCCAGCGAGATAGGGTCGTCGGCCACGTATACGAAGGTGCGGGTGTCCGGGGCGCTCTCGCCGGCCGCCTGATCGTTGCTGTTGGCGATGGTGATCGCGGCGCCCATCTGGAGGAACTGGCGGATGCCGTGCTCGGCCAGCTTGCGCACGGCGCGGCGGGTGAACGCCTCGGCGGCGCGCGCGGTGATGACGGTGTCCGGACGAGCCTTGATCAGCGCCTCGGCGGCGTCCCTGTCGGCCTTGAAGTGGTCCTTGCCGCCGATCAGGTAGTTGAACATCCGGTTGGGGTGCGGGACCGAGGTGTCGATCTGCGGCGGTTCCCAATTGGAGGCGAGCTCCTGGTCCCAGGGCGTGTGCCCGTCCACCATCCTGCCGCCTCCCCGATCCGTCCGCCGCCGCTTCAGATCTCCGCGCCGCCGACCCTTGTCGGCTCTTCCTGAGAAGGGTACGCCGCGCGGCTGTATCACGGTACCTTTTGGACCATTCCGATGGCCCGCCACAGTGCCGGCGGTCGCCCGAGATCGTCTGAGCACTGATTTCACCGTCGTCGACCCCGCCGCGCCTGACGGCTGGTCAGCCGCGGCGGGGCCCGACGGCAGGGCGGCCCGGGGTGGGGGACCGAGGCCGGCCCGCGTCGTTTCATCGCAGTTCGCGCATTACCGGGACTGCGTTTCCACTGCTTTCGCTGCCTTCCGGCTTTCGGCGTCGCTCCCGCTTCGCGGCGGACACGACCGCCGAACGCCGACCGGAGGCCAACCCGCCGAATGCGGGCAAGCGCTCCGATCAGGCCAGGTCGTCGAACTCGCCGTCCTTGGCGCCGGCCAGCAGGGCACTGATTTCAGCGCGGGTGTACACCAGCGCCGGCCCGTCGGGGAACCTCGAGTTGCGCACCGCGACTGAGCCGTCCGCGAGCTCGGCGAACTCGACGCAGTTGCCCTGCGAGTTGCTGTGGCTGCTCTTGCGCCAGGCGGCGCCGATCAGGTCGGTCGCCGGAATTCCGTTGTAGGGGGTGGGAATGGTCATCTTCGCTCCCGGATTCAGGTTCCGCTTCGGTGGGTGGACCCGTCAGGGCTGATGGTTCCGGCCGCGGCGGGATGTGGGGGATGTAGGAACGTCCGCCGGGGGACTTGAGCCGTCGCGCGCCGGTCCCGGACACGCCGTAGGTGCGGGAGCGGCTGATGGCTCACACGGTACGTCCCATGCAGAAGATACTGCGGATGCGAGTGCTGATGCACGTGCATCAGCAAAAAATCTGGAAATCTTCAGAGTTCCGCCCCTGGCGAATCCTGGCGCACGCCAAAAAGGCCCTTCCCGCGCGGGGGAACGGCCCGAAGTCGATCTTCTGACGGTGTTTCAGCGATCTTGCCGCGCCGGCTGTTGCGGCCGCATTTGCAGATGCCAACTCGATCGGCCGGGCTCCCTACATCGCGCTGGGGAGCTCGAGAGGGCGCCGCGGCGCGGGGCGCCTGGATGCGAGAGTGCCGCCGGCAAGCCCGATTGCGCGGCGGCTCAGTTCACTCGAAACGAGGCCGGTACGCCTCGTGCATGCTGTCTTGCGTGAAGGTTCGTGCCCTGCAAGTGCTCGGACGCGGTGGCGTCACTGCACGTCGAAGCGTGCCCAGACGACCTTTCCGGTCGCCTCGTGGGACCAGCCCCAGGCGGCGGACAGCGCGTCCACCAGCAGCAGGCCGCGGCCGGACTCGGCGGTGTCCCCGGCCTGCTCCGGGGTCGGAGGCAGCGGGCTTCCGTCCGCGACGCGGCAGGTCACGGCCTTGCCGTCGTACTCGAGGTCGAGCCTGATCCCGGCGCCGGCGGCCGCCCGCCGGTCACCGCGAGCGTGCAGCAGCGCGTTCGTGATCAGCTCGGAGATCACCAGGTCCACGTCGTCGGCCAGGGCGGTGAGCCGCCACTCGGCCAGCGCCGCGGTGGCGAACCTGCGGGCCGTGCCCGCCGACTGTGGCGACGCGGGAAGGTCGAGGCCGGCACTGCGTACCGGTTCCCCCGGCCGATCCTCGTCGGCGCGCGTGGACTCAGACTGCATGGAGGTTGCGATGGACATATGGGCGTCCGTGGGGTCGAGGCGGATGAGGCGACGACTGTGCTGGTGGTGCCTGCCGTACTCGGCTTGCTCGCTGGTAGTACACGGTGTGGCGGTACTCCGTTCGCGCTCCGGTGGGTGCGGCACACGCTCGGTGTGAATCAGCATTCGCCCATTCTTGGGATTTAGCAAGAGCCGATGCAACTGCAAACGTAACGAATGCCGATGCAAGTGCATCGTAGCGCCGAGTGACGTCTTGTCACGCCCTGTTGCTCGAAGAGAACTTCAATTCTCCGGGGGACGGTGGCAGACTGGCTCCACGCCGGATGCCGCGACGCCGCGTCCGCGCCGCCGGGCACTACGCCTCGCCCGGCCGTGAGAACAGCGGGAACCGGTAGAACAGACGCCGCGCGGCAGCGCCCGTACGGCCCCGGACGGGGAGAGGGAGCGGATGGACGGAGTCGGCGACAGCTCGACGGTGCGCCGCATACTCCTCGGGTCCCTGCTACGGCGGCTGCGTGAGTCCAAGAACATCTCGATGCGCGAGGCCGGCTACCACATCCGGGCCACCGAGTCGAAGATCAGCCGCCTGGAGACCGGGAAGGTCTCGTTCAAGGAGCGGGACGTCGAGGACCTGCTGACCTTCTACGGCGTGCTGGACGGCAAGGAGCGCGACCAGGTGCTTGACCTCGTACGCGAGGCGAACGCGCAGGGCTGGTGGCACAGCTTCAGCGAGGTGCTGCCGTCCTGGTTCGAGGCCTTCATCGGCCTGGAGTCGGCGGCCTCGGTCGTGCGCACCTACGAGGTGCAGTTCGTGCCCGGCCTGTTGCAGTGCCCGCAGTACGTCGACGCGGTGCTCTCCTCGAACCGGGCGCAGAGCGCGACCGACCTCCAGCGCCGGATCGAGCTGCGCCAGCGGCGGCAGGCCGCGCTCGAGCGGGACGACGCGCCGATCCTGTGGGTGGTGCTCGACGAGGCGGCGCTGCGCCGCCCGATCGGCGGACCCGAGGTGATGAAGGCTCAGATCGCCTACCTGATCGAGCAGGCGGAGCGGCCGAACATCACGATCCAGCTGCTGCCTTACTCGGTGGGCGCGCACGCGGCCGAGGGCGGCGCCTTCACGCTGCTGCGGTTCGCCGAGGCGGACCTGCCGGACGTGGTCTACCTCGAGCACCTGACCGGAGCGCAGTACATCGAGCGGCCGGAGGACGTGGAGCAGTACGCGCGGGCGATGGACCGGATCTCCGTGGACGCGCTGCATCCCGAGGCGACGCTGGAAGCCCTGAAGGCGTTGCTCAACCCCTGACTCGGCCGGTTCGCGGCCGGATCCTCAAGCGGGCGCCGGTCGACCCTGTGCGGCCGTCTGAGGACCGTCTGGCAGCCTCGCGTTCCCCGGTGGTATCAGCGCGCTGAAACGCAGGACTCGGCGACGCACTCGACCGGCAGCGGCATCGGCAGGGACTCGCCGCCGAAGACCGCGCGCGTCGCCGGCTCGCCGCCGAGCGCGGCCAGGGCGAGCAGCATCGAGCCGGCCGTCCACGAGGTCTTCTCCCGCGGCCAGATCGCCAGGTCGGCGAACACGTAGCCGGTCCAGTACATCCCGTCTTCCTCGTCGCGCAGCTGTGTGCTGATATCGGCGAGCAACCGGCGCGCCTGCCGCTCCCGGCCGATCGCCCACAGCGCGATCGCCAGCTCGCAGCTCTCGCCTCCGGTCACCCACGGATGGTCGTCCACACAGCGGACGCCCAACGACGGGACGACGAACCTGTCCCAGTCCTCGTCGATACGCCGCCGGGCCGCCTCGTCGCGCAGCACCGTGCCGAGGACCGGGTAGTACCAGTCCATCGAGTAACGGTCCTTTGGCGTGAACCGCTCGGGGTGCGAAGTGAGCGCGTGGCCGAGCCGGGAGAGGGCCAGCTCCCACCCAGGCTGGTTCTCGCCGAGCGCGGTCGCGGTGGCGACGGCGCATCGCAGCGCCTGGTACATCGAGCTGGATCCACTCAGCAGCGCCTCGTCGCTGTCGGGGTTCCATCGGATCGCACCGTCGGCGCGCTGGAGCCGCAGCACGAATTCGATGGCCGCGACGACGGTCGGCCACAGCTCGGCCAGGAAGCGGCGATCCGCGGTGGCGAGGTAGTGGTGGTAAACGCCGACCGCGGGATACGCACTGAAGTTCGTCTCGCGCGTCTTATCGGTGACCGCGAGCACTGATACGCCCTTAGGCGTGTCGGCGTAGTTCGCGAACCAGGAACCGTCAGCGTTCTGCGTCCGGGCCAGCCACAGATACGCGCGGCGCGCCGCCTCGTGTTCGCCCGCGGCGTCCAGGGCCATCGCGGACTCGACGTGGTCCCACGGGTCGAGCTTGTCCCCGGCGAACCACGGAATGGCGCCGTCCGGCCGCTGCAGAGCCCTGATGCCGCCGACGGTCCTGGCTATGCCGGGCGCGTCGAGCAGGCCGGCCGCGACCAGGTGCGCGGCCGTCATGCGCTCTTGACGGCGTAGACGACCAGGCTCTTGCCGAGCACCGGATTGAGCATCGCCTCGCCGATGCGGGTCAGCTTCGGCGCCTTCATGATGTCCCATACCAGCAGCTTGTGATACAGCCGGACCGGCGCGACCTTCTCGTTGTCCACGCCGAGCGCGCACTTGAGCCACCAATACGGCGAGTGCAGCGCGTGCGCGTGGTGCATGGCGTATGGGCGCAGGCGCTCGGACTTGAGCCTGCGCAGCACTTGGCTGCGCTGGTAGATCCGGACGTGGCCGCCCTCGACCTCGTGGTAGGCGTCGGACAGCGCCCAGCAGACCTTCTCGGGGAACCAGCGCGGAACGGTGACCGCAATCCGGCCGCCGGGCTTCAGGACCCTGCGCAACTCGGCGAAGGCGCGCGCGTCGTCGTGTAAGTGTTCGAGGACTTCCGCCGCGACGACCACGTCGAACGAATCGTCTGGGAACGGGAGCCGGTACGCGTCCCCGCGCACCGCCACCGCCCGCGCGTCCGCCGGAACCTCGCCCTCCGCGCGCATCGCCGCGAACATGGCGTTGACCGACTCGATCTCAGCGAGCGAATAGTCGAGCGCGACGACGTCCGCCCCCTTGCGCAGCAGGGCGAACGCGTGCCGGCCGCCGCCGCAGCCCAGGTCCAGCACCCGGTCGCCCGGTCCGACCGGGAACCGGTCGAAATCGACGGTCAGCATGCGGGGGAGCCTTCCTGTGCGAACCTTTCGAGTTCGGCGTCTGCGAACCCGTGTTCCGAGAGGCGGCCGTCGCCGAGCACGTGATCCGGGCTCAGCGATACGTCGCGGCCGCCGCCGCGCCGCGCGTCAATGTGTACCTGATAGCGCTCGGCCGTGGCCACGGCTGCCGCACGCCAGGTGAACCGGGACGCGGCGCGCTCGCGTGCGGCCGCGCCGAGCCGGGCGCGCAGCTGCGCGTCGCCGAGCACCCGGGTCAATGCCGCGGCCAGCGCCGGCGCGTCGCCCGGTGGCACGGCGAGCGTGGTCTCGCCGTCGGCCCCGGCGACCTCCGGGATCGCGCCGCCGGTCGTGGAAACCAGCGGCAGCCCAACGGCCATGGCCTCGACGGCGGGTAGCGAAAAGCCCTCGTAGATCGAGGGCACACAGGCGGCTTCGGCGGAGCGCAGCAGATCGATCAGCTCGTCCTCGCTGATCCCGGAGACGAACCGGATATGGGGCTCCAGGCCGTAGCGTTCGATCGCCCGGCTGACCGCGCCGCCCTGCTTGGCGGCGCCGACCACGACGAGTTGCGCGTGATCGTGCTCGGCGCGCACCTTCGCGAACGCTTCTACGAGCACTGCCAGCCCCTTGAGCGGCGAGTCCGCGCTGGCCGTAGTCACGATTCGGCCGGGGACCTTCGCCACGGCGGGAGAGGGGGAGAAGCGCTCGACGTCCGTGCCGATCGGGATCGTGGTGATGCGCTCAGGCCGTACCCCGAGGTATTCGGTGATCTGCGCCGCCGAGGACGAGGACACCGTGATGATCTCGGGCAGCCGGCGGGCGACCCGGGCCTGCATGCGCGTGAAGCCGTACCAGCGGCGCAGCGAGACGCGGCGGAAACCGCGCGCCTCGGCCAGCTCCAGCCCCCGGTCGACCTGGACGGGGTGGTGCACGGTGGCGAGGGTCGGGAAGCCGAGCCGGGGCAGCCGCAGCAGACCGGTGCCGAGGCACTGGTTGTCGTGCACCACGTCGAACTCGCCGCGGCGCGCGGCCAGCAGGCGTGCGGCCCGTAGCGAGAAGGTGCGCGGTTCGGGGAACCCGGCGGTCCACATGGTGCCGACTTCCAGCAGGTCGATCAGGTCCCGGTACTCGCCGGGCCGCGGCGTGCGGAAGGGGTCCGGCTCGCGGTAGAGGTCGAGGCTGGGCACCGGCGTGAAGCCGACGCCCTCATCGAGGATCGGGTACGGCTGGCCGGCGAGGACCTCCACCCGGTGGCCGAGTGCGGCCAACTCACGGGAGAGGTTGCGTACGTAAACCCCTTGGCCGCCGGAGAACGGATTGCCGCGGTAACACAGCAGCGCGATGCGCAGCGAACCCCGCGCTGCCTGCGCGTTCGCCACGCTCCGGGCGCCGGACTGCCCGACCTGATCCACGTCCGACTCCCTGGGTGCCGCCGCGAAAAGTGAATGCTACTACGGGCGGATTATGCTACCAGGCAGTAACAACCTGGGGGCGTGTCGCCGGGATGGCAGGTCACCGCTCCTCGGGACCGCCGAGCACCGGCTTGACGTCGATGACCGGCGTACCGTCGAGCGCTTCCAGATCGTGCACCCGAAGGCTCAGGCCGGCCACCTCCGCGATACGCACCCGATGCAGCCCGATCGGGTTCGGGCGGTCCGGCGAGCGGGTGCTGAACACCCCGGTCTCCGGTCGGTCGGTCTCCCCGCGCGGATGTACCGCGAGCACGTCCCGCCGCGCCTGGTCCAGCCAGGTGAGCACCAGGACATCCGTGTTCGCCCGCAGCTCTTGCGCCGCGCGGGCGAACTCCGGTGCGAAGTCGAGCCACGCTTCCGGCGCGCCCTCGTCACCCTGCCTTGGCGCGTCCTCGCGGCGCTTGAGTGGAGACCGGACCCGGCCGACGGGTCGGACGGAGAACTGCGCTGCCGCGTCGGGGGAAGCCGCATCCATGGCCGTCACGGTACGCAATCGCCCCCGGCCGCGCTTCTCGGTTCCTGCGCTTCTCGGTTCTGCGCTTCTCCGATCCTGCGCTTCTTCGCTCCTCACCAGTGCGCCCGCCCGCTGCCGACCGCAGTGCGCACTGTTCGGCGGGCGGGATCGGGACGTGGCCTCAGCCGACCGGCGCTGCGACGCCCTCCTGTATCCGTCGCAGCAAGTCACGTAGCGTGCGGCGCTCGTCCTCACTGAGCGCGGCCAGCGGCTCGGCGGCGAAGTCCAGGTTCGCCCAGACTTTCCCGCTCACCTCTGCGCCGACCGCGGTCGCGGCGACCAGCTTGACCCGGCGATCGGTCGGGCTGGGCTGCCGAGTCACGAGGCCCCGCGCCGCCAGCCGGTCCACCAGGCCGGTGATGTTGGACGGTTCGCACTTGAGCACCGTCGCGATCTGATTCATCGGCACCGGGTGGTCAGCGACCACGCCCAGCAGTTTCGCCTGCACGCCGGTGAGGTCGTGAGCCGCGGCCGCGGCCTCGTATTCGTCGTGGAACCGGGTCGACATGTCGGCGATCAGGTCCACGACCTCACGGGTTATCGGGTCACGCCGCATGAATCCATGGTACCCGGAAGGTTAAGCAGATGAAATATTCCAAACCCCGGGTCCGGTCAGTACAGTCCTTCAGGCCAGGCAGCTTTGAGCCAGCGTCGAGACGGCGTCGAGGCAGCGCTGGTCGCGGCCATCTACGTCGAAGCGCGTCGGTTAAGGAAAGGCAGGCGGTCGATATGCGGGCGGCGCTGGTGCGGAAGGGCGGCCAGGAGCGGACCGAAGTGCGGGCCGACGTGACGATGCGTCCGCTCGGGCCGGGCGACGTGAAGGTACGGATCAAGGCGAGCGGGGTGTGCCACTCCGACCTGTCCGCGATGGCCGGCGTGCTGCCGAACAAGAAGCCGTTCGTGCTCGGACACGAGGGCGCCGGCGAGGTCGTCGAGGTCGGCGAACAGGTGCCAGGGTTGAACACCGGCGATCACGTCATCGTGTGCTGGGTGCCGCCGTGTGGCAGGTGCGCCGACTGTCTGAGCGGCGAAGGAAATCTGTGCACTGAGTTGTTCGCCAAGACCGCGCTGACGGCCAACTTCGTCGCCGACGGCGCTCCGTTGTACGGCATGTGCGGCACGGGCACGTGGGCGGAGGAGGTGGTGCTGCCCTGGCAGTGTGCCGTTCCCGTCGCGAAGGACGTGCCCTTCGACGTCGCGGCACTGATCGGCTGCGGCGTGACGACCGGCGTCGGCGCCGCGCTGAACACCGCGCGGGTCGAGCCCGGATCCACGGTCGCGGTCATCGGCTGCGGGGGAGTGGGCATCGCGGCGATCCAGGGCGCGCGCATCGCCGGGGCCGCGGACATCGTCGCGATCGACCCGAGCGAGCCCAAGCGCGAACTGGTCGCGCGCTTCGGAGCCACCCGGGCAGTCGCCCCGGAAGACGCGAGAGCGGCGCGAGAGGAACTGACCGGCCAGCGCGGCTTCGACTACGTATTCGAGTGCGTAGGCCGCGGCGGACTGGTCCGTCAGGCCTATGACTTAACCCGCCGCGGCGGCGCCGTAGTCGTCGTCGGCGCGGGAGCGCGGGACGATCAGGTGTCGTTCTCGATGGCAGAACTCTTCTACGACAGCAAGCGCATCCTCCCCACCTGGTACGGCGGCGCGGACGTGCGCGTCGAGTACGGACGCCTGGTCCGCCTCTGGCGCGCCGGACGGCTCGACCTGGAATCGATGATCACAGCGCGGCTGCCGGTCGAGCGAGTCGACGAAGCCCTGGACCAGATGCGCGCTGGAGAGGGCATCCGCTCGATCATCGAGTTCTGACGGGCCATTCCCTCCGGCGCTGTCCAATCCGTTTCGGGTGTACGCGCGTTCCGCCTCCTCGCTGCGCTTGTCGGCTCTACGCGCTGAAGAGCGCCCACCGCCTCCCCCGCTCTGCTCCCTCGCTAGTGCTCGGTCGCGACGCGGCCTTGGTTCGGTGCTGCGCGCGCA